>Ga0208459_1004023_pt1 | contig 11160 bp, 9 predicted proteins | sample AD_UKC087_MetaG_FD_184433 | JGI IMG/M metagenome (GOLD analysis project Ga0208459, IMG submission 184433) | Active sludge microbial communities of municipal wastewater-treating anaerobic digesters from USA - AD_UKC087_MetaG (SPAdes) (version 2) | ecosystem: Engineered > Bioreactor > Anaerobic >... | reverse complement strand
TTGCCCACGGGTTCTTTGCGGCGATCCCAGAGGCCCACGGCGTCGAGCAGGTCGTGGATGCGCTGCTGGCGCTCGGCGGCGTTCAAATGCCAGACACGGCCATAAAATTCCAGGTTATCCTCGGCGGTCATGCGTTCATAAAGACCGGTGTGTTCCAGCAGGGCGCCGCAGCGCTGACGGATATCATCGGCGTGGGTGGCGGTATCAAAACCGAGGACTTCGGCGCCGCCAGAGGTTGGCTCCAGCAGGCCAAGCAGCAGGCGGATGGTGGTGGTTTTACCCGAGCCGTTGGGGCCCAGAAAACCAAAGACGATGCCGGAGGGAACTTCAAAAGAAATTCCATCCACGGCGCGCACGGTTTCAAAGGTGCGCGTCAAATTTTGGGTACGGATTGCAACAGCAGTCATGTGAGCTCCAGAGAATGGATTTACACCGCGCTGGGGAAGGGCAGGCGCGGGTCAACAGCAAGGTAAGCTTGAACAGCGGAGGCATCTCCGGCGGCAGAGGCCGCAGCCAGGTCATCGACCAGTTTGCGGTCAGCGGGAGATGACTCAGCCCAGGGGGTGTTGAGGAGGCCCCAAAAATCCCAGGGCAGCACTTCAACACGGGTGAGGGCCAAGCAGTCGCGCAAGACATTGCCACGCACAAAATCCCAGCCGTGCCACTCAAAAATGCCAAAGTTGTCGGGGTCAGCCTGACCGGTCTGGCAGAGCTGCCAGGCCGCGCCGCCGTTGATAAACTGCCCCGGCGGCAGGTTGAGTGGATCAAAAGTGATGCCCAGCACTTCACGCTGCAGAGTATCTAACTGGGCATCTGCCAGCACCCAGCGCGCGGCAGATGCATCCCACACCTCGGCGACCCAATGATCTTCGTAATGGTTGGGGATAAAGTAGGTGGCGAAGCCGCAGCGGGCCCGGGCAGGATAGCCCTGGGCGCGGCGAATGGCGCACAGCAGGGTGGTGATATCCCGGCAGTTGCAGACCAGGCGGCGATCCAGCGGGCGCGGTTCGTTCAGCGGGCGGGCATCCAGTTCGAGCAGGCGGGCCAGTTTGGCTTGAGCCGGGCGAAGCTGGACTTCTTTTTCACGGTCTTCGGTTAATTGCAGACCATATCGTTTGGCCCAGAAAATGTGGACTACCAGGTGCTGGAGGCAGTCCACCAAGGCGGGGAGATCTACAGGCAGGGCGTCAATCAGCGGGCGGTAGGGGCCCAGATCTGTCATGGGGCCCGGCTGACAAAAATCAGAAACAGAGGGAGCGGTGACCATGGGTTATTACCTCATCAGGCGGCCTGAAGCGGCCCTGCCGGGGAACCCGACAAGGCCGCTGAAAAGGTCAAAAAATTAGCGAGCCCAGAAATTAAATTCGTCAACCTGGACGGTGAGGTTTTGGGTTTCATCGGAGCCAACAAAGAGGCCGAGGTAGCCGCTCTGATAGCTCTCATCCGTCATCTCGCCGACCTTGACGCCGTTGACATACAGGGTGAGGTGTTTATTTTCAGCCAACAGACCAATGCGGTTGGTCTGGTTGGCACCCGCCAGAATGGCGGCGTTGGTGGTCCAATAGACGTGGGTGGTCCAGGTGCCGGGATATTTTCAGCCAGCAGACCAATGCGGTTGGTCTGATTGGCACCCGCCAGAATGGCGGCGTTGGTGGTCCAATAGACGTGGGTGGTCCAGGTGCCGGGATCGGTGGTGCCATCCCACTCGGCAAAGCGGTATTGGCCAAGGCAGTTGATGCCGATCAGGTAGCCACGGGTAGCGGGATTTTTCTCGGGGACGCGGGCATAGAAGCCGAAGTGATCGGTGCCGGAGCAGGCCTCAAAACGGGCGGTGATTTCGACATAGAAGTTGGCGGTGGGGCCGTAAGTGATGAGCCGCCAGCCATCCGTTTCGGTGAGGGCGGTCAGCAGCATTTTGCCATCGCGGAAGGTGACCGCGGTGTAGGTATCTTCGCCGGTGGGCCAGTAATCGCTGTTATCCATTTTGTCGGTGAAGGTGGGATTGCCCAGCGTCTGGCGGGGATCATTGGTGGGGAAGGTGGGGGTGGGCAGCGGCGTGGGGGTATCGGTGGGTTGAACAAGCGGCGTGGGAGAGATGCTCAAAGCAGTGGGGGTGGGTGCGCCACCGCCATCGGTCGGTTTGGGCTGCACCGTTGCCGTAGCCGGGATGTTAATGGTGGGCGTGGGCAGGGCCACCGTAGGCAGGGCTTCAATCTGCTGGGTGGGCACATCTGCCGGGGAGGTGGGGCTGGGCTGGTTGGTCAGGACGAGGGCGACCTGAGTGGCCATATCGGCATCCGAGGGGGTGGGTTGGGCCTGACCAAAGTTCAAAATGCTGCAGCCAGCCAAAAGCAGGCTGAACACCAGCAACAGGGGGATAATACGCTTCATTTCTCTTTTCTCCTTGATGAATGACGGAGCAAATTCCGTCTGACGAAATGACGCCGGGCCCGGGATGAAAGTTCCCTAGCCCAGTTTGTAGCCAATGCGGCGTAAGAATTGCGTGCGCCAGGCGATGCCGGCTTCATCCTCAACCCCAATGGGTTGGTCGCCATCCACCACACCGAGGATGCCCCGACCAGCGCCCAGTTGGGCGACAATCACCGTGGTGGGGTTGGCAGTGGCGCAGAAAATACGGCAGACTTCGGGGGCGTTCTGCACTGCTTTGAGGACATTGATGGGATAAAAACCGGGGGCGAGGAAAATAATAAAGCTGTGTCCGGCGCCAATTGCCAGGGCGTTCTGGCGGGCCAGTTCAATCATTTCGACGTTGGTGCCGCTCCAGCGCACCAGGCGCTCGCCGGAGGCTTCACAAAACGCCAGGCCAAACTGAATGCCGGGGACGGCATTGACCAAGGCTTCGTGCAGATCCTCGACTGTTTTAATGAAGTGCGATTGACCGAGGATAAAATTAATTTCTTCCGGTTTTTGAATTTGAACAGGGATGAGTTCCATAGATTCCACTCCTGAAACTTTGAATCTGGGATTATTGTACACGAAAAACCCAAAAAGAACGAAGATAGGGTAAAATCAACGGACGCTGAAACCCGGCATTGGAAAGGATAGAACCGCTTGTTTGAACTTGTTTTTCTCGGCACTTCGGCCTCGGCCCCATCGGCAAAACGCAGCCTGCCTGCGCTGGTGGTCAAGCACGATGAGCACCGGTTTCTGGTAGATTGCGGCGAGGGGACCCAGCGGCAGATTTTGCAGTCGGGGATCGGGTTCAAGCGGCTCAATCAGATTTTGATTACGCACGGGCACCTGGATCACATTCTGGGGCTGGCGGGGTTATTGTCCACCTATCTGCGCTGGGAAGCGATTGACGAGCTGACCATCTACGGAGGCCGGGCGGCGCTGGAGCGAATTTACGACCTGCTGTATGGGGTGGTGCTGCGCGGCGCGCAGGCGCCAATGCCCATTCAGATGCAGGCGGTGGAGCGGGGCACGTTCTGGTCGGTGGATGGTTTCAGTATTTCGGCGTTTCCGGTGCAGCACCGCGGGCCCGACTGCCTGGGGTTTGTGTTTGAGGAACCGGGGCGGCGGCCTTTTTTACCAGAAAAAGCCGAGGCGCTGGGCATTCCAGCAGGCCCGTGGCGGCGCGACCTGGCGGCGGGGCAGGCCATCACCCTGCCGGATGGACGGACGATTGAGCCGGAAACCGTGCTGGGAGACTTCAAGCCTGGCACACGGTTGGTGGTGGTGGGCGATACCGGCGAGACCGACTCGCTGGTTGAGATCTGCCGTGGGGCAGATGGTCTGGTGATTGAAGCGACCTATTTGGATGAAGAAGCCGACATGGCCCGGCAGTTCAACCACCTGACGGCGCGGCGCGCCGCCGAGCTGGCGCTGAAAGCCGGGGTGGGCGCGCTGTACCTGACGCATGTCTCCCGGCGCTACCGCGAGAAGGATATTCTGGCTGAGGCGCAATCGGTATTCCCAACTGCGGTGGTGGCGCGCGATTTTGACAGCTTTACGGTGAAGGCGGCGGGGTAGGAGATTTAGGATTCAGGCAGTGGGGGGCAGGGTTTGGCGGTTTGGGGGTGGAATTGGGGTTTGAAAAACGGCCTGGCGCAAACCTGTTGTGTTGGCATAGCGCAGATGATTGATCCAACCCTGGGCGCTGGCGGTCAGGGTTGACAGGGCAATCAGGCCCTGCTGGTACTGCTGCTGTTTGCGCCGATATTGACGGCAAAAATAAAGGCCCTTGCGTCGTTTTAGCCGCCGCCAAGCCGGATGGATGATGAAGCCCAGAAACGGAAGGCCCTCAGTGACGGGGAAAGGGTGTGCACCGGCATGGATGGACAGGCGGAGCTGCGCCAGCCGCTGCTGCAGGGCAGACCGGTATTGCCAAAGGGCGGCTTTGGTATGGGCAAACAACAGAAAATCATCCACATAGCGGATGTAGGCGGGACAACGCAAGGTCTGTTTGACGAAATGGTCAAAGCCGTTCAAATAGACATTGGCCCAGAACTGGCTGGTGAGATTGCCAATGGGCAGGCCGCGCGGGCGCAGCGCGGCGAACAGGTCATCCTGGGGATAGTACACCTGCTCGGGGGTTTCACTCAGCACGCTTGCCCCGCTGGCGATGATGCGGGAGCATAACCAGAGCACCGCCGGATCTTTAAGTTTTTGCGCCAGGATGTTCTGTAAAATGGCGTGGTCTATGCAGGGGAAGTACTGCCGAATGTCGCATTGCAACACATAGGGATAGCGGCGGGCATACTGCTGGGCGCGGTTGAGGGCGCGATGGGTGCCTTTGCCCACCCGATTGGCATAGCTGTCAAAAATAAAGCTGCGCTCAAAAATAGGTTCGATGAGGTTGCAAAGCACATGGTGGACGACGCGGTCGCGAAAGGGAGCGGCAGAAATTAAGCGCCGTTTGGGTTCATGAATGTAGAAGCTGTCATACGGACCGGGGGTGTAGGTAAAGTTCAGTAAATCGGCCTGCAGGTCCAGCAGGTTGTCTTCCAGGCGGTGTTCAAAAGCTGCGGCAGCCGGGCGCGAGCGTTTGCCGCGGCTGGCCTTTTGAAAAGCGAGCCATAAATTATCCCAGGAACAAATTTGAGCATACATAAAGATCAGGGGGTGGGAGCAAATTTGTCCCGCGCTCGGGACGCACCGGGAGCGCGGGACGGTTGTTATTCGCCCGGCTGGCAGAAGCCAGCGCGGCCAGGAACCTGCCCCACCATTCTTTTCCTCGGCGGTGAAGCCGTGACCGCACCGCAATACCGGGCAGCGCCTTTATTCAAACAGGATGAAAGAGGCCATAAAAAAGAGTGTGCAGACCAGGCAAACCCGAAAGCCGATGTTCCTGTTCCTGTTGTTCGGGTTGTTCCTGTTGCGCCTCGAAAGCCGCGCGTTGTCTACATTATTGTTGAAGGCCGCGCCGCGCAGCGCAGGCTTGTCTTTGGGCGGGTCCCCGCAAAGCGGCCCAGGGCCGCGATTTGCCACAGATGTTAATGAACTGTTTTGATCCAACCGCCGAGCAGTTTGCCAATTTCAACCGTCATGACGGCGACATGCCGGTACTGGCCGGGGGTCAGCCAATGCCAGCGGACGGCCAGCCGCAGGTAGACCCGCACGCGGTCGAGGGCTTCATCGGCCAGGGCCAGGGCGTGGCGGCGCTCTGCGCCGCTGCGCCGGTTGGCAACTTCCAACTGGTCGCTGAGTTCAAAGGCGGCGCCGAGCAGCCGGAGGGTGAAGCTTTGACGGTGGGCGCGGGGGAAGGACTGGGTGGTGGGCAGGAGCCAGGTGAGGAAATCGAAGGTGCGGGTGAAGATGGGCATTTCGGGAGTTGGCATGTTGGAATAGTTGCAAGAATTATGCCGGCTGCCGTGAAAATTGGGGGCGGGCCAGAGTGCCAGAGCGCAGAGTGCCAGCGCCCAGAGTTATGGGCAGACCAGGCAAACCCGAAAGCCGACGAGCCCCCTCCCTGCTGAGCGGGCTGCCCCAGAGGCGCCCCGAAAGCCGCGCGAGGCCTACACCATCGAGGAAGGCCGCGCCGCGCAGCGCAGGCAGGTTGTGGTTCTTGTCATAATAATTGGCCTGCCATTCCCAGCAGTTGCCGGCCAGGTCAAAGATGTGCAGCAGGCTCTGGCCGGCGGGGTACATCCAGACCGGGGTGGTGCGGTTGAGGTCGGCGGGGCCCAGGTTGGCACGGCGCAGGATTTCAGCCTGGTCTGTGGTGGGGGTTTCAGCATCCCACGGGAAGCGGTCGAGGGCCGGATATTGAGCGGCGCTGGCGGCCTGGCGGTAGTCGGCTTCGGTCAGCAGGCGAGCCGAGGCGATGCCCCAGCCGGGGGCCTGGCCGCCATGCAGGGCGGGGTTGGCCCAGTGGGCGGCCAGCCACTGGCAGTAGGCGTTGGCTTCGTACCAGGTGAGGCCCACCACGGGCGCGCCCGGGCGGGAAGCGCCAAGGCGGGGGTCGGTCCAGTAGCGGGGCAAGACTCGTTTGCCATCGGGCGACAGGTCGGGGTCTTGCCGGGCGGTTTCCAGCCAGCGGAGGCCGGCCGCGTCGGTGGATGGACCCATGGGGCGGGATTGTTCATCGAACTGGGGGAAGTCGGTCCAATGGGGTGGGTGGGCAAAATCATCGGCAAAGAGAAAGCGGGCATATTGGCTGTTGGTGACGGGGTATTTGCCAACCCGGAGGTTGGCTGCGGGGAGGGGGATGAAGTCATCGAGGTCGGGGGGCAGCCAGCCCAGTTCATCGCAGACCTCGGCGGCGGCGGCGCGGGTGGCAACGGGCACCCGGCCGGGAGTGTGCGGGAGGCGGGAAATTGGATCAGTATCCTGGGCAACCGCTTGCAAGGCCGGGATGACCAGTTCATTGAGGCTGCGTTTGCGATTTTGAATATCGGCCAGGGCGCGGCCGGCCAGCAGCGCCGGGCGGCCGGCCAGTTGGGGGTCGGTGGATTCGAGGGCCAGAATGGAGAGCAGGAAGTTTTTGAGGGCATCTTCTTCGCCGTCTTGCAGTTCGCCGGCGGTGAGCAGGAGCACTTCTTCCCAGTAGGGGTCGGGCCAGCGCTCCACTAAAATGCGCTGGCGTTCTTCCTGGGGCTTGTGGGCGATCTTCCAGGCGGCCAGGTATTCTTCGAGGGTGAGGTGGAAGAAGCCAAAGCGCCCGGCGCTGCGCTCGGTCAGCAGGCCGTTTTCGCGGCGGGCGTAATCTAAAAAGTCTTCGGTCAGGGCGGCGGCCTCTTTAGGGAGGCAGAGGTCGTTTTTGAGCAACTGGCTGTGGGTCTGGGCCTGCCACTGGTCAGCCATCATGGTGCCGCCGGGGAGCTGGCTGTGCAGCCAGAAAGACAGCTCGGCCAGGACGCGGAGGATATCGCGGGGTTGGATGTGGTCAAAGAGACGGCTGGCGTGATCGGTCTGGGCATGGCGCCAGTTTTCAATCATGGTCATGACCACCATTTTGTACAGTTCTACCCGCTGGTTGGGCAGGCGCTTGCCCATGGCAAACAGCAGGGCCAGGATGGTGAGCAGGAGCGGGTTGGTGGCCAGGAGGGTGACGCCCGGCGAGGCGGCAATTTTGGGCATCAGATCGTCCTGCACACTCTGGGCCGCCTGGTAGCGGGCTTGATCCCAGGTGAGGGAGAGGGTGCGCTGTCGGTAGGCGGTGAACCAGTAGACGAGAAAGGTTTGAACCTCGTCGGGGAAACTCAGCGGGCTGAGTTCGGCTTCGGCAAAGCCAGGCAGGCTGCCGGGGGCATAGCCTTCGAGGCGGCTGGTGATCAGGATGCGGTTGCAGGATTCGGAGCGGCAGTAAAGCTGTTCAAATTCGCGGATGCGTTTGAGTACTACCTGGTGAAGGGTTTGGCCATCGATTAATTTTTGGCCAAAGTCGCCGACTTCATCCAGGCCGTCCAGCAGGATCAGGCAGCGGCCCTGCTGGAGGGCTTTTTCCAGGAAGAGGCTGGCATGTTCGACGTAGGGGCAGAGTTTGAGAAATTCTTCAGTCAGGGCTTGATGCAGGGTTTGGCCGGGGTTGGTGGTGAGGTTGATGGCGTAGTCGGCCAGGCGGATGAGGATGGGCAGGGCGCTGGCGGGCAGGCCCAGGCGGGCCGCGCCGCTTTCACCCTGGGCGAGCATCAGGGCGGTGTAGTGCAGGGTGATGGTTTTGCCGGAACCGGGTTTGCCCAGCAGTACCAACCGGGGGTGCTGCCCAAAGGCTTCGACCAGGCGGTCGCGGCCGCGGGCCATTTCGTGATTGAGGCGTTCGAGGGCATCGCGGGTGAGCATTTTCTGCTCTTCTTCAATCCGCTCGCGGGGGTCGCGGGCGGGCAGCAGGGCGGGTTCAAAATACATTTCGGCCAGCGGCATTTGAACCGGGCGGCCGGCCTCGGGGGCCAGGCCGGAGATCAGATGTTCGGACCAGCATTTTTTCACCTTATCGCAATAACCCGCCTGGATCTGCCAGAAATCGGCCTCGGGCATCACCGGCTGACCCGAGACGGTGAGCAGGGCCGGGCCAGAGGGGGTCTGGATGACGGCATCCAGCAGTTTTTGAACAGCCGAGAGCAGGCCGGTGAGCAGGTTTAATTGGGCGGCCTCAGTAAAGTAGTGGAGCAGGGGCTGCCAGTCGGGGTTGTCGGCCAGTTTCTGGCGCAGAGCGGTGAGCAGGCTGGTCAGTTCGGCGCGGCGGGGCAGCGGCCAGCGGAGGGCCAGCAGCAGGTCGGGCGGGGGTTCGGCATGGGGGTTGGTGTGGGCCAGAACTGCCAGGGCAAACTGGCGGCGCAGGGCGGCATTGGCGGGGGCGGTCAGGCGGTCGAGGGCGGTTTGCTGGGCCCAGGCGCGCAGGGGGTCTTCATCTTTGGGCAGGGATAGTTGGGTCAGCGCCTGGAGGATGGTGGTTTTCAGGCGGTCATCACGTTGCTGCTGGGTGAAATTTTTCTGAAGCCAGGCCTTGATCTGATTTTTGGCCGGCTCAAGAGCGGGGTCAATGACAAGGTCGGCGGTTTTTTTAGCAATTTCAACCAGCCCATAGCCCAGCGCCCCAACCAACAGTCCCAGGAATGCTTCCATGATTGCTGACTCCCATCTGTAAGGATGACTTGATGATAGCATAAACCCGGCAAATGTTGGGCAAATGTTGGGCAAAATTTGGCCGCATTTGACGGTGAGGGTGACCGGCGGGGGAATGGTATAATTTTGAGCATGAAATCCTATGTAAAGCTGGGCATTTTGATACTGGCCATGGTGCTGGCTGGCTGTACTGCCACACCAACCCCAACGGCGCAGCCCACGCGGGCGGGGGCGTTCACGCCGCTGCCTTCTGCCACGCCGCTGCCATCAGCCACACCCACCAGCCCCTATACAGCCACACCGCTGCCCACCCCCACCCCAACACCGCGCACGCATGTGGTGAAGGCCAATGAAGATATGTTCGGGATCGCGCTGCGCTACGGCGTACCCGTGGAAGTCATCAAAACGTTGAACCCCACTGTTGACCCGCGGATTATGAGCATTGGCACGGTGCTGCTGCTGCCCGAAGTGACACCGCCGCCGCCGGGCGAGGCCACCCCCACCCCAACTGCCGCGCCGCTGCAACTGGGCGAACCAGCCTGCCTGCCCGATGCCGGGGGCGGCTGGTGGTGTTTTGTGACGGCATCCAGCGAGAGCCGGCTGGAGAATGTGGCGGTGCTGATGCAGTTCACCGATCCGCAAAGCGGGCAGGAAGCGGCAGAAACTGCCACCCTGCCGCTAAATGTGCTGCCGGCCGGGCAGGCGCTACCGCTGGCGGCGCACTTTAGCAATGCCTTACCTGCCGGAAAACCGGCTTTGCAGCTCGTCAGTGCACTGCCGCTGGCGGCCGACGACCCGCGCTATATGCCAGTGCAGATCGTGAACCCGACCACAACCATTGACATCAATGGGAAGTGGGCCGCAGTCAGCGGACAGGCGGCGTTGAGCGAGGGAGCTGTGGAAGCGCGCTGGTGTCGGGTGCTGGCGGTGGCCTATGATGAAGCCGGGGCGGTGATCGGCCTGCGCTGGTGGGACAGCCCGGCACCGCTCTCCACGGGAGATGAGGCGGAGTTCGCGTTCACCGTTTACGCGCTGGATGGTCAGATTGCGCAGGTGGCGCTGTTTGTAGAGGCCGGGCAGTAGCCGTCATCAGGGCGTGGGGGTTGCCGTTGGCGAGGGGGTGAACGTCTGCGTGGGGGTAGACGTGATGCTGGGAGTCAGGGTTTCGGTGGGGGTTAGTGTGATCGTGGGCGTATAGGTGACCGTCGGGGTGGGCGTCAGGGTCAGGGTGGGGGTCTGCGTGGGCGTGGGGGCAACCGTCAGGGCGGCTTCGAGGGTCAGCACAGTATTGGTGAACGGTTCGGGGGTCAGCACAAAATTGATGGCCTGCTGGATGCGCTGGCGCACCGCGTCTGGAATGGACAAGACTACCGGCGCGGGGATGGGTCCGGAAATTTCCCAGGGGGTTAGATCAGCAGGTTGGATCTGGAAATAGCCAATCCGGTTTTCATCGCCCAGTTGGACAGCCAGAGGAACGGCCAGCAGCAGGTCTTCAAGCGAGAGGCTGGTTTCGATAAATGGGCGGTAATCGGAATATAAATCAGGCAGGTTGACGAGCGAACCGCTCTCCAACAGACCCATGAAGAGGATGCGGGCAACTTCCTGCTGACGAAAATTGCGCGCCAGCTCGTCGCTGCCATCCCGATAACGCAGGTAGCACAGGGTCTGTTCGCCATTCAAGACCTGCGGACCAGCGGGGATGCCGCCGCAGGCATGGGGCGGCAAAGGCTCGAGCAGGGTGATTTCCAGGCCGCCGATATCATCTACAAACCAGATCAGGGCATCCTCGTAAATCACCAGCCAGTCATCGGGGCGCAGACCCAGGTTGTAGGCCAACGCATCGGAGATTGTGCGAAAATCGCCCACGGCATAGGCGGTGTTCAGGCGCTGCATGGTCTGACCCGGAACGTAGCCCAACAGATCGGGTGGGACGGATAGCAGGCTGGCCTTGGCAAGACGCGGGTGATAAATGATGAGCAGGATGGCATCGGTGCGACCCGGGTAAGGCGCGGGCTGATCCATGCCGAGGACAGCCAGCACGCGGACTTCATCCGGGAGGGAGAGACCGGTGAGCGGCGCGGGGATGGGCGTGACGGGCGTTTGACGAGGAGCAGCAAACGGCGCCCAGATGGG
>Ga0208459_1004022_pt1 | contig 11161 bp, 17 predicted proteins | sample AD_UKC087_MetaG_FD_184433 | JGI IMG/M metagenome (GOLD analysis project Ga0208459, IMG submission 184433) | Active sludge microbial communities of municipal wastewater-treating anaerobic digesters from USA - AD_UKC087_MetaG (SPAdes) (version 2) | ecosystem: Engineered > Bioreactor > Anaerobic >... | reverse complement strand
CCCTGGCAAAAGCGAACGTCGCCTAATACTGTGGAGGGGGTATCTGCATGGGTATCCCTTCCATAATCAATTATTCGTCATCGCGAGGAGCGAAGCGACGTGGCGATCTGCCTGTTGCTTTTCTCCTAACAACCGCCCTTTCACAACACTCAAACCCAAGGGACAAAGGAGCTCCTTTCTCTTTATCCCTCCACTAACTTAGGAGCCACTCGTGAAACCCACCACCGTTAACGCTTATATCCTCCAAAAACTTGGTTTCCCCCATCCCATGGATTACGACGTCAAACCCGACGGCACTCTTGCCGTCATCGATTCCAATGGTCAGAAGTTTGTCATTCCTTACAAGGATTATTCTGCCTTGCTCAGTGAATCTGATGTAACAGTCACCGCCACGAAAAAACGGAAAGCCTCCCCTGCGTCCGGTCCACAAACCTAATGCCCACCCTCTCCGACCTTCTCACCCGCCTTTCCACCCAGTTCATCGACCTCTCCAGCGTTGCCATCCCTTCCGCCGTCCAGACGGAAGGGATGCGCTCCTCCCTGGAACGCATCAACCAGCAGCTATCCACCGCCTATGTCATTCAAGGATTGGATAGCGCCCTTGCCACCGACCTCCCCGCCGACTGCCTCCCCGCTCTCCTCTCCGGTGCGGCTGCCTTCTGCCTGGACTATTCCCTGCGCAACCGCCTCACCAGCTTCCCCCGCGCCGACCAGGCTATGGAACACCTCCCCAATTCTGTTTCCGCCCTCCAGACCCAATTTCAACAAGCCCTCGCCGCCCTGCGCTTGAACACCTTCGCTGTCTCCGACCAGTCCCCTTTTTCCCCCCTCGACCTCCCCAATCCTCTCACTTGGCAGTATGACGTCGCTTGAAACACAAAATCTTGTTTATTTAATATTCAAATTAGCAAGTAAATTTTCATAACCTTACAATTCGCCAATTCCTTAACCGGCACATTGTGAAGAAACAGAACCCCCCTCTTTATGGCAGCATGGTGTAAAATGGTTAGGGTTATGGGTAAACCAAATTAGCAGTAAAGGAGGTGGGATGCGGTTTATCACAAATTTATTGATTGATCAAAAAAAGATTGATGACATTAATCGCGTCATTGTCCAAGATCAGTTCCATGAACAACTTGAGGCAATTCGCCAGATCAATTTAAATTTCCGACAACGCCCAAGCATAACTGAACAAGAGTTCCCGCCCGATGTTCTGTCCTCTCAAGCGTTATTGAATCAGATCGAACCGGTCATGATTCATGATTGTGACGCACGGAACGGTATGGAGTATGCGAAAAGCATCCTTTTTAGTGGTTATGATGAATCGAAAGCGAAATTTCTTGCACTAGAAGGTGAAGCACAATTAACCACTCATGTTGTGACGCAGGTTATCAAAGCTGAAATTGTTCCTACGTGCAAAGTGAGTTTCTATTTTTATTCAAAGTCTTCTCTCCTCGAACAACAGTCAAATTACGTTAAGTACTCCAATGACATAACAAGTGATTCGAATCTTGATTACATCCATGATCGCAATGAATTGTTGGTGTCCTCGGTTTTTGGGGATTCCGTTCTTTTTATAGACGGTCCGTTAATTGGAGGCAACATCTCAGGTTACAATCTGCGCCTAGTGGGCCTGCTTCATCAGAAAAACATATTGCCAGTTTTTATTGTAAAGAATAGTGAGAGTAGTTTAGTTATTGATAATTCTCCAGAGTTTCGGGGAAAGTACAACTCAGATTTACACTGGGCTTATAGTGTTTTGAAACCAGGCCAACGTTCAGCTCTATTTCAATATACTGACCAGATAAACCATTCTAACTCGAAAGTGTTCTGTTATATAAAGCCATTTTATCGTGTAACTACTCAACGAATTGAATTCTCTGTTCCCTCATTCCAGACGAAGTATAATATTCATCAATAGCCAGAAACCTCAGGGTGAACTGGTGATTGGAAAGAAAAATGGAAAAAGTCGAGCCGTCCGAAGTTTCTGGCGTAAGGGAGCGATAGACCGTGTGCCGTTGTAGCCACAAATTTCGATATATATGTTGTGGGCACATCTATGGAACTGGCCTCAGCCGAAAACGTCCGCCTCCAGGAAAAGGGTGTCGTATTATTATATCCACCACACCTGGCTAAGAGAAAGGATCAATAAATTGGCTGATACCGAAGCTCTAAAAGATTTCCTGGGTATTCCCCGTAAACTAATTCCTTGGTTTCCAACCATCGATGACGAACTTTGCAGTGGTTGCGGCCTTTGCGTTAAAGCCTGCAAGCACGAAACGTACGCTTTTAGGGATGATGCAAGCAAAGTGGTTGTCGCTAACCCATATCACTGTGAAGTATACTGCGAAAGCTGCCGCTTCCAGTGCCCGGTTGGCGCGATTTCATTTCCGGACCGCAAGGCAATCAAACTGGTCTTCAAAGAACTGCGCCTGCAGTATCCACCCACAGCATAATCCACGATCAATAGGAGAATCCTATGTCTGAAGAAAATCTACCTCGCTTTATCCAGTGCATGTGCCGTGGCGACTGCCCAGGCTTTACACAACTGAATGTCTGGAGCCTGGTCAATTACGTCCGCAATGAATTGGATGTTGAGTACACCGTTGTTCACCCGCAGCTGTGCGTGGACGACGGCGACCGTTTTTGGCAGGACCTGGCCAAACCAGGCGTTACTTACATAGTCGGTGGCTGCGACCCCAAGATGCAGCGGAAGATGTATAAGGACGCTCTGGCCGCAGTAGGCGCGGATTTCGATAAGCAGGTCATCGCCCTCGACCTGCGCAATATGCCAACTGATGAGGCTATGCAGAAAGTTACTGCTGCGTTCGAGAAACTCAGCGCTTCTAAAGCATAAGCGTAAACATGGCCAGGCATCGATTGTCCACCGATGCCTGGCCTTCCTCTCTTGCTTCGGATCACGTACTCCTTTAAGCCTTTGCTTCCGACCCCCGCCATCCCTGAAGACAATTTCTCTACCCAACCTTGGCATGCGCACTTGACGGATCTTCGGATTGGCATATAATTCAATTTATATTGAACTATGACGAAGAATGTGATGAATACCAACAGTACGTCAGAAGAAGAAATGAGCAGAATGGTGCGCATGATGAAAGTCCTTGCCGAACCAAACCGCTTGGCATTGCTCCGCAAGATTATGGACGGTATTCAATGCAATTGCGAGTTGGGTGGGGAATTAAACCTTGCGCCCAACCTCATTTCACACCACCTCGGTGTCCTCCGCGACGCTGGTCTGATTAATCTTGAACGCGATCAGTTCGATGCCCGCTGGATTTACTACTCCATCAACCAGGAAGCCTTGGATGACTACCTGCGCCTCTTTACCGAATTCCTTAACCCCAAACGGATCCTGCCTCGTCAAGTCAGCTGCGGACCAAGTATTCCCTGGATGACCAAATCCACCTAAATTATCAAAAAATTTTTTTACCAAAATACTTCAAAGGAGATTGTACAATCTTGAACCCACAAAACCAAACTACCCCTTCCATGATTAATGATCAGGCATCATCCGTGGTCCTGGATGTTGAGATTTTCGACCCGCCATTGTGCTGCCCCACCGGATTATGTGGACCTGCCCTGGATCAGAATCTATTAGACCTGATGGAAACCATCATGGAATTACAGAACGAAGGCTACCAGGTCAAACGCTACCAGATGAAAAGTAGTCCCCAGGCTTTTTTGAGCCAGTCTGAAGTCATGCGTTTAATCAATTCAAAGCAAATGGCTGCTCTGCCGATTGTCCTTGTGCGGGGGCAATTGCTTACATCCGGATTTTACCCAAAATTGGTAGAGATTAAAGATCAGCTGAAAGGAAAGAGTCAATAAATGTCAACACAATACATTTTTTTCTCAGGGAAAGGCGGGGTTGGTAAGACATCGATGGCTTGTACCCACGCAGTGCGTTTGGCGGATACAGGCAAAAAGACCCTGATTGTCACCACAGACCCAGCTTCAAACCTTGCGGATGTCTTTGAACAGGAGATCGGTCACCATATCACCTCAATCAACGGCGTATCCAATCTATGGGCGATGGAAATCGATTCTGATAAAGCCACGCAGGAATACATCGATCACGCCATGGAACCTATCCGTGCCGCTTTTCCCCCTCAAATTGTGCAGGTTATGGAAGAGCAAATGAGTGGTCCCTGTACATCTGAAGTGGCTGCTTTTGACCGATTTACCGATTTTTTGGATCCTTCATCGGAAAATGATATGCCTTTCGATGTTGTCATCTTCGATACTGCCCCAACTGGTCATACCATCCGCCTTTTGGAATTACCTGCTGAATGGAGCCAATCAATTGAATCCGCAACTGCAGGCAATGGACAGACATGCCTTGGTCCTGCGGCTTCCATCCAGGCGGCCAAGTTTAAATATGAGCGTGCCTTGTCTGCCATGCGCGATAGCACGCAGACTACTTTTATCTTTGTCCTCCACCCAGAAGAAATTTCCATCAAGGAAACCCTCCGAGCGATTGAAGAGCTGAGTAAGCTGGATATTTCTAACTATCGCCTGATTGGTAATGGCATCATTCCTCCTGAAGCCGCTAATAACGCACTTTTTGCTGCCCGCGCCAAAATGCAGGCTCGTTATCTAGCCCAGATTAATGATTTGCCCTATCCAAAACAACTTATGACACTGCTTTCAGGCGAGATCAAGGGGGTACAGCGGCTCCGCCAAGTGGCGCAGATCTTCTTCGACGCAAAACCTGCCAGTACCACCTTCGAAGCAGAACCCGTTTCCGAACAGGTCATCCCCCTTCGTTCTTCCCTCGCGGAAGTCCGCTCTCGCATAGAACCCAACGGTCACCACCGCACAGTCTTCTTTGCTGGTAAGGGTGGGGTCGGCAAAACGGTAGCTTCTTGTATCACCGCGGTCTGGCTCGCTCGTCAGGGACATAAAACGCTCCTGCTAACCACCGATCCAGCAGCCCATTTGGGGGATGTTCTCGATAGTACTGTGGGCGATGTGATCGCTCCTGTACCAGGTCAGCCTAACCTTTGGGCAGTCAAGATCGATCCTAAAGCCGCTGCCGAAACCTATAAAGCCCGCATCCTCGAGGACGCGCGCCGGCGAGGGCGTCCAGAAGAAGCCATCCGGTCGATGGAGGAAGAGCTCGCCTCGCCTTGCACCGAAGAAATGGCTGCCTTCGATAAGTTCATTGAATACGCCTCCGAAGGGGAATGGGAATCTGTTGTTTTTGATACTGCTCCGACGGGCCATACTTTGCGCCTGCTTGAGCTGCCCATGGATTGGAGCAAACAACTGGATGTCAAGATTTTTGCCTCAGTCGATTCCAATGCGGCAGACGATATCACCAAGCAGCGCTTTGGCAAGGTGATTAAAATGATGCGCGATCCCGATCAAAGCACTTTCGCCTTCGTCATGTACCCCGAAGCCACGCCGATTATCGAAGCCTGGCGCGCTGCTCAGGAACTCCAGACCGTCGGTATCCCTGCCAGGTTGGTCGTCGCCAACATGGTCATTCCTGTTGACCAGGCAAATACCGGATTTACCCACGCTCGTCGGGTTATGCAAGAAAAATACCTGGTGGAAATTGCGGAACGTTTCATTCTCCCCATTGCTCAAATCCCCTTGCTCCCCCAGGAAATCAAGGGATTGAAAATGTTGGCTGAATTAGGCGAGCAAATCTTTGAGGAACGCCCCCAATAATAAATGGATTGTGAAAGGATATCAGGATGAATCCGCAAGACGCGAAGGATTTGGAAATTGTGCCAATACCTACTTTGATGAACACCGTTCAACAGTTTTGTCGCACTTTTGCGGAAACCCCGCAATTTAAGGCGTTTGAACAAGCCAATGCTTTCCTACAAGGTGACGATGAAGCTCGCGCCGCTGCCCGAGCCTATCTTAGTAAATATGGCTCTCTGAGGGTCTCAATCATGTTAAAGAGTGTCACCGATCAGGATAACCTCGAGTTACAAAACTTAAAAGCCGCGTATGACCAGTTGCCTTCGGTAGTCGCTTTTGCCGATGCGGACCTGAAGTTGCGTGCAATTTCCCAGACGATTGGCGCGATGTTGTCGCTGTCCATAGGTATGGATTTGGGCAAGAATTGTCCGCCCCCCGGCGCATGTTGCTAAGGAGACACAATGACCATTCCTATGAATGAAATCCCAAGCGAACTTTTAGAAGTAACCAACGACCTGGCAAAAAACCTTGCCCAGTCAGAGCCCTTTCTGCGCTTGAAGCGGGCGAACAATATGTTGGAATCCGACCCACAGGCCTCCCAGTTGTGGACACAATTTTCACTCATGCAGCAGAAAGTGCGTTCTCAACAATATTCCGACGACTATTCTCAAGCCGATGTCATAAAGCTTCATGCATTACGAAATTTGATCGAAGGAAACCAAACAATCAAGGAACACGCAGCCGCTCAGGAAGCTGCCATCAATTTCCTGCGCGAAGTAAATCGGGAGATAAGCAGGCTTCTCAAGTTGGATTTTGCCGACCTGACCCGCAGCTTCCCAGATGAATGAGTACTGATTGGAAAATTATCAACGCCTTTGTGTAAAGGAACCAAAATATGGATAATAATTTAGAAGTCGATTTGGAAATTGCCCCCAGGGAGGTGGTGATGCAGTCCGCCAGACAATTCGCGAAACTGTTTACTGAATCACCACTCTTTCAGGCTTTTGAGCGCGCGTACACAAACTACGCTGAGGACCCTGCGGCCAAGAAAGCCCTCGAGGATTTTCAGAATAAGCAGGCACCTTTGAGAGGCTTAATGGCGCTAAACGCCGTCAGTCCTCAGGATATGCTTGAAATACAACGCCTTCAGGCTGAATTCTACAATCAGCCTTCGGTCAAACAATATGCAAGGGCGCAGGATGAACTAATTGCGGCATCTCAGGAAATTGGCGATCTTCTCTCCGAAGCCATAGGTTTGGATTACGGCGTATCTTGTCGTGTAGGTGGGTGCTGTGGATAATAGGCAAAAAGTTCCCCCCACCTCAGGTAAAGTATCCGTCCAGATTTTGAACGCCGCCTCGGATTTAGCGGAAAACCTATCCCAATCCGCAGATATTCTTGGTTTCCGGCGAGCTGAAAACGCGCTGTATTCAGATCTCCAGGCCATGCAGATGTTGAAGGATTTATCGAAGATGCAGCAGAAAGTCCGTGACCAGCAATATAATGGCTCCTTGGTCCAGGCTGACCTGGCCACCTTGCGTAGTTTGCAGGTTTCAGTCGCCGAAAATCAGGCCATTCAAACCTACCTGGCTTCTCAAGAAGCTGCCAAAGCATTTTTGCGTGAGGTTAATCAGGAAATCAGCCAGCTCATGGGCATAGATTTTGCTTCATTAACACGGCGGTCTTCATCATGTTAATCGAAAATCTGGCAAGCATGAACGTTCGGATTGAGAGCAGGAATAATGCCGATTTATGATTACCGTTGCAGGAAATGTGGGACGAGATTCGAAGTTCGGGCAACTTTTGCTGAGAAGGAAAAAGGATTAACCGCGATTTGCCCGAATTGCCAGGATGACCATCCCGACCAGGTCGTGACCGGCGGTATGTTTATCCGTCTTGGAAGTAATGACAGCTTTCGCGAGTCATCCTCTTCTTGTGGACCTGGCTCAGGAGGCGGTTGCTGCGGTTGATGTCAAAAGAAATATTAATTCAGGTCATCGGTTCGCCAGTGGCATGCGAAGATGGGTTTAAAGAGAGCTGGAGGGATGTTACCGAGTGGTCGGCTGAAAAGTTGAAGCCGCGTTTTGGTGATAAAGCGCATGTCCAGTATTTTGACTTGTTTGACCCTCAATGTCCAGCTTTTCCCCGCGATGCCCAGCTGCCAGTCGTGCTGGTGGATGGTGATCTTTTAAGCAGCGGTGGCAAAATATCCATGTCTCTGATCCGAAAACGGATCGAGCAGTTGATCTGAGAATACTGTGTCTGAAATTGAGATTTTTACAGGAGTCGCATATTAATCAGCATTATCCTAAGAAAATGTTAGCCATCCTTGCCCATCCCGATGATGAAAGCTATGGAATGGGGGGAACCTTGGCAAAATTCAGTCATCAGGGTTGGCGGGTCTCCCTCTTATGCGCGACGCGCGGTGAGCTTGGAATCCCTGGTGTTCCTCAGGATGCTGCCGGCAAGATTCGGGAGCTTGAGCTTAGGCAGGCTGCAGGTCACCTCGGCATTTCGGTTGACTTCTCGGGTTATATTGATGGAACTCTTGCTGATTTGGATCCAGACCAGATTCTTAAGACACTGATTTCATCGATAGAAAAGATTCAGCCTGATATCATACTGACTTTTGGTCCCGATGGGATATCAGGACATCCTGACCACGTCACCGTGTCGCATTTTGTCACTAAGGCAGTCACTCAATTTTTCCCGACTGTCACTCTGTTGTATCTTGCCCCCTCCGAAGCCACGCTTCTGGGGTGTGGAGTGTCCTCTAACAATCCCGAACCGGACTCAACCTCAATTAAGATAGATATTTCAGGTTTTAAGATTGAGAAAATTAAAGCGATTCAAAGCCATCTCAGTCAGACCCCTGCCTTGAAAAGAAAAGCAGAGGAAGAAGTCGACCAAATTCCTTGCAGTGAATATTTTACGGTCGCGCAGCCTGGTATTAACCTCCAGTACCTCTTGGAATAGGATAATACATAGGGAAAGGGAGCCAGCTTCTCTACCGGCAGGGTGGCATGACCTTCGTTCCTCCATTTTCTACTGATAAATTCCTATGCTTCATTTAAGGTTGACCTCATCTGGACGCGCCACAACTAATTCATTGTTCGTTGAGACAGCATCTAATAGAGTCCCCCATCTAGCGTCCAGATCAAAAAGTTGATCCATTTTTCTATGGGTTCCAGTCGTTTACGTGTTTATCGGGAATCATTTTGCTATACTCTTGGTGGTGTAATGCTCATCAATCCATCTTTGATGAACAACCCCGCTGATTCAGTGATAATATTTGGTGTTGCCTTTGCCATCAAACCACTAATTTTGCTGGTCCATAGGTGGCTTCTTCCACGTATGGGTATCCACATTGGTACTGAATTTTCTAAGAAGGCTCAAAAAATACAAAATCTATCCAAAGGAAATAATGACTACAAAAAACAATAAAAAAGAAAAAAAGGATTTTTCACAATGGATAAAAATTATGGTCGTTGTCAGCGTTCTCCTGGCTGTCCTTTTGGTCATGTCTCTAAAGAATGATAAGTCGGAAACAATTATAGAAGCTACGGGTGTTTCTACGCAAGAGGTGGAAAACGCCCTCTCAGTGCCTGAGAATGATGCACAAGATGCATCAGGCACCCCTGAAGAGCAATTAGACCGTTATCTGGAATCAGGGAAACCAGTTTTTGTTTTTTTTCACTCAACTAATTGCCAATCTTGTATCGACATGATGGCAATCGTAGACCAGGTTTATCCAAAATTTGAGTCCAGCGTGCCTCTCATTGATGTCAATGTGTATGATCCAATTAATGAAAACTTACTAAGGCGTGCCCGCATCAAGACCATACCAACCCAGCTTTTTGTTGATGCCACCGGTCAGGGAAAAATCGCAATGGGCATTATGACGCCAGAGCAGTTGAGCGAGCAGCTTGCTTTATTAGCAGGACAATAAGATGAACATTGATCCAGCTCTCCTTCAGCCTGGTTCCATTCTGGGCTATCTTTTGGTTTTTTTGGGCGGTATCTTGACCAGCATCGGGCCTTGTAACGTTGCCATGATCCCTCTCATCATTGGTTACATTGGCGGATCGACCCAACTACCACGAAAAAAAGCTTTCGTTATCTCCCTGCTTTTTGCCCTTGGGTTGTCGGTCACCTTCGTGATGCTTGGCCTGATCGCATCATTGGTGGGCGGACTCATTGGGGGGACTACCAGGATCTGGTATTACCTTGTTGCCGCTGTTTGTATCGTAATTGGGCTTCAGATGTTAGGCATTTTTCACATCCCCATACCAGGTTGGTTTGGAAAATTGCGAGAAGGTGTACATGTGAAAGGCTTATTAGGGGCATTCCTCTTCGGTCTTGTCTCTGGATTGGTTGCATCCCAATGTGCCACACCTGTCCTTGGCGCTATCCTCACCTACATTATGGCACAAAAAGCTTCAATGGTTTATGGTGCTTTTTTGTTGTTCATTTATGCGCTTGGGCGCAGTGTTCCCATCATCTTAGCCGGCACCTTCACGGGAGCTCTCAAAAACTTGCGCGCCTTTGGTAAATGGGCAGACCTGGCCGAAAAAATTGCTGGAGTCATCATCATCCTGGTTGGGCTGTATTTCGTCTGGATTGCCTGAAACTCACATCCCATTATCTTTTGTAATGTCAGGTTAATTCTGCGGGATTGCAGCTTAATAGCAAGAGTGGTTTCCCATCGTTTACAGAGGCACCCGATCTTTGGCGCTCGGTTTCTAGTCACACGCGAAGTCCAAATTCTAATCAAGGGTGAAACCCCAGTCCAATTCAAGTATCCTTGAACCCACGCCTTTTTTGTGCGTATCCCTCTCCATCACTTTTTAATCACCAATGTTTAGAGTCCATTGGAATTCAAAGCCGGCTTTCTTTCCCTCAATATTGCCGTCACATAGACCCTTTCGTTCAAAACGCCTCGAATTCACTTTACACCCTCGAATGCTCCACCGGACTGAACCTCTCATGCGCAACCCGCAAATCCTCATCCGTCTGCGCCAGGTTCCTGCGCAGCACCTGCAGGTCCGCGTGCCCCCGAATTCTAAAGAACATGGTCCACTGGCGACCCCTTCAAATGTGCCTTTCTGGTATCCTCATCATTCTGTGCCAAGTACTGCCTCAAAACCGCCAAACTGGTGTGCCCCAGCAGTCTCTGTAAGCTGAAAACATCCACATCATTCCGCAGCATCGTCAACGCAAACTGCCTTCTAAACCCATGAATAGCCGGTGCTTTCACGCCGGCCAATCTGGCCCGTTTTTCTATCATTTCCCTCAACCCACCGTAACTCAACCTATCTCCCGTCCTGGCAATCCATAATGCGGGTGTAACATCTGTTCGTTGTTTCAGGTATTTTCGGATTGCCTTTCTGCTCTTCTTCCCAAGGTACACCATCCTTGGCTTATCTCCCTTCCCATGCGCGATGATTACCGCTCCACTTTCGTCAATGTCAGTAATATCAAGATTTAG
>Ga0208459_1004011_pt1 | contig 11184 bp, 10 predicted proteins | sample AD_UKC087_MetaG_FD_184433 | JGI IMG/M metagenome (GOLD analysis project Ga0208459, IMG submission 184433) | Active sludge microbial communities of municipal wastewater-treating anaerobic digesters from USA - AD_UKC087_MetaG (SPAdes) (version 2) | ecosystem: Engineered > Bioreactor > Anaerobic >... | reverse complement strand
GTCCAGTTCATCTATCGCTTTCGTTGTCAGTGCGAAGAACATCTTGATGTCCATCTGTTCACCTTGCTTCAGATGCCCGCTCTGGATCATTCTTTGTTCCAGATGGCTCAGGTGAAGCTGTGGATGATTAGCGGCATACCAGACCAGGTCATGCCAATCGCGGCCCTTGACCCTGTTCTTCCATCGCCGGCAGAGGACGGCGTGCATCTTTCCCGCAAACAGGTCAGGCAAAACATAAGTCCGGACCGAAAACGGGATCGGCTGCAAAACAAACTTGTTTTCAGTTGAAAAGCCCGGCGGCGGATCCGTATCAACCTCAATCTTGATTTTGAGGACTTGACCATGGGGAATCGGCCACGCGATATCGTCTGCTGTCTTGATTGTCAGCAAGTGCTTGAGCGTATTTGCCTTGAGGAACGCCGACTGAACCGGGCTTTCGTCTTTCTTTTCGCTGATTGTCATTTTGGCCTCGAACCCGAACGACTGCAATTCCCGCTCCACGGTGCCGCTATAGCGGGAGAGGTCAAAATCATTCATGGGCTTGAGCAGTGAGAAATCGAGATCCTCTGAAAAACGGTCCATTCCATAAAGAATCCGGAGGGCCGTGCCGCCGTAAAAGGCTGCCTTCTCGAAAAACTTGCTTCGCCAGAGACCGAGGAGGGCAATCTCCTGCATGATCTCCCGAATTGCCCTTACATAGTCCTCGACACTTTTGCATTGATACCGGTCGAGCATGCGGATAACCGCGTCATTCATGGTCTTTCCCTTTCCCGCTAAGCTGACCAATCATACCGCTCAACAACCGGAGCTTCCGGGACCGGTAGCGATCAGCAATTCGGGAGATTGTCTCCGCATTCAGTCTTTTCAGTCCCTCGGGATCTATCCGCAGGCTGTCCAGCAGATAAGTCCTCATTTCCGCCTGGGTGCGAATAGCCGTTCCCCTGTCCGCCTGGATCTTATCCGCCAGTGCCTTTTCCGGTGTGGCAATCAGGAAAGAAAGTCCGCCTTCGAGCTCCACCTGGTCAATGCCGATCGGGTAGGCGCCCGTGGGAACGCTACGATAAATAAAAAGGCCGACGGGGGTGGAAAATCGCCTGCTCCGGTTGATTGTAACCGATGTCACCGCTTCGACTCTTTCCGGAATAAAGCCGTAGTAATGCAGGGCGTAATCGAGGGAAATGCAGGAAGGCCCGCAGATCATATTTGCCAGGACCTCTGTGGAGAAAGGCCGCCGCTTGTATCTTGCCCCAAAAATGTAAATGCCCTTCTTTACACGGACGATAGCCCCCTGTCTCAGCAGAGACGTGATCTTGTCACGGGGACGGTCGTATTCCCGCAAACCGTCCAAAAGAGCCTGGTAATCAAACTCCTCTCCCGCTATTTTTGCACGCAGCCCTTCCATCATTTCTGTTTCCTTAACATCGTGTGTTGCGTGCGTCATATATCATAATTCAACATAGTATGTCGACATATTTCCGACATACTATGCTTATATTGCAAATAATCGCCTCCATCATGCGCAAAGGCGGCGTGCAACTTAAACATTCGGACAATGAGAAAAGATGGCACATAAACACTGAATGAGAGAGGAGAAATGCCACAAATTAGTTATATTTTTTCTATCGCCCGCAGGATATGTCAGCATGACTGCAACCGGCAAAAGGCGGGTTTAAAAACCCGCACTACAGGGTTATCGGTTTTGCGTCATTTTGTAATTGATCGCTTTTTTTAGTCGGGGATCCATGAGGCAAGTGTGGATTCCCGCCAGGAGATCGCGGGAATGACAATTTTTTTAGTTTTCCAGGAATAACATTACCTTGTCATGCTCGAAGTCTCCAGTCGGGCATCCACACTAACTAACCTGTCATGCTCGAAGTCGCCAGTCGGGCATCCACCATACCTTGTCATGCTCCACAATTCATTTATACCCAAACGCTGATTTTGTTTCGTGCTAAACATACACCGGGTGATGGGAAATGCCGCAAATTCTCAATCACGCGGGATAATTCCTGCAACCATTTTCTTTTCATCTTATCTGAATAAATTATATTTAATAATACAGTAAAGCGCCCGCAAACCGTCTTTCCAGTTGATTTTCTTTCCTTCCTCATAAGTGCGGCCATAGTAGGAAATCCCCACTTCATAAATGCGGCAGTTCATCCTGGATATTTTGGCCGTAATTTCCGGTTCAAAACCGAATCTGTTTTCCTCAATATCAATAGACTGAATGATTTCCCGACGAAATGCTTTGTAGCAGGTTTCGATATCGGTTAGATTGAGATTGGTGAACATATTGGATATTAAAGTTATCATCCCATTGCCGACGCGGTGCCAGAAATAGACAACGCGGTGCGGTTCTCCGCCCATAAATCGCGAACCGAAAACGACATCGGCCTTACCGTCGATGATCGGCTGAAGCATTTTGGGATATTCGACAGGATCATATTCCAGATCGGCATCCTGAATAATGATCATATCGCCCGTTGCGACTTCTATTCCCTGACGCAAAGCGGCGCCCTTCCCCTGATTTTCGGGTTGATAAATAATTCTGCCGACTTTTTTCGTGATTTTGTCTTGCAGAATTTGCCTTGTCCCATCAGTTGAAAAATCATCCACAATAATTATTTCTTTATCCGGATATGGGGCACGAAGCACCGTGTCGACAACTTTTTCGATGGTGCCGGCTTCATTGTAACAGGGGATCACGACTGATAATTTCATTCCTATTCCTCTTTTTTACTCAGACCTCACATTGGTCATATAATTTATGGCACCGCTAGTCAAAGCGAATATTGAGAAAATTGCAATAGTTCAAATGCCGGCTACCCGATAAATACATGCGTGGGATGATAAAACATCCGGAAAGCAGTTTCCCCTTTTTTATTTTTCTTTACTGAACGAAAAATTTTTATGGCCGAGATAGCTGATGATGGTAGTGATCGGAATAAGCAAGGCACCGGCTATTTTGGGGTCAAAATGAAATAGTTCCACAAAAACAGGAAGAAAAACTATGGCAAGAAAGTAACTGAGTAGATACATGGATAAGAAACGCATAAATTCGGGAATAATGGCGAGGCCCCTTAATGGCGATCGAAAACTGACAAGCTTATGAAATATGTAAGCATTGAGGATGGCGAGAGTATTAGCTAATATAGCCGCAGACATATACGCAACATATCTCTTATCGAAAAAACGGCTAAATAGAAAATCCAGGCCGACAAATAAAGCGTATCCAAAGATCGTATTCCAGGTGCCAACGATAACAAATTTGATCTTGGTTCGATGTCTCTCAAGCAGTTCCATTAATCCATCCGTAATAATGGTCAATCGCTGTCGGCTCCTTCTTCTTGTCAAGTTTGAAAATGCCGCAACCATCTCTCAGCAAAATCAATAAAGTTAAAGGTTATGCGTTTAAACCGCTGATTATCGCTACCCCTTCACAAAAGTCCGCCAAAAAGACCGGATTGCTGTAAAAGCTCTTTTCAAATGCTGCCCTCGGAAAAAGAAAAAATTCAAATTTACAGGTGAAAAAACAAATCGAAGCAGCGATATGAACATGTATTTTCTTTTTAATTGGAATCGTTGCCTCACGACATCATCTATCTCTGATTTATTCAACTTGTCAGTGAGATCGCTCCCATTCCAATTCATCTTCGCATAATCTTCCGGAGAGATGTCCACTCCCACCATGTCATACATCTTTGTGCCAGGCAGGGGTGTGGCGATGGAAAACACCGTAATGTCCGCTTTGATATGCCTGGCAAGTTCTTTTGTCGCCGCAAGATCGCTGCCGGTTTCTGAGGGCAGGCCAATCATAAAGTTTGCCAGGGTTCGGATTTTATATTTCTTCGTCAGCTGAAACGTTTCCTTAATCTGATTGATCGTTGTTTTTTTAAAAATGACGTCATTTAAAATTCTTTGACTTCCGGACTCCACTCCAAAATCTATCTGCACGCATCCGGCAGCCTTCATTTCCACGATCAGAGGCTCTTTCAGTGTATCGACCCGCGATTGGCATCCCCAAATTAACCCATATTTTTTCAGGAGTTTGGCAACCCCGATGGCGTGTTTGGCATCAATGGTAAAAGTATCATCAACTATCCAAACCCCTTCAACCCCCCGTGAATGTTTAAGGTAGCAGAGCTCCGCATCCAAGGTATCAAGCGGTCTTTTACGCAGTTTATGGCCAAATATTGAAGCGCAACCACAAAAAGAGCACTCGAAAGGACAGCCGCGAGTCGTCAGCAGCAGACCTCCTATTAAGGGAAGCCCCCGAATGATTTCCACCCCCATTTCAAAGTATTTATCGTCAAGCTGCTGATAGGCAGAAATGACCGGAAACCCAAGCTCCTCGCTACTCATAAACGTCCGTCTGCGATTGACAACAGGCACGCCATCACGCATCCAGACAAGCCCATCAATATCCGCCCATTCTCCCGGGGTTTCCAGCGCCGACCTGATGAATTCAAGCAATGTTTTTTCGCCTTCACCTATCGCCACAAAATCAAATCCATGGGTAATAAAGTCGGACATCCGATAACTTGGTTGTGCTCCCCCAACGATGGTAATGATATCTGGATTAGCACGACGAATTGCTGAATTGATATGAACTACTTCGTCGAATTCCTTATGCGTGCTGGAAAAACAAACAATCCGGGGCTTTAGTGACAGGATACGTTCAATAACCAACTGCAGGCGTGCTGGAAAAGGGATTCTTTGAGGATGCAATTTGGAGTCGATCAGGCAATTTAAATAGCCATGCATTGATAAATAGCTGGAAAGGCACAGTATCCCCGTCGGATACATATTCTGGTACCAAAGCGATGGATTAATGACAATCAGCACATCTTCGGGACGACACTTGGGAGTTATGTATTTATCAACAATCAAAGGCTGCCTCACTTATTGATCGTCTGAAATAAGAAAGAAAAGAAATTACCGTCTCCATGAAAATGCTTACACACAACCCCGGTAATATAAGAATTTATTTTCGCCATTCGATGGCCATTGTATTTCTCGAAAATATCCGGGATGCCAGTAGTCCCGGGATAAGATATAGAGCAAACAGTGAAGGACGAAATCGCCACCCGGGCAACGTCGCCATGCTCGCGGCAAAAGTATTCGGAAACGAAACAAAGCTGATTACAGTCGTATGCAAGCCACATCTCGCTCCCATTTTTTCCGCGTGCTCCTGTTCCGGGAAGGACAGATGCCGAGGAGCATCTAATCCATGCCAGCGGCGTTTAAATAATCGATATTCCCAACAGTCAAGATAAGGAACGGTGGCAAAAATCGTTCCGCCAGCCCGAAGTAAAGCAGATAAACTGTCAAGGGTTTCCAAAGGATCCGATAAATGTTCTAAAACAAAATGCATCGTAATAATATCAAAACCATCCGGATGCTCAGACTTCAAAGTTGCAAAATCTGAAAATACGCTGACACCTGATCGCACGGATACTCGCCTTGCTTGCGCGGGATCTATTTCAAATCCAGCAAGATGGTCAGTGCGTTCTTTTAACCACCCTAGATAGCCGCCATCCCCGCAACCGTAATCCAGCAGCCTTGATTCCGGCGTAACTTTGGACAAGGGGAAATACACCGGCTTCAGCAGTAATTTTCTTGCCGCCTCATACCACAAACTTTTTGTATGGTGAATCGGATAGTCCGCATACAATTGACCCGTATAAGTTGGCAAGGGATGCTGTTGAACCAAATGGCACCCACCGCAGCGCCAATAATCAGAAAGTATTCCACTACCGAGGTAACAATCCGGCACATCAGACAGGAAAACGCCCCCCGTGCTTCCACCACACAGCAGGCATCGGAATGTCCCTGTAGGATTTTTCATCATTTACAGTTCGCACGCTTATCCTTTCGTAGTATCAGAGACGCCGCGTATAATTGTCATCAAACGATCAATTTAAAACCGTCATAATTATGAGCCAATGCGGATTCAATGGTGAGCGATTAATTCGCCATTGTTGGCCATGACCATCATCCTCGCTTCAGCACAAAATAGTAAATCAGCATCCTCATAATATTGTTAATGCGCGACATGAGATTGGCCATGAGAACATCAATATTCCTTGTTCTGAAGTCCGGATTATTAAAAATTCTTGTTGCAAAATGACGAAATTCTTCGCTCTGCTTTCCACCGATTGCAACGCTCCACGAATCCGTTGACACCCGAAATGACGCAAGTCTTTCGGGAAGATAATACCCGTCACCGCGCAAAAGTAATCTGAACCAGTAGTCCAGATCGATGACATAGGAACATTTGGCGTCGAAAAGCCCGACGTCCGCCGCCAGATTCCTGCGCAAGAGGACGCTTCCCGGTTCTCCGATCAAATTGGTCCCGAAGCGCAGGCAGCGCCGAATCAAGAGCTGCCCGCTAATGGAACCTTTGCGAAAAGCCGAATGCCCTCGATACATCAATACGCCGCCATTTGCATCGATAATCGTTCGCGCACAGAACACAAGCGCGATCCGTTTCTCCGCGTCCTGATCCAGCACCGCGACCTGTTTGGCAAGGCATGTCGGCGCAAGCACATCATCCTGTGGCAACAGCTTCAAATAAATTCCCTTAGACTCCGTCAGGCAACGATTCCAGTTTCCTTCCGCGCCCAGGTTGCGCTCGTTGACGACAACACGCAGGCGATCATCGTGAAAGCCGGATATGATTTCCAATGACCGGTCGGATGAATGATCATCGACGATAATCAGCTCAAAATCAGTGAATGTCTGTCGCAGCACCGATTCAATTGCTGCAGCGATAAACCTTGCACCATTGAAAACGGGGATACAAACAGATACCCGGGGTGTTTCTGATTCCATAAGAGTCTTCTCAATGGCGCCTTTGAAGGATCACGCTTATTTGGCAGTAACCAACATTGGACCAACTTACCAATAATGATGCCGATGCTTTCGATAATATTCGCACGTCATTTCAATGCCAGTGCCAAAGGACATGGCCGGTTCCCAATCCAGCGTTTTACGGATAAGGGAAATATCCGTTACATAATCGCCGGTTTCCACATTGATATAATCCTCCGGCCAGGGTACAAATTCCACTTTTCCACCATGAGCCTTCTGCACGATTGTTTGCGCCATATCTTGAAAACGTGTTCCGACACCACTGCCAACATTAAAAACCTTGCCCATGCACTGCGCGCTTATGGAAGCCCGAATGAACGCCTCGGCGAGGTCTTCCACGAAAATATAATCGCGTAATTGAAGCCCATCACCGAACACTTTGATCACCTGATTTTCCATAGCCTGGCGTATAAACCAATTCACCATGGAATACTTGGAATGCTTCATTTGTGATCGCGGACCGTAAGGGTTTGCAATCCGAAATACCACACAACGCAACTTGTGAATTTTGTTGTAATATAAGTACATGTTTTCAGACGCTGTTTTATTCAGCGCATAAGGTGTGCGCGGCCTGAGCGGATGCGATTCATCTACCGGATTATTTTCAATACGCCCAAACTGCAGGCGAGACCCGGCAAACAAAACCACGGCATCAGGAGCATTCCTGCGGGCACATTCTAAAACATTCAAATGGCCGATATAATTGATGTCGGCGTCCAAGAAGGGATTGTTCATGCTATCGTTATGACTTACCTGGCCAGCAAGATTGAAAATAATATCCTGACCACAAACCAAATGCCTTATGGCATCCCTGTCTCGAATATCTGTGACGCTGATCCGGACCTCGCTCCGAATATCTTCAATATTAAAATCATTGGCGCCATAAGGTTCAATAAACGAATCCACCAAAGTAACGCGTGCGCCCAGCGGCACAAGTTTATTAGCAATTGAACTGCCAATCATTCCCAGACCACCGGTGATCATCACATTCTTATTGTAAAACAATTTTTTGTCTATGCCCTTCATGTTCTTCACAAAAATACCGTTAATTTTTTCATCTGTATTTTCAGCGGTTATTATTCATTTTTTCAAATCCTGTCGTCCGTTTTACAATATATTTGGGCCGCTGCTTGATTTCATCATAGATACGCGCAAGATACTGCCCGATAATACCAACCGAAATAAGCTGGACCCCCGAAAAAAATAGGATGGCGACAAAAAGGGAGGCCCAACCCGGCGCCACGATAGTTCCTCCCACGCTGATCACGTAGAGCCCATAAGCAAAACTGCCGGCCGCGATGAGGAATCCGATTTTAGCAACATATTCCAGCGGCTTGTAGGAAAAGGAGAAGACGGCATCCAGTGCCAGTTTTAAATACTTATAGAAATTATACCCTGATTTATTGGCCAAACGCAGCCCACGTTCATATTCAATGCCCGTTTGTTCAAATCCCGCCCACGCCCGCAATCCCCGGAGATAACGATTGCTCTCCGGCATGGAATTGAGCGCGTTGACCACACGCCTGGTCATTACGCAAAAATCACCTGCATCTCCAGGCATTTGCACATCCACCAAGCTGCTCAAGATCCGGTAAAATGCCGCGAAGAGAAATCTTTGAAGCCAGTTGCGCTTCCTTTTGCGCCTGATTCCAAATACGACATCAAATCCATCCCGAATCTTTTCAATCAGTAATGGCAGAACTTCCGGTGGATCCTCCAGGTCATCATCAATAATGGCCACCATATCGCCGGCAGCAACCGATAATCCGGCGGTAATGGCTGCCTGATGACCAAAGTTTCGGGAAAACTCAATGGCTTTTAACCGCTTATCCATCTTAGCAACACTTTGGATCACATCAAATGAACGATCATTACATCCATCCACAACGGCAATGATTTCGAAAGAAGAGACAGATTTATCCAATGCCGCTGTGAGCCGTTGATACAATTCCGGAAAAATGTTTGCCGAGTTATAGACCGGAATGACTACAGAGAGTTCAATAATACCTGGCGATGCTGTCGTGAATTGAGACATTGCTACCTCTGCCATACTTTACCATTTCTCCAATGGATCGTTAACGTAGTTTGAATACTGACATTATTTTTAAGTTATCTACTGAAACTGAATAAACTTCATTGGCTGATTGATATGGTTGAGGATGCCAACGATAATTTGTAAGAAAATAGTCTGCCTGATGGATATCAGCAAGTCTTAGCCTCCCGATATCCTGTTTATCCAAAAAAACAGAGTTGTTTATCATGGGTATAATCGCATTCGCTGCTAATCCTATAACAGGCCTGTTGTCGTTTTTGACAATATATTCCAATCCCCGGCGAAAAGACAAGCCCCAATAATCAAGTTCGAAATTCCGTCCCACATTATTACCGGCTAAGCGGTTAAAATAAACATTCTGAAAGGGGTGATATCGTACCATCTGATAGAATGTAGAGACAAGGCAAACTACGATGACAGCCGCTATGAAGAAAGCCGCGCGCCGCTCTCTGCCGGAACGGACTTCTTTTATCATGCCGGTCAACCAGGCAAATCCTGTCATAACCATGAGCAGAAAAGGCGCATAGATGAAATACATATGCCTCCAGCCGTCATATAGGGTGGAATTCAAAACAATCACCGCCGTAAGCGGCACAGCAAAGAGAAGCATCACCAAAAAGTTGTGGCGTTCCCTGTCACTGGTGTAAATTTTGATTCCGTTCTTGATCATTTCTTTGATCGTAAGGAAGGTGCCGAGGAAGAAGAAGAATGTGTATAGTATCGGGGTCGTTATCAGAATCCACACGGGAATGTAATGCCATGGGACGGTTGTTGATTTGATAAATTCGCCTCTGTAGAGAATTTCGTAATCAGCAGCAAATCTGCTCATGGATACAACGGCATCCATTAAATTCCGCACCGGGTTTTCCCAGAGGTAAGGCCAAAAAAGTACCATAAAAAAAGAAAACGAAACCAAATAAATAAACAAAGGCAGCAGCCTTTTGGGCAACTGATTAAACATCTGCCCCATCTTGATTTCATCCATACAAGTCACAAATACGGCAAGAAAGGGAATAAAAATAGCCGTTATTCGTTGATCCACCACAAGGGCGGTGGCCAAAGCAAACAACAGCGAATTGACGATTGTTTTTTTGTGGAGATAGCGTAGAAAAAAATAGATGGAGATAATGAAAAGAGAGAGAAACACGATGTCTTTACTATAGAATGATTCAGCAAATATGCGGGGACTCAGAATCAGAAATAAACAGCCTGTTAATCCCAATGCCCGGCTGTCAAACCGGTTGCGAACGATCAAATAGAAGAAGAATACACTGACATAGAAAAGGAGAAAAGCACACAAGTGCCGCAGATAGTAAGCTTCCGGCATTGTGCCATTGTAGCCCAAAAGATTATCGGCAACATACATGGGAAAATCAAAAACAATACCATATTGTTTCATTGGATATGTTGCCAGAGCAGGCAACGAGGCAAACTCCGGAGGTTGAAAGTCAGGCATGAAGATTGATGCCATATATTTTGCTGAAACACTGGCGATCTCACGATGCCATGGCTCATCCCAGGAGATGCCATAGTCTTTGTAAATGGAAACACCTAGCGCAAAATAAAGAAGGAAAAAGATAAGTACGCATGCGCGCGGTCTTTTCAACAATAATAAAAACTTCTTATTCATGGGCAACTTTCATCATGGCCGCCATACATCTCTTTTGATTAAGATTTATTATAGATCTTTGTCCGCAGAAGTAAATACATTATTCTTTTGAATCGCCGCTCTGTATCGCCAGATTCCTTTCGATTTTTTCAACATATTCTCTATCGTCAGGCGGTGCCTTCATTCTGGCAATCTTCAGGAAAGTGACTGCCTCCCGCGACTTTCCGACAGACGCCGCGGAAATACCCAGTTGATAGATTTCCTTATAGTTTGCATTCGGAGAAAAAGGGTTGACGTATTTAAAAAGCAAATTGTAAGCTTTTTCGTATTTCTTCAAGTTGAAATAGCACGCCTGCAGATTCCAATACACATTTTCTAGTTTTGCCGTCTGTCATAGACAATATTACAATCCCAAAGTATGACGCAGAGCAGCATCAATATTAACCATTGGAAGTGTCCCAATAATCCGATCAATTTCAGTTTCGGATACAGTAGCCAGGTTATCAGTCATGATAACCGAATCCGTGAGCAAACCCGATTGCTGTCCTTCTTTTGTAGCAAGCTGGACAATAACACGGCTCTGGTGCCGTGACCGAAACATCTGGCTGGTTATCATTGCCACTATTACCTGTGGCAGCCCGGTTTGAAG
>Ga0208459_1004009_pt1 | contig 11184 bp, 10 predicted proteins | sample AD_UKC087_MetaG_FD_184433 | JGI IMG/M metagenome (GOLD analysis project Ga0208459, IMG submission 184433) | Active sludge microbial communities of municipal wastewater-treating anaerobic digesters from USA - AD_UKC087_MetaG (SPAdes) (version 2) | ecosystem: Engineered > Bioreactor > Anaerobic >... | reverse complement strand
GATAGACCGCTACGGCAAGCCCATGAATATAGATCACAAGGTCATGGCCAACACATATCTGTTTGTTGATAATGATGCCTTCTCGGGCTGCTCTCAGCTCACATCGATATACTTCCCTCAGAATCTTGCACTGGATCTCAACTCCTTCAATGGCACGCCTTTCAACAGCAGTGAGAACCGCTTTGACAACGCAGGCGTGACCTACTTTAAGGACAGCGATACCGACCCCCCAAGGTTTTCGCATTCTATCCGGATCCAACCAAGGCTGTCATTGACGGCTCACTGGCATTCATTCCCGGAACTACAGGCATCAACGCATGGTTCGACTACTATAAGGGCAAAGAGTACCGCAACAGCATCAGGAACCTCATTATCCCCAAAACAGTAAATTATATCGGTCATGACGCTTTTGTCGGCCTTGAAAACCTGGAAACTGTCAACGATAAGGAATTCGCAGAGCTCACCCCTATCGTTCAGGATAAGATCAGGAAATATGTAAATGCTTTCAACTGCACAAAGTTCATGGCTAAGGAAAATCAGGCTCAGCTGGACAAGATCATCGCAAGGATCGCAGATGAGTATAATATTACCGAGAACTCAAGCGACCATGACAAGCAGCTTGCTGCTGCAAAGGAAGTTGTAAGAAATATCACTTACACCGCTTACTGCGGAAACTGGGATTTCTCTATCTATCCTGATACTCCCTACAGCACCCTTGACTACAGCCGCAGCAACATTTACTCTGAGCTTGCCGGTCTTACCACAGGCCATACTACCTGCGGAGGAATTGCCGCTGTTTATTCCCTTCTCCTTGATATGCTCGGCGTAAAGAACTATCGTGTAGGCGGAGCAGAGCACTCCTTCAACGTTGTTTATATTGACGGACAGTGGTCAATGAGCGACCTCACATCTTACTGCAACGAGTACAACAACGATCTCGAAGCTGATCATCGCACAGACTTTACAGCATCAAAGCTCGGCACTCTCAGCCGTATGACATTCGACAGCATCAACAGCGATAACGGAAGATATGCTTCAAATATCTATTCAGAGCCTTCCTTCAAGTTCTATGAAGCTTCAAAGAACAAGCAGTTCATCACTGAGGGCGAAGAAAACAACTACTACTTTGTCATGGATCCCACAGACCGTTCAAAGCTCTTTGTTTATAAGTATTTCGGCACAGACGGAAGAACATCAGCCAAGGCAACTATCGATGCAAGACTTGCAAAGCTGGGTGATAACACTGTTGCATCACTCCAGCTCTACCAGGGCTTAAACATTGTAGGAAACAGAGTTTACTTCATCGATGACTATGAGAAAAAGGACGACGAAAAAATCATCACTATGCTGCCCGGAAACGGATATTTATCCTATGAAGATGCGTGCAAGCACGGTAATTTTGACGAGTGGTCAAGAAGCTATGACATAAAGTAATAAATGGCACAGAAAAAGGTCGGGCATCTTCCCGACCTTTTTTCATATGATCAATTCTCTGTGAGGTAATCCGGTAAGTTTTAATTTGACTTCCTGCTCTTTGACAATTCTTCTGAGCCTTTCACTATCGTCTATGTCCTGCGGCAGAGTCTCTATAAATTCTTTTCTTACGATTTCGGTGCCGAACATTTCAGGACGATCATTAAACTTATTCCCAACGAATCGTCTTACATCATCAAATACTTCTTCTGCTCCGGACCATACAGCAAGATAAGCCATTATTTGCAGCAAATTAGCTTTATAGCAAGTTACATCAAAATGTATCTTAAAGCTTTCTATGAGATCTGTCAGACTAACATCCCCATCAAAGGGAATATATGAAGTTTCTTTAAATTTTTCTGATACTTTGAGATACTCATTTCTTGTATCATCAGCATAAATGTATAAAGCATCGATTGGCACATTCAATGACACAGCTTCCGAATCAACGCACAGATTATGTATATGAAAAACCGGCTCATAAACCGTCTTATCCGACTTTACAAGCAATGCTATGCCAACTGCCAACGGTCCGCACACATTCATAAGCCACATTGTTTTATATACACCCATACCAGGGAACTGTTCATTCCATTTCCGGGTGATCTCATTTTTTAATGATAATGTCAGTTTTTTTCTCATTACGGATCTGTCTCCTAAATATTCTTTCAACTTCTTTTATGTACGGAAGTCATCAGCCTCAGTGTCATATACGAAGGCAAACTGATCTTCGGAAGGCTATTACCACATTATTTTACCACATATCCCTGCAAAATACAAGAAAAATGGTCGGGCAGACGCCCGACCGCAATAAAATCAGTAAATACTTCCTTTTTTCCTGAATCTTGACTGTGCTTCACTTAACTTCATTCCGTTGCAGCAGATAATTCTTTCCTTATCAGCGGATCATAAAACTCACTCAATACATCATGCTCAGGGAATTATTCGTTTAACAATTCCTTTTTCAATTCCTCCGGAAAGTCAGACTGTTCAGCTTCTTCAGGCGTCAGTCCCCGGTTATTGTTTATCAAAAGGTCTCTTTCGTCTCTCTCCAATACTTTAAGCTTGTATTCGGCAAGCTCATTTACTATTTCTTTTTTGCTGTTTTCCATTATATAAACCTTCTGTATGTTTCTTTGCAGCTTTGTCACCAGTATTTCATAAAAAACATTTTTTAAGCCATTCAGAAGATCATCTCCCGATGCGGAAGATCGGCCAGTTTCAGCTTATCTTCCTGCTCTTTGACTTTTTTCCTTAAAGTATCGGTGCATGACAGATCATGTGGTATTGATGAAAGCCATTTTTCCTTTCTGTTTCTTAATTGCATGATCTCATTACAGTCTTCTATTTTTTCCGTAACATAACTGTATATATCTTCAAAAACCGATCCTGCCCCAGACCATGCCGCAAGATATATCATATAGGATAAAAGTTCTGATTTGTACCAGGCTTTTGAGAAATAAGCTTTCATACTCATAAGCAGCCCGTTCAGATCTATCGTTCCCTCCAGAGGGATATAGGTCTCTTTTTTTAACTTACTGATACAGCCTGTGTATACTTCCTCATCATCACTCACAGGAATATTCTCAGTTTCAATGGAAACTCCTAAAGATACCGCAGAAAAATCCAGGCACAGATTATGGATATGGAGCAGAGGCGTGTAGACAGTTTTATCGTATTTATCCTGAAGTAAGATCCCGACTGCCAGCGGACCACAGATATTCATCAGCCACATAGGCTTGTAGATACCCATTCCAGGGAAATGTGTATTCCAGCCTTTTGTGATCTTATTTTTCATGGATGGAGTCAATTTGCTTTTCATTTCGTACTTATCTCCTTAGCAGCCTTTCAGCTTCTTTCCTGTATCCGGGATCAGGATCCGATACATAATATGTATTGAAATCAGCGACCTCAAGATCGTATTCTAAAGTATACTGATCTGCGGGGAGTTACTGCCTTTACTATTTTACCACATATCGCCGCAAATTGCAAGAAAAAAGGTCGGGCAGACGCCCGACCATACAGATATAATCACAGATTCCATTCAATTACACAATAGTATCACAGCAGTGAGCCTGTCCGAAATCAAAATTCTCACCGATAAATACAGAACCGCCGTTGATATCCAGTGTCTGACCGGGCTTTGTGTCCCAGCCGTCGGGGGAGGCTGTTCTGAATACCAGATTGCGTCCCACCACAAGGTAACCGCCGTTTACATCAAGGCGTGCGCCCACACCGCCTGACCAGAACTCGGGTATATCGGTGTTGAATGACATATACTCGTTTACGATGAGGGTATGTCCGTTCATATCAAGGTCTGTGTCATGGAGATTGAGGCTGTAGGGGAAGTAAGCTCCGCCATCAACTCTCAGGTACTTCCTGAAAACACCGTCCCAGCCCTTATCGCCGGTATAAGCTGCCTCGAACCAAGCAAGATCGTCGGTGCCGATAGTACCGTCAGCGTTCTTGTCCATATACTCGAAGTAGTTATCGGAGCGCTTGGGAAGATTAGCGTAGTATTCAAGACCTTCCTGATCGTCCTCATTTACCACGCCGTCATGGTTGAGGTCAAGATCGTACCAGTAAACGATCTCTGCGACTGCAGCGTCTGATAACAGGCTGCTGTAGGAATCGCAGTCAAACAGATTGATCTCCCCGTCGCCGTTGAAGTCTCTTGCACCCGGGAGAGATGTGATGACATTATCTGCAAACTTCACAAAATCGTTAAAATCATTATTATTGATGATACCGTCTCCGTTAAGGTCATAGGAAGCTGCTGCGGAGTCCACCGCCATCTCCTCATCGTTCTCGCCCATTTCTATGTAGATCTGCTGCCAGTAATCCAGCTCCTCCTGTGACACGTCACCGTCACTGTCTGAATCCAGGTAAGGATCAAAGTCAGACGCGCCCTTTATGGCACCCAGGCAGCTCTCGACGTACTCAGCGTCATATTCGTTGAGCCAGTCATCTGTCCACTGGTTGCCGCAGTCGGGATTGTTGGTGGTATCACCGGGGACAAGGGTGAGGGTATCATGGGAACCGCCTGATCCAAGTGTGAAGGTTCCTGTTCCGCAGTCCTTCAGATAGAAGGGCAGATAGCCGTCGCACTCGAACTTGATGTGGAAAACATCGGAACCAAGACCTGCTGTTGTGATCTCATAGCTGTCGCCGTCATGGTATGTCTTGTGGTCCAGCTCCTCCCAGTTGCCGTTGAAGATACGGATATAAATGGGCGGATCGTCAGCTCTGCCGACTCCCGGCACCTCACCGAGGGCGATATTACCTCTTACGGTAAGAGCTTCTGCGATATCGCCGAAGGGGTCCGCCTCTGCGGACGCTGCCTGAGCTCTCTTTGCAGACCTGAGCTTATTCTGAGGACCTGCTGCCTCAAAATAGTCCACATCGCCAAGCTCGGAGGTGACCCTGCTGAACTCGTCAGCCAGTTCCTTCTCGCTCTTCTTTGCTTTGATGGCATCAGCCGCAAAAGCAATTGAGTCGGGATGAAGGGGACCCATTGACCTGCCGTCGCCCGTGATCAGAGCCTGACCCACGAACACTGTTGAGAGTGCCGCAGCGATGATGCGATTGATGTTTTTACTCATTAGATCAAACCTTTCTGAATAAATTCTGTGGCTGTGCAGCGAATAATAGAAAAATATCAGCTGTGACTGCGGACATTACAGGTGCCGACCCGAAAGCACGATTTGTTATGCGTCCGTTTACTGTGTTTAATGACCGATCAAATACAGCATAGCTGCAAAAACGTTTTTTCCAAAGCCAAACAGTCACAAAGAACATTCTATCACAGCTGCCGCTCATTTTCAAATGTTTATTTTTTATCGGTATATATTGAAAAAATATAGATTTCACACCTGCCTGTTTTTCGGAAGAAATGAGCAGCAGCACAAAAATGCTGTCTGTGTTTTTCACACAAAAATGATAACTCAGAGCGACAAAAAAGTGCCTGCTCCGGTGGGAGCAGGCACATAAAGTTATATTATTTTATTTCCGACATGGCGTCATCTATTATCTCATCAGGGAAGCCGATGACGCTCAGCAGCCTTATAGCATTGCTTGAGCGGCTTATGCCGTCATGGATAGTGTAATCAAAGACAACGTCACCGTCCTCAAGGCTTTCACAGAAGTGGTAGTTGCTGTATACGCCGTCGAAGGACTGAGCCAGCTCAATATCGTGAGTCGCCACCATGAGCAAACAGTTCCTGCTGTCAAAATACCGCAGCACAGCTTTGGAAGCGGCAATTCGCTCCACAGTGTTGGTGCCCTTGAGTATCTCATCGATGGCAAGGAAAATGAGCCTGCCGCTGTCAGCCAGCTCCACCATGCGCTTCAGGTACTTTATCTCGCGGATATAGTAGCTCTCCCCTGTCAGCAGATCGTCCCTGACCGCCATGGAGGTGACAACGCCGCAGTATGGCACTGTGGCGTGCTCCGCGGTACAGGTGAAAATGGACTGACCAAGGATAAGGTTTATGGCTGCCGCCTTTATAAATGTGGACTTTCCCGAGGCGTTGGAGCCTGTTATTATGGCATTGCGCTCAAATCTGAAATCGTTGGCAACAGGATCGTCCAGCATGGGGTGAAAGACCTGTTTGAACTCAAATCGTTTTTCCTCGGTGAGCTCAGGCACACAGCAATGGGGCAGGCTCTTCCGGAATGAGCCCACGGCAATGGAGCAGTCTATGCTGCCAAGATAGCGGTATACCTGCATATACTCCTCCTTCTTGTCAGCCAGCTCCGAAGCTCCTCTGTTGTAGAGTATGAAGCTTATCATCAGGGGACCTGTAATGTATGAACTCAGCTGTGAAAGGATGTCGTCCGACATCATCATGGAGCGCTTCATGTTCAGCAGACTCAGTATTTTTGCCGTCTTTCTCAGCTTTTTCAGCGGAGCCTCCACCGACTTTGAGAACTGAGGCACCATTCCGCTGACCTTTGAAGCAGCATTTATGGTCATTCCTGCGGAAAAAAGGCTTTCAAGCCTGTTCTCGTAAGTTCCTCTGAGGAAAATATATGCCACGAAGTTCACAAGGTAGTTGAAGATAAACAGCATGGTGAAAACGGGACTCATGAGCACGACCGCCAGTATGACGAAAAGCAGAAGCGTTCCCAGCATGACGGGATAGATATATCTGAACGGAAGATAGCGTTTATCCGCCTCATCAGCCAGTCCCACGGCGTAATAGGCGCTTATGGGCTTTCCAACGCTGTAGAGATATTTCCTGACCTCATTTCGCTTTTCCTCGTTCTCCTCAAAAAAGCTGATGACTTCGCTGCTCAGACGGGGCTCTCTCTCCCTGCTGCCCAGGATATGCAGTGTGGAATACAGGTACTGCTCTCCTGCAAAGCTGTCGGTGTGATCGGCGCGGAAAAAGATATTGTCCATTTCAAGGTCGTTCCAGGTAATATCGTCCACAATCTCGTCATTGCGCAGTTCCTTTTTCTCCCGCTCATACAGCAGGGCAATACTGTCCATTCTGTCCCTGACGTCTGCCTTCACACGGTCCTTGTCTCCGTAGGAGCTGCGTATGCGGAAGCTTATTGCCTGTTTGTTTCGTATGGTGCGAATTACCGCCCCTATGATAAAGCAGATAATAAGCGCGGGTATTATAAATAGTGGTCTCATGTCTCCTCCTGTAAAACTTTTTTATTTATTATATCATCTTTTAGTGTAAAGGTCAACACGGTCCAGCGCTGCTTATTTCACGGTATAACAGTACCGACGGGAATTATTTTTCCGCCTCCCTTGCTTTATCTCAGCTAATGTGCTAAAATATATAAAACAAAGGAGGCTGAACATGAGTACTATTCTTCTTGCAGAGGATGACAACACCCTGCGCAAAAACATAACTATGGCACTGGAGACAGAGGGCTATAATGTCATTGCAGTCTCCACCACCGAAAAAGCCGGGGAGCTTGCTGCTCAGGCTGACCTGCTCATACTGGACGTCATGCTCCCCGACGGCAACGGCATAGAGCTGTGCAGACGTCTGCGCAGGACTATAAAAGCTCCTGTCATATTCCTCACCTCCTGCGACGACGAGGCAGACATAATCCGCGGACTTGACAGCGGCGGCGACGATTACATTACCAAGCCCTTCAGACTCCGCGAGCTCTTCTCACGTATCAGGGCAAACCTCAGACGCATACCCGATGTGCCTCAGCTGGATCTGACCGCTCTGGAGCAGAAGCTGCTGAACTACCTTATGCAGAACCGCGGACAGTTCCTGACCCGCGACCAGATACTTGAGTACCTCTGGAATCAAAGGGCACCTTTGTAAATGACAACACTCTTTCCGTGAATATCAGCAGGCTCCGCGAAAAGCTCAACAATGCAGAGGGCTGCGGCACCATAGTTACAAAGCGAGGAATAGGCTATAAATGGACAGATTCATAAACAACCGCGCTCCGAGAAGGCTGGTGCTGATACTTGTACTGCTGCTGTGCGTCTCCGCAGCAGCCGCATATTTCATCTCAGGAAAATGCGCTGAGAGGATAGTCTCGGAGCAGATACAGGCAGGGCTGTCAGTTGCAGGCGGCGGAAAGCTCACACAGTCTCCCGACGAGGAGCATATCTCCGCAGGCGAGGAGCTGCTCAGTGAATACGGCATTGACCGCAGCCTGCCGCCGCAGCTCATGTACAGCTACAAGGGCATTCGCAGGCGTATATTTGTCCCTGTGTTCGGACTAATGGCGGCGGTATCTCTTATCTGGTTCATCGCAGCTGCAAGAGAGCTCATGGCGATTTACCGCGACCTTGAGAAAATACGCAACGAATGCATAGCCGCTGCGGACTCCCCCGACAAGAGGATAACCCTTTACAGCCATGACCTGAGCTCAGTCCGCAGGGTAGCCGAGAGCGCAGACCTTCTGGTCAGCAGACTTGACCACACCATGTTCACTCTCAGCAGCGAGCAGAAATACCTTCGCAGCTTCCTCACCGACCTTTCCCACCAGATAAAGACCTCTCTTGCGGTGGTAAGGCTCAACACGGATATGCTGGCGGAGCTGCCCGACATCTCCGAGGAGCAGCGCACCAAGCTGTCCGACGAGATACAGCTCAATCTTGACGCCATGGAGAACATGGTCATTGAGGCTATAAAGATGGCTAAGCTTGACGCCGACGCCGTTGAATACGATATCCAGGACAACTCACCTGCGGAGATATGCAGCCTTGCGCTGAAACGCCTTGCACCCATGCTCCGCAAGAAAAACATATCCGTCCGCACCGACCTTGACGAAAATGTCAGGCTCATGTGCGACAAGGGCTGGCTCTGTGAGGCTGTGGAGAACATAATCAAGAACTCCGCCGACCACTCGGAGTGTACGGAAATATCCGCCGAGGTCAGCGATGACCCCATCAAGGTCACCATAGCTCTCTCCGACAACGGAAAGGGCATACCCCAGAGCGAGATACCAAAGCTTTTCGAGCGCTTCGCCTCGGGTAACAGTGACCGCTCCATGTACAGCTCGGGACTGGGGATGTCCATCTCACAGGAGATAGTCCGCGGCAACGGCGGAGAGATACTCATCTACTCCGAGGAGGGCAAGGGCTCACGATTTGAATTCATATTCCTGAAAAACTGAGAGTTTTCTCAGTTTTTTGCTTTTTGTAACATTGCTGTAAGGTTCATGCTTTACAATACAGTCAGAATAAGGAACGGAGGTCCTGTTATGGGAAACGATATAATACTTAAAACCGAAAAACTTACCAAGCAGTACGGCGAGGGCGAGAACGCATTACTTGCCGTAAACGGCATAGACCTTGAGATCCGCAAGGGCGAGTTCGTGGCTATCACAGGCGAGAGCGGCAGCGGCAAGACCACTCTGCTCAACTGTCTCGGCTCGCTTGACCGTCCCACCAGCGGCAGCATAATCTTCGACGGAAGGGACATCACAGGGCTCAGCGACAACGCCCTCTCCGCCTACCGCCGCAGGAGCATAGGCTTCATCTTCCAGAACTTCAACCTCATACCCGTGCTGAATGTTGAGGAGAATATAGTTCTCCCCCTCAATCTGGACAACACTCCCCCCGATATGGAGTATCTTGACGAGCTGCTCCGTCTTACCGGGCTTGACAGCAAGCGCCGTAACTTCCCCCACGAGCTCTCGGGCGGTCAGCAGCAGCGTGTGGCATTCGCAAGGGCTCTGGTCCACAAGCCACAGCTCATACTGGCTGACGAGCCCACGGGAAACCTTGACAGCAAGAACAGCCGCGAGATAATCTCCATACTGAAAAACTCCATCAAGAAGTATGACCAGACGCTCATACTCATAACCCATGACGGCAGCATTGCTGCTCAGGCAGACCGTATCTGCCGGATCACCGACGGCGTTCTCAGCGAATAAGGAGGCGGCAGAATGAAACATCTCATCTCTCTTTCTATCAAATATATCCGCCGCCAGAAGGTCCGCACCTTCCTCACATTCATGTGCATAATGCTCTCCGCATTCATACTCGCCACGGTCTGCTCCTTCGGCAGCAGCCTCTACACCACCCTCTACAACTACACCGAGCATGACGACGGCTTGTGGGAAGTGGACGTACAAATTGGGTAAGACAAGCAGAGGATTATAGCAAGGCTCTGGATATAGTCAAGAACCACGCTGTTGTGGACGATTACCTCCAGTCTCATTCGGAATGGCTGAGCTACAAGGAGCATATCGGCTTTTTTGAGATAAGCGACGGAAAAAGCTCATCAAGGGCACAAATGATCATCAGTGACAGCTATTACGGAAATAAGAAGCTATCAGCTGCCAATTCTCCCGATCCGAATTTCAACCTTGATACCGATAATACCGAAGGCGTGTTTCTTCCTTCCTGCTTCAAGAAAATGGGCTATTCAGAGGGAGATACCGTGACCTTCACCATCACGCCATTCAGCGCAAGGCTGGACGAGGACAGCGACATCATCAAGCAGCTCCGCGCCGAGCTGAAGGAGAAGAACGGCACAAGCCTCACACCCATGGATATAGGCTTTGAGCACCTTTCCGAGGAGCTTCAGCAGAAGGCTTCGGGAGCTAATCTGTTCATGAGTCTCCAGCTCAGGGATATAGACATAGATGACTATCCTCTCACGGATTTAGGCTACGGCGAGCCTGCGGAGTACACCGTGAAAATAGCGGGCTTCACCAACGGCATGAAAGGTTTCGGCACCTCCTATTCATCCTTCGTCAACACCAAGAGCGAGGGTGTAGACCTTGAAAAAGTATACGAGAAGAACCACTTTCTCGAAAAAAGCTTAAGTGACGAAATGTTCATCCGCGTAAAGGATGACTGTGACTATGAGAAGGCACTGGAGACACTGTTCACCGACCTCGGTCACGATTATAACACTGAGTTCTACAGAGATACCTTCCAACACCACGAAAACTCCACTCTGCTTGGACTGGAATGGAAAAGCGCCGACGCAATATACAGCATACTTCCCCTGTTCGTGCTGCCCCTTCTTGCAGTCCTGCTCATAGCATGGTTCATCGCAAGATTTATCATCGACAATGCCTTTGAAATGGCTGTTCAGGAGAGAAGCACCCACTTCGCCGCCCTCCGTATCATGGGAGCCTCAAAGGGACAGGTAGCGGCGATAGTCCTCATAGAAGCGGTATTCTACTGCCTAACAGCCGTGCCCCTCGGTATACTCACAGCTATATTCATCTGCCGCAGCGCCTTCAACTCCTTCCACAGGATAGGCT
>Ga0208459_1004006_pt1 | contig 11186 bp, 13 predicted proteins | sample AD_UKC087_MetaG_FD_184433 | JGI IMG/M metagenome (GOLD analysis project Ga0208459, IMG submission 184433) | Active sludge microbial communities of municipal wastewater-treating anaerobic digesters from USA - AD_UKC087_MetaG (SPAdes) (version 2) | ecosystem: Engineered > Bioreactor > Anaerobic >... | reverse complement strand
ATTATGGAGCAAAAGGAAATGGATATTCACTGCAACTAATTGATGGAAAATGGCAAGAATCAATTCCAAATCCTGGCAAAGAAAATATCAAGAAATATCATGATTTGATTGCAAATTTCTCTATTGCATCTCAAGATCAAATAATCGGAGAAAATATCTATTTTGACGCCAGTTCTTCTCAAGTAATCAATGAAATATCAAGTTTTAATTGGATGATAGCAAGTACAACAATAAATTCGACAAGCTCTATTTTAAATTATGTTTTTAATGCCACAGGCACTTATGAAATTTCTCTTACTGTCTCAAATAAATACTTTTCAACTAGCTCGCCAACTACGACAATCGTCCAAATTGTCGAAAAAAATCAAACCCTAAATGACAATCATTTTTCGACTAGTTCTATAATCATCAATGAAATAATGTATGATCCTCAAGGATCTGATGACGGAAACGAATGGATTGAAATAAAAAATAATTCAAACCAATCAATAAATCTGGAAAATTGGAAATTATTTGAAGATAACACCAATCATAAAATAACTCCCGAAATCGGAACTAGCACAATCCAGCAGAACGAATTTGCGATAATATCAAATAATGCGCAAAAATTCCTTGAAAGATATCCTGATTTCACAGGAATTGTTTTAAAAAGCTCTTTTGCTCTTTCAAACAATTCTGAATTATTAGCTATAAAATATAACGATGCTATTATTGATCAATATTCTTATGCATCTTTTACAGGAGCTTCTGGAAACAGTAATTCCTTGCAATTAATATCAAATATCTGGCAAGAAGCCTGCCCTACCCCAGGCCAAGAAAATACTGCTGGATTATGCCAAATTCAAACAGAACCAGCCTTAACAACATATTCAGATCTTACCCCAGAACAATTTAACAGTTTTAATTCCCAAGATACTTCCAGCACAGAAGAGCTTCCTATTATTCCAACCAGCACATTACCGCAAGAAAGTATTGACCAAAGTACAAGCAGTCCAACCCAAGAATCAACAAGCACTCCAGTATAATTTTAAATATTGAAATAATACAAAAACGCCCCGGGAAATCCAGGGCGTTTTTGGTTTTAAAAACAGTTATTTCTTGAAGAATTCGAGTAATTCGAAAATAGCGGCAATACCGACAATAACATAAGTAATAGTAACTAACATCGGGATGCCTCCGAATATCTTCTCAACCAAATTGAGTTTCATCAATCCGACTAATAACCAGTTGATGCCTCCGATAATCAAGAAGAATTTAAGTATTTTTGTGAACATGTTTGCTTATAAATTTGTTTAAGGTGTTGCGACCTTTATCTATTATACCATTTCCATAGCAAAACAATAGAAAGTTTTCCACAAGGAGAGAAAAAACACAGCTAATGCGACAAACATTGACAATAAGCTATTTTTTTATATGCTTATTTATCTTAAGAACATTCAAAAGGAGGAAAAAATGGCAAATAATAAGAATTTTGTTGTTGCTGGAAGCGCTGTATTGACAATAGGAGCAGTAGCAGCAATTATATTTAAATTATTCCCTAAAGGAAAAGCCAAAAATTTTTCAAATGAAGAGATAGAAGAATCTCTGGCAAATTCCTTGGAAAAAAATCCAAGCAAGAAAAAGAAAGAGCAGACAAAAAAACTGATAAAAATTCTCATTGCCAAAGAAAAAGGAGGAAACAAAGAAGCAGAAGATAGCTTGAATTTTATACAAGAAGAAGGGGCAGAATGGTCAAAAAAACTGGTAGCGACATACAGAAAAAAAGCCTATTAAAACTCAAAATAAAAAAGCCTGATTTTTCAGGCTTTTTTTATATTTATGATTCAGCAACCTAAGGAAGGAGGAAAATAATTTTTGCCCAATACAGTATCAATATGGTTAGAAAAACTTGGATATTCCTTCTTTATTTTCTCCAATGATTTTTCATCTCCATTTTTGGCTAAATGTTTGATTATAGCCTGTTCTTTGCTTTCCAAATTAGCTACTATCTCCTTATGTTTAGCTATTTTTCCATGGAACCGGCTAAAATCTTTCAAAAGCAATTCTAAATTTTTTTCGCATTCACATTCAGAACATTCACATTTTCCATTTCTTTTTTCAGCCATTAATGCCTCCTTTTTGTAAAATAACAATTTCAAACGATACAGTAAAAAGATATCTCTGTCAATTGTTAATTTCTTCTGTTTTTATTGATTTTTTATTTTTGACTTTTTAAATAAAAAATGTTATAATTAATATAAGATGGAAATCATTTACGAAGATAAAAATATAATAGCTGTAAACAAAAAATCCGGGATCTCAGTATATCGATCAGAAAACGATTCCCTTAAAACTAAAAGCTTGATCGATGATTTAATCAGAAAATCCCCTGCCCTCAAAGAAGTTGGATTGCCTCCAAGATACGGAATTATCCATAGGCTTGATAAAAATACCTCTGGCGTTGTTTTGATAGCTAAAAATAATAGCGCTTTAGAATTTCTACAGAAACAATTTGCGGATAGGAATATAAATAAAAAATACTTGACTTTAGTCTCTAAAAAGGTTAAAAATCAAGAAGGGATAATACATACTTTCATAGGAAGAAACCCCCAAAACCGGCTTTTACAGCAAGCCTTTGAGCTTAATAGCCAAAATGCAAAAAAGAAAGGTCTGCGAGAAGCTGTGAGCAATTGGAGGGTTGTTAATTTTTTTAAAAATTTCACTTTGATAGAAATTTCTCCCAAAACAGGAAGAAGACACCAAATAAGGGTTCATATGAAATACATAGGCCACCCTATTGCCGGAGATAAAAAATATGGTTTTAAGGACCAAATGCCTAAAGGATTAAAAAGAATATTTCTGCACGCCTATTCAATAGAATTCTCATTGCCAAATAAAAAAAGAAAAAAAATCATTGCTGATTTGCCAAAAGATTTAAAATCAGTAATCAAAAATTTATCCTGTGAAGCAAAAAAATAAGCCTTTAGTCAGGAAAAGAAAAAATATGACACAAGAAGAAACAAACCAAAATCAAGATTTGCAAGAAACTGAAGTTGCACAAGAGACACAAGCCAAGGAAGTTTCTGCAGAACAACAATCAAGAATCCCAGAGTTTTCCTCTGGCGATATTATTAAAGTTTATGTTAAGATTGTTGAAGGAAAAGATAAGAAAGAAAAAACACAAGCTTTCGAAGGACAAGTTTTAGCAATAAAACATGGAAAAGGAAATACCGGAACATTCACGGTAAGAAAAACAGTTGATGGGATTGGAGTTGAAAGAATCTTCCCATTCTCTGCTCCGACAATCAAGAAAATAGAAATTATTGAAAAATTCAAGAACAGAAGATCAAAATTGTATTATTTAAGAGATGCTTCTGGAAAAAGGGCAAAGCTTAAAAAACAAGCTTAATCTTGCCCCTTATGCCCGGGTGGTGGAATCGGTATACACACACGTTTGAGGGGCGTGGTCTTTTATAGACGTGCGGGTTCAAGTCCCGCCTCGGGCACATTAGGAAATCATAATGAATGAAAAATGGGTTAATATTGATTATGCCCGAGGACGATTAGCTCAGCTGGTTAGAGCGCATCGTTTACACCGATGAGGTCGCAGGTTCGAATCCTGCATCGTTCACACAACAGGAAATAGTTCTTTTGACAAATAAATAGAAGAAAGATCTTGCCGTGGTAGCTCAGTGGTAGAGCACTTCGCTGAAAACGAAGGGGTTTCGGTGGTTCGATTCCACTCCGCGGCACCCTCGCAAAAAGCGAGTGTCGTATAGTGGCTATTACACATCCTTGCCATGGATGAGACGAGGGTTCGATTCCCTTCACTCGCTCCAAAGAGCTGGAAAGATCTTTTGAAATATTAGTCGAAGAAATATAAAGCCTGTCAGGTAGAAAATTGGGAAATCTGCTTGCCAGAATGATTAATTATGAATTTATTCGGAAAGATTTATCTTGCTGCTGTGCTGGTATTTATAATATTCGGATTTGATTGCAGTTTTATCGCAAAATCGTCAGAAAGAGATTTTGAATTAGATCAAAATAAAACAGCAAAAGAACTGGAAACTCTGGGATTCAATACAATAGAAAGCAATACTATCATTTATTCTCCCCAGCAAACCAGAAAGAGGTTTAATGTTTTGATAACAGCATACTCCTCTACTCCGGACCAAACAGACAGCACTCCGTTCTTAACAGCCACTGGAAATACTGTAAAAGACGGGATAATAGCAGCGAATTTCTTGCCATTTGGAACAAAAGTAAGGATACCTGAATTATTCAACACAAAAATCTTTGTGGTTGATGACAGGATGCATCCCAAAAATGATAAAAATATAGATATTTGGTTCCCGACAAGAGAAGAAGCAATAATGTTTGGAAAAAAATGGACCTATATTGAAATTGTCAATTAAGAAAACAGCCAGTTTCAAACTGGCTGTTTTCTTTTAAATAAAAATATATAATAATGAAAGAAAAAGGCCGAGATTACGTATTAATTAACAAAAGAGTTTTATAAAAATAATCACAGTAAAATGGAAAACTTCATTCTACTGACCAAAAAAATATTATGAAAAAGAAAATTATTATTTTTTGTTTGCTTATCTACACTATTGCTGGTCAAGCTCTTGCTCAAGAAATTGCAACTACAACTACATCAACAACTGACGCAACAACTACTAGCACTGTTACAAGCACAATACCAACTACCGATGATGATGTGACTTTAAATGATATTGGCATAGATGAAAACGGCACTACAACTCCTTCAACGAATCAATATGTGGCTTTAAGAAATAAATATATAAAATCACTAAAAATCCACGGAAAAATCGGAGAAATCAGAGCTAATAATATCAAAAAGATGCTTGATGTAAGATTTAAGCTTTGGAGAAACAAAATTTTAGGAAAAAATAAAGGCAACGCAAACGCCAGTTCTACTGTTGCAACAAGCAAAGAAGCAAAAAATCTAAATAGCATCACTGATTCATTAATAAGACAAACTCAAAACTTAAAAGATAGAGCTGTAAAAAGCGAATTTATATCAGATGCATTGGAACAATCAATCATAAAAGAAATAAATGACGATATTGCAAAACTAAATACTTTAAAAGATCAAATAAAAAATGCCACTAGCACCGAAGCATTAAAAAATATCAGATCAAAATTAGCAACTCATAAAAAGGATGTCTTGCAAATAAGATTGAAAAAAGTTTTAGCTCTAATTAATCTTGGAAAACTTGAATTAAATTATGGGAAAAAAATAGAAGATAAAGCTTTAGAGATTGAAAAAAAATTAGGATCAGACGCAGCCCAGGAATTAAAAGACAAATTAACAGCAGCTAAAGCAAAAATCGCAGAAGCTAAAAAATCATTAGAAACTTTAAGAACAGAAATTAATTCAAAACCATTGTCTGAATTGATAAATAGAGAGATTACAAAAGAATTAGTCGCAATATTAAAGCAATTTTCTGAAGCCAGAAAGATATTAAACAATATCAAACTTCCATTACAGAATTAATACTTAAGATTTAAAAACCGCCCAATTCAGGGCGGTTTTTAAATTTTTTAATTCCCTTTAATAAAAATCATGTAAACCTGGTTATCTATATTTTCACTAGTACCAGCCTTTTGCCAACCTTCTTCCCAGCCAAGATTATCTTTCCAGTAAGGACAATCTCTTTCAATCTCGCCTGTCGGACAAGTCTTTGATTCGCAAGCAGTATACAAAACTCCATAACCGCTCCCATCATTGCATACTCCATTTCCAGTCGGTCCATATGTTGGATCAAAATATCTGTATCTATAACACCCTGCTCCAGGATATCCGAATCCTGACGGATCAGGAATATCTGTTGACCTTGGGATCGTTTTGGCTAAACCTTCAACCGTCAAATCATTTAAAAAATTATTATCTTCAATACAGCCTGTATCCCAATAATTATTTCCAGCACCAGAAACTGGCAATTTACCCGCATTCATTGATTGGTAAATCCCTATTGCTTTTCCTATATCGCTTAATTCAGCGATTCTTTTTGTATCTCTGGCTTTTTGTTGAGCCCCGACTATTGAATAAGTAATAATCATGGCTAATAAAGAAATTATAGCTATGACAATTATTAATTCTATAAGCGTAAAACCTTTTATTCTTTTCATAAAAAAATAGTTTAATTAATTATAGAATATAATCAATTAAAATCAAAATATTATTTTCACAAAAAAATAATCTAACTGAGAGCTTTGCCAGATTAAATTAAGAATTCCCACTTTTAGCCAACAAACGGCTAAATTGATTTAGCCGTTTCGCCAAAAAACCAATACTGTATTGAAAATAAACGGCTAAGTTCATTTAGCCGTTTATTTATAAATTCACGATTAATGTTTGCCTAATAAAAAAATCGCCTGCTTGCTTGTCTTTAAATTTTTTGACAGAGCTCAGGTTATCCAACCAATTAAAAATCTAAAGTCCGCTATTAAGCGGACTTTAGATTTTCTAATGTGCCCGAGGCGGGATTCGAACCCGCAAGGCCGTGAGGCCAAAGGATTTTAAGTCCTTCGTGTATACCATTCCACCACCCGGGCGATAAAAAAATCAAATATCAAAACTCATAATATTTTCTAAAATCGAATACTCATCTAAAAAATATTATGGAGGCCAGAGCGGGAATTGAACCCGCGTATAAAGGTTTTGCAGACCTTTGCCTTACCGCTTGGCTATCTGGCCAAATCCTCTTCTATTTTTTTAAAAGTTTCTTCTAAATGTATCATTTCTTTAGTCTCTATATCGCATCTGAAAATAATCTTGGGTACTGGCTTAATTTTCAATCTTTTATTTATATCCTGTTGAATATCATAAACATTTTTAACTAAAATCGCAAGACTTTCTTTTTGCCTTGAATCTGGTATGACGCTTACAAAAATATCAGCAATATATCCTTTACTGTGCAAGTCAACTCCAGAAATGGTTATTAAAATATCTTTTGGAAACGATAACCTCTTTATAATGGAATTGCCAACTTCTTTTTTAAGCAATTCTTCAATTCTTTTGTTGCGAAATGACATAAAAAACTATAGTATCATCAACTTGGATTTTTATATTGCCTTCGAAAAGCACCCCGATCTCATCTCTTTTTATTGCTTTGTCGATAGGCTTTTTATTCTTCTGCAAACCGACCATTCTCCCTTTTCCTATTAATTTTTCATCTCTATATATTTCCATTTGCGCTCCTTTCTCGACAAAACCATCAGTCACTCTTCCTCCTACTATCTGCCTGCTTCCTTCAGTAAAAAAAACTATCAAAGCTTTCATTTTCCCTTGATCCTCCCTGACATTTTTAGGTTCAATCAAAGCTTTGCACATTATTTCCAGAGCTTGAATAAGGTTATAAATAATGTCGAAACCCATTATTTTTATTTTTCTGTCATCAGCCAATCTTTCTATATTCGAATCAGCTTTTACTCTGAATGTGACGATTTTAGCCTTGCATGTTTCAGCGAGCTTAACATCGTCTTCAGTCACATTGCCAACCTCTTTTTTAAGAATTCTTATAACAACATCTTTTGTTGGAATTTCCTGAATCATCTTTTCCAAAGCCTCAAGTGAACCATGGACATCGGCTTTTAAAATAATATTCAAATATTTTTTATCTTTTTCTTCGCTTAAATCAATCTGCGGCTTTTTTAAAGCCTCTTTTTCAAATTCTTGAGCTTCTTGAATACTATTGAATGTAAAAAATTCTTCTCCAACAAATGGAATTTTTGATAAACCTAAAACACTGCAAGGCTGACTAGGCAAAGCTTGCTTAATCTGTTTCCCTCTGAAATCTTCTATTGCTTTTATTTTTCCATTAGCAGTAGCCGATCCTATTATATCCCCCACTTTCAAAGTTCCGTCAGTAATCAATAAAGTTGCCGTAGGACCTCTTAACTTATCAAGCTTTGATTCGATTACGGTCCCAGTAGCTTTTGAATCTGGATCAGCTTTCAAATCATTCATCTCCGAAATAAGAACTACTAAATCTAATAAATCATTTATTCCAGTCCCTTGTTTTGCCGAAGTATTAACCGAAGGGACATCGCCTCCTATCGATTCTAACATCACATCATATTTAGATAAATCCATTTTTACTTTTTCTGGATTAGCTCTTTCTATATCTACTTTGTTTATAGCGACGATGAATGGAATATTGGCATTCTTAATGACATTAATAGCTTCTTTAGTCTGTTCTTTAACTCCATCATCAGCAGCAACAACTAAAATAGCAATATCTGCGACTTTAGCGCCCCTGGAACGCATCGATGAAAAAGCGGCATGCCCTGGGGTATCAATAAAAGTTATTTTATTGCCATTGTATTCAATTTCATATGCGCCGATATGCTGAGTTATCCCTCCTGATTCTCTGGCGGCAACATTACTTTTTTTTATGTAATCTAAAATAGTAGTCTTCCCGTGGTCGACATGTCCTAAAACTACTACGATTGGCGCGCGTTTTACTGTCATATTGTTTCTTTATTATTCATCTTCTTGATCTTTAGAATCGATGCCTATTGATTTATCTAAAGCTTTTTGTTCTTCTTTGGATAAAGAATATTCAGATTTTCCTTTGGATATCGGCTTTACATAAATATGATTAAAATCTCTTCCAAAATGGCTTGTTATTAAGAATCCTGAATTATTTTTATCAAGCATAGAGATACAGAAACTTTGTTTTCCTCCCACATCTTTAAAAGGAGAAAATCTCACTATTCCGCATTTCTGGAAGCTTCTTTGAGCTATTTCCTGCAAATCTTTTATGTTTTGGTCGTTTATCTCATTATATTTTTTGAAAGATTCCAATTGATTCAAAATATTCTTCAAAGTTTGTTCCAAATCATTTCCGCCTTTTTCAAAAAATAATCCGATTCTTTTATTAAGTTTATAAGTATAAAAAATAATATAGGCATTAACAGCCAAAATAATAAAAGAAATTATATAAAATATTATTTGATTTGACATATTTTTAAATAAAATTTATCTATCAATTGAAATCCATGGCGGAGGCGGGAGGATTCACTCCCAAATTCTACTGAATTTGGCAGTACCTTGCTTCGAATCCTTATTTCCCAATTCCGGCCACTTAATAATTGTGCCGGCGCACAATTATTAAATTTGGCGGAGGCGGGAGGATTCGAACCTCCGATTCGGTTTTAAAGCGAATAGCGGTTTTCGAAACCGCCCCGTTCATCCTCTCTGGCACGCCTCCTTTTGCTAAAATAAAGGGAAATCATTGTCGCGAGTCCATTCTTTTGGAATTAGAAATGAGAAATAATTCCCTATGTAATATGTCGCTTTCTTTATTATTTTCCCTTTCAATATTTTTATTTCAAAAAAATTTTTTATTTCCCTATTATATTTTTCAAAATCTGGAAAATTTTTGATTAGAATGTCTGCGGCAGTAAGCCCCCATATCACTCCTCCTCCACTCCACGGTTTTGTCATTCCGGCCGAATCTCCACAAAAAACAACTTTATTATTATTCGAAACAACTAATCCTTGAGGAATAATAGCATATTCTATATCTCTCTTTTCAAACTCCAATCCTTGATCCTTTAAAAATTGATAAAAATCATTTCCTAACTCGTTTGGATGCCCCATGACTCCATATTCAATCTTGTCGCGATGAGGTATTGCCCAAAAAAATCCATCTTCTTTTGACCATGTGTTAATGTCTTTCAATCCTTTTTTATTATCTAAAAAAATTCTGCCTCCCAAAAAAATATCTGGTTTCTCTGATTTTAAAATCGTTCTTATGATTGAAGTCGCTCCATCACAGGCGATTATCTTATCAAAACCACTCGGCAATTCTTGAATAAAATTATTAAAGAAAATTTTTACTCCTTTTTCTTTTAATTTCGATACTAATCTTTCATTTATCAAATCCCTCTCAATCAGATAATGTTTAGGGGAAAAAATCAATTTACATGTTTTGCTTCCAAAATTAACAAAGCAATAATTAAATTCATCTTTTATAAAATCAGGATTATAATCTATGAATTTCCATATCCTTTCCGATATTAATCCAGAACAAATTTTTTTACTTGTATCTGATTTCTTTTCAAAAATACTTACATAATGACCTTGTTCTGACAATTTATCGGCAATATAAAGCCCTATCGTTCCAGCTCCTATAATTGCTACTTTCAAAGGCTTTTCCATATTTCTAAATTTAATAAAGTGGACTCGAGGGGATTCGAACCCCTGACCCCCTCCATGCCATGGAGGTGCTCTACCAACTGAGCCACGAGCCCATAGATGTGCTCCCAGCAGGAATCGAACCTGCATCTAGGGCTTAGGAGTCCCTTGTTCTATCCATTGAACTATGAGAGCGGAAAACAAGCATAAATAAGCCCCAAATATTGGGAACAAATCTATTAAAGTTCTATAATATTGATAATATAATTTAACACTTTTTTTCTCTGTTGGCAACTGCAAAATTATGGTAAAATAAAGAAAAATATATGAATAAATCTTGTATAACTTCAGTGGCTAAAAAAGTCTGCCCTGCTGCAATAACTATTGTCGTATCAAAGGATTTACCAAAAATTTCTGGATTCTTTGCTATGCCTATGGGAGGAGAAGATATAATGATGCCTTCTTTTGAAGGACAAAAAGAAAAGACGAAAATCGGAGGAGGATCTGGTTTTTTAATCACTAAAGATGGATATATTGTAACATGCAATCATGTTGTAGCTGATCCAGATTCTGAATACACAGTGTTGCTTGATCCAGAAAAAAAATATACCGCAAAAGTAATAGCCAGAGATCCAATGGTTGATTTAGCAATATTAAAAATAGAAGGATATAACTTTCCTTTTATCAAAATGCACCCCGATTCCAGAAAAATTGAATTAGGCGAACAAGTATTGGCAGTAGGCAATCCATTAGGAGAATTCGATGATACAATATCGCTTGGAATAGTCTCAGGATTAAGCAGAAGAATAACCGCATATGGAGGCAATGCTGGAGCAACAAGCTTGCACGGGCTCATTCAAACAGATGCAGCTATAAATCCTGGGAATTCCGGAGGACCTTTAGTTGATATGAAAGGTACGGCCATAGGAGTAAATAGCGCCATGGTCTCTGGAGCACAGAATCTTGGATTTGCAATACCAATAAATTATGTAAAAGAAATATTTGAAGAAGTAATAAAATACGGAAAGATAAAAAG
>Ga0208459_1004004_pt1 | contig 11196 bp, 9 predicted proteins | sample AD_UKC087_MetaG_FD_184433 | JGI IMG/M metagenome (GOLD analysis project Ga0208459, IMG submission 184433) | Active sludge microbial communities of municipal wastewater-treating anaerobic digesters from USA - AD_UKC087_MetaG (SPAdes) (version 2) | ecosystem: Engineered > Bioreactor > Anaerobic >... | reverse complement strand
GCTGAAACCGGATCAGCATTCGCTAAGGATTAATGCTAAATCCAGAAGGCCTTTCTGGGCACGGATATTTTCCCGCAGGAAAGTTCAATTTCCTCACAAGCGAAAGCATAGACCTGCTGTTGTTAAGTTTGTTCAGAGCAACTGGTTGTTTATCCTGATAGTAATTATTGTGTTGGTAGCAGTGGTTTATATTATGCGCAATCAGCAGCTTGTTTTTTAGGAGAAAAAGCATTGAAGATATTATTAGTTAACGATGACGGTATTTTAGCTCCCGGAATAAGAACTTTAGCGGAAGAGCTAAAAAATGCCGGACATAAAATTACGATTGTAGCTCCAGATAGTGAAAGAAGTGCAGCATCGCATTCTTTAAGCATCCGTAAGCAGCTGAAAGTGAATATAATTGCTGAAAATGAATATGCTGTAAGCGGAACGCCCGTTGATTGTTCTGTTATTGCGTTACAAAAAATCCTTACCGAGCCGGTGGATTTAATAATTTCGGGAATTAATGCCGGACAGAATATGGGGGAAGATGTTCTCTATTCAGGAACAGTTGGAGCAGCAATGGAAGCAGCGCTTTTAGGCAATAGGGCAATAGCTGTTTCTATAAATTCCTATAAAAATCAAAGATATGCAGTAGCAGCATACTGGATGCGGAGAATGTTAGATTTAGGCATTGCGAATCTGGCTAAACCCTTTGAAGTTCTAAACATCAATATTCCGAACCTTCCTGTAGAAGAAATTAAGGGTATTCGTTTAACTCGCACCGGCCACCGTAAATACTATAATTTTGTTAAGATTATTGAAGAAAGTGAGCAGGGCTTCGTTTATGAAGTAGGTGGAGATATTCCTGTTTGGGATATAGAAAACGGAACTGATGCAGAGGCAGTTAATAACGGCTATATTTCGCTAACTCCTTTAGGTTTTGAGCTTACAAGGGATGAAGAATTTCCGCACATTCTAAACTGGCTGGAAGAGAATAATCTGTTGCAATTGGAGAGCTGAGAATGCGTTTTGAAGATCAAAGGTTACTTCTGGTAAACGAGCTAAAAAGGGAAGGTATAATTTCTCCTGCCGTTTTGGATGCCATTGGCAAGGTGCCGAGAGAAAATTTCGTTTTGCAGGAATACCTTGATTACGCATATCAAAACCGTCCCTTACCGATTAAAGAAGGACAGACAATTTCCCAGCCATTAATGATTGCTATTATGCTGCAATTGCTTGATTTGCAGCCAACGGATATAGTTCTGGAAATTGGTACCGGCAGCGGTTATCAAAGTGCCTTATTAGCTGAAATCGTGCAAGAGGTTTGCACGGTTGAACGCTTGGAAACCCTTTCTCTAAATGCCCAGAAGATATTACGCAATGCCGGTTACCGCAATATTCATTTTCGGATTGGAGATGGGCACAGCGGTTGGCAAAAAGCATATCCCCCGCACAAGGAATTTGATAAGATTATCGTTTCAGCGGCGGCACAGGAAGTTCCTAAACGCCTGTTGGAGCAGTTAAAACTAAATGGTAAAATGGCTATTCCTATTGGCGGAGGCGGTTTTCAAATTCTATATATTGTTACAAAAACAGAAGCGGGATTGGATATTGCCGAAGCCGGCGGTTGTTCTTTCGTGCCTTTTGTTTGTGATGACAAATTGTTGAGGTGAAGAGTGTTAAAAGATATTTATGCCTGGCTGAAAACAATCTGGAAAAAACCGGATAAATATGCCGATTTAAAGCAGTTTGATGTTTTAAGCGAGCTTAGTTCCTTTGAGCTCTATTTACTTGATAATTTCTTACATAAACGCAGTTTCCAAGCCGGGGAATTGCTTTATGATAAAGACCATCCGCTGGAAGTGATTTATTTTATCCTTTCCGGGGAAGTGGAAGTGACGGGAATTACTCATCCCCAAGGGCATAATGTAGTTCATAAATTACAGGTTTTAGGGCTAATTGATATGTTTACGGAAGATACCCGCAGTAGTGTAGCCATCGCCAAAAAGGAAGTAACGGCTTATGCTATATCGCGTTATGACCTGATGGATTTAATAAAGCAAAATCCGCATTTGGGATTAAAACTGTTAGTAGCTTTTTGTAAGACATTAAGTAACTATATTCTAAACATTTCAGCTATGGGAAGCGCTACCGGGCAATGAACTGGACAAAGCGGATATTCTATTTTTTGCTCTTGGCATTGATTGTGCTGGGGTTGTTCTTTTATCATTCCATCATAGCTTATCTTATTTATGCCCTTGTTGTTTCTTATCTTCTTGATCCTTTCGTGGGCTGGCTGGAACGCAAAAAGATTCCTCGTTGGCTTGCCGTTTTAACAATCTATTTAGTTATTGCCGGAATTATTGCCTGGTTTACTTCGCGGTTAGTTCCGGCTTTAATTCAGCAGGGAAATAATCTGATAAATATTTTAAGCAGCGGAGAAAGGTTAACAGGTCAATATATCATTACTTTACCTTTCATCAGACGCATATACGAATTTCTTCTGGAGTTGGATACCAAAATTCCCGGTTTAGGAACTGCTGCCAAGCTGGTAGATATTTTGGATCAGACCAATGTTTTTCTGGCTAAGCTACCTAAGTTGCTGATAGATAATTACCAGAAGATTTTTTCCACGATCTCCATTATTGCCACCGTTCCCTTAATCAGTTTCTTTCTTCTAAAAGATAAATATAAGCTGCGAAAAGGCATTATCGGTATGTTCAATAACCGCTATTTTGAGCTGATTATTATTATGTTACGGAAAATAGACAGCACAGTTGGTAATTTTTTACGGGCTATCCTTTTTGAAATAATAGCGGTAGGTATTTTAGCTTCCACAGCTCTTACCATTGTGGGAGTGCCCTATTCCATATTAATTGGCGCCACGGCAGGAGTGGCAAATATAATACCCTATTTTGGACCTTTTTTAGGGGGAGCTTTAGCTGTTGTAACTGTTTTGCTGAATGGGGGCACAATTCTTTCGGCAATCTATGTAATTTTAGCGATGTATATTGTGCAGCTAATTGATAATAATATTGTTTATCCCGTAGTTGTAGGAGGGACAATTAATATGCACCCGCTGTTAGTTCTTCTTACTTTAATTGCCGGTGGCTGGTATGGAGGCATTCTCTGGATGCTGATATCAGTCCCTCTTGTATATATAACATACAGCTTGGTTAAGGTCTTGTATAGTAATCTGAAAGATTTTAAAATAATCTAAAGGGGAAAATGTGAGTTTACTGGATAAATGCTACAAGTTTACGGATGCCCGAAAAGTAATGGCTATGGGCTATTATCCTTATTTTCGTGAAATTACTTCCGAGCAGGATACAGAAGTTATCTGCAACGGGAAAAAAATGTTGATGATGGGTTCAAACAGCTATTTAGGGCTAACTAATCATCCGAGAGTGAAAGAAGCAGCCATCAAAGCCATCCAAAAATATGGCAGTGGCTGTGCAGGCAGTCGTTTTTTGAACGGGACTTTGGATATTCATATAGAGCTGGAAAACGAATTGGCAAAATTTGTCGGCAAGGAAGAAGCGATTTGTTATCCCACAGGTTATCAGGCAAATGTTGGTTGTATTTCAACTATGGTTGGTAAAAACGACTTTGTAATTACGGATAAATATGATCATGCCTCCATTATAGACGGTGCCTTACTTGCAGAAGGAAAAATGCTGCGTTTTAAGCATAACGATATGGCATCTTTGGAACGGGTTCTAAAAGAAATTAAAGGTAAAAATGCCCTGATCGTAGTTGATGGCATTTTTTCTATGGAAGGGGATATTGCCAATCTTCCTGTAATTGTAGAACTGGCGGAAAAATATAATGCTGAAGTGATGGTGGACGAAGCTCATTCTTTAGGTGTTTTGGGAAATCAGGGAGTTGGCACAGCTGCTCATTTTGGTTTAACGGATAAAACAGCATTTATTATGGGCACTTTCAGTAAGTCCCTGGCTTCTGTAGGTGGCTTTATTGCTGCAGATGAAGCCCTTATTCACTATTTAAAGCATAAATCCAGAGCTCTGATTTTTTCCGCTTCGCTTCCTCCTGCTTCAACTGCCAGTGTTTTGGAAGCTCTAAAAATTATAAAAGAAGAACCTGAACGCATTGCCAAGCTTTGGGATAACACCAATTATATGTTAACGGAATTTAAGGCAATGGGTTATAATACCGGAGCCAGTTGCACGCCTGTAGTTCCCTTGCATATTGGCAATATGATGACCACTTTTAATATGTGGCGTCGCTTAGGAGAAGAAGGAGTTTTTATCAATCCTGTAGTTCCACCTGCTGTTCCTCCCAGTTCCTGTTTAATTAGAACTTCTTTTATGGCAACGCATACAAAAGAGCAGCTGGATATGGCACTGGATAAATTCGAAATAATTGGCAAGGAACTGCATATCATATAATTTATATAGGGTATCGCAATAGCGATACCTTATTGTTTTGGATAATATAAATTAAGCCATATATGGAGGAAAAAATGGCAAGCAAAAGCAGTGTGGAATACTATTCCAACATCAAAGAAATGTCTCCTGTCCGAGCAATTGCCGAAACCTTGATGAATAATCATTTAGTTCGGAAGGTGGATATCAGGGAGGCATACGAGCTGGCAAAAAATCAACCCGGAGTTAGCGTTACCGATTTGCCGATGTATCCTGATTTCGTTAAACTGCATAATCTGCCTGAAAATGCCAAAGTTATTAACGATTGCCACGGTAACATCATTGGCAGAACAGCAAAAGCCCGCAGATTTTATAATCGTTTAAATCCTTCCCAGAAAAATAAGGTGGAGGGAGATTTTCGCGAAGCAGTGTGGCAAATGCAACATTACCCCCTTATTAAAGCTGAAGCAATTTTGGGTATGGATCGAGACCTGATGCTGAAAGCAACCTTTATCACCACCGAAAGCGATGCAGCAAATGTATTTTTCTGGTTGCTGAATTTTGCTCCTTATGAATCGTTGAAAGAGCAATATGAAGCAAGCCCCAAGCTGCCTATTCAAGATATTATACTGGTTGCTTTTAATGAATGGACTTGTGATGATGATTTTTACAATAATGTAGGAGCACCGCAATTGGCTTTGGTGGATGAAAAACACAATGTAATCGTAAACCTGGGTATGCGTTATTTTGGCGAACGCAAAAAGGGAACTTTAACGATGGCTTGGACTTCCGGCATCAGAATTGGAATGGCTGCCTGCCATGGTGGAATTAAAGAAATTGATTTTGGCACCTGTGAAAATCCTGAATATCACAAACTGGGTAAAAGATCAATCGCCTTTTACGGTCTTTCAGGCACCGGAAAATCCAGTCATACCAATAATGCCGATAATGCCGGAACCTTACCTAAGGGCTTTTCCAAGGTTGTGTTACACGATGATGCTTTCCAGATTGATCTGGAAAATAAACTTTGCCGTGTTTGGGAGCCAACTTTATTTGATAAAACGGATAGCCGTCCGGTAAATCATCCCGATTGGAAATATACTTTAGCTTTGATGAATCATACCGTTTTAGAGGTTAATAACAAGCTTATTCCCTACGGACAGGATATTCGTAATTCCAACGGTAGAGCTCTGTTAGACCGTTCTCTTTTAGGCAATTATGTTAATCGTTGCGGTTTTCCGAAAGCACTGGTTTGGCTGATGAAGGATTCAGTTTTGCCTCCTGCTTTGAAATTGCAGGATAAATACCTGGCAATAGCAATGGGAGCTGCCTTAATGACTCAACGCAATCGCGCCGAAAATGTTACCGAAGAAGAACTGAATAAACTCGTTTTTGAACCTTTTGCCAATCCTTTTCGGGTTTATGAACTTTACCGCGATGTGGAAGCATTTTTGAAAGTTGCAGATACGGGAGCAGATTTTTACTGCTTCAATTCCCGTGGCTATTGGAAGGAATCAGACAATATTCTGGAACCGATTCCCCTAAATACATCCCTAACTCTGCAGACCGCAATTTTGATGGACCAGTTGCAATGGGAACCTTGGAAGATACTTCCCGGAGCTATGATTCCTACCAAGGAGTCCATTGAAGCCATTTTACCCGGTTATTACGATAAGTATAATTCCGAATTGCGCGGAAACTATGATCTGTATATTTCCCTGCTGAAAGATAGATTCCAGCAAAGAAAGGACTTCCTGCAAAGCAGCGATTTAACAGAAAAACCCGAAATTCAGGAACAACTGATTCAGGCACTGCAGATAAATGCCGATTAAAACTCTTATGCTGGCATATTTCTCTTTAAGCAAGATAAGAAAGGACTTACCCAATTCCACCTGGACAAATGCTTTCCGGCATCCTTCTTGGGAAGCCCTTCAAATTATGCAGTAAAAAGTAACTTGCCCAAAGAATGTTCAATAGATAGCGGGATTTTTTTCCCGCTATTTTTTTCTCCTTGCAGCACCCTCTGCTCTTTGCACTTTGCTAAAAGCCCTTTAGGACGACACCGGAGTGTTGACTTTGCGGTCAACCGATTTTACTCTTATTTTCTAACCGACAATTTTTGGGTAACGAAAATGTTTGGTTTCATAATAACGACCCGATGTCATTCTTCCTGCTCTTAGACAGATTATGTAATTTCTTGAATAAAAAGCTGTTGGCTATTCCTGCATAAGCACGAATTCATTTAAAATTTATAGCATATCTGCCTATTCAAGGTGGAAGTTTTATGAAGCAACAAATTAGTGTGGGTAAATTTATTTATGTAAAATCCCGGTTTATCTTAAATCAGGGTAATCAGTGTAATTTGGGAGCTTTTTTGGGAGCTTTGGCTTGCCTTGCCAACAGCATTTTTACAAAAAGGAAATACCAGAAGGGCATCCGCATGCTATCATTCCTATCTCGCAATAGGTTCAGGTAATTTCTAAAATCAATACGACACCCTTCTTAATGGTTGAGGTCTTTAATTTGTTTGGCTATGGCAGCATATTTCAGGTTTTTTTCCTGGACGAGCATTTAAAGAGCTTGCCATAGCTCCTTTTTTGGTACCGGCGGACGCCGTTCCGCCGAATGGCTGAGGTCTTTAATTTGTTTGGCTATGGCAGTATATTTCAGGTTTTTTTCCTGGACGAGCATTTAAAGAGCTTGCCATAGCTCCTTTTTTTTGTACCGGCGGACGCCGTTCCGCCGAATGGCTAGGGTCTTTAATTTGTTTGGCTATGGCAGTATATTTCATGTTTTTTTCCTGGACGGGCATTTAATTGGCTCGCCATAGCTCCTTTTTTTTGTACCGGCGGACGCCGTTCCGCCGAATGATTGAGGTCTTTAATTTGTTTGGCTATGGCAGCATATCTCAGGTTTTTTTCCTGGACGGGCATTTAATTGGCTTGCCATAGCTCCTTTTTTTTGTACCGGCGGACGCCGTTCCGCCGAATGACAATTTGGCTGAAAATCCTTTTATACTTTCCTTTACTGTTACTTTCATAAAAACCTGCTATGTTTTGAGAGTCATATTACTTCCTTGCTTCAAACTGTTAATCACTTCTTTATCATACCTTGATCAAGCGTTAATAATTAACGCTTGATTAAGGTTTGTTTAATGAGTAATACACTTCCCGAAAAAGGGGATAATATTGTTATAAACGATTACTGAGAATTGCAAATTAGATTTTGCAGAGAAATTCTGATAACCTAATACTTGAGTACTTTATGGACACATCTGATAGCCGGCTATGCTATAGCTCAATTGGTAAGCATCCTGGATCAAATTGCAGAGGTTGAAAAATAAAACTTATATTGGATAGCGATATTGATAAACTTTACAATGCTAAAATTCCAGATGTATTTTTAGGTTTTAGTTCTATGCATCTGTAACTTTCCCTTGTTGCTGCTCTAAATCATTCTCTCCTATAATGCTATCTCTAAGGTCGTCAAAGTGTGTATCTACAAACTTAATTGTAGTATCCTCGTCTAAATGTATCGGTATTTCATGACACTCACTATTTAATATTGAATCTCGGATATTATTCATCTGCGATGAATCACTTTTTACAAATTCTTTGTATTTTGCTGAACACAAAGGACATAAGGCAAGATAATGTGAGTTATGCTCTGTAATCAAGTAATCCTTCGTGAATATCTCAACCATCTCCATATAATACTCATCGTTTCGTTTTTTAAACGGCATAACATCTTTACAAATCTGGCAGATCAATTGTCCATCCTCATTTTTATAGGACAATCTAAGATAACTCTCAACATCCGTGGGGTCGCCAGAAACTCTAGTGCTTCTTGTTCTTTGTTCGTATGTTCTTTGTTGAGCATCAGCCATTCCTTCCTCAATTTTGATAGATCTTCCAACGGGGTCTGGAGATTCTTTTTTGGGAAATGCTGGTTTATGTGTCCCTTCAAGCCAGCGTGCAAATCCTTGCGGGTCCCTCTTCTTTGCTTCAGCTACTTCCTTAACTTCACTTGATGAACTGAATCCCATACGTTTGGCTGCCAACTCATTCTGTTGAATTTCAGAGTCATTCTTCATTTCTTCTTGGTGTCTGAGATCTTCTCGGAGTTTGACATTGCTCCCGAAGGATGTTTTTTTTAGCCAGACCCATCCGTTATCATAAGTAAAGCCATCTGGAAGCAGCTTAGTGTCAGCATCCTGTGGGGTAACGAAAATGCAACCATTATTGGGAATTTGTTGTGGCACCCATGGATGAATAGATAACAGATTTATAAATTCTGAATTATTCACATTATAGAAGTATTTCCGCGCCTTTTCGCTCCTGCTATAATACGAATAGTCTTGGTTATTTTCACATTTTACTAAAGCATCCCATATCAACTTAGATACAGGTAATGACATACCGCTTAGATGGTGGGAGATATTCTCAATCACATAATCTTTAGAACAATAGCTTTTTTTTTGAACTATTATAAGAGAGGATGTTGCACCAACTTTCTGTGCAAAATCAACAATTGATTCTACGGCAACTTTTAGCTTTTTGTATTCATCTGAAAGTTTCCAGCAGTTTGCTTTATCCAATAAAGGACCATAAAATGCGGACAATCCAGTATCTAAATATGGGGTATCAAGATAGATTTGCTTAGGTAAACACCATTTGCCATTCTCGCATTTGAACACATAAGCATTTTCGAACATTTTCACTTGTGATGGTTCTTTGGCTACAAACCGAATAAAGCGCTCTATGTCTTTTAGTTTAGGGTTAAACATTTTATTGTTAACAGCATCTTGTGAGTAGTTTATTCTCAACAATGTTTCAATTTGCTCTTTCTCCCCGACTACTCTAACCCCGACTTTTTCTAACAAATGCCTTGCTTTCTCTTGTTGTGCTTTATTGGTACCAGATGAATAGGTTCCTTTTTTAACTCTAGGCATCTGTTTATCTATTTTATCTGAGTCATCAGGGAAAAAACAATTCTTGCCGATTTCGTAACTATCATCGGTCAGACGAATAATTTTCAGTTTAGAGATTGCTTCAATTCTTTCTTGTCTTGCGTTATCAGGTGCATTGGTAATATAATCATCTAACAATGCATATAATTGTTGATGCCACACATTGGACTTCCTTTTAAGCCAGTGGTATATACTATCAGGCATCTCGGATAATGCAGTTATTAAATTACTTACTTTGTATTCGGTTATCTCCAGCATAGATAAAAAGTCATCTGATCTGCTATTTCTAAGTGGTGCATTGGCAACCCACATCGGAGTTATATAGTCGTCATTTAATAATACAATCAGATCTTCGTCTGTAATCAATGAAGAGAGTGGAGCAGTACCTCTAAAAATTCCTGATGCTGCAGCATGCCCACCCATTTTCATCGGCGTTAACTCTTCGCTCTTAAATGCTTCCACAACTTTACTCAAAATTGGCTGGTAAAACAAAGGTAATTCATCCTTATTATTTGGCAGCACTGAGAGAAACTCTACATTCAGAAGATGATTGTCACGCAGATAAAAAAGAGATTCAACTACTAAGTCAGCAATCTGATCTCTTAGAGTTTTATTTTCTTCACAGTCCCTTACGCTATCTCTTGAAACAGTAGAAGCAAAAGGGGCATTTATGTGGAATTTCAAGTTAGATGTTTCCTTTTCTGCAGGGAAATAAATGGAAACCCGACCAGGATCAATTTGCTTTATCTTCCATAGAATGTCATTGTCACTTTTATCAATTGCTGATGCATTTTCTACTTTGTAAGCAATGGAGATGCGACATAACTTTGTGCATCTGCTTTCATCTTCAACTTCTACATCTTTTCTAAACCTATAATAAGATACAACTTGTGGTTCTATAGTGTTTGGCAAAATGGTAGTTATATGTACTATATGATCATCAGTATCTTCCCTTTCTACATAACCAATTTGCCCGTCTGGCAAACTGTATTCTATTATTTTTATATTTTCCAGAAACAACAAAGTGCTTTCATTTAATGAGTTAAGTAACTTTATAACTTCTGCAACAGCGTTTTCGGATGGTTTATTAGGATTATTAAACGGGATTATGATTCTTGTTAATTCATTGCTAATCTCTTTCGGGTCAAGTCCATCAATTTTTGGAACCACTAAATCATCTATTTGAAAATGATATTCGCCCGAAATCACTTCAGGTGTTAAAGTGTAAGAATAAACAGATTTAAACCCAACTCCAAATTTCCCAATGTTTGTCGGGTCATCTTTTTTGCAGCTTCTTCCAATGCTTGTAATAGATTCCACATCATCTATAGAGAAGAGACGACTACCATTATGGTCAAATTCTAAACTGTTATCTAAAAGTCTGAATCTTACAGCCGTAGCTTTAGCATCTTCTGCATTTTGTAGTAATTCAAAAACAAAATGGGCACTATCTGGATACAATTCAGTGAGGAGGTTTTTAATACCTTCTTCAAAGCCATTTTCTTGGTTGATCGCAATCCATCTCTTACGGCGTTCAATAAGATCATATATTCTTTGGTTCACCTACAATTCCTCCTTTGTGATTCTAATAATGCCATACATTACAGGAGTGGTTACAATGTCTGCTTTCTCCACTGCGATGTCTAAATCTTGAACATTTCTTGCATAGGCACTTTCCAGTGATGCCAATTGCGAACGATACATACGCAGTATCTTCACATCAGAAACTTGCTCCATTTTATCGGTAATAGATGCTACAACTGCTTGATGACTGGTTCTCAAGCTTTGCTTTTTATACTCAGCCAGCTCTTTGGTTCTATCAATGTGTTTTTGCTTTTCTTCTCTCCAAAGCTCATAATG
>Ga0208459_1003998_pt1 | contig 11217 bp, 10 predicted proteins | sample AD_UKC087_MetaG_FD_184433 | JGI IMG/M metagenome (GOLD analysis project Ga0208459, IMG submission 184433) | Active sludge microbial communities of municipal wastewater-treating anaerobic digesters from USA - AD_UKC087_MetaG (SPAdes) (version 2) | ecosystem: Engineered > Bioreactor > Anaerobic >... | reverse complement strand
GACGTGCCTTCAGATATACAGGGCGACCGTTCAACATATACGGGATGACCAGGAAGCCCGCTTTTTTCGCGTAATAATGCCAGAAGGACGGGACCAGACTTCCAGCCTTTGTCTTCGATTTCTTCAGCAGTCCAGCGACCAGCAGGGCGGCTTCCCCGAAGCGTTCCGTCAGGGTGTCCATAATTTCTTTGTATTCCCGACCACAGAAGCGAAGACCCAGGGACAGGACCACTTCTTCCTTGACCCCTTTGTCCCGGATCAGGAAGTCCAGGGCGCGACCCTCAACAGGGCGACAGGCAGTCAGGAAGGCTTCATATATAGCAGGATCAGCAGCGGGACCCGTGGTCTTGACCGGATCAGGGCGGAAGGCTTCGCAGGATGCCCCAGGTTTAACGATCCCGGTCCGGCCCGTAGTCTTCCCCGTGCTTTTTCTATGACGGACAGGCGACGCGATTCCCGTCAGGTCTTCCAGCCAGCGGACGGCGGACGGAAAGTCCAGTCCGGCGGCGACTTCGATCAGCTTCAGGATGTCCCCCTTTCCCCCGCACTTATGACAAGTGAAGCCTTTATCCCCGATTGCCAGGTCCGGCGTCTTTCCCCCTTGCGATTGACAGACTGGACAGAAAAAGCGGCGGCCTCGACCCTGAAGACCCAGGGCGACAGCGACCCGTTGCGGATCAGCAGCAGCCTTCAGCGCTTCAATATGTTCATGGTCAGCCATTTTTTATTCCCTTTCCCCCGGCCCCGGTTGTCCCGTGGCGGTGGTTTTTCCTTCGATTTTAGCAGGGCGACCGTAAGGGAAGCCCCTGCTTATCTCTGATAGATAATGTTACGGCGGCCCGAAGTGGATCAAGTCCATGATATAGCTTGCTTTTCTTTGTTTCAGTTGCCCGTCCATGCGACAGATTCGCCCCGTCCATGCGACAGATTTACTGAAACAAAAGGTAACAAGACCCCTTTTCATGCGTCCTTCTTCCCGTGCTGGGCGATAAATTCCCGGACCCGTTCCCATACTTCAGGCGTGATTTTATCGACCCGGATCGGCGTCCCGGTTTCATAGCGCGACCAGATAGCGATTCCCGGACCGTCCACAATACGGGCGAAGTCCCGAAGGTTTATTCCGGCGGCGTCCCTTGCGGCTCGGATGTCAGCCCCCGAAGGGATCGGCTGGGCGTCTTCGACAATGCCAGGAAGGACGACTTGATCGACCTTTTTCTTCTTCGGTTCGGGAAGCGCCAGCGGTTCAGGTGCGACTTCTTCCGCTTCCAGGGCGGCGGCTTCTTCCTTCGTCATAATTCCCGGCGGCGTATAGAGCGCCGACCGGATCAGGCGATAATAGGACCTTTTCCGGCGGTCAGGGTTCGGATCAATTCGCGGGTTTTCGTCAGTCCCCGGCAGCAGCGCCCCGATGTCCGGTTGCTTCAGGCGGAAGATCGCGCCAGCGACGGCTTCTTCCCGGCGTCCAGGATGTTTAGGATCATCTTCCAGCCCCAGCAGATCGAAAAGACGGTCAGTTTCCCTTTCGATCATATTCCGCCGGGCGTTGCTTTGCTTCCGCGGCTTGTAAATGTCCGTTGCCAGCAGGACCAGCAGATCATGGGCAGTATAAGCCCTTTCAGATCGAAGGCGGAAAAGCGCGTCAAATATGCGAATAATGACCCGGATATTAAAGCCCCCCCGGATGACCTTTCCCGACTTGTCCCGGATGACGTTTCCCTTCTTGTCCAGGACGGGCGCGGCTAAAAGATCATCAACAATGGTTGGCGACCAGCGCCAGCGGATTGTTTCCAGCTTCCAGCGGTCCCCTATCAATGCCTTGATGTCCCTTCCTTCCGGCGTATAGACCCGGCGTCCCTTCACAGCCAGCGGGACAATGGCGGCGCGTGGTAACGTGGGATCATCAGGACGGACCCGGCGTCCCGTCTTCGTGTCGATATAGGTCAGCCCCAGCGTGGCGATGACCCGGTCAAAAATCAGTTCGACCCGTGATTTCCAGATTCGACCATGCTTTTCAAAGCGTGGTTGAACAATGGCGATTGTTTCGGCAAATAGCTTGACCACTTCCCCCAGGACGTCCGGCGCGTGGTCCCCCCGGCGTGGCGCGTCCCGTTCCGTCAAACAATAGACTTGATCCGTCAGCGCCTTCATGGTGACTTCTTGCCAGTCCCCCGGCCTATCCGGTGAAGTAAATCGGAAAAGCGCCAGCCCAGCGGCGACGTTCAGCGGTGTCCGCAGCGCGTGGAAAGTCCGACTTTGTTCAGGGAAAAGCGGCAGCCCGGCCCGGTTGCGTTCTGATAGCTTGTGCATAGGGACAAAGCCCGCAGCGACAGGAAAAACTTCGCCATGACCCAGAATAACAGCAGCCCCTTCCTTTGCTTCAGGGACGTTCAGCCCCAGGGCGGTATTTCTTACAGTCAGCTTATCAGCGAAGGTTTGCCAGTCTTCCGGCGTTCCCTTCATGTTCAATATTTTAACTTCCCCCGCCAACAGGCAGCGAAGTTGACCGACCCCAGGCCCCGGCGCGAAGGTGGTCCGTAAAGATGTAGACGCGGCGGCGTCTTGAATTGTTGGATGCGACGTAAAGACCCGGAAGACGTCGGGATGTCCTTCTTCGTTGTAATGTTTGCTTCCTACTTGTGCATAAAAGGCGGTGAATAATTCAGGCGATATTTGCTTTTCGATCAGGATGCTTCCCAGCGTGGACCCGTTGTCCGTAATTCCGTCTTTCCGTTCTTCCATAATAATTTCCTTCCGTCAGTTCCTCAGGGCGGCGTCATAGTCCAGGGATTCCTTCCCTTCATCGGAAAACAGCGCCCATGCCTTTGTGAAGTTCAGCTTGACCCTTGCCAGTTCCCCGTTGCGGTTCTTCAGGACATACGCTTCGACCCGGTCCGTCTTCATGGGAAGGTCCTTTGTCAGGATTTCGGATTCGTCCTTGTCCCGCCATAGACAGACGACGGCGTCGGCTGAATATTCAATTCCCCCGGATTCCTTCAGGCCGGCCATTGTAGGGCGTTCGTTTTTCCTGTATGCGTCCCGGTTCATGGATGATATGACCAGGACGGGCGACTTCATGTCACGCGACAGGCGGCGAAGTTCGGACAGATTCGCGTCTATACGTTCACGCAGCGCGTCGGGCGCGTCCTTCCCGGCTGGGATGATTTGCAGATAGTCCAAGACCAGCAGGACCCTTCCGCCCCCTGCTTTACGCTGGGCCATAAGCGCGGCGGCGCGGATCGCTTCGACCGTGTCCTTCCGTCCGGCTTCGATGACCGTCAGATAAGGACCAGGGCCTTGACGGTATGCTTCGGCGGCAGCTTCGACCTTCTTCCATTCCGTGTCCCCTTCCCGGCCTTTCCAGATTCGTCTTGAGTCCACAGAAGCCAGACGCGCCAGCGATTTGATCCGCAGTTCTTCGGCGGATTGTTCAAAGGAATAGAACAGGACCGGGACCTTTTCGACTTCCGCGACGGTGTCCGCGATTTGCTTCGCCAGCGTGGTTTTTCCACAGGAAGGCGCACCGGCCAAAATAATGACCCCGTCCGGCAGCCCGTTCAAGACTTCGTTCAGATGACGGAAGCCACAGTCCAGCCCCAGCAGTTCCCGCCCGTCAGCGCGGCGGTTGTTCAGGATGTCCAGGAAGTCTTCAGCAGCGTCAGCCTCGACAGGAAAAGACCGGATAATCTTTTTTACTTCGGCGTGGGCGGTCAGGAAGTTCAAGACTTGCGGGACGACTTCTTCCGGTGACAGTCCTTTCTTCTTGATCGTTTCGATTGCCTTTAGGTATTCGCGACCGGATTCGTCAAGGGCGTGATATTTGTCCAGGCGGTTCAGCTTTTCGATGTATAGAAGGGCGACGGCAGCGTCCACAGCTTTTGACCCGTCCAGGATGTCCGTCAGGACAGCGTCAGCGACCTTTGCACCGGCAGCCCGCAGCTTGTCCCGAAGAAGGACAGCGTCAGCAGGGACCCCTTGCAGACAGATGTCTTCATGAAGGGCGACCCCGATAGCGTCCAGATCGGACCGGCTGAAGGTCAGCGTTTCGGAACTATAGGCCATAGAATAAGCGTCAGCGAAGGGATCGCCCGGTCCGGCCTTTGCCAGCGTTGCCAGGATCGCTTCTTCCATTTGATGACGGTCAGGATCAGTTTCCGCTTCCGTTGCGTTGTCCATGCGTTCTTTCAGGCGGTCAGTCATGACTTCGCCCCCTTCGTCAGATATGCCCGGATCAGTCCTTCGACTATAACGGCGACAGACTTCCCTTCTTCAGCGGCTCGGACCTTCAGCGCCCGATGCACTTCTTCCGGGACCTTCGCGACCAGTTGCTTCATTCCGTCAGTCAGCTTTTTTTTCATATAATCTTCCCTTCCTTTCTTTTTGTTGTCAGCCTTCGCCCGAAGGTTGACGGGTTTTAATGTAGTATTTAAGCGGCTTTTCGTTCCCTTTGCAGGATGTCAGCGACTACTTGCGGATGCCAGGTCAAGGACCCTTGCTTTCGGGCGACCCCGGCGGCTTCCAGTTCCCGACAGATTCCCCGCAGCGATTGACCCTTCCCGGACAATTCCAGGATCAGGCTGACGGCTTTTTGTTCTTCAGCGTGGCGCGACAGCTTCCCGGCGCGGACCTTATATCCAAAAGGGACAGTTCCGCCGGTCTTTTCCCCGTTGGCCTTCTTGTGCGCTAGGGCGAAGCGTGTCCGGTCAGATATTTGATCCCGTTCAAACTCATTCAGGACAGCCAGCAGACGGAAGACCATTTTCCCGCTTGCCGATGTCGTGTCAATCTTTTCCGACAGGCTGACCAGGTCCGCGTCTTTCTTCTGAAGTATTTCCGACAGGGACAGCGTGTCCTTCGTTGACCGGGACAGACGGGACAGCGAATAGATGACCAGGGCGTCCCCCTTGCCGACCGTGTCAAGCGCGGATTGAAGTCCCGGACGGTTGTCAGATCGCTTCCCGGATATTCCTTCGTCCCGGAAGATGACCACGTCTTCAGCGCCGTTCAGATCAGCCCAGGCCCGGACCTTTGCTTCTTGCGCGTCCAGGCTGACCCCGTCTTCGACTTGTCCTTGTGTGCTGACCCTTATATATCCGATTGCCTTCATAGCGTCCCCCTTCGTAAATGGTGACTAATAATAAGCCCGGATTATATAAATGTCAATATATATTTTCACTTTGTTTATTATGGATAGACGGACAGACTGAAGGCAGGAAGTCAGGACGTGCATATGCTTAACATATGCTTTTAGTCTTTAGGTTTTTTAAGGTTCCCTGATTGCAAATTTGCAAATATTGCAAATTCCCATTTAATACGATTTTGTCACGGTAGGCTTCTTGCAAATTTGCCATTTTGGCGATTTTGTATAGCTCTGTATCACCTGAGACAAAGCTCACATCATTTGAATCATATCTTGATGCTGCTTGATGTAACGCATTAGTAACGGTTAAGTAACGGACAAGTAACGGTCAAGCTGACCAGGCTGCCGTTTCCGTGTTTTTGATGTCCAGCCAGTCCATTTCATCCCCCAGCAGCTTTAATGGTTCATATTCAGCCCGCAAACTTTCCCCATATTTCAGCGCCAGCGTCAATAGAACAGGCGTCTGGACGTCCGCCAGGTCCCGCGTGTCCAGTTCCGCCAGGATCGCGTCCAGGCGTTTTCCGAAGACCTCGACCCGCTTCGACTTAGCGACCGCGTATTTCTCAAAAAGTTCATCCATGCGAAGCGTCCGGGCGTTGCTGATTTCCTTTTGCAGGTCCTTCCCCCAGGCGATAAGCGTCGGCTTCGATATTTTCAGGGCGACGGCGATGTCAGCATATGACCGACCTTCAGCCCTCATTTCAACAAAGCGTTCCTTTTCATTTGCGTTTTTCATGTTCTATTCCCCTTTCAGGATTGGAAATAATTCCCGGACGTTCTTGTCAAATTCCGCAGATTGCGGATTTAAGGACCCGGCGGCGGTGTCCAGGATCGCCCGGATCAGTTCGGCCCGACTGACCGCTTGCCCCGTTCTTTCCCGGATGACCAGGGCGACTTTGTCCAGCGATAAGATTTGACGGTCAAACAGCGTGACCGTGACTTTCTGATAAGGTTCCGCAGCCCGTGGGCGTCCTTCGATCCGTTCCGGGACCTCGACCCCTAGCTTCGCTTTTTTCCCCGTTGTCGGCGTGAAGATGTCCTTCGCTTTTTTTCCCGTTGCCATAATTCATTCCTTCCTTTCTTCCATAATTATGGATTTATGTCTTTTATATACGTTGTAAAACTTCCTTTGTCAAGTTCCGATAAGCGTCCGCACCGGCGGACCCGTTGTCATACTCGAAGATTGTCTTCCCGAAGGACGGCGCTTCCTTCAATCGGACGTTTCCCCGGATTTCAGTCTTAAAGACCAGGCGGCCATAATGTCCCCGGATCATGCGACCGATTTCTTCCGTCACGTTCAGGCGATAGTCAGCCAGCGTCAGCAGGATTCCCAGCGGCGCGGCGACCTTTCCCCCAATTCCGGCCCGTATCTTTTCGACCGCTTCCATAAGGTTGACCAGTCCTTCAAGTGATAGATAGTCCGGCGTCAATGGTATGATGAAGAAGTCCGCAGAAGTCAGGGCGTTGACCGTCAGCAGCCCCAGGGAAGGCGGACAGTCTAGGACGGTGAAGTCATAGTCCCCCCGGATCGGCGTCAGGGCGTTCTTCAGGACCACTTCCCGACCCTTGACGACAGACAGGGACAAGTCAGCAGATGCAAGCGCCATTGACCCCGGAAGGATGTCCAGACCCTTGACCGATGTCGGGCGAATTGCTTCCCGGATTGGATGACCGTCCAGGATCACTTCAGCGGACCCCGGCGACAGATCAGCCCTTGTCAATCCCAGGGACAGCGAAGCGGACCCTTGCGCGTCCAGATCGACCAGCAGGACCTTCTTCTTCCCGGCGGCGATTAGTCCAGCAGCCAGGTTGACGGCGGACGTTGTCTTCCCGACCCCGCCCTTATTGTTGACGACAGCGATTATTTTCATGACCACTTCCCCCTTTTCCCCTATTCGAGTGCTATACAGGGAATCGAATTGACGTTAATTATAATATAAATTCGTATAGTTAGCATTTTCGCTTTTTTAATATACCCCCAAAAATACCCCCATAATTCCATAATTCCATAATTAATGCCTTCCGTTATAAAGTCCGTCTTTCATGAAGTCAGTCAGGTCCATTCCCGGCGGCAGGACCAGCTTCAGCGGGACAGGAAGTCCGGCAGCCTTAAAGATTCCAGCGATGACCAGCGACCCTTCCCCCCCGGCCTTGTCAGCGTCCAGGACCAGGAAGACAGTTGATCGACCATCTTTTTCCCGACCTCGGAAGGATTCGACCCATGCTTCCTTGAAGCCCTTCGACCCAGGCGACCCGACAGCAGCGAAGCCATAAGACAGCGCCGTCCAGGTGTCAGATTCCCCTTCACAGATCAGGACCCTTCCCGGCTGGGCGTTCAAGATGTCCACGTTATACAGACAAGGGACAGCGGCGGCGGTATTCAGGAAGCGGACCAGGCCCAGGCGTTCCGCGTCTTCCTTCAATACGGGCGGACGTGCCTTCAGATATACAGGGCGACCGTTCAACATATACGGGATGACCAGGAAGCCCGCTTTTTTCGCGTAATAATGCCAGAAGGACGGGACCAGACTTCCAGCCTTTGTCTTCGATTTCTTCAGCAGTCCAGCGACCAGCAGGGCGGCTTCCCCGAAGCGTTCCGTCAGGGTGTCCATAATTTCTTTGTATTCCCGACCACAGAAGCGAAGACCCAGGGACAGGACCACTTCTTCCTTGACCCCTTTGTCCCGGATCAGGAAGTCCAGGGCGCGACCCTCAACAGGGCGACAGGCAGTCAGGAAGGCTTCATATATAGCAGGATCAGCAGCGGGACCCGTGGTCTTGACCGGATCAGGGCGGAAGGCTTCGCAGGATGCCCCAGGTTTAACGATCCCGGTCCGGCCCGTAGTCTTCCCCGTGCTTTTTCTATGACGGACAGGCGACGCGATTCCCGTCAGGTCTTCCAGCCAGCGGACGGCGGACGGAAAGTCCAGTCCGGCGGCGACTTCGATCAGCTTCAGGATGTCCCCCTTTCCCCCGCACTTATGACAAGTGAAGCCTTTATCCCCGATTGCCAGGTCCGGCGTCTTTCCCCCTTGCGATTGACAGACTGGACAGAAAAAGCGGCGGCCTCGACCCTGAAGACCCAGGGCGACAGCGACCCGTTGCGGATCAGCAGCAGCCTTCAGCGCTTCAATATGTTCATGGTCAGCCATTTTTTATTCCCTTTCCCCCGGCCCCGGTTGTCCCGTGGCGGTGGTTTTTCCTTCGATTTTAGCAGGGCGACCGTAAGGGAAGCCCCTGCTTATCTCTGATAGATAATGTTACGGCGGCCCGAAGTGGATCAAGTCCATGATATAGCTTGCTTTTCTTTGTTTCAGTTGCCCGTCCATGCGACAGATTCGCCCCGTCCATGCGACAGATTTACTGAAACAAAAGGTAACAAGACCCCTTTTCATGCGTCCTTCTTCCCGTGCTGGGCGATAAATTCCCGGACCCGTTCCCATACTTCAGGCGTGATTTTATCGACCCGGATCGGCGTCCCGGTTTCATAGCGCGACCAGATAGCGATTCCCGGACCGTCCACAATACGGGCGAAGTCCCGAAGGTTTATTCCGGCGGCGTCCCTTGCGGCTCGGATGTCAGCCCCCGAAGGGATCGGCTGGGCGTCTTCGACAATGCCAGGAAGGACGACTTGATCGACCTTTTTCTTCTTCGGTTCGGGAAGCGCCAGCGGTTCAGGTGCGACTTCTTCCGCTTCCAGGGCGGCGGCTTCTTCCTTCGTCATAATTCCCGGCGGCGTATAGAGCGCCGACCGGATCAGGCGATAATAGGACCTTTTCCGGCGGTCAGGGTTCGGATCAATTCGCGGGTTTTCGTCAGTCCCCGGCAGCAGCGCCCCGATGTCCGGTTGCTTCAGGCGGAAGATCGCGCCAGCGACGGCTTCTTCCCGGCGTCCAGGATGTTTAGGATCATCTTCCAGCCCCAGCAGATCGAAAAGACGGTCAGTTTCCCTTTCGATCATATTCCGCCGGGCGTTGCTTTGCTTCCGCGGCTTGTAAATGTCCGTTGCCAGCAGGACCAGCAGATCATGGGCAGTATAAGCCCTTTCAGATCGAAGGCGGAAAAGCGCGTCAAATATGCGAATAATGACCCGGATATTAAAGCCCCCCCGGATGACCTTTCCCGACTTGTCCCGGATGACGTTTCCCTTCTTGTCCAGGACGGGCGCGGCTAAAAGATCATCAACAATGGTTGGCGACCAGCGCCAGCGGATTGTTTCCAGCTTCCAGCGGTCCCCTATCAATGCCTTGATGTCCCTTCCTTCCGGCGTATAGACCCGGCGTCCCTTGACTTCCAGCGGTTTGACAAATTTCCGCAACGATGGATCGTCAGGACGGACCCGGCGGCCCTCCTTCGTGTCTATGTAAGAAAGGCCCATTTCCGCAATAACCCGGAGCAAGTCCAGATCAACCCACGACTTGTAGAAGCGGCCACACTGTTCGGTGCGCCGCCTAACAAGGGCGATGGTTTCCATAAACAGCTTGACCACTTCCCCCAGGACGTCTTGCGTATGGTCCCACCGGTGCGGCGCGTTCCTATCGGCCAGACAATAGACTTGATCCGTCAGGGCGTGAATAGGGACCTCTTGCCAGTCCCCCGGCCTATCCGGTGACGTGAAGCGGAAAAGCGCCAGCCCCGTTGCTACGTTCAGTGGCGTTCGCAGCGCGTGGAAAGTTTGGGATTCTTCAGGAAAAAGAGGAAGCCCGGATCGGTTGCGTTCAGATAGCTTGTGCATAGGGACAAAGCCCGCAGCGACAGCGAAGTTGTCCCGGATCGGCTTCAGAATATTTTCCGGTTGCGGTTCCCTTTCCGGGATCATGAAGCCCCGGTCAGCGTTGCGTTCATCCAGCTTGTCCGCGAAGCCCCGCCAGTCTTCCGTTCGCCAGTCTTCCGGCGTGAATTTCATCCCCCCGATTTCATACAGTTCCCCGCCGATAAGAAAACGAAGACAGCCAATTTCAGGACCCGGCGCGAAGGTGGTCTTGAAGGATCGCCCGGCCATACTATTTAAAGTCATTGTCCCGATGACTTCGGTCCCGCGATGTTGCTTTATGGTTGTTTTTGCGGGCGCGACGACCTTCAGGACGTCCGGTCCGTCTTCCAGATGCTTTCCGCGTGTCAGTTTATCGAAGGCTTGAAATTCGCCAGCGGTTACGTTCAGCGTGACCGTGATCCCGTCAGATAGATTCAGGGATTCGTTGACGGTTTCATAAATGATTTTTTTTCCGTCTTTCCGTTCTTCCATAAAGACTTCCTTCCGTCAGTTCCCCAGGGCGGCGTCATAGTCCAGGGATTCCTTCCCTTCATCGGAAAACAGCGCCCAGGCTTTCGTAAAGTTCAGCTTTACCTTCGACAGTTCCCCGTTGCGGTTCTTCAGGACGTGCGCTTCGATCCGGTCCGTCTTCATGGAAAGGTCCCTTGTCAGGGTTTCGGATTCGCCCTTGTCCCGCCATAGGCAGATGACAGCGTCAGCAGAATATTCAATTCCCCCGGATTCCTTCAGGGCGGCCATTGTGGGCGGCTTGTTTTCCTTGTACGCTTCCCGATTCATGGATGATATGACCAGGACGGGCGACTTCATGTCACGCGACAGGCGGCGAAGTTCGGACAGGTTCGCGTCTATCCGTTCCCGCAGCGCGTCCGGCGCGTCCTTCCCGGCTGGGATGATTTGCAGATAGTCCAGGACCAGCAGGACCCGCTTTCCCCCCGCTTTGCGTTGTGTCATGAGCGCGGCGGCGCGGATCGCCTCGACCGTATCCTTCCGCCCGGCTTCGATGACCGTCAGATAAGGCCCAGGCCCTTGACGATAATCTTCGGCGGCCTTCTCGACCTCTACCCATTCCGTGTCCCCGGCCCGGCCTTTCCAGATTCGTCTTGAGTCCACAGAAGACAGGCGCGACAGCGACTTAATCCGAAGTTCTTCGGCGGATTGCTCAAAGGAATAGAATAAGACCGGGACCTTTTCGACTTCCGCGACAGTGTCAGCGATTTGCTTCGCAAGCGTGGTTTTTCCACAGGACGGCGCACCGGCCAGGATAATGACCCCGTCCGGCAGCCCGTTTAAGACGTGGTTTAAATGA
>Ga0208459_1003993_pt1 | contig 11229 bp, 9 predicted proteins | sample AD_UKC087_MetaG_FD_184433 | JGI IMG/M metagenome (GOLD analysis project Ga0208459, IMG submission 184433) | Active sludge microbial communities of municipal wastewater-treating anaerobic digesters from USA - AD_UKC087_MetaG (SPAdes) (version 2) | ecosystem: Engineered > Bioreactor > Anaerobic >... | reverse complement strand
CGCTGGACAGGAACAACTCCTCCCAGCAATTGAATCGGTCATTCTGGGAATTTCTCTTGAACGGGGGGAAATCCGGGTTTGTCCCCAGGAGTGGGAGTAAATTTTTGGACGAGCGAGCCTATTGGCTGGGGTTTAATCTCATTAAGGGCATTGGGGCAGTCCGCCTGCGCGCTCTGCTCGACTTTTTCGGCGATCTGCAAACCGCCTGGAACGCCCCTCTGGAAGCCCTCACCGCAGCCGGGTTGAGTGAAAGACTTGCGACCTCTGCTCTTGCCGCCCGCAAAGAAGTGGATCTGGAAGCCCGCTGGAATGAGCTGGAACGCAAGCAAATCACCCTGCTGACCTGGAATGACCCTGGCTACCCCCGCCGTCTCAAAGAGATTGACCAACCGCCGCCAGTCCTCTACCTGCGCGGCGATCTGCTGATTGAGGATGACTGGGCAGTGGCGATTGTTGGAACCCGCCGCGTAACCTCTTACGGACGCCAGGTCACCGAAGAATTGGCAGCCTATCTTGCCCGTAGTGGCATCGCTGTGGTCAGTGGCATGGCCCGCGGCGTAGATGGCGTGGCGCACGATACTGCTCTGCGCGCCGGCGGACGGACGCTGGCGGTGCTTGGCTGTGGGGTAGATGTCACCTATCCCCCTGAACACCTGCGCCTCTCTGAGCGGATTATCGCCCAGGGAGCCCTGATCAGCGACTACGCTCCCGGCACCCAGCCCGAAAGCGCCAATTTTCCACCCCGCAACCGCATCATTGCCGGCCTCTCACTTGCCACAGTTGTTATTGAAGCTGGCGAAACCAGCGGCGCCCTCATCACCGCCTCTTTTGCTGCCGACCAGGGGCGCGAGGTCTTAGCCCTGCCCGGCAATATTTATGCCCCTCAAAGCAAAGGCACCAACAAACTCATTCAGACTGGCGCCCGTCCATTGTTACGGGTTGAAGACGTGATGGATGCTCTTTCCCTGGATCGTGTCCAGGAGCAGCGCCAGGCACGTCAGATTCTCCCGGCAGATGATCTGGAAGCCCGCCTTCTGGATATCTTGAGCGCTGAGCCTCAGCATATAGATGAAATTGGCGCCCAGATAGACTTGTCAATTGAACAGGTTTCAGCTACACTCACCCTGATGGAATTAAAAGGAATGATCCGCCACGTTGGCGGAATGAACTACGTCACCACACGTGAGACTCGGGAAGCCTATCGTGCCTGAAACATCCAACCAATCAACCTATGCCATCATCATGGCTGGGGGCGGTGGCACCCGGCTCTGGCCGCTTTCCCGCCAATCACATCCCAAGCAAACGCTTCAACTCATCAGTGATCGCTCGCTTTTCCAATTAGCCTGTGATCGTTTGCAAGGCTTTCTGCCTCCCGAACAAATCCTGGTGGTCACCACAGCCGATCTGGCCGTGACTTTGCAGGCCCAGGCCCCCGATATTCCGGCAGATAATTACTTGTTGGAGCCCATGCCTCGGGGAACGGCTTCTGTGGTTGGATTGGCCGCTGCGGTCTTGCAGGCTCGCTGCCCCAGTGCCCGCATGTGTGTTCTGACCGCCGATCATTACATTGCAGACATTTCCCGCTTCCAGTCGGTAATGCAAGCCGCCCTCACGGCTGCCGATCAGGGCTGGCTGGTCACACTGGGCATTCCCCCCACATTCCCTGCCACGGGGTACGGTTACATCCAGCGTGGCCAACCGTTGGGCAATTTCAACGGCCAGCTCATCCATCGAATTCAGCGCTTCAAAGAAAAACCAGATCTTGAAACTGCCCAATCAATGTGCGCTAGCGGCGGCTATGATTGGAATTCCGGCATGTTCTTCTGGCGGGTAGATCGCATCCTGGTCGAGTTTGCGCGCTGGATGCCTGACTTATCTGCCATCCTGGCGCAGTTGACGGTTGCCTGGGGCAGCCCGGAGTACGACCAGCGCTTGCGTGAGCTTTGGCCTACCATCCAACCCCAAACAATTGATTATGGCATTATGGAACGCGCCGAACAGACCGCAGTAGTCCCGGCGCAGGGCATCGGCTGGAATGATGTTGGCAGTTGGGAATCTTTGTTTGAAGCCCTGCCCGGAGATGCGCATGGCAATATTATCTTGAGCACAGCCAGCCATCTTGAACTTGAAGATCAGAACTCATTAATTTATGCCAATACCCCCGATCGTTTGGTGGTTACGGTTGGACTTGAAAACATGATCGTCGTAGATACGCCGCAGGCTTTACTGGTTTGCCCGCGACACGACGCCCAGAAAGTTCGGCAGGTCATTACCCTGCTGAAGCAAAACGGAATGGAACGTTATCTTTAGGTTGAGGAGCAATTTTATGGAAGCCTATTGTGTCAAATGCAAGACCAAACGCGAGATTGTAGATCCCACCCCGGCGTTTAACCGCGTGGGTTCGCCGGTAACCCGCGGCACTTGCCCGGAATGCGGCACCAAACTATTTCGCACCGGCCGCACACCGGAGCACGAAGGCCTTGCGCCTGCAGAGCACCAGGTTCAGCCTCGCAGCGGCAAGCTGGTGATTGTCGAATCCCCGGCCAAAGCTCGTACGGTGGGTCGCTTCCTCGGAAAGGGTTACACTGTCCGCGCCTCGGTTGGCCATGTGCGCGATCTGCTGCGCTCTGAGCTTTCGGTGGATGTTGAGCAGGGCTTTCGCCCCAAATATCGAGTGCCTAATGAAAAACGCCAGGTTGTCCGTGAACTGAAAGAATTAGCCCACCACGCGGCCGAAATCTATCTGGCTACCGACCCTGACCGCGAAGGTGAAGCCATTGCCTGGCACTTGCTTGAAGCCGCCGCCATTGACCCGCAAATCACTCGCCGGGTGGTCTTTCATGAGATTACTGAAGGCGCTATCTCAGAAGCCTTTTCTCATCCCCGTGAAATTGACATGGACCTTGTCAATGCACAGCAAGCTCGCCGTATCTTGGACCGCCTGGTTGGCTACAGCATCAGCCCGCTCCTCTGGGAAAAAGTTCGCAGCCGCCTTTCTGCCGGGCGCGTTCAATCAGTTGCTTTGCGCCTGATTGTTGAGCGCGAGCGTGAAATTGAAGCCTTCATCCCCCAGGAATATTGGACGATTGAGGCTGAGTTCAAACCCGAAGGTGGCAAAAGCACCTATACCGCTCGCCTGGCAAAAGTTGATGAGCAAGATCCGGTACTGAACAGCGAATCCGTTGTCCAGCCGCTGGTCAAGGACATGGAGGCTGCCGCTTACCAGATTGACCGCATTAAGAAGAGCGAGCGCCGCCGTAAGCCATCAGCGCCCTTTATCACCAGCACCATGCAGCAAGAAGCCTCTCGCAAACTGGGCTACACCGCCCGCCGCACCATGTCCATCGCTCAGCAGCTTTATGAAGGTCTGGATGTTGGCGAGGGCGGCAGCACCGGCTTGATTACCTACATGCGTACTGACTCGACTAATGTTGCTGAAGTCGCTATAAACGAAGTCCGGCAGTTTATCCAATCCAACTACGGCGCCGATTTTCTGCCCGCCACGCCCCCACAGTACAAGACCCGCGCGGCTTCTGCCCAGGAAGCGCATGAGGCAGTTCGCCCCACCTCGGTGCTGCGCAGCCCGGATAAAATTAAAGCCTATCTCTCGCCTGAACAATTCAAACTCTATCAACTGGTTTGGCAGCGCTTTGTCGCTTCTCAAATGGAAGCCGCTGTTTACGATACCGTCTCCATAGAAATCGGGGCCCTGACTCCGGCGCATCGCTACCTCCTGCGCGCTTCTGGTCAAACCCTCCGTTTCCCTGGCTATCTAGTGGTCTATGAAGAGGCCAAAGAAGAAGATCAGAAACCCGAAGAGGAAGAAGCCAACGTTCGCATCCCACCGGGTCTAGAAGAAGGCCAGAAACAAAAACTGGTTCGCATCATCCCTGAACAGCATTTCACCCAGCCGCCACCTCGTTATTCAGAAGCCACACTGGTTCAGGTGCTGGAAGAGTTTGGCATTGGTCGGCCTTCAACCTATGCGCCCATCCTTTCCACCATTCAAGAGCGCGGCTACGTGATTCGGGAAGCTAAGCGTCTTTTCCCGACCGAAACCGGCTGCCTGGTCAGTGATCTGATGGTTGAGCATTTCCCCAATATTGTGGATATGCACTTTACCGCCCATATGGAGTCCGATCTGGATGATGTTGCCGCCGGCAACCGTGAATGGGCCGATGTGATTGGCGAGTTCTACCGCGATTTTGAACCCACCCTGGAGCGTGCCCGCTCCGAAATCCCGATCACCAAAGCCGAACTGGAAAAAATTGGCCGCGCCTGTCCTGAATGCGGCAAAGATCTGGTCATCCGCTGGGGGCGCTATGGCAAATTCATTAGCTGCAGCGGTTTCCCTGCTTGCCGCCATACCGAAGCCTTCCTGGTCAAAATCAACGTCACTTGCCCCGAAGACGGCGGCGATATTGTCGAGCGCAAGACGCGCAAAGGCCGCATGTTCTATGGCTGTGCCAATTACCCCAACTGCACCTTCACCTCCTGGAAGCGCCCTATCCCGGTTCCATGCCCCAAGTGCGGCGGCACCCTTGTTATTGCCAATAAACGCGAGATGCAGTGCATCAAATGTCAGGAAACCTTCCTGGTAGAAGAGGTTCCCGCCGCAGCAGAATCGGCATAAACCTTGCAACACCATCAAACACCCGGCAAATTTCGTTGACCATTCGTGTTGCACCTTTTTGTTTTTTGTTCTACAATAGATGCATCAAACATGGTGGAATACACTTTGCTCATCCGTTGATCCGACTTTCCCGTAGGAGCAGATAAGATGGAAAAAATCAAATCACTTCTCAACAACCCACTGTACGCCGGCATTGTCGGCCTGATCATTGGGTTGATCATTGGCTTGCCTCTCCTGGGGTGGGGGCTTTGGCCTGTGAAGTATTACGATGCCGCCCCCGTCAACCTGCGCTCAGACCTGCAAACCGATTACCTCTGCATGGTGATTGATGCTTACTCGCAGGACACCACCCAGGTTGCCATTGCCCAGAAGCGTTATGCTGAATTAGGCGAGGTTGGCCCCACGTTGCTCTCTACCCTGACTGCTGCAACCTGTGGCGTCGGCGTCAGTGATGCCGATATCGCCACTTTCCGCACCATCGTCGGCGCGGCGGCTCCTGTCGAGACCACCGTTCCTGTGACCGGTGAAACGGCAGCCCCTATCGTCACTCCCGAGCCTACTAAAAAGCCTACCAGCTTTGGCTGGGTGATTGCCCTCTGTCTGGGAACCCTGGTAGTGTTGGGCATTCTGGCCTACTTGCTGATCCTCAAACCTCGCAAGCGCTCAACCTCTGGCCCCAGCGTTGTAGAGCAGGCTCAAGAAGCCGCCCGCAGTGCTGTTCAGACCGATTTTGTTGCCCAGGGTCATGAGCCGCCAGTTGCCCAGTTTATGACCACCTACATGATTGGCGATGATCTGTATGACGACTCCTTCAGCATCGACTCGCCCACTGGTGAATTCCTGGGTGAGTGCGGTGTTGGCATCTCCGAGAGCATTGGTGTTGGCGATCCCAAGAAGGTCACCGCTTTTGAAGTCTGGCTGTTTGACAAAAACGACATCTCCACAGTGACCAAAGTCTTGATGAGCGCCCATGCCTTTGACGATGAAAACACGCGCTCCATGCTGGCTGCCAAAGGCGAACCTATTCTGGTTGAGCCTGGTCGCCGGGTTCAGCTCGAAACCAAGACCCTCATCCTTGAGGCCCGTGTCGTTGATACGAATTATGGTCAGAGCGCCCTGCCCGCCGAAAGCTTCTTTGATCGCCTCACGCTGGAACTGGCGATCTGGCCCAAGCCCCACGCCTAATCTGCACAATTCCTGACGGTGAAAAAATTTCGGGCGGCCTGCTGGCCGCCCGATTTGATTTACTCAATCTTCAAAACTTTGAATTTGATTGCCCCGCTGGGCGTATCCACCGACACGGTATCGCCCAGCCGCTGCCCCAGCAAGGCGCGCCCAATCGGCGATTCGTGCGATATCCGTCCTTTGGCCGGGTTGGCTTCTGTCGGCCCCACCAGTTGATACGTTTCGGGCGTAAAATCATCCTCTTGAATGGTGATCCGCGCCCCAATTGTAATCACACCATCAGTTTTGCGGCTTTCATCAATAATCGCCGCGTTTTGCAGAATCTGCTCCAATTCAATAATGCGACCTTCAAGAAACCCCTGCTCTTCTTTGGCAGCAATATAATCTGCGTTTTCCGAAAGATCGCCCTGCTGAATAGCAAAACGCAGTCGTTCCGACAAAGCCTGGCGGGCAGGCCCCTTGAGTTGCTCAAGTTCCTGTTTTAATTTTTCCAGACCATCTGCAGTCAAATAATGTACTTCAGCCATGAACCTTATCCTGTAAGAGTGATTTTCAGTAAGTCCCAATCATACCACATCCCCACGCTCAAGGCAGCATGGATGGGTCAAAAAGCTTGTGATATTCTTCTACCGCATAGCGGTCCGTCATCCCCGCAATATAGTCGCAAATCGTACGCTCCAAACCGCGTGCCTCAATCAGGTCTTGCACGTGTTTGGGCATTGTGGATGGCTCATCGCGATAGGCGTTGAACAGCTCTGACAAGACACGTTCCGCCTTGACCGCCATGCGCACCACGCGATAGTGCCGGTAAAGATTGTTATACAAAAAATCTTTCAATTGGCGGTTTCGCCGGTGCATATCTTCATCATGCCCTACCAGGTTAAAGGGCATCTGCTGCAAGTCTTCCATGGAACGAATGGAATGTTCTCTCAGCCGTTTATCGGTTGTTGAAACAATATTGGAAACCCCCAGTCCAATAATATTGCGGATGATCGCATGCCGATCCTGGGCCGAAAGCGCTCCGCCGCGCCAGCCAATCTCTTTGCTCACAATTTCCCACCATTCAATCCCCTCAAGCATCTCGGGCGTCAGCATCTTGGAGCGCAGGCCATCATCCAGGTCGTGTGCCGTATAAGCCAGCTCGTCTGATACATTGGCAATTTGGGCTTCCAGATTGCCTCGCAGATTAGGGTTAAACGCCCGCGCGTCCGATTTGTCATATTCGGTTTCGTGTTTAACAATCCCTTCCAATACCTCCCAGCTCAAATTGAGCCCCGGAAAATCAGGATACCGGTTTTCCAGCTCGGTCACAATTCGCAGCGAGTGCTTATTATGCTCAAATCCGCCGTGGTCGCGCATTAACCGCGCCAGGGTGGATTCGCCAGAATGTCCAAAGGGCGGGTGCCCCAGGTCGTGGGCCAGGCAAATTGTCTCGGTCAAATCCTCGTTGCCGCCCAGCGCCCGCGCCAGGGTGCGCCCAATTTGCGCCACTTCCAACGTATGGGTCAACCGTGTGCGGTAATAATCCCCTTCGTAATTGATGAAGACTTGCGTTTTGTACTCTAAACGCCTGAACGCCGTGGTGTGCAGAACCCGGTCTCGATCACGCTGAAAACATGTCCGAAATTCCGGTTCGTGATCAGGATATAACCGTCCGCGGGTTTTACTGCTGTGCGCGCCGTAGGGCGCCAGCGTTTGATCTTCCAACTGCTCAAGTTGCTCACGGCTGAAAATCATCTGGACCTCCTGAAGGATTGAATATCAGCGTACCGGGCAAGTTGCCGGCCAGGGCTTGTTCAATCAGGCCCCTTTGCAGGCCTGAAAAAATACAGATTTTGACGTAAGGTTCCTCGGTCACCAGTTGAATCATTCGCTCAACCTTGGACGCCATCCCCCCCGTAACATCCGCGCTAGCCGAGCCTTGCAGCGCGGCGGTCAGCGCCGGGTGAGTTTGCGGGGTGATCAAATCCATAATTCGGGTGCAGTCTGGGTAATCTGCCCATACACCGGGCTCAACCCCGGCAATTAAAATCCGATCCGGGTGGAGCTTTTGGGCCAGATAATAAAATTGATCTTCAGTGGATAAAATTGTTCCACCCATCGCTTGGTCAAAAATCACATCCCCCGCCACCACCGGGATCAGTCCGGCATCTAAAGCCGCTTGTAGCGGCCCAATATCCCACGAAACAATTTCCCGCTGGTTGGCGGTAATACCCGCCGAACCCGGGAAGGTGATGACCGGCAGTTGGGCCTTTGTGAGCGCCTCAACCACTTTTTGGTTCAATGTCCGGGCAGCCAGCCAGACTTCAGCAAAGCCCTGCCACGCCTCACCAGTCCGAACACCGTCCATCGTCTTGTGATTTTTGGCAGCATGATGTCCAAATGACCCCGACCCGTGGCCAATGATGATTTGTATATCTGGATTTTGGCGGCAAACCACAGCAATTTCGCGCGCCAGGCGGGGGAGCGTTCCGCGCCGCAGGGTGTTGGGGTGCGCTTTATCGGTAATCAATGAGCCACCCAGCTTAAGGAATACGAGTTCTTTCATAGTAGATTATTTCGGTTTGGATGAATGGTTGTGGAAATCACACGCACAGCTCCGGTCTTGAGCAGCGCGTTGGTAACATGGTCAGCCGCAGCCTCTTCCACCTGGGCAATCAGATTGCCACCGCGCCCGCCGCCGGATAATTTGCCACCGAGTGCCCCGGCTTCTATCGCTGCCTCTACCAGCCTGTCCAGCTTTGGATTGGACACGCCAAGCTGCTGCAGCAATTGATGATTCTGATTAAGCAGCGCCCCCAGCGATTTTGCCGGTCCGTTCTCAATGCACAACCGTGCCTGCTGCGCCAGGCTGCCAATAGCGTCAAAAATGGCATCAAAAGCTGCCGGAGATTTTTCCCAGCCGCGGCGCACATCTGCAACAACCTCGGCCGTTGAACTGGGCTGTCCGCTGTCAGCAATCAACAGATGAACGGGTTCGGCAACATTCAACGCCTCAAAGGGAAAGGGCTGGCCTTTGACAAAATAGATTGGCCGGGCGTAGGTGATGACCGTATTGTCCACCCCCGAAGGTGAACCGTGCTGGCGCTTTTCTGATTCGTAGGCCAACTGGCATACTGTCATCTCGTCCAGTGGGTAGCCCAAAAATTGTGTCAAAGCCCGGATTAACGCCACCGCCACAGCCGCGCTGGATCCCAGACCCGCCGCCGGTGGAATTGTACTGGTGATTTTGATCTGCATGGCAGGTAGTCTTTTGACCTGTATGGCCCTTTGCACTAGGTGAATAATCCAGGCAATCGGCTGATCGTCTGGTAATTCACTCAACCTTGCATCCAGTCCTACTGCCGGGGCTTCAATTTTGATCTCGCCGCTCGGGGCGTTGGGCCTGGCAGAAATTGTCGCCCGCACTGCCACGTCTGTAACTGGCGCAGCAATTGCCGGGCGTGCATACACTGCCGCATGTTCACCAATCAAAATGCATTTTCCTGGAGCGGTTGCAGTTGTGGCAGGCATGATGATGCTAATCAAACAGAGCAAATATAACCATAACCGCAATGCCATACAGGATCACGGTTGCTTGCAGCGGGCGGTCCGATAACAGCAGCTCTTCGGGCGCTCCCCCGGCCTCTTTAACCTGGATCAGATAGAGGTAGCGAAAAATCCCATACAGCACAAACGGGATCGTCAGCATCATGGTGTGATTTTCTGGCAGGTTCGGCGCCGAGAAGGTGTACAGGCTGTATGCCACAATGGTCGTGCCAGAAACAATAGTGATCAACTGGTCCAGCAGAGGGATCGTATAGCCATCAAGCACCCGGCGGTGAGCATTGGCTCCGTGTAACAGCAGCGTCAGCTCTGCCCGGCGTTTGCCAAAACCCAGGTAGAGAGCTAGAAGTGTGGTCACAACATACAACCAGGGTGAGAAGCGTTCCACGGTGATGAGGGTCACGCCGGCAGCCACACGCAGCACAAAACCGGCGGCAATCACCAATACATCAATCAGCGGGATATGCTTCAACCATTGCGAATAGGCCAGGTTGACCAGGAAGTAGGCCGCGGCAATAATGCCAAACCCGGGTGAGAGCCACCATGCCAGCGGCAGCGTGATTACGACAAATAAAATTGCCGCGGTCGCTGCCACCGGAACCGGCAGTTGCCCGGATGCAATTGGCCGCAGCCTCTTTTGCGGATGCTGCTGGTCGGCCTTGATATCAAAAATATCATTGATCAAATAAACCGCGCTGGACAGCAGGCAGAAAAGCAGCATGCCCGCCACCGAGCGCAGCACAGACGGTAGCACCAGAAACTGCACATCAAAAATAAGTGCGGCCAAAACAAAACCGTTTTTAGGCCATTGTTTAAGCCGCATGGCTTTAATCAGGGCGCGAATCATGTTGTAATCATATCACAAGTTGCCAATCTATTAGTACAATAAGACCTATGGAGAAACAGCGTCTCGATCTATTGTTGGTAGAACGCGGCCTGGCCGAGAGCCGCTCGTTGGCCCAGCGTTTGGTGATGGCGGGGCAGGTGCGCGTCAATGGTCAGGTCGAACTAAAATCCGCCGCCAAAGTTGCTTTGGGCGCGGATCTGGTAGTCGATCATGGCCCGCCCTTTGTTTCTCGCGGCGGCGAAAAACTGGCTGCGGCGCTGTCCGCCTTTGGCCTGACCGATTTGCAGCACCGGGTATGCGTGGATGTTGGCGCCTCAACCGGCGGATTTACGGACTGCCTGCTCCAACACGGCGCCGCCCGGGTCTATTCTGTGGATGTCGGCTATGGCGAACTGCACTGGAAGCTGCGCAATGATCCCCGCGTGGTGGTGATGGAACGTACCAATGCCCGCTATGTCACTGGCTTCCCCGAGCCCGTGAATATGATTGTGATTGACGCATCATTCATCTCTTTGCGAACAATTTTACCGGCGGTCAAAAGCTGGGTCTCGCCAGAAAACCCCTGCATAATTGTAGCCCTCATTAAACCTCAGTTTGAAGCCGGGCGGGAGGACGCGGCTCGGGGCGGCGGTGTCATTCGCGATCCTGCTGTCCACCGCCGTGTATTAGAGCAGGTTATTGAATCCGCTCAAGAATTGGGCTTTGTCCTGCACGGGCTCATCCGTTCACCGCTCCTTGGCCCCAAAGGCAACATTGAGTTTCTGGTGCATCTCTCTTATCCCGGAACTGGCGGTGTTGATTCGAAATTGCTGGTGGATTCTGCCCTTGCTGAAAACAAAACTGGAATACAATCATCGATAGAAGATTCTGCGGAGGTGAACCCATGAAAGATGCTTACATTCAAAAACTGCTTGGGGAGCAGGAAGTGGTTTTGCTGGCAACCCGTCAGCACTGGTTTATGTTGTTTGGCTCCATCATCCTCGAAATTGTGCTGATCCTGGTCATCATCGGGGCGGCA
>Ga0208459_1003992_pt1 | contig 11233 bp, 11 predicted proteins | sample AD_UKC087_MetaG_FD_184433 | JGI IMG/M metagenome (GOLD analysis project Ga0208459, IMG submission 184433) | Active sludge microbial communities of municipal wastewater-treating anaerobic digesters from USA - AD_UKC087_MetaG (SPAdes) (version 2) | ecosystem: Engineered > Bioreactor > Anaerobic >... | reverse complement strand
AAAAAACAAAACATAAGGATTGTTGACATTACTATTCCAACCTTAATATTTATAGCTGTTCTATAAAATTATGATGGGACAGATACAGAATAACATATGCTATAAAATATTGCGACAAATTGTGATTTGTCAATCTATGAAAAGATAAAGGAAAATAATGAGAAAAGTAATACTAATTTCGGGTATTCTTTTATTTTCCTCCCTGTTATTTGCCAAATCCATTTTTTTTTGGATTGAAGATGTTCCCTGGGATGATGGTAAAGCACTTACTATAAAGGCAAATGTTTCTGCTGATACTGTTTACCTGCAAAAAGCCCTTGATGATGGAAAGTGGCAGACATTATACGCAGCTAACGGCACTAACTTTTCCTATACGGATAGTGGGCTTAATCCCGATGTAAAATACCAATACCGTTTACTGGTTCCACGTCCTGCTTTTAATGATACTATATTTTTTGCTGCAGTTGCTCAACCGGAAGAACAATGGTTCTATTTACATAAACTTTCCTACCTGTTAATTTTGCTTGCTGTTTCTATTGCTATTATTTATTATGTCCAAAATGCTCGTAAAGGAAAGGACTATTATATTCGCAGGATAAGCGGTTTGGATTGTATTGAGGACTCTATTGGCAGAGCTACAGAAAAAGGAAAACCCATTCTTTTTGTTCCCGGAATTATGGATTTGGATGATATTCAGACCATATCCAGTTTAACCATTTTAAGTCATCTGGCACATAAGGCAGCGGAATATGATACGGAAATAATTGTTCCCTGCCGATTTTCAATGGTTTTATCTGCTGCCAGAGAAGTGGTAAAAGAAGCATATATCAAAGCTGGAAAACCCGATGCTTATAATCAGGATAGAATTTTTTACCTTACAGATGATCAATTTGGTTATGTAGCAGGAATTGATGGAATTATGGTTCGTGAACAACCTGCAGCCAATTTTTTCCTGGGAAGTTTTTATGCTGAGTCCTTAATTTTAGCAGAAACAGGTTTTAGTACAGGTGCAATTCAAACAGCTGGAACCGCTCAGGCAAGCCAATTACCCTTTTTTGTGGTCACTTGTGATTACACTTTGATTGGAGAAGAACTATTTGCTGCTTCTGCTTATCTTTCGCGTGATCCACAACAACTAGGTTCACTAAAAGGACATGATTTTGGAAAACTTCTAGTAATTATTCTTATTGTTGCCGGTGTGATAACAGAAATGGCTGGTTGGCAATGGTTTAAAGCATTTTTTGAGGGGGCACAATGAAGTATAAAGTTCCTCTTATCTTCGCTTTTGTTTGCGGAATTCTGGTAGTTATATCAGAATTTATTCCCCACCGTCCTTTCAATATGCTGATCACCACTTTACAGGATTGGTTTATGATTATTTCCGGTTTTGCCATTCTTTTAGGGCAGATTAGTTTGTTTCAATCAAATATAAAAAAAATCAAGAATAAGAATCCTGACTGGCCCTTTTACCTTGCAGGTTTGATTAGTTTTGCCATAATGCTGGTATTTGGCTTACTTTGGGGAACTCAAGAATACGCAGGAATTTTTGGTCAAGGCGATAAAATTCAAGCAGTAGTGGGTATGAAACCCTTTGACTATTTGTTTAATAATGCTTTTATGCCGCTATCAGCAACAATGTTTTCTTTACTGGCATTTTTTATTGCTTCTGCAGCTTATCGTGCTTTTATTATTCGTAGTTTTGAATCCAACCTATTGATGATTACAGCTGTAATAGTAATGTTGGGAAGAACTAGTTTTGGAGGAATGTTAACATCTTGGCTTCCGGAAGGTCTTAAATTTTTACATCTTCCCAATTTAAGCGATTTTATTATGGAATTCCCTAATTCAGCAGCTCAGAGAGCTATTTTAATTAGTGCTGCATTAGGAATTATTGGCAGTAGCTTACGAATAATTCTTGGCATTGAAAGGTCTTATCTCGGAGGCGAAAAATGAGCGTTAACAAAAATACCCAGACCGAACGTAGAATTATCTATCTGGTTTTGTTAATTGCTGTTGCTCTGCCTTTAATTTTTCCTATTGGTTGGAAAACAGAGGTCTCCAACTATACAAAAATGGCTTGGGACTTGGTAGAAAACACTCCTGATTCTTCAGTAGTCGTCTTTTCTTTTGATTACGACCCTTCTACGATAACGGAAATTCAGCCAATGGCAGAAGCAATGCTGGAACATTCTTTTTCCCGCAATCAAAAAATTATTGCTGTGGCTCTCTGGCCTCAAGGTGTCCAAATGGCAGATCAGGCATTTAAGGTAGCACTCCAAAAATATCCCGATAAAAAATATGGTATAGATTATGTTAATTTGGGCTATAAAGTAGCTGGCATTGTTGCTATTCAGGCAATGGGAAAATCAATGCAAGAGGTTTTTCCTTCCGATCAAAGCGGGATTAAATATGAAGATATTCCTATGCTGAAAAAGGTGAAAACCTTAAAAGATGTTGCCTATATTTGTTCTCTTTCCAGTGGAACTCCAGGAATTAAAGAATGGGTTATGGCTGCTCGCGATCCTTTAGGAACCCCTGTTACAGGTGGAACTACAGCAGTTAGTGCTCCCGGTTTATTACCTTATGTAAACAGCCAAAAACAGCTCTATGGTTTGCTTGGTGGACTAAAAGCTGCCTCAGAATATGAGACACTAATTAATAAAATCGGAAGTGCTACAATCAAAATGGACGCTCAATCCATTGCCCATTTATTGATTCTGGCTTTTATCCTCATAGGTAATATCAAAGCTTTTGTAACTAAAAAGAGGAGTGAACAATGAGCGGATTTATGGCTACTTTCGGACTTTGGCTCTCGGTATTTTTCACCTTAAGTATCTTCAGCTTCCTCTATAAAGATAATCCTTTTTATAAACTTTCCGAACAAATTTTCGTTGGTCTTTCAGCTGCCTACTGGCTGGTATATTTATACTACAGTGTTATGGTTCCCAATCTGTTTAATAAACTTTTTACAGATTTTAAGGGAAACCTGATTTTGCTTATTCCCACAGCTTTGGGCTTGCTGATGCTTTTGCGCTTAATTCCTAAAACACAATGGCTTAGCAGATATCCGATTGCTATTATGATTGGCACTTCTGCGGGTATTAATATGGTGCGTTATGCAAAAACTGATCTCTTGGGTCAAATTAGCGCTACAATGATCAATCCTTTTGCTTCTGATAATGTTATAACTGTCATCGGCAATATACTTTTGATAGTAGGAACCATTTGCGGTGTCTATTTCTTCTATTTCAGTAAAAAACAGGAAGGCATCAGAGCAGTTCCTTCCAAATTGGGAATTTGGTTTTTAATGATTAGTTTTGGAGCTTCTTTTGGTTATACGGTTATGGCAAGAATCTCTCTTTTAATAGGACGACTGGAATTTCTGCTGAAGGATTGGCTGCATATAATTAAATAGCGAGATGGTGAGATGGCGAGATGGCGAGATGGTGAGATGGTGAGATGGCGAGATGGTGAGATGGCGAGATGGCGAGATGGGATTGGGATATCGGAATAAATGACATCTTGTCATTTCCTGCCTTCGTATTATGAACAGATCAAGAAGTTAAGGATATATTATGACTAAAAAAAGAAGCAGGTGAGATAATGAACAATAACAATTCGGATATGCTCTTCAGCGATGTCTATAACAATGTTTTACCTTTTAGAAACCTGATTCTGCGCATTAGCAAAGTCGCTAAAGTTATCCATCAACAAGGTTGGGCTGAAGCCAATGCGGGTAATATTTCTATCCGTATTTCCGATATGCTGAAACTCTTTATCAAGCAAATTGGTTTGTATAATTCATATCCCTGTCAGGAATGGTTCCTTGTTTCCAGAACCGGAAGTCGTTTTCGGGATATGCTTGACGAGCCGGAAAACTGTTTAATGATAATCGGTGAAAATAATAAAGAGTATTACTTTCCTGAAGATGCCAAGCCCACTTCCGAATGGCTCTGTCATCGTAAATTGCATAATTTGAACAAAAATACTAATTTATCTTGTATTCTACATACCCATCCAACAGAAATTATCGCTCTTTCCAATACATCTTTTTTTCAGAATTGCAAGAAAAATTCTCAGCGCTTAAATCAATGCTTTTCTGATGCTTTACCGGAAATTAAATTATTTCTGCCTAAGGGAATTGCTGTAGTAGATTATGCTCCTCCCGGAAGTTCAAAACTTGCTGCTCTAAGCTATAAATCTATAAAAGATAAACAGGCACTTATCTGGGAAAAACATGGTCTCCTCGTTTTAACTGAAACCCCCGATAAAGCATTAGACCTTACAGAAGTTATCAATAAAGCCGCTAAACTGTGGTTGATTAAAGTCCTTGAGAATTAAAGGTTAGACCTGTTCAACTCAATGTAAATCGTTTTGAATTTGTAAAATCAGAGTCCTTATCATAGCTATGAAATAGGCGTTAACTAAAAGAGATATTTCGTTGAACTTGACAAGAAAACAAGCCATTAGAAATTGAAACTATGTATATAAGGAAAAGGAATGAATATGGATACAAAAGAAAAAAGTTCTATAGAGAAAGAAGAGAAGACGGTAACTTCCAATTTCATTCGTTCTATAATAGAAAGGGACTTGGCAAGTGGAAAACATAAAAGTATTGTAACGCGTTTTCCTCCTGAGCCAAATGGTTATTTGCATATTGGACATGCCAAATCAATATGTTTGAATTTTGGCTTGGCACGGGACTATAAAGGTCGTTGTAATTTGCGTTTTGATGACAGTAATCCGGTGAAAGAAGATGTGGAATATGTCCATTCCATTATGAATGATGTTCGCTGGCTGGGATTTGATTGGGGTGAGCATTTGTATTATGCCTCGGATTATTTTGATAAGCTCTATGAATATGCAGAGTATTTAATTAAAGCCGGAAAGGCATTCGTTTGTGATCTCTCTTTGGAAGAACTGAAAGAATATAGAGGCACTTTAACAGTTCCGGGGAAAGATAGCCCCTACAGAAATCGCAGTATAGAAGAAAACCTTGATCTCTTTCGCAGAATGAAAGCAGGTGAATTTCCGGAAGGCAGCAGAACCTTAAGAGCCAAAATTGATATGGCTTCCCCAAATTTGAATTTACGCGATCCGGTTATTTATAGGATAAAAAAGACCCATCATCACAGAACTGGAAATGACTGGCAAATTTATCCTATGTATGATTATACCCATTGTGTTTCTGATGCCCTGGAAGGAATAACACATTCACTTTGCACTTTGGAATTTGAAGATCACAGACCCCTATATGACTGGTTTTTAGATCAATTACCTGTTCCCTGTCACCCGCAACAAATAGAATTTGCGCGTCTTAATCTTGCTTATACAATAATGAGCAAACGCCTTTTACTGGAATTAGTAAATAACCATTTAGTAAGCGGTTGGGACGATCCCCGAATGCCAACAATTGCAGGAATGCGTAGAAGAGGTTTTACTCCTGAAGCAATAAGGGACTTTTCAGATCGGATTGGCGTCTCCAAAGCTAATTCCCTTGTAGATGATGAATTGCTGATGTTTTGTGTGCGTGAGGATTTGAATAAAAAAGCAGAACGCAGAATGGTAGTGGTCAATCCCCTTAAATTAACCATCACTAATTACCCTGAAGGCAAAATTGAAGATTTTGATGCCGAAAACAATCCTGAAGACCCTTCTGCAGGTATAAGGAAAATAAAGTTTTCCCGCAACCTGTATATAGAAAAAGATGATTTCAGTGAAAATCCGGTTAAGGGTTGGTTTCGTCTTGCCTTAGGCAAAGAAGTTCGTTTAAAATATGCTTATTATATCACTTGCCACGAAGTAATCAAAAATGAGAAGGGTGAAATTATTGAATTGCTTTGTACTTATGATGAAAAATCACGCGGGGGCTGGACAGAAGATAGTCGCAAAGTAAAAGGCACTTTACATTGGGTTTGTGCAGAGAGTGCTATACCTATAGAAGTGCGTTTATATGACCGCTTGTTTACTTTAGCTGATATGAGTAATATGGAAAAAGGTAAGACCTATCGGGATTATTTGAATCCCGATTCTTTAATTGTGAAACAAAACTGTTTGGCGGAAGAAAATTTGCACAAGGCAAAGATTGGAGACCGGTATCAGTTTCTGAGAATTGGTTATTTCAATGTTGATTATAACAGTATGCCAGAAGCATTGATTTTTAACCGTATTGTGGATATAAAAGACAGCTGGGCTAAACTCAGCAAGAAAAAATAACAGGAGGATATTATGGTTTACAAGGTTGTGCTTGTAAAAATCGATCAGCGTAGCACTGAAGCTACAAAAGTTCAGGGAATTTTAACCAAGTATGGATGCAATATTCGCGTCCGTTTAGGGCTGCATGAGGTCTCCAATGAATTCTGTGCTAATGATGGATTAGTTGTTCTGGAAGTGCAGGGAGATCAAAACATTCTGGAAAATATGCTTTCAGAACTGAATGCTTTAGAATATGTGCAAGCCAAGTTAATTGCATTGTAACTATTTCCAGGTATATTTTCCTAAAGTTCCCCGCAAGCCATAGAAAATGAAGTGCAGGGGAAATACAAATATCTGCAGCGGATACAAAAAAGCGAGTTTGCTTCTTCCAATTTGTCTTAAATGGCTATAGGAAAAAGCAAATTCGGCTGATGTCTTAAGCAGTAAAGAGAGTTTTATTGCTTTACTGCTTTTTTTGTTTGCCAATTGCCACAGAGCAATGTAAAAAAGGAAAAAATAGATAAATATAAAAGCACAAAGACCTTTCAGCCACCTGGGATAATATTTGAATTTGGAGGCTCTGCGGATATTGGTTTGGTAATGCTTTTTTCTGTCTGTGCCATCAATTGAGGTAACCTGCATTGCTGTGTTGGGATTGTATGCTGCTTTTCTGATATAAGGCATCATTTTTATCAAAAGTAAATCGTCATCACCTGATCGTAAATGTCCTATTCCTTCAAAACTACCACTTTCCAGAAAGGTCTTTTTCCTGTAAACCATATTACAGGCACTGCTGGTAAACGGAATTTTGTAATATAAGCCCGCTGCAGCTAAAGCATAATTAACACTGCGTTCAAAATTTTTCAGACGAATGCTGCTGTCATTGGGCTTTTTTTTGATAACTGAATAGGAAAGCAGGTAATCTGTTTCTTTCGTAAAAGACCGGTTTATTTCTTGTAACCAGGTTTTAGGCACAATACAATCGGCATCCGTGAATGCAAGAATATCATACTGAGCAGCTTCTATACCTTGTTGCAGAGCAGCTTTTTTTCCTTTTAAGGGAGGAGTTTCACTATAGAAATTTATCACTTTCAAGCGGGGAAGTATCTTTTGCTTAGCTAAAAAGTTATTACTCCCATCATCACTATGGTCATTAACGATAATAATTTCGTATTTATCTGCAGGGTAGTCCAGTTGGGAGAGTGAATTTAGCAATGCCGGCAAGTTTTGCATTTCATTTCTGGCAGCAATGATTATTGATATCTCTTGCAGCTCCTCAGGAATTGCTTTTTCTTTATCTTCTGCAATAATTTTAGCTACACCCTGTTTCAGCCACAGCAGAAATAACGAATACAGCATTGTAAAAATAGGAAAGCACTTCTTCATTGACTTTTAACCAGCACGGAATCGGTGAGGTCTATAAATTTGGCAAGATCGGGATTTCCCTGTTTTATGTCATCCAAAGTTTTATGCTGAATATTCACTTTGGTAGGTGGTTCAATTTCCTGCAGCTGCAAAGAAATAACAATCGGTTCCTCAAATAATTCGGATATTGAATTTTCCAGGGCTTCCTGGTTACTTTTCAAACAGCGAAAATGAGTATTACTTTCCACCGTTAAATAAAGTTTCCTGCCCTCTGCTTTTCTGGCTTTAGTTGCTTCCATTGCCAGAGCACACATTTGGCTAATCTTTTTAGCACGAGTAATAATTCGCTGCCAAAGCTGTTCCAGATTTTCCTGGTTAAATTGCATTTTAGCAACAGTAGCTTCTTCGTGCGAAGGAACTTCAGTAGAAACTGGGGAATAACTGCTTTGACTTGATTTCGCGGTTGTTGTCGGAGCACTTGCTACAGGTTGAGCAAAAGCATTCATCTTAATCTTGCCAAGTAGAGAAGTAATATTTTCCATCTCATCCAGTTTGCAAAGTTTAATCATCAGAGCTTCTAAAATTAGATAGGGATTGTTACTGCTTCGCAAATCTGTTTTACAGGCAATAAGATAGGAAAGAATATACATCAGTTTGTTTTGCCCGAAAAGCTCAGATAGTTCATCAAACATTATTTGTTCATCGGGATTAATATCTTTAATTTGCACCTGTAATTTGCATAAAATAATGATCCGGACAAATTCTTGCATACCCGAGATAAATTCCTGCAGGTCAATTCCCTGTTCAAATATTAAATGCAGTTCATTGATTAAGCTCTGAGCATCTTTATTATATACAAGGGTTAGAAACTTCTGATATATCTGATTAGGTATCAGACCAAATATCTGGCGGACTTTATCTATCGTTATATTATCCAAACAGTAAGAGATTGCCTGGTCCATCAAAGAAAGGGCATCTCGCATTCCCCCATCTGCTTTACGAGCTATTAAATAAAGCGATTCCGAATCAATTTTTATCCCTTCCAGAATGCTTATTTCCTGCAACCGTTGAACTATGGACTCAATTGGAATGCGCTTAAAATCATATCGCTGACAACGGGAAATAATAGTCGGCAAAACCTTTTGCGGTTCCGTAGTAGCAAAAATGAAGATAACATTATCCGGAGGTTCTTCAAGGGTCTTAAGTAAAGCATTAAAAGCATTTTTAGAGAGCATATGCACTTCATCAATGATGTATATCTTATATTTGGAACCACTTGCAGGATAAAGAAGTTCTCTTTGTAATTCCCTAATATCGTCTACTCCCGTATTGGAAGCACCATCAATTTCAATTACATCCGGTGAAGTTCCTGCCGTAATTTCCAAACAATTGGAACAGGCATTACAAGGGGTAGTGGTTGGGCCATTTACACAATTCAAGCTTTTTGCTAAAATTCGTGCTAAAGAGGTCTTCCCTACACCCCTGGGTCCCGTAAATAAATATGCATGCGCTATTCTATTTGTAGCAATAGCACTTTGCAGAATCTCAGTAATATGCTCTTGGGCGTAAACTTCCTTAAAGTTCTGGGGACGGTATTTTCTGGCTAATACAATGTAACTCATCTATCCTCACGAAATATAATGCAATACTATTATTATGCCAGCTTTCTATAGCTACTTTTTTAAGCAAGTATTTTCTGCTGGACAGATTATCAGCCCTTTATTTTAAGTGTTTTAAGAAGTTTATTCCAAATGGAGGTTCAAAAATGAAGCTGGAAGGAAAAGTTGTAATAGCCCAAGGGGGAGGTCCTACTGCTGTAATCAATCAATCATTAGTAGGAGTAACCTTGGAAGCAAGAAAATTTCCCCAAGTTACCCGGGTTTATGGAGCCCTGTATGGTGTTCAAGGAATTGTGAATGAGGAATTTATAGATTTAACTCAGGAAACAACTCATAATTTGGAACAAGTTGCTGACACACCATCTTCGGCATTACTTTCTACGCGTGATAAACCTGACGAAAAGTATTGTATGGAAATTTTTAAAGTGCTCAAAGCCCACGATGTAAGATATTTTTTCTATATTGGAGGCAACGATTCTGCCGATACAGTCCGCATTGTAAATGAACAGGCAACTAATGCTGACTATGAATTTCGGGCTATCCATATTCCTAAAACCATAGATAACGATTTGGTTTTGAATGACCATACACCCGGTTTTGGCTCTGCCGCAAGATTTGTTGCCTGTGCTTTCACAGGTGCCAATTTAGATAATCGCGCTTTACCAGGTGTTTATATTGGAGTAGTTATGGGTAGAAATGCCGGTTTTTTAACTGCTTCTTCTGCAATGGCACAAAAATATCCTGATGACGGACCCCATCTTATTTATTTACCGGAAAGACCTTTCCACAGGGATAAATTCCTGAACGATGTGAAAAGAATTTACGATCTTTACGGTAGATGTGTTGTAGCTGTTTCCGAAGGAATTACAGATGCCAACGGGATACCGATAGTTACCAAACTTTCCGGAAATCAGGAAAAAGATGCTCATGGTAATGTTCAGCTTTCGGGAACTGGAGTTATGGGTGATTTACTATGTGAACTTGTCCGCACTCAACTAAAAATTAAAAGAGTCCGCAGTGATACTTTTGGCTATTTACAACGCTCTTTTATCGGTTGCGTAAGTGATGTGGACCAAAGAGAAGCACGGGAAGTTGGTGAACGAGCTGCTCATTATGCTATCTGGTATAATTTGGATGGCTCAATTTCTATTCAAAGAACCGGCTTTTACTCGGTGAATTACCAATTGGAAAATTTAAGCGATATTGCTGGAAAAACAAAAACTATGCCCGATGAATTTATCAATACTGAAGGAAATGGAATTACCGATGAATTCAAGTATTATGCAAGACCTCTTTTGGGTTCAGGTTTTCCTGTGGCTCACCGCTTAAGAGCTCCAAAAATAGATAAAATCCTAAGTTCCCTGAAGCAATAGTTGATTTTGCTATCTTTGTAATAAATATAAGGAATAGAAGACAGGAAACAGTTATTGTGCTGATGGGTTGGCAAATTCTTTCTTTGCCAATAATGCCGAAGTCCTTTAATGGGTTGGCAAATTCCGATTTGCCAAAAAGAACGAAGTCATTAAATGGGTTGGCAAACTCCGATTTGCCAAAAAGAACGAAGTTCTTTAAAAATAGTATTCCTTACGGCATTTGCCGAATCGGAATTCGGCAACCCATTATACAAAGGTCGGAGATCGATAATGGGTTGGCAAATTCTTTCTCTGCCAAAAAGGACGAAGCCCTTAAAAAAAAGTATGCCTTACGGCATTTGCCGAATCGGAATTCGGCAACCTATTTTTTAAACGGAATTCGGCAACCCAGTTATCATTGCCGAATCGGAGTTCGGCAATCCATTAGAAACATGAGAGGTTGCTTGAGAGTTTTTATTCCTTGACATAAAGGGATATAAATATATTGAGGTTAAAAAAATATATAAATATATGGAGGAACTAATGACCATCAATGATTTTATGGCGAAAGTGGAAGCCCGAAATTCAGGGGAACCTGAATTCTTACAGGCAGTTAAAGAAGTTGTAGAAACAGTTTGGGATGTTTATATTAACAATCCTCGTTTCGTGAAAGCCAACATCCTTGAGCGTATTGTAGAGCCC
>Ga0208459_1003989_pt1 | contig 11242 bp, 11 predicted proteins | sample AD_UKC087_MetaG_FD_184433 | JGI IMG/M metagenome (GOLD analysis project Ga0208459, IMG submission 184433) | Active sludge microbial communities of municipal wastewater-treating anaerobic digesters from USA - AD_UKC087_MetaG (SPAdes) (version 2) | ecosystem: Engineered > Bioreactor > Anaerobic >... | reverse complement strand
AATTTCAGGAGTAAATTGGCCGAAGAGCTGGAAATACCCAACAATGCATTATCAGATAATTTTGAACTTACAATGCACGGCAATAAAAAAGTAATTATAGAAAACCATTTAGGATTAACAGTTTATGATGAAAACATGGTTATCATAAATACCAATGAACAAAACATAACAATAAAAGGCAAAAAGTTTAAGATAGAAGAAATCAACAGTTACAAAGTAATAGTGAAGGGAAATATCAAAGAAATAATATTTTCTATTAAGGAGTAAATATGTTAATATTCAAGCTTATGTATTTAATAAGAGGCTATGTGGTCATCCGCCGGGATGACATGAACTCGGAAAAGCTGTTGAATATACTGCGGAGAAGAAATATTTCGGTATGGGATGTAGAAAAGAAAGACAAAAAGATAAAATTCAAAATTTCTTATGAAGACTATATAAAACACTCAGACCTTATCAATGAAATAGTTAAGCCTGAAAGCAAAAGGGGAGTCCTGCTTAAGCTTAATAAGCTAAAATTGAGAAGAGGCTTTTCAATTGGTCTTTTAATATTGATAATATCTCTGTACCTTCTTACTTCCATGATATGGGATGTGGAAGTGATAGGAACTAATCAGCCAAATACAAACGAGATAATTCGTTTATTGGAAAAAAATAAAATAAAACTGCCTTTTGCCCTCTCACAGATTGAAACTAAAAAATTGGAAACCCTTATTTATGATAATTTTCAATTTAAATTTGTGGAAGTTTTCGTTGAAGGCTCAAAACTGATTATTTTTGTAAGGGAAAGGGAACCTGAACCGGCTGAAATAAAAAGCAATGAGCCAAGCAGCATAATCGCTTTGAAAAACGCAATTGTAAACAAGGTAATTGCTAAAAGCGGCCAGGCTGTGGTCAAGGAGGGGGATGTTGTTTATGAAGGCCAGACATTGATTATGGGGATAGTCAAGAATAAGAATTCGGAAGAATTTATGATGGTGCCTTCAGAAGGCACTGTTTACGGCAAAACATATTATAATTTTGAAATGAAGGAAGAAAAAATAAGAAACGTAAATGTGTCAACAAATAAAAGCAATGCTGTTTATTACTTGATAATTAATGGAAATAGTATTAAAATAATAGGTGACAAAGACCCTTATGAAAACTATAATTATAGGGAGAGGGAAATAAATGTGCCTCTTGTTTCAAATATAGCTGATATTAGTATTTTAAAAGGCGTATACTATGAAGAAGTAATAAAGAAAATTGAAATAGATAAGGAAACAGCACATAATAAAATGAAAGTTTCTATGTATGACGAACTTTTGAAAAGCTGCGATGAAGACTCAAGAATTCTAAAATCCAACATAAACTTTTCGGAGGATGAGGAATTTTATTATTTAATAGCACAGATAGAAGTAATTGAAGATATTGGGGAAAAGATAAGAATCTACCCAACAGCCAAAGAAAAGACAGAGGAAAATGTGGAGGAATAATGGATTTATTTGAACAAAATATTTTAATTGCAAATGAGGATGAATTAATTAAACTATTGGGAATACATGACAAAAATATTAAAATTATTAAAAGCTATTACGATGTAAACATTTTAGTGCGGAACGGCGCCTTAAAGGTTACAGGGGAAAAGGAAAGCGCAGAAGCTGCGGCTAAGATTATAAAGGACATATTAAATACAATACGGGCTGAAGGGGAAATAAGCGATCAAAAGGTTGTTTATTTAATAGAAGCAAATAAATCAAACTCCCAAATAGATTACAATCAAATTTTAAAAGAAGTAATAGTTACATCTGCTTCAGGAAGAATTATTAAACCTAAGACAGTGGGACAAAAAAGATATGTTGACATGATTAACCAAAAAGATGTTACCTTCGGAATCGGGCCTGCAGGAACAGGCAAGACATATCTGGCTGTTGCCTGTGCTGTTAATGCATTCAGAAAAAAAGAGGTTGAGCGTATAATACTTACACGCCCTGCAGTGGAAGCAGGAGAAAAACTGGGATTTTTGCCCGGGGACCTGCAGGATAAAGTTGACCCGTATTTAAGACCTCTTTATGATGCACTTTTTGACATAATGGGTATAGATAACTACATGAAAAATGTTGAAAAACAAATTATTGAAGTTGCACCTCTTGCTTATATGAGAGGCCGCACCCTGGATTCATCCTTTATTATACTTGATGAAGCCCAAAACACCACAAATGAGCAGATGAAGATGTTTCTGACCCGTTTGGGTTATGGCTCAAAAGCCGTAATAACAGGAGATATAACTCAAATAGACCTTCCTGAGGGCAAGAAATCAGGACTAAAGTCGGTAATTCATATTTTAAAGGAAGTTGAAGACATAGGCTTCATGTTTTTCCACACTACCGACGTGGTAAGACATAAGCTGGTTCAAGATATTGTTAATGCATATGAAAAACATGAGGGGCAAAATAAATGATAAGTGTATTGTTTGACGACAGGCAGGATATGATGGAAATAAACGGGGACAATGAAGCTGCAATAGAAAGGGCAGTGGAAGCAGTTTTAACCGAAGAAGAGTGTGATGGAGATTTTGAGATTAGTGTTTCATTCGTAACAAATGAAGAAATAAAAGAGCTTAACAAAGAATACAGAAATGTAGACAGTGAAACAGATGTTCTGTCATTTCCCATGAATGAAGAATTTGACGGTGTAACCATTCTTGGGGACATTGTTATATCAACTCAAAAGATAATCGAACAAGCAGATGATTTCGGTCACAGTCCGGAAAGAGAAATGATTTATCTTACAGTACACAGCATGCTTCATCTGCTGGGATATGACCATATGGAAAATGACGAAAAAAGCGCCATGAGAGCAAAAGAAAAAGAAATTATGAAAAATTTAAAAATATTCAAGTAACAGCCAAGGGGGAAGACATGAAGAAAATTACACTATTAATTTTATTTTTGCTTATTCTAAGCGGGTGTACCAGGGAAACAGTCACACCGGAACCTGAAAACATTGAAATTGTTGAAGAAGAGCCGGAGGAACCGGTAATAACGGAAGAAGAACCTGAGGTGGAAGAGGAAGAGGAAGAAATAGACCCGGATAAGGTTCTTTCACCTTTGGACGGATTAAGATATTATCCTGAAGACTTGTTAAAAAGACCTGTTGCCTTATCAATCGACAATCATCCAAGAGCAAGATGGCAGGCTGGTATAAGCCAGGCTGAAATAGTTTTTGAAGTAGAAGTGGAGCATCCATTTACCAGGTACCTTTGCATATTCCTTGCAAAGGAGCCTGAAAGAATAGGACCTGTGCGAAGCGCCAGGCCTTACCTGATTTACTATGCACTTGAATATGACGGAATATTTGTGCATGTGGGAGGAAGCGAAGACGCATTCCAAAAGATAAAAAGCTTAGGTGTTGCTGATGTGGACGGACTCTATTCAGGAGCCATGTGGAGATACAACGATACAGGAAAGTATGCACCTCACAACGTGTACACAACCCTGGAGTCCATAAGAAATGAGGCGAAAAAGTACGGATACAGAACAGAAGCGGAATTCGAAGGCTATACCTTCAATGAAAATGATGGAAAATTATCTGAAAACTTTGAAATCTCTACAGCAAGAAAAGTAAATATAGTATACAATGATTACAATACAACTGATTACATATACGATGATGAAAAAGGCTTATATCTAAGATATAAGGATAAGGAAGAACATATCGATGAATTGGATAAAAAACAAATAACTGCAAAAAATATTATTGCAATAGAAACATCCAAATCAGTATTGGACAATGAGGGAAGATTGTATTTAGGAACTATCGGTGAGGGAAAGGGCATTTATATTACAAACGGTGAAAGCATTCCTGTAACATGGGAAAAAACTACTGAAAAGGACAGGCTGAAATTTTATGCAGGTGATAAAGAGCTGGTGCTAAATCCCGGCAATACCTGGATACAGGTTGTCAACAGTTTAGAAAATTTAAATCTTGAATAAAATTTCTGGCAGGGTCACATTATTCATTGCAGTGACGGGGGCGTACCCTAATATTGTTGAAATGATAAGAAAGGGGACAATGAAATGGAAGATAAGCTACTTATAAAAATTGCCATGGAGGCAAGGGAAAAATCATACAGCCCGTATTCCAAATACAAAGTGGGGGCTGCAGTTTATACAAGAAGCGGCAAGGTTTTTACAGGATGCAATATAGAGTCGGCATCATTTACTCCCACCATCTGTGCTGAAAGAGTTGCTGTTTCAAAATGCATTTCTGAAGGTTACAGGGACATCGACAAAATTGCAGTAGTTGGAAGCGAAATTAAAACTTCATTTCCCTGCGGGGTATGCAGGCAGTTTATGTCTGAATTCGGCAGAGACATAAAGGTTATTTGTGCAAGGAATGTGGATTTTTACAGTGTTTATACCCTGGAGGAGCTTCTTCCTAACAGCTTCGGACCCGATGACCTTGACTAAGAAAGGAAGACTATGTTTAAATCAGGATTTGTAACAATAATCGGAAGGCCCAATGTGGGCAAATCAACATTGATGAACAATTTAATCGGTGAAAAGATTTCCATAATGTCGGATAAGCCTCAAACAACAAGAAATAAAATTATGACTGTCTATACAGATGATGAAGCTCAGATAATATTTATGGATACACCGGGAATTCATAAGCCTAAAAATCAGCTGGGTGAATTTATGAATACAGAGGTGGACTCCGCCTTGGAGGAAATGGATGTATTAATAATGATAACCGATGAGTTTAACAAAGTCGGTCCAGGTGACGAATTTATAATTGAAAAAATCAGAGGAGCCAAGGCAAAAAAAATACTTATAATAAATAAAATCGATAAGTTTGACCAGGAGGCTGCCCTGCGCATTGCTGCGGAATTTGACAAATATAAGGTCTTTGATGATATAATTCCCATGTCTGCACTTCTTAACACGGGTGTAGATGCATTGTTAAAACTAATAGTTAAATATTTAAAGCCCGGACCCATGTATTTTCCGGAAGATTTTATAACTGACAGGCCTGAGCGTTTTGTTGTTTCTGAAATTATCAGGGAAAAGGCACTTATGTACCTGGAGGATGAAGTACCCCACGGAATAGCCGTTGAAATAGAAGAAATGAAGGAAAGAAAAAACCGGAACCTTGTTGACATAAGAGCAAATATCCTATGCGAGAAAAAGTCCCACAAAAGCATTATAATCGGCAAGGATGGAAGAAAAATTAAAGGTATAGGCAAAAGCGCCAGAGAGGACATAGAAAGACTTTTGGGAAGCCAGGTAAATTTGCAGCTTTTTGTAAAGATTTCAGAAAACTGGCGTGATGATAATTACAGGTTAAAAATATTAGGGTATGATAAATGATAGAGGAAGAGATTCTTGTTCTTAAGGAAATATCATATAAGGAAAATGATAAAATACTTCATGCCCTTTCAAAAACCAGGGGGAAAATTCAGATTATTTCAAAGGGGTCAAAAAAATCCAGCTCTCATTTAATAAATGCATCCCAGATTTTTGCATATTCAAGCTGCACCCTGAATCCTTCAAAGGATATGTATATATTAACTTCTGCAAGGCTTGTGGATAATTTTTACAACTTGAGAAACAACATGGATGCCTACTATAACGCTTGTTATATACTTGAGCTTATAAGCTATGTGGCACAGGAAAACGAATATGATATGAGAGTGTTTGACATGACTGTGTCCGTACTTTCTCATCTGAGCAATTTTACAAAGGATTTTGACAAGCTTACTGCTGCCTACGAATTGAAACTGGCAGCAATGCTAGGATACAAGCCTGATTTTCTCCATTGTCTCCACTGCGGATCTTCGATAAATGAAAATGCCAGATTTTCAATAACGGAGGGAGGAGTCTTTTGCTCTGATTGCGTAAATTTTGGAAATGGAATAAATGTTACTTATAATGAAATACTAATTATGGATAAAATTTTAAAATCTAAATTTGAAAATATTGGTTTTATTGAAGTAACCAGGCATATAATGAATTTAATCAGAAAATTCCTGTTTTATTATATAGGCAGGGACAATTTTACTTCACTGAAGCTATTATAAGAAAGGATACCAATATGGAAAATGATAATTTGCAAAAAATCGATGAAATTTTAAGGCGCACAAATACTGACTATGCTACTGCAAAAGAGGCCCTGGATGCTGCAAACGGCGACGTGCTGGAAGCTATAATCCTGATTGAAGGCCGTCAAAAGGGCGGCAGGTCAGGCTCAAACAGAGGCGAGCAGATAATGTCCCAGTTAAAGGACATTTTGGCAAAGGGTAATGCTACAAAACTTACAATAAAGAAAAACAATGAAGTTATAATCAATATACCCATAACTGCAGGCTTGGTCGGTGCCTTTATTGCACCTTTTCTTTCTGCAGCAGGAATAACAGTAGCCCTTCTTGCAAAATGCTCTGTGGAAATTACTCAGACAGACGGGAAAGTAATAGATATCGGACAAAAGGTAGATGAAGGAATGGATGCTGTAAAAGATGCAGTGCAGGATTTAAAATCAGGAGCAAAAAATATGAGAGATGATTTAAAAACCGAGGCAGAAAACATGAAAGATGACATAAGAACAGGAGCAGAAAACATAAAGGATGATATAAAAGATTCATTTGACCAAAATAACGGACAATTTTAAAAAGAAAATATTGACATAAAAAGATTATTTTGTTACATTGTATTAAAACAGAGACTGTGAGAAAGAAGAGTAGTCTATGCTGAATTTGCAGAGAGTCAGACAGGGTGAAAGCTGACAAGGATGCGTGGATGAAGGGAGCTTTTGAGTCATTGAATTAAGAGGATGAGGCAGTGCCTTGTCAAATAGGGTGGAACCGCGGAAGTAAAATCTTTCGTCCCTATATGGGATGAAAGATTTTTGTATGCAAATAAATTCGCGGACGAAACATCATTTTCTTGCGGATCAATACATTCACCCTTGTGCAAGATAACAGAAATCACATCCTTTAATCATATATATAAATGGAGGTAACTTATGGCAAAAACAGAAAAAAACAGTTTAGAAAAATTAGTATCGCTATCTAAATCCAGAGGTATTATTTTCCCGGGCTCTGAAATTTACGGGGGTCTGGCAAATACATGGGATTATGGTCCTTTGGGCGTAGAAATTAAAAACAATGTAAAAAGAGCATGGTGGAAGAAATTCATACAGGAAAGCCCCTTAAATGTGGGACTGGATGCTGCAATACTCATGAATCCCACTACCTGGGTTGCTTCCGGCCACGTGGGAGGATTTTCAGACCCCTTAATGGACTGCAGGGAATGCAAGGCAAGATTCAGGGCTGACAAGCTTATAGAGGATTATATGAAGGAAGCAGGAGATGTAAAAATAGTCGACGGCTGGACAAACAATGAAATGGAAGCATATGTTTCTGAAAATAAAGTAAAATGTCCTGAATGCGGAGCACAAAATTTTACACCCATAAGAAAATTCAACCTTATGTTTAAAACATTTCAGGGAGTAACTGAGGATTCCCAGTCGGAGCTTTATTTAAGACCTGAAACTGCACAGGGTATTTTTGTAAACTTTAAAAATGTCCAGCGGTCAATGCGTAAGAGAATTCCTTTTGGTATCGGTCAAATTGGAAAATCCTTCAGAAATGAGATTACACCGGGCAATTTCACATTTAGAACAAGAGAATTTGAGCAGATGGAACTGGAATTTTTCTGCAAACCGGGTGAAGATATGGAATGGTTCTACTACTGGAAAGAATTCTGCATGAACTGGCTTCTAAGCCTTGGTATCAGCAAGGAAAAACTTCGTTTCAGAGATCATGAACCGGCTGAACTGTCACATTACAGCAAGGGTACGTCAGACATTGAGTATTTGTTCCACTTTGGCTGGGGAGAACTTTGGGGAATTGCCGACAGAACAGATTATGACCTTAAGCAGCACATAAACACATCAGGAGAAGACTTATATTATGTAGATCCTGTTACAAATGAAAAGTACATACCTTACTGCGTTGAACCATCGGTGGGTGTGGACCGTGTAATGCTGGCCATCCTGGTTGATGCATACAATGAAGAAATATTGGAAGATGGAACGGACAGGGTTGTTTTGAAGCTTCATCCTGCTTTGGCACCCTTTAAAGCTGCAGTATTTCCCTTAACAAAGAAATTGAATGAACAGGCGGAAGAGCTTTATAAAACTCTTAGCAAGCATTTTAACATTGATTATGACGACGGCGGGAGCATAGGAAAAAGATACAGAAGACACGATGAAATAGGAACACCTTACTGCATTACATTTGACTTTGATTCTTTGGAAGATAATACAGTAACTGTAAGAGACAGGGATACAATGGAGCAGGTTAGAATAAAAATTGATGATCTGGTGACCTTCATAAACGAAAAAATAAAGTTCTAAGATGCCCTTTATGACATACCCAATTTATTTGACCGATAGGGAGAAAGAAATTGATGGTATGTCAAACGCACAGTATTCCCAATTTTTGTGAGTAATAGCGAACTAAAAAATTGGTGAATGCCCCTGCGAACCCTATTTTTTCAACTCTATTTCTTCGGAGGTGATTGTTTGAATATAAGAGAAAAATATGAGCAATTTGAAATAGACCATCTGTCTGAATATGCAGCCAAGGCATTACATTCAAAGGGAAGAAGGACAGATGAGCCCAAATGTGAAATAAGAACTGACTTCCAAAGGGACAGGGACAGGATACTGCATTCAAAATCATTCAGGAGGCTTAAACATAAAACCCAGGTTTTTTTGTCACCTGAAGGAGATCACTACAGGACAAGACTTACACATACCCTTGAGGTGTCTCAGATATCAAGAACAATTGCTAGAAGCTTGAACTTGAATGAAGATTTAACCGAAGCAATCGCATTAGGTCATGATTTAGGCCATACTCCTTTTGGCCACACCGGAGAAAGAATACTTAAAAAGCTGTGCAATGGTTTTAAGCACAATGAGCAAAGCTTAAGAGTTGTTGATTTTCTGGAAATAAGAAATGACAAGCCCGGGCTTAACCTGACTTTTGAAGTTAGGGATGGTATATTAAATCATCCTTCGGGATGTGAGCCTGCTACCCTTGAGGGAAAAATCGTAAGCATTTCAGACAGGATAGCATATATAAACCATGATATCGATGATGCGGTGAGAGCTAATATCATAACTAAAATACCGGACAAGTTTATTATTAAACTGGGTTCAAGCCACGGCAGAAGAATAAACACAATGATAATGGACATAATTCATAACTCTGCAGACAAAAATAATATTGTTATGAGTGATGAAGTTGCAGAACTGACTAAAGAACTTCGCGATTTTTTGTTTGAAAATGTATATTATAACAAGATAGCAAAAAGCGAAGATGAGAAAATAATGTTCATTGTTGAAAAAATATATGAATACTATACTAAGAATTTTGATGCCCTGCCTGAGTTTTATCTTAACATTTATAACAACAACAGCTTCAGCAGGGAAGAGATTATAAAGGACTATATAGCCGGTATGACCGACAGGTATGCAATGAAGGTTTTTGATGACTTGTACATACCAAAACCCTGGCTGTAAGCTTGAAAAAGACCGCAAAACAGCCGGAAAAAGCTGAACATAAAAATTTGCAGCTTGTCATTCAGCTTTAAAGAGTGAAAATTTTTCGAGATAAAAGCAATAATTTACTTCCATATTTTGCCATAATATGATATAATAAAAAGGATAAAACCTTAAGAAATCAACATATTATGGAGGAGACATGAAGAGAAAAGATAAAAGGAAGATATTAGCAAAAGAAAACTTTTTCGCAACATTCCTGATAATAAAGAAGCACTTTTTTAAAGAACTAAATCAAGAATTAGCAAAGGTCAAGGACATAAGACAAGCAAAAAAAATACAATATCCACCAGACATAATTTTGTTTTTGGTGATAATGAAAAACGCATGTACAATAACAAGTATGAGTGAAATGGGCAGTACATTTAATACAGAGGAAAGTATTGAAAATATTTCAAAATCATTAGGTGTTGAGCTAAATGAGCTGCCGCATTATGATACGATAAATAACTTTTTAAAGAAATTAGAAGTTAATCAATTAGAAAAGATAAGGAAATACATGATTAATGAAATGCTCAAAAAAAGGAGTTTTGAACATTACAGATATAAAGATAAATACTGGAAAGTAGCTATAGATGCAACTGGAATGTTTTCATTTAAAGAAAAACATTGTGAACATTGTCTTAAAAGAAAATATAAAAACAAAGAAACTGGAGAAATAGAACGGGTAGAATACTATCATAATGTTTTAGAAGCGAAATTAGTGTTAGGGGATATGGTATTTAGTATAGCTACAGAATTTATAGAAAATGAACATGAGGACGTAGAGAAGCAGGATTGCGAGTTAAAGGCCTTTAGCAGATTGGCAGAAAGGTTAAAAAAGGACTATCCTAAGCTGCCAATTTGCATTTTAGGAGATAGTTTATATGCATGTAGACGCGTATTTAACACATGTAATAAAAACAGATGGAGATATATTTTAAGATTTAAAGAAGGAAGTATCCCGAGTATAGCAGAAGAATTCAAAATACTAAAGAAGATTGATTCAGTAGAAGAAAAGGGATTTAATTTTGTCAATGAAATAGATTATGATGAAAAAAAGATTAATATAGTGGAATATGTTGAGAATGTGAAGGAAAAAGGTAAAGTTATAGAAAAAAGATTTGTATTTATTACTGATATTGAAATGTCAAAGAATAATGTTGAAGATATAGTTTCGGCCGGAAGAAGCAGGTGGAAAATTGAAAATGAAGGATTTAATAATCAAAAGAATGGTATCTATGATTTAGAACATGTGTGCTGCAAGGATTACAATGCAATGAAAAATCATTATATATTGATACAGATAGCAGATATTCTTAGACAGTTGTTAGAAAAGGGTTCGGAAGTATTGAAAATGCTAAAGTTAGCTAAAAAAGAAATATCTTCAAAATTAAAGTATTCTTTCACCAGAGAGCCCTTAATATTTGAAGATATATCCACGACACGTATACAGATACGTGATCTATGATGTAAAAATTTTACCATGGGATGTGATAAAAATCAATGAAAAATTTAATTTGGTTAATAGTGAAATTAAATTAGTGTTTTTAGCAAAATCAGAAGGAAGTTAGATGGTAAAATTTAACATTAATTTTTAGGTATTAAACTATTGTTTTAAAGGTTTAAATAAATTCGCTCGTTGGAGCTGCTTGTC
>Ga0208459_1003982_pt1 | contig 11265 bp, 8 predicted proteins | sample AD_UKC087_MetaG_FD_184433 | JGI IMG/M metagenome (GOLD analysis project Ga0208459, IMG submission 184433) | Active sludge microbial communities of municipal wastewater-treating anaerobic digesters from USA - AD_UKC087_MetaG (SPAdes) (version 2) | ecosystem: Engineered > Bioreactor > Anaerobic >... | reverse complement strand
AGAATCAGGGAACCGCGACCGACATCAGTTCGACCGGGGCCTTTATCAGCTCGACGTATCTGCCTCAGACTGGTAGTCGCGTCACTATTATGTTCCGTTATCCAGGCGGCCGCGATTATGCCGTTTCGATCCTGGGCGAGGTCTCCCGCGTGTCGACCGGCACCGGAGGCCCCGGCGATGTCCGTGGTTTCGGCATCCACTGGTTGAAGCTTCGCGCGGTCGGCAGCATCGGCGACGTGTTCGCGTTCCTGACTGAAGCCCTCGGCATCCAGAAGAAACCCCAGGTCCACGATGGTTCCGGAAACACCCACTGGGAATTCATATTTGAAAGCGGTGGCGTCGATTAGACCGGTCGCCTGTCTCAGATGTAGTAACTGACCATTTCCTGAAGGGATTTCGCGCGGATCTTCGGAGCGTTGCCGGCCTGGCCGAACTGCTGCATACGCTGCATGACCAGTCGCTTCATGGCATCGCGGGCCGGAGCCAGGTAGTCGCGCGGGTCGAATTTTTCCGGGGTCTCCGCGAAGACCTTGCGGATGGCGCCGGTGATCGCCATGCGGCTGTCGGTGTCCACGTTGATCTTACGCACGCCGTGGCGGATGCCGCGCTGGATTTCCTCGACCGGGACGCCGTAGGTCTGCTTCATCTTGCCGCCATAGGCGTTGATGATGTCCTGCAGGTCCTGGGGAACCGATGAACTGCCGTGCATGACCAGGTGGGTGTTCGGCAGACGGGCGTGGATCTTTTCGATCTGCGCCATCGCCAGGACCTCGCCCGTGGGCCGCTCGGTGAACTTGTAGGCGCCGTGGCTGGTGCCGATCGCGACCGCCAGCGCGTCCACGCCGGTCATCTTAACAAATTCGGCGGCCTCTTCCGGGTCGGTCAGCAACTGGCTGTGATTCAGCCTGCCTTCCGCGCCGTGACCGTCTTCCTTGTCGCCCATGCCGGTCTTCAGGTTGCCAAGCACCCCAAGTTCGCCTTCGACGCTGACGCCGCGCGCATGCGCCGCTGCAACGACGGCCTTCGTGACCTGCACGTTGTATTCGAAGCTGGCCGGGCTCTTGCCGTCCGCTTCGAGGCTGCCGTCCATCATCACGGACGTGAACCCGTTCTCGATTGCGCTGACGCAGGTCTCGACGCTGTTGCCGTGGTCCTGGTGCAGCACGACCGGGACTTCGGGGTAGAGCTCGACGGCGGCCAGCATCAAGTGGCGCAGGAAGGCGTCGTTCGTGTACTTGCGGGCGCCCCGGCTGGCCTGGACGATGACGGGGGACTCGGTCGCGCGGGCCGCCTCCATGATCGCCTGGATCTGTTCCATGTTGTTGACGTTGAAGGCGCCAACGCCGTAGTTGTTTTCAGCAGCGTGATCAAGAAGCTGACGAAGTGAAACCATTGGCATAATTGAATTCCTCGCAGTTGGAAAAGAGATCGAAACCGGACCCGCCTCTTGAAGGAGTCCGCAAGCATTATGGACAAAAACGCGTCGATTACAAGGTAAAGAGGGCGCGGGCCGGGCAGGGGACGCGGTCCGGATCATCAAAAACGCTGGTGAATCCAGCCACTCAGTGCGTGAGTATCCACACCAGACCGCCCAGCACCACGAGCGCGGCCGCGGCCGCGATGACGTATAACCACCGCCGGGTCGTCGATCCCGCCGGCGCCAGCGAATCGATCTGCGTGTCCAGGTCGGCCTGCAGTTCGTCCGCCATCGTTGGGGTCAAAGTCTGGAAGTCCTGGCATTCGTAGTCCGCGTCGACGCCGTCCGGGCACTCGCCGCCGGCGATCTGCTCAAGCTGGCGCGCGACGTCCAGAGCCGAAGCCGGCCGCCTTCGAGGGTCCTTGGCAAGCAGGCGCATGACCAGCCCGGCCAGCGCGGGCGGCACTCCGTCCGGGGTCCCCAGTCTGGGCAGGGGAGGGGGAATGTCCTGCACCTGCTGTCGCATCAGCTCGACCGGCGTGGGAGCCGTGAACGGAAGGATCCCGGCCAGCGCCTGGTACATGATGATGCCCAGGGAGTACAGGTCGGTCGCGGGCCCGACTTTGGCGCCGCGAGCCTGTTCCGGCGCCATGTAGGCCGGAGTTCCCACGACCAGCCCGGTCGCCGTTATGGTCGTCATGTCGTCCGTGGCGGTCATGCGTGCGATCCCGAAGTCCAGCACCTTCAACAGTTCCTTGTCGGCGGCGGTGCGCGTCAGCATGATGTTATCCGGCTTCAGGTCGCGGTGAACGATCCCGAATCGATGCGCCTCGTCCAGACTCCAGCAGACCTGCAGAGCGATTCCGATGACCCGGCACGCAGGCAGGGGGCCGTCCCGCATCAGGTCGGCCATCGTGTGACCGGGCAGGTAATCCATCGCCAGCCAGGCCTGTCGGTCGCGGGTGACGCCGAAGTCATACACCTGAACCGTGTTCGGATGATGAAGCCTGCTGGCGGCCAGGGCCTCGCGTCGAAACCGCTGCATGGCCAGCTTTGCCGCCGCCTTGCCGCCCGCCTGCTCCGGATTGATGACCTTCAGAGCGACCTGCCGCCCGACAGAGATCTGTTCGGCCAGAAAAACCGTCCCCATCCCCCCGCGCCCGATCACCCGCACAATCCTGAACTGCCCGGCCATGGTCTGACCGACCATCTGGTCCGCCATCCACACTTCGGGCTTCGGCGCACCCCCGCCCGGCGCCTCGTCAAACCGGAACCCGCAGTGTCCGCACGCATTCCGAACGACTTTGTTCCCGCACCGGGGGCAGTACCGCCTGTTCATCTACTCGCCATCAAAACTGCGCGCATTCTATCAACGCATCCGGCGGATGACCATCCCCCGCCCGGATGAGCCATCGCTTGCAGGGGCGAATGACCCTTCGGCATGCTCAGGGCAGGCAATTCACCCTTCTCCGCATACGCTTCGGATTGGCAGTCCCGCCTGTAACGCATTGCCTTTGGTGGATATGGAAGATGGACAAGCAGATGGTGGATACATTTGAACGAGCATTTTTAAACCAATATGCTGATCCAGGTGGCGAAGCGAACAGGGATGTAACTATGAGAGTCATGGATGTCGGCCTGATTGTTGTCGGGGGACTGTTTTCGCTTTGTGTTGGCTGTGGCCCCGATTCATCCCTTGCAGACCTGACATCCGCGGACGCTGGTGTTGACGTGTTCGATGCCGTCGACGGGGATGATGGTGGTGTTGATGCACGCGATTCCGTCGAAGTGGTTGACGAGGAAGTCCTGGTTCCAAAGAAGCTGTGTGAGAGATGCGACAATGACTCGGAATGTGTGGATGGAACCGTTTGCGTGAGTATCGAGATTCCCAGTTTGAAGGAGTGTCACCGCACCTGTGAAACGAACGAGGACTGCCAGGGGTCGGAATGTGTTGGCGACGACGGGCGGCGGTACTGCAATCCGGATGAACCGTGCTATCCCAGATACCAGTCGCCTGAACCCTTTTTTGACATCGATACGGCAACCTGCGTCGACCCCGAGGCCCGCTGCGATAACACCTGCGCGGGCGAGGGCCGGATTTGTCACGTAGTCGGGGGTGCCGCTCGGTGTGTTGATTGCCTGACCGATTCCGACTGCCCCGAGGGTTGCACATGCACCATGGATCCCTTGTGGGCCTGTACGGACAATGACGGGGCGATTTGTTTCTGACGAGCTCAAAGCATCCGGTATTACTTCTGACCGAAGCGGCGGCGACGCGCGAACACAAGACAGGCCATGCAGGCAAGAAGAACCGTCGCGGCCAGGCCGGACGGCCATGAACCGGCCATGCAGCCACCGGAACCTCCAACGTCGACCGGGTCGGTGCCGCTTGCGGGCGCAATGTGCGATTCTGACGGCGTCGCACCTGACGTGGCGTTGCCCGACGGATCAACCGAAGACACCCCCGAAACGCCACTTTCGTCCACCACCACTGGGCTGAAACCCGCCGGATTGGACTTGTTGCCGCAGCACATCCCGCTTCCCATGTCACATTCCATGCACGTCAGGGAGTTGAGGCAGTAGGACCCGCCGCCGCAGCATGTCGCACCCGCCGGCACGCACGAATGGTCCGTGCACATCTTCGGCGTGTCGCCGGAACACTGCGGACAGCCGTCCGCAGAAGGCGCGCACCAACCGCCGGTGCAGCATACGGTCCCGCCGGGGCAGCACCAACCGTTGCATCCGGTCGCGCATTCACAGAGACCGTGTCCAGGTCCGCCGAGTCCGCAGCAGAAACCGGATTCCGGATCAAAATTTGCGAAACCTTCAGGGCAGCATTTTCCGCCGGCGCAGGCGGTGCCGGGCGGACAAACCGTGCCGTCGCCGCATTCAACCGCGTCGTCGTCGACGCATGTTTCATCGACGCACTTCTGACCCGCGTCGCATGAACCGGCGCCGCAGCAGACCTTGCCCGTCTCGATGCAGGAACCGTTGCAGCAGGTGGAACCTGCGCAGAATGTGCCGTCCGCGCAGTCCTGCGTGCCTTCCGGATAACATTTTCCGTCCATGCAGATATCGCCCTGGCCGCATGCGCCATCACCGCAGCAGGTCTGGCCGCTGCCGAGACATTCCCCGTTGCAGCACTGATCGGCCGAGTCGCAGCAGTCGGATCCGCAAGGGAAGTAACACATGTCACCGCCACCGCCGCCCCCAAGACAGTCGGCGACCGCCGCTTTGGACGCCGCGGTGCAGTCGCAGCCCGAACCGCAGTTGTACGTGTTGCCGTTGACCACGAACCAGCATGAAACAGAACCGCTTCCCACCGACGCGCACGACGCGATGCCTCCGCCGCTCACGCAGCCGCTGTAATACTCGGAACATTCGGCAAGGGACGCCGCCGGCCATGACACGATACCGACGCACAGGATCGCGGAAAGACCGACCATGCAATGAATCTTCGATGTGTTCTTCACTTCAGCACGACTCCACGGATTCCTGCTGCGGAACCCTGAATATAGTCACTCGCCGCTGGTCACTCGGTACAGCCCGTCGAGTTCGATGAAATACAACGTTTCGTCCACGAACCCCATGCCCGTAATCGTGCCGAATGCGTCCGACTTCACCAGCGTTACCGGTTCGACGCCCCGGCTGGCAACGCGGACGCCGTCCTGCGTCCCGGACACCGACGAAATCCAGTAGGTTCCATCTTCGTGAAGCAGCAACATGCCCTGGCAGGGCCCGAAACTGACGCTTTCATCTGTCGTCAGGTAATACGGCGTGCGGTCGTTGTCGGCATCCGGGATGCAGGCCACCTCGCCGCCCATGATTTCAACCCAGCACAGCTTTCCGGCACGCAGCGCGAGTGATACCGGGGCTCCCAGGCCGCCCACGACCGTTTCGGTCGCGCCCCCTTCCACCGGGACGCGGGCGATGTATCCATTCGGATTGTCGTAAGGCGCGGTGAAGTACACCCACTGTTCGTCCGCGGCCAGGTTAACGTAGTCGGCCTGTAGCGTCGTGAGGGTTACGACGTCACCGCCCGCGCGCGGAATACGATTTATTGCCGTATGGTCGGCATCCACCTTGTCGGTGAAAAACACGTACTGCGAGTTAAGGACAAGCGTATAGGGCGAATCCAGCCCGACCGCCATGTCGATCGCCGTCCCGTGGCCGCCCTCGGCAACCGCCTTTCGAAGCGCACCGGCCCCGTCCGGGTTGTCTTCCACCCAGTACACATATTCGCCGTCGGTGATCAGACACGTTGGATTATCCAGGCCGTCCACGACCGTCTGGAATCCGGCCGCGTCGAGATCCATAAGGAGAATCGCACCGTCAGGCGAGGCCAGCCCGTCGCTGATGAATATTCTGTTGCCGGCCACGGCCATGGCGGAACCCCACTCGAACGGATCCGGCGTGGGAGTCTCTTCGCCGTCGGAAAACAGGTCGCATGACGAAAGGAAAAGCACGGGAACTACCAGAACCGGAACCAACGCCACGACACGGATATGGTTAATGTCGGTCATGATACCTACCTTAGCAGCCAATTCGGATTCTGAACCCGACCGCTGCTGGAATCAAGGCCCTGTTGCTTCCGACCGACGCTTACAGCTACATAATGAAGAACCTCTCATATTCCTGGATACTCCCGACCAAGTGTCGCTTAGATCGTCCCGTCGCCGGATCCCCTGTAGAACCCCCGGCGGCGAATACGATGACTTCTCGGCGATATTCAGGAATCGCAGCGGGTTCCACTGCTTAGGGACGGCGCGTGGGATCCGGAGGTCAAAGGGCCTGCCCTGAACATGCCGGAGGGCGAATGTGATTCGCCCCTACGAGCCGCAGGGAATTGAACGGCACCGCCCGCAAGCGTACAGCCCCTACGAGCCGCAGGGATTTGAACGGCACCAGTCGTAATGAGATAGCCCCTACGAGCCGCGGGGAACGTCCTCCACCGGCCGTAAAGGGCGGGCCCCGCGCCGATGGCCCCCGGGGGGCCGGTGCCTTGACCGGGAGGGCGGTTTCGGGGACAATGCCGCGCGCTAGGCGTGAGCCCGGCCACCGGTTACCGGCGGCGGCCCGCTATTCGGAAGATTGAATATGAAAATCAGACAGTTCCTGGTCAAGCAGGTTGTTCCCGAAGCGCTTCTTCCCCTTAAACAGATTGCCTCCAATCTGTGGTATTCCTGGAACTGGGACGCGATCATGCTGTTTTCGCGTCTGGACCCGGAACTGTGGGTGAAGTCCGGATTCAATCCACTGCGAATGATCGGCATGATGTCCAGCGAACAGCTTTCACGGCTGGCGGCGGACGACAGCTTCGTGGCGCGCGTCGGACGCATCCATGACGAAATGGAAAAGTACATGGCGTTGCGGGGCTGGGCCGACGACCACCTGGGCAACGGACATACGGTCGACGACGAATTCCTGGTCGCGTACTTCTCGACCGAGTATGGCATCGACAAGAGCCTTCCGATCTACTCCGGCGGCCTGGGCGTGCTGTCCGGCGACCACCTGAAATCCGCTTCCGATCTGAATCTGCCGCTGGTCGGCGTCGGTCTGCTGTACCAGAAGGGCTATTTCAAGCAGGTTCTGAACCTGGACGGCTGGCAGCAGGAAGAATACCCGGAGAACGACTGGTACAACATGCCGGTCCAGCGCCAGAACGACGCGAACGGGAATCCGTTGACAGTGACGGTGGACCTGGCCGGGGAACAGGTGACGTGCGCCATATGGCTGGCGATGGTCGGGCGCACCAGACTCTATCTGCTGGACACGAACCTGCCGTCGAACAGCCCGTGGAATCGCGAAGTCACGTCGACCCTTTACGGCGGCGACCGCGAGATGCGCATCCGCCAGGAGATCGTCCTGGGGATCGGCGGCGTCCGCGCCCTGCGCGCCCTGAACCTGAATCCGACCGTCTACCACATGAACGAGGGGCACTCCGCGTTTCTGGCGGTCGAGCGTATACGTCAGGCCATGCGGGACTCCGGGATCAGCCGCGAGGCCGCGACCGAGTACGTGGTGGCGACCAACGTGTTTACAACGCACACGCCCGTGCCCGCGGGCAACGAACGTTTCGACACCGGCATGATGCGCAAGTACATGGAACGGTACTTCAACGAGATCGGCCTGGACTGGGGTTCCGCCGAGTCGACCGGCAAGTTCTCGGGGTCGCAGGACCAGTTCGGGATGACGGTGTTCGCCCTGCGGATGTCGGCGTTCGCCAACGCGGTCAGCGCCCTTCACGGCAAGGTCGCGCGCGGCATGTGGAAGGACCTGTGGCCGACGCTGAATGAAGCCGAGATTCCGATCACGCACATCACGAACGGCATCCACACGCGGACATGGGTTTCGCGTGAGATGGACAGCCTGTTCGACATGTACCTGGGGCCGCGTTATCGCGAGCATCCCGAGGATCCCGAGGTCTGGGATCGCGTGAGGCTGATCCCGGCCAGCGAGTTGTGGCGCGTTCACAACAGCCGCAAGGAACGGCTTATGTTCTTCGTGCGGCGTCACCTGAAGGCGCAGTTCGAACGGCAGGGCGCCGGCGTGGCGACGCTGGCGTCAGTCGAGGATGTCCTGAATCCGGACGCCCTGACCATCGGGTTTGCCCGGCGTTTCGCGACGTACAAGCGGGCAGGGCTGCTTTTCCAGCAGCCTGAACGGTTGATCGAACTGCTGACCGCGCGTGATCGTCCGGTGCAGATAGTGTTCGCGGGCAAGGCACATCCGCAGGACATCCCGGCCAAGGAGATCATCAAGCGGGTGGTGCACTTCACGCGTGACCCGCGCATCCGCTCGCGCATCGTGTTCCTTGAGGACTACGACATGAACGTGGCCCGCTACATGGTGCAGGGCGTCGACGTCTGGCTGAACACTCCGCGCCGCCCGCACGAGGCGTCCGGCACCAGCGGCATGAAGGCGGCGGTGAACGGGGCGTTGAACCTGTCGGTGCTGGACGGATGGTGGGACGAGGGGTACGGGCCGGACTGCGGCTGGCAGATCGGCGGCGCCGAGGTCTCGGCCGACCCGGTCGAGCAGGATCGCATCGAGTGCGAGGAACTGTTCGACATCCTGGAACAGGAGATAGTGCCCCTGTTCTACAACACCGACCGCTCGGGCCTGCCCGGTCACTGGATCGAGATGATGAAGAATTCCATCTCGCGGCTGGGGCGCGAGTTCAACACCGCCAGGATGGTCTCGGACTATGCTTCCCGTGCGTACTGGCCCGCGCATCTGGCCGGTTGCGTTGGAAAAAATCATGACTTCAAGGGGTTCGTCGACCTGGCGGAGTGGCGTCGTTCGATTCCGTCCACCTGGTCGGGCGTATCCATCAAGGTCGTCGATTCAGGCGCGGCGGAAACTGATCCCTCGTCACCGATGACGATCCGCCTGGTCGCGTCGATCGGCGCGCTTCGGCCCCAGGACGTGTCGGTCGAGGTGTTTTCGGGACCGCTCGGAGCCGACGACCGGATTCACGACGGTACGGTCACGCGCGCGGCCCTGGACGGCGAGTCCAATGGCGAACTGCATTACGTCGCCCAGGTCCCCGGTGTCGATTCCGGTCGTCACGGCTATGCCGCTCGCATCGTGCCCGTCCACAACGGCGTGGTGCCACCCTGCGTACCGCCGATCATCACCTGGGAAAGGGACTGAGACACAGCTCAAGGAATCCCTGCCGCCCTGAACGTGGCGATATGGCATCTGCCTTACCAAAAATCCGCGGTTCGATGTAATCTTGTATTCATCCGTTGCGGCGGGACCGGCGCCCGGCCGTTCCCGTCATCGGCCCTTTCAAACGCAGGAGTACCGATGAGAAGAAAACTTATCATCAACTGGTCCCCGGCACATGACCGTCTCCGCGAGGCAATCGAGAACGGCGTTACCAATCCCGGCGAGGTCGGCGTGACATCGAAGGGGTGGTCATACTGCACGTTCTGCACGTCGAAGTGCGGTCCGAACGAACTGCTTTACGACATCGACAGGATTCAGACCATCGCGCGCGACAATGGATTCTATCTGCCCGGCGACGTGGTCCGGCAACACAACAAGGTGCTCGTCATCGCACACACGGCGGCTCAGGATCCCTCGCCCCAGCTCTTCGGATTGTGGCGCTTCCTGACCGAGTTCGAAGCCAGGTTCAACAGCACGCGGGATTTTCCGAAACATAATTTTTTCGGTAAGTTCGGTGGTAACTTCGAAAGGTCCGAGAAGGGTCGCGTCCTGGCGATCTACAGCAAGGCCGGCGATGACGCGCTGGTGTCGATATATGAAAGTTGCGAGGAACTGGCGCACTCGTTCAACGTGCCCGGGGTTTCGTTCGAGGTCGGTGTTTCGGCTGGACTGTCCGCCATTCCCAGAATGCTGGCCGGATTCGACGACCCGGAATACCGGGCGACCGGCGTCGACCTTTACCGCATCAACAATCCGGTCGAGTTTGAGCAGATGCTGAACACGGCCAGGGACGATTTCCCCAAATACCCGTTCTACATCCCGAAATGATCACTTCTCGATGACGTAAGCCTTGCGGATGGCCACGAGCTTGGTCGGCCATGCCTCGCTGATTTCGTTCCTGACGGTCGGGATCTTCGCGGCTTCTTCAATGAAATCCATTCCCTGCGTGACGGTGCCGAACACCGCGTAGCCCACGCCGTCGGCCGCGTTGTCGCGATCCAGGAAGTCGTTGTCCGCCAGGTTGATGAAGAACTGGGCGGTCGCGCTGTTCGGGTCCGAGGTGCGGGCCATCGCGACGGTGGTGCGACGGTTCTTCTTGCCGTTGCCGGCTTCGTTGATGATCGGCGCGCGCGTCGCCTTCTGGCGCTTCGCGACGTCGAATCCGCCGCCCTGGGCCATGAACCCGGCGATGATGCGGTGGAAGATCGTTCCGGTGTAGAAGTTCGCCTTCACGTACTCAAGGAAGTTGGCGCAGGTCACGGGCGCCTCTGCCATGAACATTTCGATCTCGACGTTTCCGATGGTCGTCTCAAGCACGACGTAGGTTTTCTTGTCCGCCATTCTGGCCTCCGAATTGAACAGGAATCGTGTTGCCCGGCTTGCGCCGCGGTTGCTTTATACCATGATTGAGCCAAAATCCCCTTGTTAATGATCCGTTTGCTTTCTAAACTCATGCGGCGTCGCGTTTATCGGTTGCCTGCGGTTGCAGGAAACGCCGCGTCACTGTTTGATTTCTGGAGGATTCCAATGCGTCGTTTCGCGTTCGCCGTCCTTTTTCTTGCGCTGTTAGCGGGTTGTGGTTCTTCCCCCGAAGGACAGGACAACCAGACCGGAACCGACATCATCATCGGGTACGATACAACCCAGGACACCGCTGGCGATCCCGACATACCCGGCACGGATACGATCGGTGAAGACACAGTGGTGGGCGACAACGCCACCGGCGATACGACCGAGATCACCCGCGTGATCAATCTTCAGGTCAACACCGACGAGCCAATTCAGGTCGCGGTGGATCAGAAGTTCACGTTCAGGGCCCAGGTCGTGGATACACAGGGCACGCCTGTTGCGAACCCAGCGGTTTCGTTCACGATTACGTACGTCGAGGACCCGACTGCGGCCGGCGAGGAAGTCCTGGAGTACGACAGCATGATCCTTCGCCCGTCAGCGGTCGGTGATGCCGAGGGCAAGGTCTCGACGACGTTCCAGGCCGGCAAGGATCTGTTCCTGTACACGATCACGGTCTCCTGCAAGGGCGCCGAGTCCAGGGAGTTCCAGATCCTGGTCGCGGAACTGGATTGCGGCTGCACGAACGTGTCCATGACTTACGAAGGCGTGCCCGGCGACGGCGCGTCCTACCGCGTTCTGGCGTTCGATTCCTCGGTTACGTGCGA
>Ga0208459_1003976_pt1 | contig 11272 bp, 10 predicted proteins | sample AD_UKC087_MetaG_FD_184433 | JGI IMG/M metagenome (GOLD analysis project Ga0208459, IMG submission 184433) | Active sludge microbial communities of municipal wastewater-treating anaerobic digesters from USA - AD_UKC087_MetaG (SPAdes) (version 2) | ecosystem: Engineered > Bioreactor > Anaerobic >... | reverse complement strand
CTGCATCACGCGCCAGCGTGGCAGGGTTACAGCTCACGTAGACAATGCGCTTCGGGGGCGTCCAGCCCTCGGCTCCGGCAGGCAATGGGCCCGCGCCCTCGGCGCCGATGCGCGCCTGCTCGATGTCGGCCAGCGCCTTGGCCAGGGCAAAAGCGCCTTCGCGTGGCGGATCCACCAGCCACTTGTCTGCAGCGCCATCGGCGACCAGCATCTCAGGGGTCATCTCAAACAGGTTACGCGCAACGAAATCTGTAGCAGCAAGTGCTTTATTCTTCTGGGCTAGCGCCTGATTCAATGCATAATTTTCACGCGAACGTGCCACCAGTGCCTCGCTGCCTTCGATGCCCAGCACCGCGCGCGCCTGCGTGGCCAGCGGCAGCGTGAAGTTGCCCAGGCCACAAAACCAGTCGATCACACGCTCGTGCGGCTGCACATCCAGCAAACGCAGCGCGCGCGATACCAGCACGCGGTTGATGTGCGGGTTCACCTGCGTGAAATCGGTGGGCTTGAAGGGCATGGTGATGCCAAAGTCGGGCAGCGCATACGACAGCTGCTCACCGCCCTCGTCCAGCAGTTTCACTGTGTCAGGCCCCTTGGGCTGCAGCCACCATTGCACGCCATGCTCCGCCGCGAAGGCGCGCAGCCGAGCGATGTCGCCTGCGCTCAGGGGTTCCAGGTGGCGCAGAACCAGCGCGGTCACGCTGTCGCCGCAGGCCAGCTCGATCTGTGGGCAGGTGTCGCGCGCATCCAGCCCGGCAATCAGCGCACGCAGCGGCATCAGCATCGCGTCCACATGCGGTGGCAGGATCTTGCAGGTCTGCATGTCGGCCACGTAGCGACTCTTGCGCTCGTGGAAACCCACCAGCACCGTTCCTTTCTTGATCACATGCCGCACCGACAGCCGTGCCCGGTAGCGGTAACTCCAGGCAGGGCCTTCGATGGGGCGCAACATGGTTTCGGCCTTGACCTTGCCCAGATGCCAGAGGTTGTCTTCCAAAACCCGCTGCTTGACGGCCACCTGGGCGCCTATGTGCAGATGCTGCATCTTGCAGCCGCCGCAGGCACCAGCGTGCAGGCCAAAGTGGGGGCAGCCGGGGCGCACGCGCTGCGACGATTCGCGGTGGATCGCCACCAGACTGGCCTGCTCCCAGTTGTTCTTCTTGCGGTGGGTGTTGGCAGTGACCAGTTCGAACGGCAGGGCACCATCGATAAAGACGACCTTGCCATCGGGCTTGCGCGCCACGCCCTGGGCATCGAGGTCCATGGACTGCACCTGCAGCCAGCCCTCGGGCAGGTCGGCGCCATCCTGCGCCGCGGGTTCAAACGAGGGGGATAGTTCTTTCGGTTCGCTCATCCCCCGATTGTCTCAGGCCCGCGACTGCTCTGGTCCGAGTACGGGGCATGTGGCGAACTTCAGCGCCGGTCTGCACGAGCGGGGCGCTGCTCCAAAGCGCCTGGCATCGATACCGATACCCGTGGCAACTTGTTGATGGCGAACTCGCAGCCGAAGCTGTCAGGCGAAAACACCAAGGTCGCGCCCGGAGCCACCAGGGGTAAGGTCTCATGGATCGGGCGCGACATGTCGATGGGCGGCTCGGTCGCACGGTACACGATGTCCTTGTCGGGGCCATAAACCACATAGCAGGCGGCGACAGCCGACTGGCAAAGGACAGCCATCAGGGCTGTGGCAGTGCACGAAAAGGCGGTCATGGTTCTTCTCCTCGATCAGACGTTTGCAACTGCATTATGCGGGCTCGGCCTGCGCAAAACAGAGAGGTAATGGCCTGGATGCCACTCATCCGCCACCAAGCAGGCGTTGTCCATCCGCGGTCTGCTGCAGCACCAAAAGCCTTTGGCAAATCAGGAGACGCCTTGTGGCGGCCACCTGCTCACGGATTATCTATCCACCCACCATCATGCAGTGCAGTGCAGTGACAGCGCGTAAAAGCCGGGTGATGACAATTGAAATGGCGTCCTTAACGGGGTTGCTGCTGACAGCGCCATCCACTGCATCGGCTTCTTCGCACAAAGCAGCACCCCTTATCTCATATCATTTTAAAAAATTATCGCGCGCTGAGCCCTGCCTCTTTGACAAGAGGAGTCCAATAATGAATGAGCTTATCCACTTGCTGGCCAAGTTCCTTTCCATCTGCAAAATCAGCACGAACATATATTTTCGCAAGACGCTCCTGAACAACGGGCTTACTGAGCACTTGCCTCAATGCATCTTCCATTTTTTTTCGCTCCGTTTCAGGGGTTTTTGCATGGGTCCAGAAACCAGAAAATGCACCACCATTCACGATATTGAAGCCCTGTTCCTTGAATGTTGGAACCTGGGGTGCAACAGACCAGCGCTCTTCGACCATGAAACCCAGCGGCTTGATTTTCCCGCCAACGTCGGACAAGCCATCACCGGCGACCATGATGCCGGCAGGAACCTGTGCCCCCATGAGGTTGGCCTTGACCTCGCCACCCCCCTTGAAAGGAACATGGTTGACCTTGAATCCGAACTCCTTGGACATGACCATTCCGAGCAGTTCAGAAATTCCACCACTCCCTGACGAACCATACATCGCCAGGCCGGGATCGCTCTTGGCTTTTTCAACATACTCCTTGAGGGAGTGGATGTTTGCGCTCTCCGCAACAAAAAATCCCAGAGGGAAAGAAACGATGCGAGCCACCGGCGCAAAATCTGTCTTCAGGTTGTAACGAAGTTGGGCTTCCGATGTAGTAATGGTCGGAAAAATAGCCCAGCTATCAGGTGCGAGCAAATAGCTGGTTCCATCGGCCGGATATGTCTTGAGAGCCTGGGCCGCCAGACGGCCACCCGCACCGGGCTTGTTTTCAACAATCACATTTCGGCCAAGGATGGGCCTTAACTCATCCGCCATCATGCGGGCAATAATATCTCCGTTACCTCCGGCCGCAAAACCGATCAGAATGCGAACGGGGCCTTGATCTTGGGCATTTGCCAGCATGCTGGAAATACCAAGAACAACTGGAATGATTAATTTTTTTCAGTGATTTTTTCAACATTTTGTCTCCTGTTTTTCGATTTAAATGGCATACACACTCAGTTTCAGGCGTCTTCCTTCAAGAAACCCATCGCCCTATCGATGGTATGAGAATTTTTTGGTCTGCTGAATGAATTTTTTCATCCAAGGCATTCATGTCGCCCGCCTCTGGTTGTCACCCGCAGGCTGCGCCTGACGCGAAGGCCTGGGTAGAATATCCATTGCACCCGGAATCGGCTTATCGCTAAGCGAGATACCAAGCATCTCGGGATCGGCAATGACTGGCGGACTGACCCCTGTTTCCGAATCGACAAACCCATGGTGCTCGAAGACCTGCAGACGTTCATCGCGGTGGCCCACACCCGCAGCTTTTCCAAGGCGGCACAGCGGCTGCGGGTCGCCCAATCCTCGCTGTCCAAGCGGGTGCAGCGGCTGGAGACCGACCTGGGTGTCGCGCTCTTTCTTCGCCATGGCCGGGGTGTGAGCCTGACCGAGTCGGGAACCATTTTGCTGGCGCGGGCCGACAAGCTGGTGCGCGAAGTGCAGGACATTGAATCGGATGTGCGCAGCGCCACCAGCGAGCCCGTAGGGCCTGTGCGCATCGCCATGCCGCCGGTCACCGCGCCGGTCCTGGCACCCCTGGTGTTCCAGGATTGCCGGACCCACTACCCGCGCATCTCCCCCCACCTGCGCGAGAACACCTCGGACAACATCCATGAGTGGCTGCTGTCCGGCGACATTGACCTGGCGCTCCTGTACAACCCCGAAGACAGCGCCGACTTCGTAGTGCACCCGCTGCTGTCGGAGCCGCTGTACCTGATCGCGCCGGCGTTCGACAAGACCACAGGCCAGCCGATCGCGTACCCCGCCTCCTACGGCATCGACGACTTGGCCCGGCTGCCGCTGATCCTGCCGCGCTCGCCGCACAGCATTCGAATACTGGTCGAGCGGCTCTGCGCCGGCAACGGCATCCAGCCCGATGTGCGCGGCGAGAGCGACAGCATCCGCACCACCAAGGGCATCGTAGAGATCGGTCTGGGCTGCACGATTTTCAGCAAGGGCGCATTGGCCGAGGAAATCGCCCAAGGGCGGCTGCGGGCCATCCCGTTCAAGTCACCGCTCCTGTCCTGGACGCTGTGCCTGGTCCATCCCCGCCGCGACAACCTCTCGCTGGCGATCATGGCGGTCAAGCGCATCATCACCGTACAGGTGGGGACGCTGCTCAAGCGCGGCTTCTGGCCAGACGCCCGGGATCTGTCAGCCTGATTCAGGTCACGAGATCGCTCCTATCTCCATTTGTGGCCGCTGCGGCGGAAGCCCGATGCTGTAATCAGCCCCTTCAGCCATGGGCGCTGCAAAATAGGAAAAGGCACATGAAGATCGTGCGATGCGAGGGCAACCGCAATGGTGTGACTGACAGCCGCGAGGTCGTGGACGTCGGCGCGCAATGCGACGGCGGGGCTGGCGCATGCACTCCGGTGGGCATCAATCGTCGGATCCGGAATTTCGACACGCTGCGCCCTCACGCGCAGCGGGCGCAGCCTTTCCACCCCGGTCGTTCAGGGCGATCGCGGCCCCAACGTCGTGCCTGCCAAGCCCTTTGACCATTTGAATTCGTCCGCACCACCTTTTTCGCCAGGAAACCTTGTCATGACCGACCCCATCCTCGAGCAGGTGTCTAGCACCCGCAACCTCGACGAGCTCTACCCTGTGCTGTCGTCACTGCGCATGACGCCCGGCTGGCACAAGAAGCGGCCTTCGCTGTGGAAACAGCCTCGCACCGACTTCAACCCTCTGCACTGGCGCTACGACATCGGCCGCCGGGCCCTCGATCAGGCGGGCCAGTGGATCGGAACCGAACTGGCCGAACGGCGCAACTTCCTGCTGTTCAACCCGGTGGGAGACAACGACTACGACACCGTGCGCACGCTGGTCGTGGCTTTTCAGATGATCAAGCCCGGCGAGTACGCCCGGCCGCACCGTCACTCCCCCAATGCGATGCGATTGATCCTGGATGCCGGGCCAGGCTGCTACACCGTGGTCGACGGCGTCAAGCTGCCGATGCGAACCGGCGACTTTCTGCTGACCCCAGGCGGCTGCTGGCACAGCCACTACAACGAAGGGGACGCCAACGCCTACTGGATCGACGTGCTCGACGTCCCACTGGTTCATCTGCTGGAGCCGATGTTCTTCGAGGAGCATCCCGCAACCACCCAGGAGGTCGAAACCGAGCCCGAATCGCATGTCTTCTACTTTCCGGCGCAGCAAATGAGGGCGGCGCTTGCAGGCAGCGCAGTGCGCCATGGCGTTCGGCAGGCGGGCCTGCCAACAGAGCCTTACATTCCGACCGTGGCGGTGGATTGCCTTGAGCTGATCGCAGGCTCGACACACGAATTCACACGCAACACCGCCAACCGCATTTATGCCGTCACAAGCGGCACGGGCACAGCACAGGTGGGTGAATTGACGATCAACTGGGCACGCGGGGACGTGATCGCCGTCCCCACCTGGACACCCATGTCTCTCTCGGCCTCCAGCGATGCCTCACTGATGGAAGTCAGCGACGCGCCCGTGATGCAGAAACTCGGTTTCTACCGCGAAGCCTGAGCGCCCCGTAGCGAGAAATTCCACCATGAAAAAACTCAAAGTTCTGATCGCCGGCGGCGGCATCGGCGGGCTGGCCACCGCCATCGCGCTGCTACAGCGCGGGGTGGATGTGGATGTTTTCGAGCAAGCCAACGAACTGCGCGAATTCGGCGCGGGCATCCAGATCAGCCCCAACGGCAACCGGGTGCTTGACGCACTAGGCGTCTTCGAAGACTTGCGCAAGCTCTCTTGCAACGCTGATGCCAAAGAAATCCGGCTGTGGAACACCGGCCAGACATGGAAGCTGTTCGATCTCGGGCAGGAAGCCACGCGCAAGTACGGCCACCCCTACCTGACCGTGTTCCGCCCTGACCTCCTGCGCCTGCTGGGGGAGCAGGTGCTGCGTCTCAAGCCCGACGCAATCCACCTCAATGCGCGCGGCGTCGACATGCGCCAGGACGACAATGGCGTCGAGCTGACTCTCGCCGATGGCCGTGTGTTCCGCGGCGACGTGCTCGTGGGCGCAGACGGCGTGCACTCGAAGATCCGTCATGCGCTATTCGGCGCGGATGAAACCATCTTCACCGGCATGGTGGCCTGGCGCACACTGATCCCGATGGATTCGCTACCCGACCGCTTTCGCAGCAACATCGCTGTCAACTGGGTCGGCCCCGGTGGCCATGTGGTGCATTACCCGGTGCAGGGCGGAAAAATCCTTAACTGGGTCGGCACCCTGGAAGGCAACACCTGGACATGTGCGCCCTGGAGCGCTCCAGCTGCGCCTGCCGAGTGCATGACGGCCTTCGCGGGCTGGCATGAGGACCTGCACCTGATGCTGCGGCACGCACCCTCAGTGACCCGGTGGGCCCTGTGCACTCGCACCTTCCTGGACACCTGGACACGCGGGCGGGCCACCTTGCTGGGTGATGCCTGTCACCCGACCTTGCCGTTCCTGGCCCAAGGCGCCGTACACACGCTCGAAGACGCCGTCGTGCTGGCACGCTGCCTGACCGCTGGCAACCATGTGGAGGAAGCCCTGGTGCGCTATGACGCAGCCCGCCGCCCCCGCACCTACCGCATGGTTCAGGGGGCAGCGGACAACACCTCCCGCTTCCACAACCCGGCACTTTCCGACCCGCAAGGCGCGCAGGCGTTCATCTCACGCGAGTGGCAGTCCGCCGCCATCAGCGACCGCTACGACTGGCTGTTCACCTACGACGCCAAGGCTGCGCCAATCTGACGCCTGAGCGATAAACCGTGCCCCGTCATTCAAGGGGACAGTTCACTGCGCAGCGAATGGTCAACGTCCTGAGAGGTGGAGCGTCAGGCGCTGATGGCAACAAACGACTTCGTGCCTTGAATACTCAAGAGGGAGTAAATAACAGAGAGAGAGGAAATCGGCGGAATGCGTGGCCGTAACGACGACTTACGGAAGGCCGTGCTCAAGAGGCCAAGGCTTGATGCCGCGCCAACACTGAGAAAAAGGCAAAAAAAATCCCAACCGGATAAGGGTTGGGATTTCACATTATGGTGGAGCTGGCGGGAATTGAACCCGCGTCCGCAAGCCTTCACCGGGCAGATCTACATGTTTAGCGATCTGATTTAAGTCTCGCCACCGTTGTCGCGCAGTCGCACGCTACACCGGCCGCCAGCACCCTATTTTCTCACCCCGACCCAAGGTACCCGGATCAAGGCCAGCCCATGTAATTATCCTTGCAGCCTGGAGGCGCTGATTGCTCAGAACCCCCTTGCCCAGCCCATCGGCCAACTGTTGCAAGGCTCACTGGCAATTAAGCAGCGAGTGCGAAACGTTCGTCGTTTGCAGTTAGTTTTTTAAATCGAGATTTACGAGCGTGACTCAAGCTCGACATGCACCACACCGATTCCGAACCCACGTCGAAACCAGGACAGCCCCAATGAATCCTATTTTAGGCGTTCCCGATCAATTGCAAGAGCTCCGTCGGTGAATTAATTACCGCGTGGGCCCCCCATTGCGAAGGAGAGGCTTTTGCGCCCAGATATCCATAGGTTGCGGCCACCGTCCCCATGCCAGCCGCAAGACCGGCAAGGATGTCTCGCTCATCGTCGCCCACGTAAATGCAGTGGTCCGGCGCCAACCCCAGGCGCGACGAGGCTTCCAGCAAGGGAGCGGGGTGCGGCTTGGCATGGGGCGTGGTATCACCGCTCACCACGGCACCGGCCGTAGCGAACAGCGGCATGGCAAAGGTAAGCGGTTCAGTGAAGCGGGCCGACTTGTTGGTCACGACACCCCACACCATTTTTCTTCGGAGCAGTTCTTCAATTAATGAAGCAACACCATCAAAAACGGTGGTCAGGTGGGTCATCCGTCTTTCGTAGTTGACAAAAAATTCTTCGCGCAGCGCCTCGTAGTCTGGATGCTCTGGCGTCAAACCAAACGCCTCACCCAGCATGCCCCTGGCTCCGGCACCAGCCATAGGACGATAACGGTTTGGGGGCAATGAAGACAGACCGCGGTCAGTGCGCATCTTGTCAGCGGCCGCACCGAGGTCGGGAGCGCTATCAATCAAAGTGCCGTCAAGATCGAACAATACGGCGCGAACGTTGTGAAACATACAGTGCCTCAGGCAGCACGCCGGGTGGCGAACATATAGTTGACACTGGTGTCATGCCCCAGCCAGTAGCGACGCGTGAGTGGGTTGTGCTCCAGGCCACAGGTGTGCGTGACGTCCAGGCCAGCCGCGCGACAACTGGCCGCAAGTTCGCTCGGGCGCAGCAGCTTGGCGTATTCATGCGTGCCACGTGGCAGCATATTCAAAATATATTCAGCTCCCACAATGGCCAGTGCAAACGCCTTGACGTTGCGGTTAATGGTCGAGAAAAAAACCCAACCTCCTGGTTTCACCAGCCGAGCACAAGCCTGAACGACGGACGCCGGATCCGGAACATGTTCCAGCATCTCCATACAGGTCACCACGTCGAAGCTTGCGGGCTGATCCGCCGCCAATGATTCGACACTCACTTCCTGGAACTGCAGGTTGGCAATCTGCGCCTCCAGGGCATGCAGCCGGGCCACACGCAACGCCTTGGTCGAGAGATCGATGCCCAGGACATTCGCCCCCCTGCGCGCCATGGAATCCGACAGAATGCCGCCGCCGCAACCTACATCGAGCACCCGCTTGGAAGACAGGCCAGCCAAACCGTCCATCCACTCCAGACGAAGCGGATTGATTTGGTGCAGGGGGCGAAACTCACTCTCGGGATCCCACCAACGGTGGGCCAGTTCAGAAAATTTGGCCAATTCGGCGGGATCGGCATTCACAGATTCACTCATGGACGCCATTGTCCTCCAAGCGATCGACGCCAAAAGTACCGACATAAAAAAAGGCCCCGAGATCGGGGCCTTTTTTGCACAATCAGAAGATTACTTGGAAGCGCGGGTTCCAACCACTTCGATTTCGACGCGGCGGTTCTTGGCGCGACCATCCTTGGTCTTATTGTCAGCCACAGGCTGCTTTTCGCCCTTGCCTTCGGTGTACACGCGGTTCTTTTCAATGCCCTTGGAGACCAGATAGGCCTTCACGGCTTCGGAACGACGCACGGACAGCTTCTGGTTGTAGGCATCGGAACCCACGGAGTCAGTGTGACCCACGGCGATGATGACTTCCAGGTTGATACCCTTGACCTTGGAGATCAGGTCATCGAGCTTGGCCTTGCCTTCAGGCTTCAGGACAGCCTTGTCGAAGTCAAAGAAAGCGTCGGCAGCGTAGGTCACCTTGGTGGCTACGGCAGGAGCTGGAGCAGCAGCAGCCGGTGCAGCGGCGCGAGCTGGAGTTGCGGAACGTGCGGGCGCAGCAGCAGGTGCGGGCGCAGCAGCAATAGCGCCGTCGCAACCTGGAGCAGCCGTTGCAGGCGTCCAGTTGGCATCACGCCAGCAGTATTCATTGGTGCCGTTTTTCCAGACCAGCTCGCCGGAGCCATTTTTCCAGTTGTCAACGGTTTGTGCGCCAGCGGCGGTTGCGAGCGCTGCGGAGGCAAACAACATCGCCACTTTGTTCAGTTTCTTCATGGTTCTCCTCTTGGGGAAAAAGCCGCAGCCGCGCTGCGAATCAGGACGTCATCGGTGACCATCACCAAAAACGTTCAATCGATTGTGCCATACGTAACAGGGCAAGTGAGGGCGCTGCAGACATGGTTCCGTAGGACGAAAGCGCAATTGCCATGATATGTTGCTAAGGCGCTACACGCGCTTGCCCCTAAAATGGTTCTCTTTCGCCGTCACCGCCGCTCCCCATGACCCAGTTTGCCAAAGAAACCCTGCCCATCAGCCTTGAAGAAGAGATGCGGCGCAGCTACCTCGATTACGCGATGAGCGTCATCGTGGGACGCGCTTTGCCCGACGCGCGCGATGGCCTCAAGCCCGTGCACCGGCGCGTGCTCTTTGCTATGCACGAGCTCAACAACGACTGGAACCGCCCCTACAAGAAATCGGCCCGTATCGTGGGCGACGTGATCGGTAAATACCACCCGCACGGCGACTCGGCGGTATACGACACCATCGTGCGCATGGCGCAGGATTTTTCGCTGCGCCACATGTTGGTGGATGGCCAGGGCAACTTCGGCTCGGTGGACGGCGACAGCGCCGCTGCCATGCGGTACACCGAAATCCGCCTGGCCAAAATTGCGCACGAAATGCTGGGCGATATCGACAAGGAAACCGTCGATTTCGGTCCCAACTACGACGGCAGCGAAAAAGAGCCGCTGGTCTTGCCCAGCAAGCTGCCCAATCTGCTGGTCAACGGCTCGGCGGGTATTGCGGTGGGCATGGCCACCAACATTCCGCCCCACAACCTCAACGAGGTGGTGGATGGCTGCCTACATATGCTGCGCAACCCGGAAACCACCATCGACGAATTGATGGAAATCATTCCGGCGCCCGATTTCCCTACGGCCGGCATCATCTACGGCATCAACGGCGTCAAGGACGGCTACCGCACCGGGCGCGGCAAGGTAGTGATGCGCGCACGCTGCCACTTCGAGGACATCGACCGCGGCCAGCGCCAATCAATTATCGTGGACGAGCTCCCCTACCAGGTCAACAAGAAGACGCTGCAGGAGCGCATGGCCGAGCTGGTGCACGAGAAAAAGATCGAGGGCATCAGCCACATCCAAGACGAGTCCGACAAATCAGGCATGCGCCTGGTGATCGAGCTCAAGCGTGGCGAAGTACCCGAAGTGGTGCTCAACAACCTGTACAAGCAGACGCAACTGCAGGACACCTTTGGCATGAACATGGTGGCGCTGATCGACGGTCAGCCCCGCCTGTGCACGCTGAAAGACCTGATCAGCGTCTTCCTGCAGCACCGCCGCGAAGTGGTGACCCGCCGCACCGTGTTCGAACTGCGCAAGGCGCGCGACCGCGGCCACGTACTCGAAGGCCTGGCCGTCGCTCTGGGGAACATTGACGATTTCATCCGCATCATCCGCGAGTCGCCCACACCGCCCGTGGCCAAGGCCGAGCTGATGGCGCGCTCCTGGGACAGCAAGCTGGTGCGCGAAATGCTCACGCGCACCCGCGCCGACGGCGGCGTGATCAACGCCGACGACTACCGCCCCGAAGACCTGGAAAAGGAATTCGGCATGGGCCAGGACGGCCTGTACCGCCTGTCGGACACGCAGGCCCGGAAATCCTG
>Ga0208459_1003965_pt1 | contig 11289 bp, 10 predicted proteins | sample AD_UKC087_MetaG_FD_184433 | JGI IMG/M metagenome (GOLD analysis project Ga0208459, IMG submission 184433) | Active sludge microbial communities of municipal wastewater-treating anaerobic digesters from USA - AD_UKC087_MetaG (SPAdes) (version 2) | ecosystem: Engineered > Bioreactor > Anaerobic >... | reverse complement strand
TGATCGACTACTTCGTGATCGTGGAAGGCGGTACCCTACGGGATGGAACTGTAACTGACGAAGCTGGCAATGAAGTACTGACCGATGCCTATACCGAGATTGAGAAAGCCTTAACAGAGGTCAAAGGCAATGCCAAGAGCCACTCCACTGTCTTGATCGAGAGTGAGAGCCGGGACGTAAAGATACGACTCGAACCGCTCAGACAACAAGACCGGGAAGGTGGCTTCCTTGGACTTAAGAAAGACCTCAGAGAGGGAATCCTAGCTTATCACAGAGTGCCGGCCAGGATCGTCTCACAACTCATTCCTGGGCAGCTTGGTGGCGATAACAGTAGCGATATGCTGATGTTCTACCAGTTCGTGGTCAGACCGCTGCAGAACCGCCTGGCTTTGGCCTTAGCGAACGAGTTCAACTTCGACTTCGGCTGGGAAGTGAAGCCGGAAGACTTCAACTTCGGTGACCTGACCGAGGTGCTGCAGACTGCTGATGAGCAGCTTTTCATGCAAAACCGCAACCTTTGGTCTTAATACTATGCACAAATACATAACTGACAATCAACAACAAGGAGGTAGCGTGAATCGTAAACGCACCATTCTCAAGGGAGAACTCCGCAACGTGGAAGTCGAGCTGGTCTCGCTTCTGTTCGATGAGATGACTCCCGCCAATCAGAAGGGCTTTGTGGTCAAGAATGCTTCCGGTAGAAGCTTCGAACACAAGATCAACTCCACCAAGTTCAAGAGCGAAACGCTGGGCACTCAAGGACGACTATTCGTCACCTTGATGGAGCCCAACATCCACGACTCGCAGGGTGACTACTACACCCGAGATGAGATACAGAAGGCTTGCGATCACTTCGCCAAGCATGGCCTGGTGGGCAAGTGCGATGTTAACCACAATATGCAGCCAGTCCCAGAGTTTACCGTAGTGGAAAACTATATCCTCAAGACCAGTGACAGAGAGCATTTTCCAGATGCTAAAGTGGGTTCTTGGGTACAAGTCCTCAAATACGAGAATCTGCAGAGTGATCTCTGGCAGAAGATCGAAAAGGGCGAGTTCAATGGAGTATCCATCTACGGACGAGCCGATGACTACCGCAGTGCTGAAGCGAGCCTGACCGAGATCAAGAACGAGCTCAATTCGCTTCGTAAGGTATCGGAGCACAATAACAACAGTGAACTTCAGAAGGGCATCACCGCCATCACTGAGAAGATCACAGAGTTGGAAAAGAACAGCGGCAATGTCATGGTCACTGATGCAGTGAAAAGCATCGAGAAGAGCCTCAAGGAACTGTCAGTCACCATGAGCAAAGCCATCTCCAAGTCCATACCCGGAGAGCCGGATGGAAGCCAGTCCAATGTGGACAAAGAGCTTACCATCGATGGGAACAAGCTCGTGGTCAAGGCTTCGCATCGTGAGATATACAAAGGTATCGCCAATGTGGACTCCGGCAAGTCGATGAACATCCTCAATCCCAATACCATTTCGCTCTTCATTGACGAAGTGATCGGGTCCCAGCCGGGTGATACCTTCTCGGATATCACCATCGTACCGCTGCTCAAAGATGAACTGCTCGATATCGGACTAGTGGATGACCTGGTCTTCAAGAACAAGCTCGATGGTGCTCTTACGGCTCAGGACGTGGGCACCGGAGATATCTCTATCCCTTCCGGTATCCTCAATGCCGAGTTCACATTAGGCAGAGATGTGGACGAATTCTACAAAGACAAGTATGGTGAAGATGCCTTCGGAGCCTACGTGGAGAACCATATCGCCAAGAAGACCGAGAAGGCGATCCGACTCTTGCTCTTCAGAGGTGACAGAACTTCTGCGACAGCTAAGCTTAAAGCTTTGGACGGTATCATCAAGATCGCCACTGCCGGAAGCAAAGTAAGCAACCTGTCCAAGGCTACCTATAGCGACTGGGCAAAGCGCTTTGAAGCCACTCTCTTGGCGTTCTCTGATGAGATACTCGAAGAGCAGGAAAGCTTCAAGTTCTACGTCAGTCACAAAGACCTGATCCGCATCAGGGCGGAGCTTGCCAAGCGTGAGACCAATGCCGGAGATCGTCTGTTATATAGCTTCCATATTGAAAATACATAAAAGGAAATGCCTTAAGAAAATAGGGGTGAAAGAATTGAGAGGGTTGAGAGGGTTTAGAGGGTTGAAAAACAATACAATAATAACAATGGGTGCCCAAACCCCTCGGAAGAAGAACTATCCAGCTCCTATTTCCAATCTAATCTTCTGCTTCCGAACGGAGTTATCTGGAGGAAAAAAAATAAGTTTAGAGGTAACCAGAAATGATTTATAAAATTGCCTTGTGGTCGTTGGTTAAATACTTGTTGCCTGGTCAGTTCTTTAATGACTCTTTAACAATCCTTTAACGATTCCTTAACTTCATTAAAGAGTCGTTAAAGAAGCTTTAATGCTGCAGAAAAGATTCAACTTAGCAGAAAATAATGCCTTTCATCAAAATAGATAAAGGTTTCACCAATAACAAGCTAAGTTCTGGCAACCTGAAATGAATTATCTATTAGGGACACAATACATTATGAACAGGCGAGAGGGAAAAAGGGTTGAAGCAGATATTAGCTGCTTATGCCTTTTCAATGTGAAAACTGTATTACTTGAAGGTGGCAAGGTTTCCTTTGCGGGTATTCCCATCAAAGCCCGTCTCATGCCTGATGAGTATATCATCGGCGGTCTGCCCAAGTTCATTATCATCGGCTATCGTACCGACGCAGAGTTGAAGGTCGAGCATCATGGTTCGGACTGGAAGTACCACTGGTACATCCGTATCCGTCCCGGTATCACCTATATCGACGGCTTCGTCAAAGTCTTCAAACTAACCACTTAAGCAATAAGAGATAAGGAGTATCAATGGATTTCATATTCGCTAATCAGGAGTTTCTTCTCGGGCTAATCTCGGCTATCATCGTCTGGATCGTTTCCCGTTCTACGGGCAAGCTGATCGATAAAACTAAAGTCAACTCGGCTCTGGCAATCATCTTGGACATCGTGCAGGATATCAAGATCAATCCAGCAACCAGAGAACTCGATGACTATGCCAAAAAGCAGTTGGCAGTCGAGAGAGCCACCAAGAGCCTTCCGGATAAGCAGACCAACCTTATCATGAAAGTATTCGGAACAGTCGGAGGAGCCGTAGAGTACGTATTTCATAACCGTAAGTGGCTCTTCTCTATCGGTAAAGCCATCAAGGGAGTATTCTGATGCCATCCATCTCCCAACCTACATATCCGACTCCCATGAATGAGTCGGATATGCTGTTCAATGCTTTGGTGGACGTGTTCATAGCCGACGATGTCTACTTTGGCTTTGGGTCTTACTCAGATTCCGAAGTAGCTTCGATTAATAACACTCAAAGTTCCATCAAAGATGAACTGAGTAACAGCTTCGATCTGCTTGGCGAATTGGCAGAGAAACCCGGTAAGGCTGACTCCAAGATCACCAAGCTCAAGACCCGCAACTATACTCTACCCGGTAAGAGAACCAGTACGGTAGAACTTACTATTTCGGGTCTATCCAACCGTCAGAAGAACTATCTCGAAAGCTCTGCCTTCATGGGCAAGAACGTGACCATTGTTGCTTGTTCAAAGAGCTATGACCGGGTAGTGATCTTCAATGGTCTGCGCTGGACAGTGGACTGGTCAGGTGAAGCCGATGGTCTCTTCAACGTAGTAGTATCAACTGAATTTGCTGGAAACACAGCCGAGAAAGTCTTTGTCTTCAAGGACATTCCTCCAGTTGTATAAGCATTAACCAAAAGCCAAACAAAGGACAGAACATGGATTGCCAATGTAAACCGGACGTAAAACAGAAGATCGACAATCTCCAGACCGAGATCTACGGCAACGGAAACAGTAACAACTCATTGGTGACCAGAATGGCGAGAGTGGAGACGAATATGAAGCTGCTTCTAACCATCTCCACTACCCAATTCTTCATGCTGATGGGCGTTGCCATCAAGATGTTCTGGGGTAACTAAGAAAGGACATAATTCTATGAAGCGAGAAGTAACACTCAGCTACAGCCAACTGCGGCAAATACTATGCCTCACGATCTCGAACAAGACCTTGAAAGCTAAGCTTGAGGACTTCCTCTCCGGTAAGGTTACCAAGGTCTCTGAGGTGGAACTGCTTGGACTGATCAGTGAATCGGAAGCCGATAAAGAGCTTATCGGTACATTTTCGAATCAAGATCCGTACACAACTAACGCTCATGCATTATTAAGCAAGAATATGATATGAGCCACATAATCACAAGAATACATAGAGTGATATTCAAATATAATTTAATTATTGGGCATTCAAAAAAGAACTTGACAATCTGAAGGCGTGAGAAATAGTTAAATTAGATGCGATGAAGTAAAGTAATATAGCACCTAACCTGCGCTAAATATACATCTTCGATGGGGGGCTACTTGGATATAGATAGTGTGTGACGCGGACTACAAGTAGATTGTTCCGCATTGGAAGAAGTGCCTAACCTTAGAAATCAATCATTTATGGTTGAAATGTTTCCACAAGTCGTGAATCTTAAGGAGTTTCTTTATAAAGACGATTCTTTTCACGTTACTGTTGGTTTTGACTGCAACATTTTGTGTTGCTCAAAACTCTTTTACTGAGATCCAGGTCCCCGAATACTATTCGATAGACTATCCATCTGGAACACTGGAAGTATTCGCTGAACTCGAAGTACCATTGAATGCATCTCATCGAATAGCGATATCACGAGTTTATAACAACCCTAATTGGGTAACCGGAACAATTACCCGTCAATTGCTTTACGGGAGCATGTATAGGCTTAACATCCCCTATTTACAGAACCAAACAAACGAAACTCGGGAAGCGTATGTCAGAATTGACCTTGAACATTACGTTCAGGAATGGGATGAATGGGAACCATACAATACTCCAGATACTTACTTCTTTCTACATGTATATCAGTTTGGTGCGATAGCAAATAATCCGTATCAGACTGCCATAAACAATGCTGCTAACGGATCGACTATTAACATCCCTGCTGGAGAATTCGTTGGTCACTTGACCATCTCAAACAAGACTAACCTAACTATCAAGGGTGCTGGATTCGAAAGCACGACAATCCGTAGTTCAGGGCATAGATCTACAATATCAATAACCAATAGCACAAATCTTAAAATTATGGACATGACCATTGCAAATGGAATAGCAAATGATGGAGGCGGTGTTCATGTCGCGGGAAGCACTGTGACTATCGATGGTTGCCTGATCAAAGATAACAGCACTCAACGAATTGTTACAAGTCCCCTTGTTCCACCGGAAACAAAAGGTGGGGCGATTTACGTGGCCTCAGGATCCTGCAACATCAACTCCACAACAATCTTGGACAATGAAGCCGAATTGGGGAAAACCGCTTATGTAGAGAGTGGACAGATTACTTTCAACGCTTGCACTCTATTGGAAAACACAACTGCATCAAATTATGAAAGCACGGGGGGGCAATACACATTTCTGAATAGCATAATTTCATCCGCAAATCTGAATAACAGCGTTTTTAACTATTGCTGCAGCTATGATGGAGTTACGCTTCCTGGATTCAAGAATATCAATGAAGACCCCATGTTTGTCAATCCAGCGATTGGTGATTATTCTCTCCAGAAAGGATCCCCATGTATCGGAAAAGGATACAATCCTGCCTTTGATGATCCTCAAGTTGCCGGATTTGATCAGGATCTAATCACAATATTGGACGAAACCCAGGATATCGGAGCCATGAATTATCCCATGGATAGATATGCAGAGTATACATTTACAGACGATCCACAGGGTAACTGGGTTTGTTTTCCGGTGCTTGATGACATTTCAATGATTACCATCAACGGCATGCCTTTCCTCGCCAATTCGATGAGAGCGTTCTTCTATGAATATGAAGTCCCGAACTCTCCTATGAATGCGGTAGGATTTACGGAATATCAAACAGGGAACTTTCAGGTGTTATGGCATACGCCTCAGAACCCCAAGACAAATCTGATGTTTGGGCACAAGGGTTACAAAGCCATATTCAATCAAGATAGCACAATGGATGAAATTCATGGTTATCATATTGCATACAATACACCAGTACCAGTGCCAGAACCTTCTGTTGAGTCCTGGATAGGTTACTTTATCCCAGAAACCCAGACCCCCCAAGTAGCTTTCGGTAGTTTCCTGGATGAATTGTACTATATTCAGCATAAAGATTGGTCAATGGTCAGGATTCGCCCCAAGCGCGGAGACCCGTGGATTGTTGTTGCTCCTATCGGTCAAAGGCAACCCACTATTTCATATGGGGATATGGTGATTGTTAAGAAGTTTGGAGCCTCCATCGGGTATCCTGAAGTTGATGAGTTTACTTGGACAAGATTTCAGGCAATCCCAAGATTCGTGCGAACAGAATCTGAATTCTTTTCCTACGAGAAAACCCCAGAATATAAGCCAATATTCGTAGAGATCGATGAGTTATCAACTGCTAAGGAAATTGCTGTTCTGATAGACGGCGTATGTTATGGCGCTGCTGTTGTAGATGGAGATATCATTATGATCCAGGCCTTCATAGATGCCATTCCCCAAGGGGCTGAAATGCAACTTGTTGCCTGGGATGGAGCAAAGGCGAAATCCTCACCATTGGCACTGCAAGTATACAACTCTGAGCGAGATGCGTTGTATCAGGCATCATCCATATTGAAACAAGATTGCGACTATTACTACGTAAAACTTGGCGATAATGGAGATCCTGATACACCAGAACTGACAACGATGTCTGTCGGAAATTACCCCAATCCCTTCAATCCCAGCACCACGATCAGCTACAGTGTTCCCGCTGATGGTGATGTAAGCATTACCATCTATAATGCAAAGGGGCAGTTGGTAAGCACTCTCGTAAATGAGCATAAAATCAAAGGAAACTATCAGGTAGTCTGGCAGGGAAAGGATATGAATGGTAGATCTGTGGCAACCGGCCTTTACTTCACCCGATTAGTATCGAGAGGCAAAGCAATTAGTAGCAAAATGCTGCTGATGAAGTAGCATATAAATAGTGTATGGAGCGGTGCTAAACATCGCTCCATACACAAAAAAATGGAGCCCTCATGAAGAAACACTTACTAATATCATTACTCTTGCTGCCATTGGCAGTGTTCGCTGTCACTAGGCATGTGTCGCTGGATGGAACGCAGGCTTACTCCTCCATACATGTAGCCATCAATGATGCAATGAGCGGGGACACTGTATTGGTGCATCCCGGCAGGTATATGGAAAACATCGATTTAAGCGGGAAAAGCAACATCACATTGGCTTCCCTTGAATACACAACGGCCGATACCAGCTACATCAGCAGCACCATCATCGATGGCAGCAATGGAGATACATCCACCATCCTCATTTATGAAAATACTGTCAATTGCACAATTAGAGGGTTCTCCATCACTGGTGGCAATGGATACGACTATTTTCATGGAGTTAGCGAGTATCAAATCTTTGGGGGTGGGATATTCATTGACGCGAACAACTCTGTTACTTTGGCTAAGCTTCGCATATTCGATAATCGAGCATCCAGTGGCGGTGGTCTTGCGATATTTGCTCCTAATTCGGTAGGGATGAATTCAGTAGAAATATTTGACAACCACGCACGATATTTGGGTGGTGGAATGCTTATCGGCAGCCATCCATACCAGGGTGGACCCGGGATCGTCTTCAGTCAAACAGATCGATGCAGTATCTATAACAATTATGCCCCTTGGGGTATGGATATCCATTGGCATTATACTCATGCAGTAACAATGGATGTGTATCTGAAGAAGTTCACCGTCCCTCAATGGGAGAAGTACTATGCGGATTATTTTGATTACAGCGATCTTCCCAGTCCTTACAGCACCTTTGATATCCAGGAGGCATATCTGCAACCCCTGGACACAGATATTTATGTAAGCCCCACTGGAGATGATGATAATGATGGCCTCAGCCCTGCTTCTGCCCTCAAAACGCCATCCCTGGCCATGCAGCGCATAGCCTCCAATCCCCAAAATCCCAATACTGTGCATCTGATGCCCGGCGAGCATCACAACATCATTGGTGGTGATTACATCTCCATTGCCATCAAAGATCACAGCATATTGAAGGGAGCATCTGAAGCGCAGACCCGCGTGTATGCTCCAAACCTGCTTTCGGGCACAGGGGCGATAACCATGGGCATTGGGAGATATGGCATGACTCTGAGGGATCTTTCCATCACCACAGTAAACTCCAGTGCCCTTTTTTCCTGGGATGTGTTTGATTCTCTAGTCGAAAATGTCTGCATCGAAAACAGCACGGTGGAACATGCTCTGGTCTTTTTTGGATTGGGCAAGAGCACCTACACCATGCGCAATCTGACCATGCGCAATAACACCAGCATCTATTCGGATTTCGGTTTGAGAATTGCCGGCCGCATTATCACTCTGGACAACATCGTGATGACCGATAACCAGACCTTGGGGTTACCGGATATTGAATTCCATCAACAGGGTGGGGCTTTTGACATTGATGTTACAGAGAAGCTGATTATCCGCAACAGCAAGTTTGTGAACAATACGCACTATTCCGTGGACGGATGGGCAAACTTTCGAATAATCGGGTGGGGTACTGATATAACTGATTATGCAGGAACAGTTGAAATTGACAACTGTCTATTTGCCAACAACCAGACTTATGGAGGGGCAAGAAACATAGATTTTTATAGAATCGCAGACGTTAGTATTGTCAACTGCACTTTTGCCAATAATGAAGGCACATACCCTGATTTTCTCCTAGTATCATCAGAATCAACCAAAATTGTTAACAACATCTTTAGTAACAACAACGCAAATTACGAGATCAAGGCAAAAAATGCCCTGATTGAAAACTGTATTTTCACGAAAACCAATGACATCTACCGCACATACGACAACCAGCCCTTGGTATGGGGAGTAAACAATCTTATCGGCACAGATCCTCTGTTCAGCGGTAGTGATCCAGCCTTGCCAAGCTCCTATTATCTTTATTCCGATGACATTAACGGTTACTCACCGGCCATAGACGCCGGAACCATGGATGCTGCGATTTTACCCCTGGGCTACACCATCCCGCAATTTGATGCCTTTGGTTTCAACCGGGTTTATGGATCCGGGATTGATATCGGCTGCTACGAATCCCAAGGATATACCGGAAATGAAGAAGAGCTCAACCCCTCTGTCAATGCCCTGCACTTGGCCAACTATCCCAACCCCTTCAATCCCAGCACCACGATCAGCTACAGCATTCCCACCAATGGTGATGTAATCCTCACTATCTACAACGCCAAAGGCCAATTGGTAAACACTCTGGTGAGTGAATACAAAAACCAGGGACACTATCAAATTGTCTGGCATGGAAAGGACTCCAATGGCAGATCAGTCGCTTCTGGCCTTTACTTCACCCGTTTAGTAGCCACTGGTAAATCCCTAAGCAACAAAATGCTGCTGCTGAAGTAGGTTCAAATGATTCTTGGATGGGTTAACCATAACGGGTCAGCCCATTAATTTAATATCAACAAGCCAATGATCTGCAACAACCAATAACCGCTGGCATGTGCGGACATCTACCATAGTAAGTCATTCCGGTGCTTGTAGAGTACACCAGTGGCAATATGCTAACCCTTGCCCAGGTCGATTATGACGATCTGATTGCCTTTCCCAATCCCGCCGGAGGCTGGACTTACAGCTTGCATGGCAATGGCTGGCCGGGACCCAGATACGGCTATCGGGTAGATACTGCCTCCAATACCGTAACCTTCATCTTTGCCCACATAGTGATCATCCAGGCAGTGTATCCCAGTCCAGCCACCACGAGGTATCAAGCTCGTTTCCGGGGTAGGATGTACCGCTTCTACAACAGCATCTGTCCCGTGATTCAGGAATATGACGAAAAGACCGACTGGGTGGACTCGGTTACATCTTTGGAAAATGCCTCCAATGAGTTCATTGGCTTCTATATATCCAATGGTATCTCTGAGAGCAACTTATACAGCCTAACCAGCACCGGAGTAATCGAGGGTAGAAGCTATGGCAGCGGACATATCGTAAACTACCAAGCATATGCAACCTTCAATGGCAATCTGTATCCGACCCGGTTACAGCCTGGTACGGCTTATGAGACTCGTAAAGATGATCAAACCGATAACCTCAAAGTGCTCAAGGCGATGCTCATGCTCTATAATGCCACCATCTTCACCGATACAGACGGTAGGATCGTGCTCAAGAACAAGGTTGCCTACTCCACCAATACTATCGACATCGATGACAAGGATGTGGTATCCTTCATCATCAAGCGTGGTAATCAAGAGAAGCCGCAGATTGAAGAGATCGATATCTTTGCCGGAGATACCACTCAATTGCAGGGTATCATCAAGAATCGTCTCATCGACTTCTACGACTCCAAGTGGAGCATTGAAGCGGTTATCGATCAGCTATCCAAGTACGATCTCTCACTCCAGTCTAAGATACGCATCTACAATCAGGTATATGCCATAACGGAACTGGAGCGCAATTACGTGGATGATGAATATAAGCTAAAGGCATGGCTGCTATAAAAGGCTTTAAACTAATCCGTTGGGCTGAAGACGGCATCTTCTATTTTCTCTGCCCGCATGGACAGATTGAATACAGCCCGAACCGTAAGTACCGCATCGAGAAGAAGAACGCTTACGATCCCACTATTATCCATAGAAGGGAAGCCTACCGGGAAGACTCCTTCGATCTGGAAGCGATACTTGAACCATCCGAATACTACAGCCTGATGAGCTTCCTCCTCAGTCCCGGCCGGCTCTATCTGGAATACACTGCCTACAACAGCATCAACAGCCAGTTCCCGGTCACCATCTCTCAACTGCCCAAGTGTCCGGATGATCTGCACGAGTATCCCACCAAGGTCAAGTTCAGTCTGGAATCGAGATACATAGGCAGTCCCGGCTACATCGATTTCGGCATCATCATTATCACCGACTCTGACGAGACAGTTAACGGTCAGACTGAAGCATAAAACACTACTAAAGGAGCATTAATGTACAAGTTCGCCATCAGCTATTATACAATGGAAGGCACGGAACGGAAGCATCAATCGGGAGTCGATATCCGACTGCTCAGGCCTGGTCAATCTTGGCCAGAGGGCAAGAAGCTCATCGAAACCACTCCCAACTCGGGATACTATGAGATCAGCATCGAAGCTGAAGCCGACTGCGGCTTCTATGAGCTCTGGG
>Ga0208459_1003957_pt1 | contig 11306 bp, 12 predicted proteins | sample AD_UKC087_MetaG_FD_184433 | JGI IMG/M metagenome (GOLD analysis project Ga0208459, IMG submission 184433) | Active sludge microbial communities of municipal wastewater-treating anaerobic digesters from USA - AD_UKC087_MetaG (SPAdes) (version 2) | ecosystem: Engineered > Bioreactor > Anaerobic >... | reverse complement strand
GGATACTCTTCTAAAAGTATCAATATCTTTATCAAAAGAAGAACCTGGTAACCCAGGCATCATATGGTAATTTATCTTAAATCCGGCGTCTTTTAATATTCTTGTGGCTTGAATGACATCGGATACCGTGTGCCCTCTATTCACTTTTTTATATATCTCATCGGATATGTTTTGGACACCTAGCTCAACTCTTGTACCTCCGTAAGATAGCATTCTGTCACAATGAACTTCCTTAGCCCAATCGGGCCTAGTTTCAAAAGTCATACCGATGCATCTAATTTTTGATTTTTCATTCATTTTTTGTGCAAGAGAAAGTGTAAGGGGCTCATTTTGGACAACATAGGCTGCAAAGTCTGTATTAGAATAATTTTTATCAAATCTTTTTTCTAGATTATTATAGATAAAATCTACGTTGTATAGACTATCAAGGGTATTTTCATCAGCTATTGGATCAAAATAGTTCATTGCATTAAGGCATTCCCTTATGAAATATTCCTGATAATCTGGTGCTTGAGAAGGAAAAGTCCCCCCCATTATAATTAATTCAACTTTATCGATTTCGTGCCCAGTGTTGTAAAGCTGTTTTAGTCTATGAAATGTTTGTAAAAATGGATGAAATTTAAAATTAATAGCCCTCATTGTAGCAGGTTCTTTTCCAGTATAACTTTGAGGTGTGTTAACAGCATCCCCTGGGCAATATATGCACCTACCATGTGGACATTTGCTTGGGAGGGGCATCACTGCTATAACTGCCACGCCTGACATTGTTCTTATGGGTCTTTTTATTAGAATATTGACAAATTCTTCTTTTCTGTCTGTTATATATTCTAAGATATCTGAATTTCTTGGGGTCCTGTTCAAATTGAATTCTCTAGCGATTTCTCCTTTTTTTAATTCAAGTTCTCTAGAATTCTTAATTTTTCCCTTAATAAATTCTTCAGAGAGTCTTTTACAAGCCCCGTCATAGTCCATAAAACTATATTATACCTTTGACTATTAAAATTGACTGTTTCATATTATGAAACTTAGAATAAAACCATTTCAAGAAAATCTTTTTATATTGTTTCAGAGTATTAATTATGTGGTAAAAATGAAAAAAACAGTGAAAATATCCTTGTTAATCTTAATGCCAACGTTACTTATACTAGCCCTACCAATAGGTGTTTTTTCTGAAGACTATAATAGTGCAACAACAACAGCTATTTCCTATTTAGAAAAGATTGATCCACATAATCCTTACCTACCTCTAGCAAAAGATAATTTAAATACTGATCCTAAAATCTCAGTAAATTTTGCATTGAAAGGTATTATTAGTAGCAACAAAGGACAGAAACAGGAAAATCTAAACGAAGCTCTTAGAATAATGAACTCGCTTGATTTAATACCTGAAGATAGGATGGATATGTATGATATTCTGATTTTCGAATATAATCTAACACGCTCACAAAAATACATAGAAGATTCTACAAAGACTTCAAATCTTAGATATGTTGAAAGCTCATCAGAATACCTAAAAAATGCTAATGAAGACCTAACTGAAATAAAAGGTAATGGTTTAGTAGAAAGTGAAACACAACTTAAAAAAATATCAGACAATTACATAAATAAAACTTCAAATTATTCTAATTTATACCGAGAAATGGCATTATTATCTTCTAAGGAGGAGAGATACCTTGCATCTATACTTTTCTCTATCTATGCCAAAAATAATGAAGTAATTTTTGATGAATCAATAGAATCTATAATGACAAGATTTGAAAGTGAATGGAATTCATTCTTCGGTCAAGGCGTATACACTGACTCGCAATTTAGCCCTGCGTCTCTAAAAGAACTTCAAAGCAAAGCAGTTAGATACAAAGAAGAAGGAAACGAGGATTTTGCAAATGTAATTACTGAATACGTTAAGTTTCAGGCTGTTTCCTATACAGAATTTATTAATGCTATTGAGGAGGGAGGACTTTAATGGCAGAAGAAGCAAGATGGAAAAAATATTCCAGAAGATGGGAAAAGAAAGCAAGAGAATACAAACTAAAAAAAGATGAACTAGAAAACAAACTCTCTTCCATCAATCAGGAAAACGAAAATCTAAAAAAAGAATTAATTTCTACAAGAGAAGAAAGAGATAAAGTAAAAGAAAATATTAAAGATGTTGAAAACAAAAGCGAATTTGGTTCAGTTGCAATGGCCGTTATACTAATTCTTGGTGTTTTATTAGCGGCATCTGTTGCGGGTATAGCCTTTCTATATAGTTCTAATGCAACGTTGACTTCAGTTAATACCGATTTGAATAGTGAAGTATCTTCTTTGAAAGGACAAATTTCAAATCTTCAGTATGAAAAGAGCTTATTAGAAGCTCAGTTAGGCGGCTACCAAAACGAGATAACAGATATCGAAAAAGAACTTGATAAGGTGAAAGGAGATAGTGACGCAACTATAAGTCTTCTCCAAAGAGAAGTAATGTCACTGACATCAAAGACATCAAGGCTAGAATCAGAAATTAAATCAAAGGATGTAGTTATAGCTTCATTGCAAAACAAGTTAGCAGAATGCGAATACTGTAACAGATGTTTTAGCGTCAGCATATCACCTGCATCACTTACAGCGACAACTGGTGCCGATCATACACTAAATTATACACTATATTTGCGCTCTGATTCATGCGGAGGATGTGGAAGAACTTTGAACATACCAATAACATTAACTTACGACTATAACACATCCGGAACAAACACTGACAGATTTGGACTTCAAGCGACATCTGGAAATTGGTGCTGTAACTAGACTATCTAATATATTTATCTCTTTTTTTACTTATTTTTTTACCATAAATAATAGGATGCTTTTCTATTTCTCTTCCTTTTTGATTTAATCGCCTAGAATAACCAACATGCCCCACAGTATAGACTAACACGAAAAATAGAATAATTAGAACTGAATTAAATAATAAGAACTTCGGCATTTGTTCAGCATAATTACCGCGAATTATTTCTCTAATAGAAACACCGATAAAGGACAAAATATAAGTAAAAGTAGGTATTTCTATAGAAATCAATAGCGCTTTAATTTTATCCATAATATTCAATCAAAAATGATATTGAGAAAATATAAATATTGTGGTAAAAGAAAAAATTGATCAGATATTTAGTCAATGAAATTAATAGATATATCCTTCATTTCAGGAATATAATTAGAAATATCTGATTTGATAAAAGATTCAAGAGATGATTTAAACGGTGGATTTATCCCCTTGAGCTCAATATTAACCTTTTCTTCTTCTATCGTGACTTTTTGAGAGGAAACATCAATACCTGGAGCTCTAACTTTTAGAATAGAATTAATCTTTTCAGTTAAATCATCAATCTTCTTTGAAAGTGTTACCTCGTATTGCAATGTTTTACCAGCTAGGGGATGATTAAAATCAAGTTTTACCCTTCCACTAGAAACACTTCTTACTGTTGCCCAGTGCCCATTAATCTCTATTTTTAATCCTGCTCTAGGAAATAATCCATGTTTTTTAAAATCATTTAAAGGTAATAATTGTAGTAAAGAAGAGTCTCTTTTTCCAAATCCTTTTTCAGGAGGTATATCAAAAGTCTTAGTTTCGCCAACTTCTATGTTTAAGAGTGACTCGTCTAATCCTTGAATTATATGACCGGCACCAACAACAACTTGGATAGGTTCATACTTATTACCTTCCTTATACACATTTGCTTGCTTTGCTTTTACTTCATCAGTTACATCAAAGATTTTTCCTGTTTCTTTGACTTTTCCAACATACTGTATTTCAACAAAATCTCCCTGTTTCAATGAATCACCTATTTGTCTTCGATTCCATTTTCAGTTACAAAGAATATTGCTTCTCCCTCAGGTAAGTTCGGGGAGTCAACTAATCTGGCTATTCTTTGTCCGCCTTTTCCTTTTCTCAAGTAAAGCCTAATTGTTGATGAGTGCCCTAGAATATGCCCGCCTATAGGTCTTGTAGGATCACCAAAAAAGGCATCAGGTTTTGCAGAAACTTGATTTGTAACGAAAACACAAACATCCTGATTGGATGCTATACTATGCAAGGTCCTTAAATGCCGTCCAAGTTTCTGTTGTCTTTCTGCTAAAGTTCCTCTACCAACATACTCAGATCTGAATGAAGAAGTAAGAGAGTCTATTACAAGTAGTTTAATTTTTTCTGCTTCAATTAGCTCAACTGTTTTCTCGGTTAGTAACATTTGATGGTCAGAATTAAAAGCTCTAGCAACTCTAATCTTACTCATTACTTCAGTAGGATCAAGGCCAGCTCCCTTTGCCATCTGGATAATTCTTTCAGGTCTAAATGTACTTTCAGTATCAATGAAAATAGCTCCTGCGTCGAGCCCACCTTTTTCGATTGGTAACTGTACGTTAACACAAAGCTGATGTGCTATCTGACTTTTACCTGACCCAAATTCACCAAACGCTTCAATTATAGCCTGTGATTCGAATCCTCCAGCAATTAATTCATCAAGTCTTTTGCTTCCTGATGTAATTTTACCAATAAATTTTCTTTTTTCAAGAAGTTCATTTGCAGTTATAAACCCACCAACATCGGCCGCTTCCCTAGCGGCTTCAATAATCTTTGAAGCTGAGCTTTCACCTATCTCTGCAATTTCAAATAATTCTTTTGGCGAAGCAACAGCTATTGATTCAACTGTTCTAAATCCGGCCTCTCTTAACTTCTCCGCAGTCTTTGGCCCAATACCTGGAAGTTCTTCTAAATCTCTTATTTTTTCCATTAAATCACCGTAAAGATACTTTTAGCCTTAAAGGCAGGATCTATTTCATTAATTTCATACCCATAAAATTCTTTTAGATTATTTGATTCAAAAATCCTCGCTTTTATATCGTATTCCTTCAAGGGCTCTACTTCTTTTTTAATTTTTCCTCTTATATTGCCATAACCATCGTCACATATGATGATATAGTTATCTCCATCTTTTGAAACATGTTTGATTAAAGGAGAAATAATACAAAAATCATTATTTGATAATTCATTAATCAACTTTAAAGGAGGATTTATCAAAGAATCAAGATCTGGAAAATTATCATCTCCTTTATCAATAGAAATTGCGTTTACATGTAATACATCTGAATCATTCTCTAATGTCCCTATCACTTTGACCATATCCCCGACATTAAAGTTTTTGTTTTGTATATTTGCTAAGGAAACAGGAACAGTGCCTGATTCATCTATCACAATTAGGAAATCGCCCTCAATGCCTTTTACTCTCCCCAAGATATTGATAGAATCTCCACGTTTATAATCAACTATTTTTTTGTCCTCTGCTTTTTCTTCAGTTTTTGTTATTTCCAATCTTGATCCAAATCCAACATGCGCTTCAAGCCCATTATTAAATTTGATGTTACAGGAGTCTATTTTGACATTAATGCCTGGGAATAATTGTTCCAACATCTCTGTTTTATCGTCCCATAGTACTACCTTAACTTCGTTGGATCCATCAGATAATAGAAATCGCCCAACTTTTCCTATTCTGTTATCTCTATTAAAAGTTCTGAGTTCATAAATCTCTTTTACAATTCCTTCGAGATTTATTCCCCTCATATTTTCTTCTAGGTCTCCGATAGATTTCTTTGAAGATTCTGCTTTAGGAATGTCCTCTCTTTCACCCTTCTCAATTGAAATATTTGATGAAAATCCAAGATTGATTTCAACTGAGTTTAATCCCATCTTAGAATACGCATTCTCAATCCTAATGAGATCGTTCTTAACAAGATTATTCAATAATTCGGCTTTTTTATCCCATAAAGTTACTCTAATTTCGCCAGTATCGTCCATTATTGTAAAGTTGCCAACTTTTCCCATTGACCCATCTTTTTTTAAAAATTCTCTAACACCGAATACAGAAGAAACTCTTCCTGTAATATCGATATTATTCATTTTATCTTCAATATCTCTAATCTTAATTTTAACATACTCGATTGGAGGGTAATCAGGACTATCGTGACCACTAGTTATGACACCCTCTTTACCTAGACTTATTTCAAATTGATTATTGAGACCTTTTCTAAGGTAACCATTTCTAATTGTGACAACGTCCCCTCTTTTGAACTGTTTTATTTTGTCTATTTGGTCGTCCCAAAAAACAATTCTAATACTTCCAGTTTTATCTGCAATTACAATATTCTGAACTCTTCCTTCTATACCAGTTTTTCTCTGAAAAGTAATGGCATCAAAGATTCTCATTATTCTACCACTAATGTCAATGTGCTGCATGCCCTCATTAATATCAGAGATAAAAAAATGTTTTTTTTCTTTATGTTCTTCTTCAATGCTTATACCAAGCTCGCCTGCAATTAAGAGTAGAGCTCCCTCTTCAGATAATAGTCCACCGACAGATTGAATTTTTTTATCAATTCTTTCTTTAAGTTCAGACTCAGGAATCAATTCTAATATACGTTCATAAAGAGCTAGCGCTGCCATAAGATACCAGTGAAATTAATTATTTGTTATTTATAAAATTTTGGGACGTATTTTTTAAAATTAATAATATAATTTTGATTATTGAAAATCAATAACTACTATTTTACATCTTTATAGGATAAACTTTTAAATAATACTGGGTTACAATATTTATGAATATCAATAAGAAGTGGATATTCATAGCTATTGCTGCTATTATCATAGTTGGAGTTCTTTATTTTGGACAGGATAGTATATTCAACTTCAAAAAAAATCCTAAGATAACTGGAGAAGTCCAAGGTTTGACCTCTAGCGTACTCATAACGAACGAACAAACTGGGCTTTTAATGTTAAAAAACAGTGGGAAGAGTAATGCTATAGAAATTGAGGTAGAGCCGATATCAAATTTCAAAGTTAGTTTTGATGAAAATCCACCGACATTACTAGAGAATGGGAAAACTTCTATAATAAAATTTAGAATAGTTCCAGAGAAGGAAATACTAAAGCTATCAGAAGTTAGAAAAGATATACCACTAAACTTCAAAATCAAATATAAAAACAGCCAAGGCACATTAATGGATACAGTTACTATTAAGAGAAATGTAGAGGTATATAGACCTAAATTTGAAATAAAGAAAATAGACCTAGGTGGAATACTAAAAACTGAATTAAGCTTGAAGAATAATCAAAATGGACTTATTATGATAGATATTGAATCTGATAATGATTTTAATGCCGGAGATTACTGGATTGAGTTTACCTCAGATTATCCAGTATTAGAGGTATCTTCAGTTGATCAATATCCTTCAGAACAGATAATAGGGGGATATAAATTTATTTTCCAAGATAGACTGACAGAGAATAAGAGGGTATCCAAATCCTTTTTACTAAAATCTAGCGTTTCATCAGGTAGTTATGAAACTAAATTCACAGTAAATATGAAGATATTCTGGAAAGGAATCTTACTAGACCAGCAAAATATTAGAGTTGTGGTAACTGAATATTGATTTTTAATTATAAATTATATGTAAAATAAGTAGAAATATTATATAAAGCTATATAGTTATAAACCAAAAACTATATAAATAGGCAATGAAACTTTTTCATGCTAGTTCTCTAGCGTTTTTCAATGAACAATGATTAGAGGGATATAATATGGATGTACTTGTAGGTAAGAAAAAGGCAATGGCATATGTTCTTGCTATAGTCACCGGGTTTAATGCAGGTGAAAATGAGATAACCATAAAAGCTAGGGGAAGAAGTATATCTACTGCTGTAGACACTGCTGAGATAGTAAAAAGCAGATTTGTTACTGATGCTAAAATAACTGATATTAAGATAGGCACAGAGCAAGTTGAACAGAGAGCAGTTAGTACTATTGAAATAACAATGAAAAAATAAAGTTCCTTGAGGGATATAATGGGCAAAAGGCCACGAAAATGGAAAAAGAAAGGCAGAATGCGCTGGAGACACGTTAAGAAGAAAATGAGAAGAATGAAAAGAAAAGCTAGAAAGCAATAAATTCATTCTTTTGCCCCAGTTTATTAGATACTTTTTTTAATATAGTTTATTTCTTTCTTTTATGAATAAAAAAGATATAGTCACTTCATTCTTATTTAAAGATGGAAAGGTCCTACTTCTCAAAAGAAGCAATAAAGTTGGATCTTTTAGAGGTAAGTGGGCCGGTATTTCAGGGTATATAGAAAATGAAAATAGCCTTGAAGCAGCTTTAAGAGAAATAAAAGAAGAAACTGGAGTACAAAGCAATCAATTAAAATTATTGAAGAAAGGTAACCCTTTTGATATAAACGATCCTGTAAATGGGTGTATTTGGTCAATAAATTCTTTTTTATTCTTGTTTGATGGGTCAGAGATACAGATTGACTGGGAGCACGATGAATACGAATGGATAAATCCATCTGAAATAGATAACTATGAAACTGTTGCTAATCTAAAAAAAACTCTTTTTGATCTAATAGATAGTTCGATGAGATAAATATGATAACTTTAAATTCTAATTACTCTAAGGATTATTATGAAAAAAGTTGAAGCTCTACCTTACAAAGTTGATAAAGCCATAACTAAAATTGTTAAAGGGCTTACGGATATGGGGGTAGATTTCTATCAATCTGGTAGAGAGATTTATGTAAATGAAGACATAATCCTAAATCAAGACCAAAAAGGTAATGATAAGCCAATTATTAAGAAGATTAAGGAGTATTTGAAAAATGAAGTAGAAAAAAATTATGCAGTTATATCATTTGATAGTGCTCCCAAGGGGTCATATATTGTAATCGAATACATGAATTTTGAAACTTTTTCTCTATTGGCTAATATTCTTAAATTAAAACCTCAAGAAGAGATATTTGAAGAAAAACTTATTTTTGAAACTAAAGATAAAAAACTAGAAAGGGAATTAGATATAATTTCAAGAGAGTTATCCGGAGAAGATATTTATTTTGATGATGAAGAAACTGACGAAGACTACGAATATATAGAGTTTGGAGAAAGGCATTGCAAAGTATGTGGATCTGTTATCAGAAGGATAACTGTTGAGGATAAAGACGGTAATATAAAAGATGGGTACAAGTGTATCAATACCAACTGCCTAAAGATTTATATTATCAGGTAATTTTATAAAAGATACCTTTGGATATTTTTCTAAGCGGGGGTTGCCGAGCATGGTCTAAGGCGCCGGACTTAAGATCCGGTGACGCAGGTCTTCGAGGGTTCGAATCCCTTCCCCCGCACACTTTCTGTAATAATGCAGTATTCTTCTCGTGGATTTTGGAGTTTTATTGTGGATATTTCTTTTTTTATAGATGTTTATTTAATTTTTAATTTTTCAGTATTTTTAGGCCTTAAGTCACCGGATGTTTGTATAAGTGCCTTAAGGAAAATATGCCATTTTAGATAAATACTTAACTATAAATATAGATTTTATCAGTCTAATGAGATATCTATAGAACCTCAAAAGTTCATAGGCAAAATGTAATGATTATACTTTTTTATTTTTAATTCATCGAGCGCTCTTGTATCTTCTCTTGGGTCAGGGAAAATGCATTCTACAATATGAAAATGAATACTTCCCACATCTGATTATTTTTAGGTATATGGGAACTATTGGCATATATGGCGGAGCCTTATTTGCAACAGAAAGGATAGGATATACTAATTTATGTTTGGATAATGATTTTAATCGATTACCGGACTTGGCTTCTACTAGAGATCTAAACAGCAAAATAGTTTTAAAAATATAAATAGATACTATTTTCTTAGTTCTTCTGCCATGCTTCTGGATTCGCTTGCTTCAGTATATCTGCCTAATTTTTCAAGTACCTGCCCTCTATTGGCCCATGCCCTATAATAGTTAGGATCAACTTCAATTGCTTTTTCATAACATTCAAGAGCATCTAAATATTTTCCTTGTGCATAATAAGCCATACCTTTTTCATTCCAAGCCCCTGCGTATTTGGGAGATAATTCAATAGCTTTGTCAAAATAGGTAATCGCTTCATTATAATTTCCTTGTGTATATAAAAGAAGTCCTTTACTCTTCCATGCAAAAGGATCTTTTGGATCTAGTGACAATCCTTTATCGATGTAGGTTAATGAATTGTAATATTCCTTATTTTCAAGACAAATAATTCCAATAAGAAGATATGCTCTAGCATTATTTGGCTCAATTTTAATTACTTTTTCAAAAAATATTTTTGAATTTGAATATTCTCCTCTATTAATTAGAATAAAGCCTTTATTAAACAAAGCTCCAGCGTGTTGAGGGTCTATTTTAATTACTTTATCGTAGCAAACAAGAGCATCTGTGAAATTAGACAATTTCTCAAGTGTTCTCCCTTTGTCATATAAACATTCTTTGAAATTAGGATCAATCCCAATAGCTTTATTAAAACAAATTAATGCATCAGAATATTTACCTTGGTCGTATAATGCAATCCCTTTGTTATACCATGGATCTTTTTTATTTTGATCTATAGCAATTGCCTTATCGTAACTTGCTATTGCTTCAGTATATCTGCCTAATTTACGTAAAGCTAGACCTTTGTTATTCCATGATTCTTGATAGTTTTGATCTATAGCAATTGCCTTATCGTAACTTGCTATTGCTTCAGTATAGTCAGAAGATATTTTTTGTATTGAATCCCCTTTATATTTCCAAGCTTCTTTATATTTTGGATCAATGCTTAAGCATTTTTCAAAATTAATGATTGCCCCTTCATAGTTTTCCTGATTGTAATATGCCAATCCTTGTTGAAAATACTCTTCAGCAGTTTGGCCATTTATTGGGGCTTGATTGGAATAATGTGAGTATAAAAGAATAATAGCTACGATAGATATCAATCCTAACAAGCCAATAATTATTTGATTTGAAAATGGACTTTTAGATTTAAAACTAATCTCTTTTGCGGGTTCATCTGAGTATATTTGGGTCTTTGCTTCTTCAAATCGGGGTATAGGTATATTGACATCAGTGCCGCAGAAGGGGCATATATCCCATTTTACATTAATTTCTTTTTTACATTTGGAACATTTTTTACTAAGAAACTCGTGACAATTTGGACATCTTACCCAATCTTTAATGACCTTTTCTCCACAGTTTGGGCATTTTAAAGAAGTCATAAAAATCAATGAATCATTTATTTCAGTATATATAAGAGTTTTGAAAAATTATTCTTGAAAATACCCTACCCTAAATTTGTCCTTAATCTATAGTTTTTTTCATCTATGAATTCTTTTAAATAGTAGTATTACTAAATAATAATTGTGATTTCATATGAAGGAAGAAACTGAATATATGATCCTAAAATTAATGACTGAGATCCTAAAAGAATTCAAAACA
>Ga0208459_1003956_pt1 | contig 11310 bp, 10 predicted proteins | sample AD_UKC087_MetaG_FD_184433 | JGI IMG/M metagenome (GOLD analysis project Ga0208459, IMG submission 184433) | Active sludge microbial communities of municipal wastewater-treating anaerobic digesters from USA - AD_UKC087_MetaG (SPAdes) (version 2) | ecosystem: Engineered > Bioreactor > Anaerobic >... | reverse complement strand
TATCACCAAGTAGTCCCTCGTTTGGAATTACTGCTGCAGAGCCATAGTCCGCAACAGCAATATCTATGATCTTAACCTTAAGTACGTCACCTGGTTCTGCACCTTCCACATATATCGGACCTGTTGCTGGATTCACAACATTGAAATCGATCTGTTCAATCGCTTGATTCTCACTTTTTATCTGTTGAAACCAACAATCATTCGTTACAACTTTGAACCTCTCGCCCACTGACACCTTATCAACATAGTCCATATCGTGCTTGAATGTATATATAACCTTGTCACCAGGAATCACTTTCATTCTAATCCCCTCCTCGTCAAATACAATCATCATAAAATTATAGCACATATCTCAGACAAAGATGAAAAATATGCAATGCTCATATGTTCTCATTTTACTCTTGTCAAATGCACAACTCCAAGTACAAAAATATTCAACTATATCTTGTCGTTAGAGCAGCTCTATAGTTGCACATATTTTGGAATATTTCAGAATATTTTTAAAAATTTCTTGACAGACAAGTTTGAAAGTTCTATAACACAATCAATCATAAATAAGCACCAACGAGAATGATCATTCAAACAATGAAGCATAATAGAGCAGAACAGATAAATACTATGCGGCGAGATAGCCTCTGATCTGAATATGGTACCAATACTGATAGGCCTTGGCGTTGACGAACTGAGCGTCAGTCCTTCGAAAGTCCTCAACGTCAAGAAAAAGATATTCGAAACAAATTCTGAAAAAGAGAAAGTCACCATTCAAAAACTCATAGGCACAATGTAATAATGTAATTATGAGGTATTGACGATCCAAGCAAGAAACGAAGGGTGGACGCGATCATATAAAGCGTCCACCTTTTTGTCGAAATGCCGAATTTGGTCTATAATATATTCGAATACAATCTTGAATATACTTGGAGGTGAGAGAATTATGAGTGGCTTGATTGGGGAAAAGATACCACAATTCGTACTTAAAGACGAAGATGGGAATGATTTTTCATCCGATAATCTGCTCGGTAAGTATACTATCATTTATTTCTACCCAAAAGCAAACACACCGGGATGCACACTTGAAGGACTAGATTTCTCGTTCCTCATAGATGAGTTTGGTGGAAACGTAATCGGCATCTCCCCCGATAGCTGTAATGCAATCTCAAAATTCAAATCATCGAAAGGACTGAGCGTTAAGCTACTTTCAGATCCAGACAAGAAGATTGCCAGTGCATTTGGCGTTGTCGAAGATGGAAAGCTCATACGCTCCACATTCATAATCGATAAGGATGGAAGAATAAGAAAGGAATGGAGAAAGGTAAAGGTCACGAATCACGCAAAGGAAGTTCTCGAAGAATACAAGAAAATCATAGAGCAAGACAGATAGAAAAATTCACAGAGAATAACAAATGAGGTGGTAATTGTGAGAGAAAGAAAGCTAACTAAGAAGGTAGGTACCCCGCCAGGTACACTCATCTATACCGGCGAGAAGATGGGGACTTTTCAGATAAACGTTTTCAACTACAATGCAGACAGTTATACTGAGCAGAAGATGGAAAGTGTTGAAAGTTGTTTTAAGTTCAAAGACTCGCCAAATGTTTCTTGGATAGACATCGCCGGACTTTACAACACCGAGGCAATAGATGAGATTGGTAAATACTATAACCTCCATCCACTGACACTTGAAGACATACTGAACATAAACCAGCGGCCGAAATTGGAATATTTTAACGATTATGCATTCATCGTTCTCAAAATGCTGACCTACAACAACGAACTGCAGGAGGTGCAATCAGAACAAGTAAGTTTGATATTAGGGAATAACTTCGTTTTGACGTTCCAAGAAGATATAGGTGATGTCTTCGATCCTGTGAGAGATAGAATACGAAACAACAGAGGTTCCATAAGGAAGAACGGCGCCGACTATCTGCTCTACGCATTGATCGATGTTGTTGTGGATAACTACTTCATAATACTGGAAAAGCTTGGTGAGGAGATAGACGAACTTCAAGAAATGGTAGTTGTTAATCCGTCACCCGAGACGATTCAAAACACTCACACCTTGAGAAGAAATCTCATCGAATTGAGAAAATCTGTATGGCCATTGAGAGACGTACTCAGTTCTCTGTACGAAGACGAAATGCAACTTTTCAACAGAACATCAGTTTACTTCAGAGATGTCCACGACCATACGATACAGATCATAGATATGGTAGAAACATTGAGGGACATCACAAGCGAGCTACTCGATGTTTATCTTTCCAGTGTCAACAATCGAATGAACGAAATAATGAAAGTACTCACGATAATCGCAACAATCTTCATGCCACTGAGTTTCATCGCAGGGGTGTATGGGATGAACTTCAAATACATGCCAGAACTCGGTTGGAAGTATGGATATCCCACGATACTTGTTGTCATGTTATCCATTGGGATTGGTATGGTCATATACTTCAAGAGAAGAAAATGGATGTAGAAAGCAACATTGTCTCCATCGAATATTGGCAAATAACTTCGAAAACACTTCAAAATTCTTAATAAAGATAGAAAAATCACGCCGTAAAATCGATAGTGGATTCATAATAAATGCTTTGGCAGTCTAAGACTAGTTGCAAATTATTCTATCCAATATGATATGAAATCTTGCGAAGATTTTGCAATGGGGGATTTTGAAGAAAATTTTGAATGTGTCCACAACAAAACAGTAGGTGTAGGGTATGAAGAAAAGGTCATTTTTGTTAGTTTTAGTCTTTGTGGTCTCACTCTCTATGCTGCATACGCAAGTGCAAGTTTGTTAGGAACAACGATAGCAGGATATTATGAAACCAAATACAATCAAGTGTCATTGGATGTGTATGAAAAAATATCACTTGGAAAATTGTCACTTGAATCATGGGGTGCTATCGGTGCTAAGACGTCGGATTTATTACACTTTTCATATTTAGTAGGAGGGAAGGCCGGTTACGGTAATTTCGACCTTTCTGCGCAGTTCTTACAGCTTGGTGCAAATAAGTACGATGCAAGTTTCCAAACTGGAGATCCAAATAGCGTTGCATCTGCAGAAAATGGCTGGGCAGCATACGCTGACCTTAATTACAACATCAATGGATACAAACTGGGTGCATTTTTAAGGTACAATAGCGCATGGAATGCGTCAAACATGCTTCCATTGTATGGTTTAAAGGTTGGATACAAAGACTTTGAACTGAAAATTGGAAATGGTGATCTTATAAGCAATCTATCTGGAGAACAGAAGATAGCCATGGAACTTAACTACTACTACTCCATGGATTTCGGAAAACTGATCAGTTTCAATGCACAAGCAGCCAAACAAGTTTCAACAACCCAAACGCAGCAAGTTTCAACAACCGGATATGCATCTTTAATGGATGTTCTCCTGAGTGAAGAAGGAACGGTCTACACTGTTAAAGGGACTGTCACTTCTTCTAAGGACTTACTCGGCAAGGGCAGTTTCTACATCCAAGATGAGGCAGCCGGGCTCATGATTTATGCCCCATCCTACACTGACAGCGTAAGTATTGGAGAAGTTGTTGAAGTCACAGGAAGTACCAAACTGTGGAATGGCATGATAGAACTTGTTGCTACTCAAGTAAAAAAACTAGGAACTGGTCAACCTACAGCAGATGTGTTAATGAGCCTTTCGAAAACTACTCTCGGTAGTTTGGTTTACGTTGAAGGTACAGTTAAAAGCAAGGGTAACTTCGATTTCATTGTCGATACCGGAGATTTCTCAGTAAAAGTCTATTTGACAAAGGGTACAAATATCAACATATCAAATATAAGTAACGGTACAAAGGTTAAAGTCACAGGTATATTGAGCCTTTACAATGGAGAATACGAGATACTTCCAAGAAGCCAAGACGATATAGTGATCATTGAATGAAGCAATAGCGAAGATACTAAATAGTGCCGCCGATAATACCGGCGGCATTTTCTGAAATAAAAGAAATCATTTTTGAAAGGAATGAAACTATGGATGTCAAAAGGCTGATACCACTTCTATTTTTTGCTTTTCTTTTCACATTTTCTTCTTGTATGCAAACAAGTATTCCTATCCAAACGGACTCCGATGTTATTGAAATAAATCAACCACTTGAAGATGTTGATATTTCGTACGTCATAGATGGGGACACATTCAAGGTTGTTGGAAGTGATCAATCCGTTAGAATTGTTGGGATTGACACTCCAGAAATTCATGATTCAAGCAAGCCTATTGGCGAATACGGTGAAGAGGCAAAAGAATACTTCGAGGACTTTGCACAGGAATACGATGTGTATATAAAAAAAGTTGGCACGGATACTTACGGTAGAACATTAGCATATGTCTTCGGGAAAGTTGATGAAAACGAATATGCCTTCTACGAATCTTCAGTTGTAAAGCAGGGTTTAGCAAGGCCCCTGATATATGATGACAATGCTGATCAGTACCTAACACCTAAGATTGTACAGTCCTACAAGAAAGCATTTGAGGATAAAGTAGGAATCTTCTCAAAATGGGATAATGCACCGGTACTAACAAATGCACAGAATTACAAATCCTATTTGGGAAAGATAGTTTTCTTAGAAGGAAAAGTAACTAGTGTCACAAATTCCAATGGTTGGTACAACATCTACAGCGATTGGTTCAGAATAAACATTAGAGAAGAGGAATACCAATATCTCTTCAATAATTACAATTTATATAATTTGAAAGGCAAGACAGTACGTTTCTACGGTGAACTTTGGGATGAAAATGGAAGACCAGAGATCTTACTTAGAAGCCCAAATGAGATTTTGTTTAACTAATCTATTTACTCTCTCGATTTCCCCTCTCTAAAGACAGTCACGATGTACAAACCTCGGAAGGATAGTTGCAATATCGCAACTATCTTTCCATTAGAAATTCGTATTCTCCCATTACTTTGCATCACGGCAGTAGAAGATTTCGATTCGAGGAGTTCTTTCAAATCATCTATTGATATACCTCTTTCAACCATTCTATCGTACGTATGTGGCATGAGCAATGCTTCTCTTTGAAGTAACTCGATATAGAAATTCACCTGTATTAGTCAACTCCTACATAAAATACTTCTGAAACTCTTGTTAATATACATTATACCATTCCATCGAATATTCCATGAAACCAAAATGCTTGCATCTTGAGTATTCCATTCGAAAAAAATTATTTTCTTCTCAACAAGAATGAATTCACTTCTTGTTTTTGTGATAGAATAATTTTAGTGATGCAATTAGATTGTTGATAGACGGATAGATTTGTAAGTGATAAACTAATATACTAAAAAAGCACTAACGAAAACATTGAGATAGAAGGTGAAGGAGAATTGAAACAAGACCATTCGTCGATGAAATCGTGGAACAGAAGAACACTCGTTGAATTGCTATTATCAAATGGTCCAAAGACCCGCACATGGCTCTCCAAGATTACTGGCCTTGCACCAAGTGCTGTGACGAGACTTACCAGAGAGCTTATGGATATAGGCATTCTTACTTTCGTGCAACACGAAAACAAAGTAGAACCAGGTCGTAAAGGGGAGTTGTTAGATTTATCTCAAAAGCCCATTGCCGCAGTATTTGATGTTGGTGTAACGAAGACATCTTTCGGCCTTTCGTTTCTGAATGGAAAGTTGGATTTAATCTCTCACTTTGCCACACCTGAGACACCTGATGAGTTCTTTAGAATTGTCAAAGAAAAGGTAAACGAGATGAGGAATGTATATGATTTTAACATACTATCATTTTCGATTCCCGGTATCGTGAACATGGACAGTTCCACGATTATTCTTGCTCCAAACCTTGGCTGGTACGATGTAGACATCCCATCGTATTTTGGCGGAGGATACGAGATATTAGCAGATAACGAAGCAAACCTTTCCATGCTTGCAGAGGCAAGTTATTCACCCGAATCGCAGAACATGACAAATGCTGTCTTTGTCATAATACGAGAAGGTGTCGGAACAGGTGTACTCATAGATGGCAAAGTGCTACACGGTGACACATTTTCAGCGGGTGAATTTGGACACATGACAATCTCAGTCAACTCGGAAGAAGTCTGCCACTGTGGTAATACAGGATGTTGGGAATTGTTTTCAAGTATAAAATGGGCAAACAATCATTACGGAGAACTCGACGGTGAAACACAGATAGACAAGTTCGAAACACTCCTTAGATTGGCTAAAGATGGAACGCAAAAGGCAATCGACATCTTGAATGCCCATGCAGTAAATGTTGGAGTAGGCATAGCAAACATCGTCAACGCTATCAATCCTGATGTAGTCATCATCGGTGGTGCACTTTCGGACGCACCGGAGCAATATTTCAAGAAAGTGGAAGAAGAAACAAAGAAGAGAGCGTTAAGAATGGCAACCAGCAATCTGGTAATAAGACCCACGACATTCAAATCGCCATCGAGCAATTTGGTAGGTGCTTCATTCTTTGCGATTGAAAGATTCCTCGATGAAACGTTGAAATCATCTTGAGAATTACTTGAGAATTATATAAAAACGGGGCCAACTGGCCCCGTATTCTTTTAAATTCTAAAATTCAACAAAACTCAAACGCAGTAGAAATACAAAACTCAAGTAAATCAAAATGCACGTTTGATAATTTCAGAGAGGTCTTGCGGTAATAGTTTCTTTGGAGTCTTCACCACGACATTATACATAGCTTTGTATGCAACGTTTGCAATCCTATCTAATTCGTCTTCTTTGAAACCGAGAGAAGAAAGTTTGAGGTTCAGTCCAAAGTTTTCTTGCAACAAACGCAACTCCTCTATGAAAGCTGTGGCTGCTTTTCTCGACGTCAAGTACCTGACACCGAAAACTTCCCTTGCCAATATCGCCAATCTCTCATAAGACTCTTCAAAGATATATTCGAGTAAGTAAGGCCCAGTTATACAGAGCCCCAATCCATGCGCAAGTTCTGGATGAAAACCACTCAAACCGTGCTCGATTGCATGATTTGCAATGACTCCAGTCAGAGTTTCAGTTATACCCGCTTCAGTACTTGCCCATGCAAGATTCTCGCGAGCTTCCAGATTGTAACCATCTTTGTATCCAATTGGTAAATATTCTGCTACTCTTCTCATCGAATCGATCGCCAAGATATCCGAGTAAGGATTTGCATCGATATTCAAAAAAGCCTCTAAAGAATGGTAGAACGCATCCATCGAAGTATAGGCAGTCTGATCAGCTGGCAAGGTCACCATTACCCTTGGATCAACGATCGAAACCTTCGGAAATATCACATCGTAACCAATTCCGACCTTCTCATTTGTCTCTGGGTTCGTTATCACAGCAAACGGATCTGCTTCCGTACCTGTTCCGTGCGTTGTTGGAATTGCTATCACTGGAAGAGCTTTATCCGGCTTTTTTCCGCCACCGACCTCGACGTAGTCCCAAAATTTTCCGCCCATAGCAGCAGTTATCGCAATCGCCTTTGCCGAATCAATGGCACTACCACCACCGAGCCCAACAACGAAATCAACCTTCCTTTCTCGCGCAATTTGAGCAGCCTCATCAATATCGTACGATACCGGATTTGGTTGAACCTTGTCGTAAATAATTGACTCAACGCCAGCTTTCTTGAGAAGCTCAACCGTTCTATCGAGTAACCCGGTTCTTTTAGTACTGCTCCTTCCGGTTACCACCATCGCAACATTGCCAAGTGGTTTGACTAAACTCGGTAATTTCTCAAGCGAATCAACTCCAAACAGCAGCTTTGTTGGAAGATAAGCTTCGAACATCTTTCATCATCTCCTTTTCTCAAAATTCCATTCTTGTTGCTAATCAATGCTCACCATATTAATTCTACCACTATTTTTCGGTGTGTTTTAGTTGCAACTCTCTTCTGCCTACATACATTATACATTTAATCTTTCTCGGAACGAAAAAACAATAACGTAACCAAATGTACAAAAAACGAACAGAGAAAGAGATTGGAGATAATTTTTTCCAATTAAGAAAAAATTAGAAGATTTTTTCGCGTATGCGTGACTTTGACACTTCACGTGGTAAAAATGTATCATATCACTGTAATTTTCGAGTAAGCGGTAAGTGGGGAAAATAATCCACTCACACAAAAAGGGAGGGTCTGGTATGAAAAAACTTATACTTGTCAGTAGTTTTTTGGTAATGCTTTTTGCAACAGCCTTAACGTTTGCGGTTGATGTTGGTGTAGTGCTTCCGACGAATGTTCTACCAAGGTGGACTATGGATGAAAAGGCTTTTAGGGATCTTTTGAAGGATACGAAGTATACCGTTGAAATTCTTTACAGTCAAGGTTCTCCTGCAAGAGAAATGGAAAATGTTGAAGCATTGATTTCAAAAGGTGCGAAAGTCATTATCTATTGTCCAAACGATGCAGTGGCTGCAGCTGCTGTAGCAGAAAGGGCAAAGAAAGGTGGAGCTTACGTTATTTCTTACGATAGGCTCATTATGAACAGTGATTCCGTTGATTACTATGTGACATTCGACAGTGTTGAAGTTGGTAGAGCGCAAGGCAAGTTCTTGGTGGATAACGTAAAGAAAGGTACCAAGGGTAATCCACTCTACTTGTATGCTGGCCCTGTATCAGATAACAATGCTTTCTTGTTCTTCCAAGGTGCTTGGGAAGTATTGCAACCAAAGATTTTTGATGGTACATTTAAGATCGTAAATTCGAGTGAGGCTTTAAAGGTCATGAATAAGAAGAACCTCACAAGAGAAGAAATGGCCAGAATCATAGACCAAGTTTCTACAAATTGGGATTTCAATGTGGCTAAGAATAAGGCAGAAGACCATCTCACAAAGGCAAAGGCAACTGACAAGGGAGCAGTCTACATTCTCGCTCCAAATGATACGAGCGCAAGGGGTATAATCAGCGCATTCATCGCAGATAAAGATGTAAAGCAATACTATATCACTGGCCAGGATGCTGAAAAGGCAACTGTACAGTATATAATAGATGGAAGACAATCGATGACCGTATTCAAAGATGTCAGATTACTTGCAAAAGATGCCATCAATGCAGCACAGCTCTTGCTCCAAGGCAAAAAGCCTGCAACGAGCACGACATACAACAACTTGGCAAAAGATGTTCCAGCAATTCAATCACAAATTCAAGTTGTGACAAAGGATAATGTAAAGAAGATACTCATCGATTCAGGGTTCTATTCAGAAAAAGAGTTCAATTGGTAATCTCACATCTCACTTCTGTGATATCCTCGCATGAGGGTATCACAGAGTTTTTGAGACAATACACATGAAAATTTTGTATCATATTGTCGATTAATTTTCGATCAAAAGAATATCATTGAATAGTAGAGGAGGTTGAAAGAGATGAAATACTTCACAGATTTTACCAAAGTAAAATACGAGGGGCCCGATAGTACAAATCCCCTTGCATTCAAATTTTACAATCCCGATGAAATCATCGATGGCAAGCCAATGAAAGACCATCTGAGGTTTTCAGTTGCCTTCTGGCACACATTCGCCTATGGTGGTGTAGACATGTTCGGTGATGCTGCATTCGATAGACCATGGAACAAATTCACAGATCCATTGGATCGTGCGTATGCCCGTATCGATGCTATGTTGGAATTCACAGAACTTTTAGGACTTGAATTTTTCTGCTTCCACGACAGAGATATTACACCGGAAGGAAAGACACTGAGAGAATCTAACGCACTCTTAGACAAGGCAATTGCATACATGAAAAAGTCCATAGCTGGAACGAATCTCAAATTGTTATGGGGAACCGCAAACCTTTTCTCAAATCCAAGGTACGCGCAAGGTGCCTCCACGTCGCCCGATGCTAACGTTTTTGCATACGCAGCAGGTCAAGCGAAAAAGGCAATAGAAGTAACGAAGGAACTTGATGGACAAGGATATGTCTTTTGGGGCGGTAGAGAAGGATACGAGACACTTCTAAACACCGATATGAAGCTTGAACTCGACAACTTGGCAACATTCCTCTCCATGGCAGCAGATTATGCAAGAAAGATAGGTTTCAAAGGGCAGTTCTACATTGAGCCTAAACCAAAAGAACCAACGAAACACCAATACGATTTCGATGCCGCTGCATGTCTTTCATTCCTAAAGACCTACGGCTTGGATGATACTTTCAAATTCAACATAGAAGCAAACCATGCTACACTGGCAGGTCACACATTTGCACATGAACTCAGATTTGCAAGAATCAACGACAAACTCGGTAGCATAGATGCAAACCAAGGGGATATGCTGCTTGGATGGGATACAGATCAGTTCCCAACGAATGTCTATGATACAACATTGGCGATGTACGAAGTGATAAAAGCTGGCGGATTCAAGACGGGCGGTCTGAACTTTGATGCAAAGGTGCGCAGACCATCACACACACTCAAAGACTTACTCGTTGGACACATCGTTGGTATGGATACTTTCGCATTCGGTTTCAAAATTGCACACAAACTTGTGCAAGATCAAGTATTTGAAAAGATTGTTGCCGAAAGATACAGTACTTATTCATCAGAAATCGGGCAGAAAATTCGCAATAAGCAGACTAATTTCGAAGAGTTGGAAAACTACGTGATCGACAAAGAAATAGGCATGCCGAACTCCGGTCGTCAAGAAGAACTCGAGGGGCTTCTTAACTCCTACATTTACAAAGCGCTGAGAGGATGATGCTATGTACGCTGGATTGGACATTGGAACTACGTCGATAAAGTTGATCGTTGTAGACGAGGATGGCAAAATCATATTCAAAGATGCACAAGGCGTAAAATTGTACTCACCAAAGTCCGGTTGGTACGAACAAAACCCGAACGACTGGTGGAACGCAGCCAAGAAGCTTTTGAGCAATGCTGCAAAAGAAGGCATAGAAATCAAGGCTATCGGATTAACTGGGCAAATGCATTCGCTTGTTTTGGTAGATGTAAACGGCAACGTGGTCAGACCAGCGATTCTTTGGAACGATCAAAGGTGTTACGATGAGACAATCCAGCTAACCCAATCCCTCGGTGGAGAAGAAAGAGTCATCGATGAACTTGGAAATCCCATCTTGACTGGTTTTACCGCGCCCAAATTGTTGTGGGTGAAAAACAATGAATATGAAAACTACAAATCGAGCGTTCTATTCATGCTTCCGAAGGATTTCATTGCATGGAAACTCTCAGGCTCCATCCACACTGAACCGAGTGATGCTTCGGCAACGAGCCTTTTCGACGTTAAGAATAACACATGGTCACAAAGGGCATTTGAGATCTTCTCAGATTCTTCCATCAAACTACCGAAGATTTTACCTTCAGATGCCATCGTTGGTCAAATTCCTCAATCGCTT
>Ga0208459_1003951_pt1 | contig 11328 bp, 14 predicted proteins | sample AD_UKC087_MetaG_FD_184433 | JGI IMG/M metagenome (GOLD analysis project Ga0208459, IMG submission 184433) | Active sludge microbial communities of municipal wastewater-treating anaerobic digesters from USA - AD_UKC087_MetaG (SPAdes) (version 2) | ecosystem: Engineered > Bioreactor > Anaerobic >... | reverse complement strand
GATTCAGCGTTCTCCAACGGTTCGAGTAATACTGGATTCCTGTGATTTCCAAATACTCGCCAGATATGTTGCGTCTTGGATACCACCGCCGTTTACCACCATTGGCAACCTGGAATTTATGTTGCACTGTATTGCAACTTTTTCCACCATAAACAGGATCGTCAACAAACGATTCGTTAACTGGTTGCCAGGCTCCATTTTCATCCTGGTAATGCTGATCGTGAACTGTTATCGTGTAACGATATACTTGTGCAACATCGTCATACCATTTGGGGTATTTTCTTCCACGCGCTACGATAGTATTTGCCATCGCTGATTACTCCCTGCTACTTGTCCTGTCAAATAGCATTGTAAATTACTACTCGTCATTGTACCCGTTGTGATAAAAGCAGAAATAGAATTACTGATTCTTGCACCAGACGCAGGTAAGAGCACTTGTGCCCATTCGATCTCTGGAACTGCCCTTACTGATTCAGCACCTTCCATATAGCCAAGTGAAGACGAAATAATAGACGCGACCCCGACTATATATGCTTCTGCTTGATCATGTCTGGCATCTTGTCCTTTTAGGAAAGCTGGATTTTTCGAACTATCTTCAACTGTAATTGCCATAGATAAGTTTTATCCCTGCTAAGGTGTTTAGCCTACACAGGGACAATATGCCGTGCCTTTCTAGACAGAGCTATGAAAAAATTAAGGTGCTATTTGCCCCAAAAATGGGCTAACAAAAAAGTAAGAAGTCCAACCAGTGCTGGCGCAAAAAACCTTTCCAGTAATTGTGGCCAACGCACTGCAGTTGGGTCTTCTTTTTTGGCAATCACCTCAATTCTTTCCGATAAATGAGCGAGTTCGTTGCTGATTAATTGTTTCAGCGTATTCATATCAGAAATCAGTCCAGGCGTGCCATTGTAACCGCGAAGAGCATGAGAGCATTCAGTCAATAAATTGGATATATCCGAAATTTCCTTTTTCATCAATCCAATTTCTCCGCGTATCTGTTCGACTTCATGTCGTGTTGTTGTTTGTGGTTGTGTCATGCGAATCCCTCAATGTTGTATGGACTTTCATTTCGGATAATTCCCGAATTTCTTGACGTATTTTCCCATTTCCATCAACCCAGGTCATGAACACCTTGTCACCAAACACACTTCCAATTCCCTGCATTCTTATTTGATTACCAGAATACATAATTTCCAGCACCTCATAAGCCATGCAATATCCATTACATTTTTTGTGATGGTCGCAAATAATTGTGATTGGGCCACGAACTAACCGCAACTGTGTTACTCTCAAATTGTTTTCGGCAATAAAATCGAGCATTTTTTGCCATGAACTTTTTTCTCCAGGAGCAGGCGGCATCTCGCGCACCGTTGCCCCATTGGAAAGACTTGCCATCCAGCCTCCAAGCCAAGTTTCATTCATTTTGCACCTTCATCAGTTCATATCCACTGATTACTTGATACCCAAGCTCTTTGATAAGCCTCTCGAACAATTTGCTATGGTCGAAGTGCATAGGATAAACATCCTGTTGTCCAAAATTGGCCGTAAAGATAAACCTTCCACCTGGCCTCAGTTTTTCCCATGCAGCTTCCATCACTCGCTCCAACTCTTGTTCAGAAAGGTGCTCAAGCGTTTCAATGGATACAATGTAATCCTGGCTTTCTGCAGGTGTGTTCTCAATCCATCCATCAGATACAATTGATATTTGCCCAGATATTTCACTGAGTTCATCTAAAAGTTCATTGTAACGAATATCAATCATATTCCTAAGGATTTCATTGGGTTCACATGCTACAACTCGATTGCCTTGTATCCATAGCTGAAGTGCTATCGTTCCAATGCCTGCACCGATTTCCAGCACATCAGCTTCATGGATATGTGTCAATAGCTTTCGAATCTTGTGAAACTGAATCAGGAAGTTCCAGTGAAGAAGTTCCATTGCATACAACTTCCCTACTTCTGGATCGCGATAAAAATCAGTAATCTCTTCAGGAGATGGCTTTCTGTTCTTGAATTTCTTCGTCCAGGCTTTTCCAACCATCGCTGGACTTCCTGCTTTGATTTCTTGAATGGCTTGCTCGATTTCAACTCCCGTGAGTTTAGACCACCATCTTGCGGCTATACCTTGCGTATAGCTGGTGAAATCAATTCCACGACCTACGTATTTCATGCGAAATTGGGCTTGGCCCATAGCTACCCAATGATAATGTCCACAAATTGTTGAGATATCACAATAAACTGGAATGCCTGCCTCTTTCGCTTCCTTGCAAAACATCAAGTCCTCAGAGTTTCCACCGACCCTGTATTCAAACCAGGGTCTTGGCAAAATCTCGAATACACTTCGATGTATCAGAATGCATCCCGTTCCAACTGCATCACATTCAATAAGTGGTTTGTTTGGTATGTTATCTATGGCAATTGCACCATCTCGCATGGGAATATCATTTGTTTCTAGGAATTCATAGACCATCTTTCGGCGCGGAGCCCATGTATGCGTGTCTCGACCATATTTGTCTTTTCGATAACCAACATAATCGAATACAAATGGATCGTGACTTTGACCGCGATGAAAGTAAAGGGCTCCAACAATGGGCTTCTTCCAGGCTGCTAATCTCATCGGAGCTTCAACGGGATGTTCCATGTCTGTATCAATCATTAATAACCATTCGGGACGCTTTTCTTGACGTAAGAACGCCTCAACAATTTGATCCCGATTGCGATCCACCCGATGTCCTTCAGCCTGATAAAATCCACATCCATGTCCAGCATTGGCAATCGCCGTAAGAAGTGCATCACGATTGTCAATAAACTGATTTAGTTGTATCCTCTCACGGGGAATACCAACATAGATTAAGCCGTTTCCATATCCTACCTCATCTAAATTCATCTTCATCCTCCTGTTTTTAGCTATATGTCAAGCCTATCCCAAAATCAAACTGGGTCTTTGCTCCAACGCTCTCTGGCCGAGCGGATACAGCAATATAAAAAGTATGCTCGGTAGCTGCCGACTGATCACTCAAGGTAAGCCGCTCGCCAGAATTGTCGCCACCAATATTCGCGCTATCGTCATTGATCAGTGTCCACGTAGATGCACCGACTTGGCCTTCTACCGCATAGGCCTCAACCCCAACTGCTTCGGCAGTCGTGGTTGATCCATCAAATGCGTAAAACCTGGCATTTGAAACAGCAACCGAAGATGCATCTGTGAATAAAATACGCATGGTGCATTCCGTGGCAGCCAGATTTGCATTACTGATTGTTTCTGTCGAACCACCATTTAACTTGAACTGAGTGTTGGAAACATACTCAACGTTTGGTACATGATTTGTCCCACACTGATCTGTGCCAGGATCACCATTCCCAAGATGAGTACCACTATTCCAGGTTCCTACCGTGATGGGGACACCCAAATCAGTTCTAGAACCCGAAAAAACAATCGTGTTTGAAGATACGCCCATCCATGCTGGAGTATTCGCATAGACTTGCCAGGTAAAAGTAGCCATTCTAGCCTCCTTGTAAATAAACTGGTGCGGTATGAGTTTCGTATCGTTTCGCAAATGAGCGATTGATATAAACTTTGCCGCTTGATACAATGCCACTTCCTTGTGTGGCTGTTACTACATGAAGCTGGTACCTGTATGTGCCATACAACCCAAGCGTGTCCCCAGGCAATAGATGTACAACACAAATTCCGGTTCCAGTTACTTCAATTTCATCTCCTGTCTTTGAACTCTTCATTAACTCAACATGTGGATTCTTGCCATCATCGCTAAATAACGCCCACGTGATTTCAGCACCATCCAAATCTAGCGGATCCCCACTTTGATCTACGATAGTGAACTGAATGTCTTTTTCGTCCGCCTCATAAAAATCTTCCAGGATATCTTGCTTTTCTTCTGTCATCTCTCATCTCCTGGTTCTTGCTTTGCACGCCGTGCAAACGGCTTCTCTTCTTCTGAAACATCGACGGATTTCTTTTCCGATTCCATCGCATTTTCTTCACGTTGTTCATTTGCTTCCATCTGCATTTTTAGTTGCTTTTCTGCCTGTTTGTTTGCAGCCTTCAACCTTGCTTCCTCAACATCTGCAATCCATTTCAATATTCGGTTCCGTTCTTCTGTAATATCTTCAACATCGCCTGATAATTCAAGCAAATGTTCAATAGATGCAATTTCCGCTGTAGATCGTTGTACCCATTCTTGCACATCCGCTTCCCGATCTCGTGGCAATAATGGCGACCATACCTGTTTCATTCTCATGGCAAGATGCTTCTCAGTAATCCCACCTATCTTTTTTGTGAACATAATCCGCAGCAGGATATTTTGTAAAATATCCATTCCTACTGTCCAATAATATCTCTCAGTCGATACATGAGAACCCAATGGCCAGAAACGCATTGCCAATGTCATGGCGGATCGTTGGCTTCCCTCATCCTCTCCATAGGCTACAGGTGGTACAAAGCTGTCCCTTAAATACTGTTGCCAGATGGAATCAATCAATCCTTTCATAGCGGCAGATGCTCTTTGCTGCCTTACTTCAAACATATCCGGTGGCTTCTCGTTTCCTGTAATACCACTCGTCTGACCCAGATCTGCCACTTCAAGCCAATTCGTGATCTTCTTCATTTGCACCGTGCCAGACACATCGCGTATTGCTACAATCGGATGGGCATCATCATTTGTGGCATCCCCATAATCCCCATACCTCAAATTCAGTTCCTTCACATAAGCAATCAAATGTTTGAAAGCATTTGATCCTAAAAAGTTGATGTCTCGAATATGCGGTATATATACGACTGGCACAAACCCAAATGGATTTTCCCCAGAAAGCAAGATTTCCTTCCCCGCTACCACTTTCCTTACAATCTGATTGTTTACCCGAATAATATAATCCTTCGGCGTCCAATATTCCGTGTACCAATATTCACTTTCATCCGTTATTTTATATCCATAACTTTCTGCTTCATTTTCATCAATCTGCCTGACAATCCAGCATTTTGCTAAATGATAATAATCACTTGCATCGGGTATCGCCACTACTGTCTTTGGATTTGGGGCTTCTATCCGAATTGGAATGCTTCGAGTACCACCATATTGACTTGATTCCCAAGGAACAAACGTAACCTTGAAAAAACACCCCCCATAAATCTGCGAAACATAAGCATTTCTAATCATTAAATCACGCCCGCCACTTTCCCACCATACTTGATTCAAGACCTCTTCTACATGTTGTGTATCTTTCTTCCAGGTCTCTATATCTTTATCGCCACCAGATTCTGGCGGTATCATTTTCGTTACTATCAGTGGTCGCCCGTCATTTTCTACTTCCCCAAATAATGCATACGCATGTTTTGCTACCGTTGCCCGTATTGGATTGATTTGCATCGGGTATAAATCTGCAGGCCGCCCTTCTTTCCCCGATATCGTTTCCCTTAATGCGTCTCCTGTGTACCAGTTCTCCTGCTCTTCATATTCTACCAATTGATCCTGATACTCAGAATAAGGAAATCCCTTTAAATCCTCAAGACTAAACTTTGATGGAATGATCGTTGATATCGCCTGACGTAAATTGCTCATTAATGCCATCTGTCTTGCTCCTTCTTGAAAAGTGCGGCTCAATCCTCTTCATCTCCATATCAACCATACCCGCTTCTATTATAGCCGGTCTTTTCTTCTTTTCAATCACCTTCCCCTGACATTTCGCCTATCACGGGATACGTTCCGGCGGTAATGACGCATGGGCTCGGAGTGATCGCCTGCTACGACCTTCACTAGTATTCCTTCGATTGCCCATAACCATCTCATCACCCTTCGGACGACCTTCAATAACCAACGACCCAATATCAACATGAAAGAATCCTCGTATTACATGCGCACTCATCGCTACCATCGCAACAATGTCTTGTGCTATCTTCTTGTCGTTCTCCGGCGTATAATTCGCCAATTGCGCCCGTATCCCAGATATCGCTTTCGGCCATCGAAACATCCGGTTCTCTATAAATACCCTCGCCGCTATCAAATACTCCATCTTGTGCGAGCCACTAAAATCCAATCCATTGATCCCTCTGTTTATCCCCATTGGACTTTCATACCCCACTTCTCCATCTTCCTGAAATCGCTTCGCAAATAAATGCTCATTGATCACCTGCGACGTGCTTTTCTGCGGCCCCGTATTATCAATATATACCCTCAATGGACGATATACATCAATCAAATCAAATAACATGTCAATACATGGCTGTATCCTCCCACCTCCACTCCCCCATACAAACGCTACAAGCTCCGCAGGCTTCCTCGGAAATTCCGTTACCTTCCATACCCCCAATACATACGCATTCCTCTTCGGCGGACTGTCTGTCCCAGGATCTCCTATCAATAAATACAATTCCCTCGGATTCGGCGGTACCCTGTAATGCACTACATTCGCTCCCCTCATCCGTTCATATACATACCCACTTTCTTCAGCTTTCGCTTTCGCTTCCACAATCTCCCCCATAATCTCATCTTCACATCCCTCAATCGCTTTCCGACTGAAAAATGCACCCTTCCCTTCTGGCCTCCCTCCATCTAGAAACCTCTGCTGATCCTCCAGTGGTATCCTCGCTAACATCCGCTGATATTGCTTCTCCGTTACATTCTTGTTGTCCTTCGTCGCTACTATCACACTCAAAAAATTCTCCGGATCCGCCATCGCATTGTCAAAGTAGTACCATAATTGATAATTGTCCCACGAGTTGCTCGTCATGCTGAATCGCCCTAATCTCTCCCTCCCTCTTACACTCCCCCTCATACGTGACCCTACATTAATAATAATCTCCTCTAAATTGTTCAATAACCCCGCTTCATCTAGATTAATCCAATCCCCTTCCCATGACAATATGCCCGTCGCATCTTTGTCTACACTCATAAATTCCATTGTCGATTCACAGATTTCTTTCCCTATCCGAAATCGTATGATAATCTTCGGATGCGGCATCCGCGGCTTCTCCCATATCAAATCGTCAAATCGCGTGTTCCGCGCATGCCTCAATATCAAATCATACATCTGCTGCGCTTGCCATGCCTTCTGCGCTATGTTCAAAAATTTGAAATCATTCGCTGTCAAACACCATACACATGCCCCCATCCCTATCCCTAACGTCTTCCCTGTCCCAAATCCCCCAATTACCGTTATGTCCGTCTGCGACGCCATGCATACATCCCTTTGCCATTCCCCCTCTTCTGTAAAATTGTCGTCAAACCTCCAGCCCCTCTCTTCCCCTCGATGACGAAAAAAGTAGTCCGTAATTATGTTCGGATCTTTTTGCCCTGCCCTCAATATCTCAATCTCTTCTTCCGTCAACGCCGTCTCTTCCCTCATTTCCCTACCTCTTAATCCCAAAATGTAATAACAGTTTCTTGAATTTCTCGCTCGCTTGCTCTACCTTCCACAAATCTACCATCAACTCTTCCCCCCTGATGCATTTCTCATATACTACCTTCGCCTCCCCTTCCCCAAACACAAACACCAAATACCTCTGCCCCCTCCCGTCCCTCTCACATCGTATGTCTTCCCACTGTACCCCACTCGCTAATATCCCTAGTATCGTCCAGTAATCCTTCGTCTCTATCTTCCCCTCTTTCCCCTTCTCCTCTTTCTTCCCTCTCTTCTCTTCATCTCCCATTTCCTATTCCTCCTGATAAACTCCCGTACATCCCTTCTTCACTCATCTCTATAAATATCACCCCTTCCCCTCCCCCTTCTTTCCCTACCTCTATCACCCTCCACGTCTTCCCCCCATATACTATATACCCACTCCTCTTCTCCCTTTCCCACATCTCCTTCATTACCCCCCACTCCCCTTCCCCTTCCTTCACTACCTTCTTTTTCATCTCACTTCCCTCCTCCCCCCCTCTCCTTCCTCTTCCTTCTCTACCCTATTATATACCATTCCTCCTTACTTTTTCTACCCTCCCCTCTTCCCCTTTCCTTTACCAACAAATTCCTAAACCAAAATTTTTGAGTTTTAAACCAAAATTTTTAAGCCTGGGTAATATGATAGGGTAGGGGGGGATAAAAGTGAACATGGGGTATTGACGATTCTGTGAGGGGGGCGCAGGATATATATATACCCCCGTACACTACTCCCCCCCTACCTCGCCACACTCTCTTGGGCCTGAAAGAGAGTAACAACATCAAGCCCTGCGCTACAGGGCGGATTGCCCCCCTGAACGGCAGATAGACACGGGGTGGGAAGCGCAGGCGTGGAACTCGCTTAGCTTAGGCGGTTGGTAGAGCGAGCACGCAGAGTACGAATAACCGCTAGCGGTAAGGCTGCCAACCCTTACCGTTATCTCCAAAGAACTGGGGATCGGCCTAAAGCGGCTAGAAATAGATGAGGCTAGCGTCGGCTGTGCCTAAAACAGTACGCGGGTGCATCGCTTCGGGTGATGCGACCACCGAGAAGGGATGGGCGCTCGGTAAGCTTCCCATTGAAGGGAGAAAGGAGGTGAAAAACAATGGGAAACCGGAACATCGAAGAAATGCGGGCACTTACCTGCCTTGATGGCAACATCAGGGTAGGTAAGTGTCCACATTCCTTGAGGCTTACGACTCAGGGATGTAGGACGCAGGGCTGCCCTTGCCCATGCTTATACAGATAGGCAAGGATGGAACGGCATAGGGAGCGCAGTTTGCTCTTTATGTGCAGTGGTGGCTGCGGTAGTGTGTACGTACCGTAGCTCTGGCCCTATAGCTGTGGGATATATACCCTGTAAGCGACCACAGTGGAAAACATTAAGAGAACCCTTCTGCCACGACAAGAAGGGAAAGGGGAAATGGGAGCAACCCGCTCTTTCCCCTAAACCGAGATGAAGCTCTAGTGGAGCCGCGCCTCTACTAGAGTGGATTCCTCTGTGGCATAAAGCACTAATGGGGTAACCTTAATGGAAAGCTTGGTGAAAGGCCATAAACCTAAAAAGGGACAAAAATAGGCAGGCTGCCTTCGATAGGTATTCGCCATCGTAGTTTGATGGAAACCTATCCAGCGAGGCATTCCAATCGCAGTTTGATGGAAACCTGCCTGTGGCCACCACCAACCAGCGTGGAGAATGCTGGAAGGAATGCGTAAGCATCCCGCTCCCGTCAGAGAGTGCCATCTGACTGGCACGCCGGACACATGGGCAAGTGACCAATCCGGTAGCGAGAATGCCCCCCTGACGAGGGTTAAAACGTTCGGTAGTGCCGAAACCCTTGCGTCCAAGGGTCCGTGGCGGGAAAGTGTCTTACCTTATGGCCTAGACTGGCCGTGCAGAATGCCATAAGGAAGGACACTAGGCACTCCAGTCGCCAGTCTGCTTGTATAGGGACTGGCAACCGTGCAGGCGGTCAATCCTGCCTCCGGTGGGAGGAGAACGTCCCACATTCGTTTGTAAGGGAAAGGGTATATACGCTCCAGGGTGCGATCCTGCGAGCATCTCTTTCCTGAGGGAATCGGATATCAACGCCATCCTGGCTGGCGACAGACAGTGCCGCTGACGCGCTTTGCACGGCGTGCAAAGATGCGTCTAGGAAAGGGCTATTCCCTTGGCACTCGTTCTGGTCACATTCCAATTCTGCCAACAGGATGGTGAAACAGTTGGGCTAAGCCAATGCCCACCCTAACACGCGGGGAAAGACGTGTCGTCCTATGCTTAAGGCATAGGCGTGCAGGTATCCCAGACCTGCGTAAGATGCAATTCTCCAACCGATAGGAGAATAAATAAAAGTCGGGGACCAGACCCATCCGTAAAAGCGGTCATTCTGGTGCAATGCCAGGAGGGTCTCCTAGCACGGAGGCGTAACCGTGCATGACCTATCCGCCATGCAATTTTGTGGTGGAGGGTCGCAACAAAAACACCATCCGTTTTTTAGTGCAGCATGGTCCTTAGCCAGCTATGCTGCAGAAAGGAGAACAAAATGGCTAAAAATTCAAAGGGGACCGTAGTGGTCCCCACCCCCGCCACCGGGTTAGAGGTGGCAGTGATCGAGCCCGCCAGTGCGCTGGCGGCCCTCGAAGGGATTTTCAACCGTGTCGTAGACACGGTTGAGTCCCAGTTGCAGAAGGATGCCGAATTGGAGACGGCGATCGTGGCCGCCTCCAAGGAGGTAGCCCAGTTTACCGCGGTACTCAAGCGGGGTGAGGAATCCCTTGCGGGCTTCCGCCCCGCGATGAGTGCGGAGGAAATCGCCTCGGCGGAGGCCACCCTGGCGGCCATCCGCCGCCGGGTGCAGGATCTCCAGGCGGCAGTGGCTGATTTTCAAGCCCAACGGGCGGACCTGACCGCCCTGCGGGCAGTTAAAGAGGCAAAGGCTAAGGCGGCGGCGAAAGCGGCCGCTGAGGCCCAGCAGAAAGCCAGCCAGTTGCTGGCGGACGGAACGCTCGTCCGCGGCGTACTGGCTTCGGCCAGGAGCGAGGTCGCGGCGGGGAACCGCGGCCCGCTCACGCGGGCAGATGGGCCCAGAATCCACCAATTGGCGGTCAAGAAATTGACCGCCAAGTTGGCGGAGCTTGGACTTTCGAAGGCCCAGGAATGGGCCGAGAAGGAAATCCAGTCCGCTGAGGCCGCCCGCCGAGAGGCGAAGGCGGAGGAAGCGGCGAAGGCGAGGATGGAGGCGGCAAGGAAGGGCAAATAGCCCTTCTAGCCCCCCCTTCTAGCCCCCAGTAATCTACCAAAAGCACGGCGAGGTCTCACAATGACGAGATCTCGCTTTATAGCGAGATCCGTCTAAGCGATCTCGCCGTGCAACTTTGAGGAGGTAAAAATGAAAGAAAAACAAATGATGGAGGAGGCGAGCACCGTGCTCGCCATCTTCCGCAAAAGCCTTGCAGAAGGAGGCAAGTGGCATAGCCATTTTGCCTCCTTCTGTGAAGGAGTCCGCGTGGCGGGAAAGGATTCAGTCCGCCTGGATTCTTTCATCCGTCAGTTTGTCAAGTCCCATGGGGAGTGGATGGCGTATTTGTGCGCCGTCTACGCCGATCACATGGGATTGGCGTACCTCAGCGGATGGTCTCTGGAGGATGCACTTTGGTGCGTCCTCTCCTCGAAAGAGGCCAGTTCCGTCGAAAAGAGCCTGAAGGAGGTTCTGTTTCAATGACAGAGCATCCTGCAGGGATCTTTAGATTTTTCAAACTCCTAAGGGAGTCGATCCTCATCGGGATCGCTCCTGATGGACGGAGTTTGGAATTTTCTAGATTCCCATCATCTTCCCATATGACCGGGTATCTACCGGTCAGTATGGGAAAGGATGGAAATTCAGTGGAAAAGCAACAATTCTTCACCGGGAAGCCCCGGAAATGAAGCGTTGCGA
>Ga0208459_1003949_pt1 | contig 11338 bp, 11 predicted proteins | sample AD_UKC087_MetaG_FD_184433 | JGI IMG/M metagenome (GOLD analysis project Ga0208459, IMG submission 184433) | Active sludge microbial communities of municipal wastewater-treating anaerobic digesters from USA - AD_UKC087_MetaG (SPAdes) (version 2) | ecosystem: Engineered > Bioreactor > Anaerobic >... | reverse complement strand
GAACAATACCCCCCCCTTTTTAATACAATGACCTGATGGGCTACTTCAGAATACCTGCACTTACTACATCCCCTCTGGCTGATCGTGGCCCCATGCATTCATTGTTTAAATGCCTTCAGATACGCTGGGTGACCGGAAAACTCCTCTCTGGATCTCCTCTTGAGCGTTTCAATAAAAAAGCTTGACTGATATCAAGCGGCAATTTGTCTTGGTAAAAAACTAAGGAGATATAAAATGGCAGTTAAGATTGATAAGGACACTTGCATCGGTTGCGGAGCTTGCGTGGACGTATGCCCCGTTGGTGCACTGCACATGGAAGGCGATAAAGCACAAGTGGACGAAGGTACCTGCATCGATTGCGGCGCCTGCATCGCCACATGCCCCGTCCAGGCCATTAGCGAGTAAGTTCTCACCCGCTTGAAAGAAAGGTGGAGCAGGCTACACAATAGTCTTCTCCACCTTTTGTTACCACAGGATGTTTAGGAGTTTTAAAATGAAACAAATCTTACTTTATCTCTTTTGCCTTGCTCTGATGGGTACCCTTGGAGCCATTGATGTAAGCGGCACTCAGACGGGTACCTGGGATCCGGCCAACAATCCGCACATGCTGGTGGGTGATGTAAGTGTCCCTGCTGGAAGCACTTTGACCATTTTACCGGGAGTGGTGCTCCAGGCTACTGGAAACTACAGAATCAACGCGGAAGGCAGCATTCAAGCCGTGGGTACCGAGACCGACAGCATCTATTTCCAAAACGCGCAGAATCCACCCACCAATCTCTGGAAAGGTTTGCGCCTTGAGAATGAAAGCGTGCAGAGCAATTTCCAGTACATCGTGGTGGAATATGCGGAGTATGGGATCAACGCGGTGGACTCGCCGATGGAAGTATCCAATAGCCGCTTTAGTTACAATCAACGGGGGCTTCATCTCTATGGCATTGGAAACAGCAACCCCGCGGTGATGAACGTGCATCACAATATCATCGAACATACCATGCAAAACGGCATTCTGATCCCTCAAAACAGCAATGCCTGGGTGCATCACAATGAAGTGCGCTACAATGGCACCGTGACGCAGTATTACGGGGCAATCCAGCTTGCCAATCAATCCGCCGGCGGAGCGAATAACCCGATCATCGAGCATAACTACATTCACAATAACTACAAACAGGGCATTACAGCCTGGGATGTGGTGGGCGCAGGAGCTATCAACCCCACCATTCGTTTTAACCATATCGAAGGAAACCTGACCGGTATATATCTGCTAAATGCCAGTGGGATCGTGCATAACAATACCATTATCAATAACTTCATTCCCGGAGATACCAATAGCGGAGCGGGGATGATGATCAGCGGGGCCACTTCCGTGCCTTATATCGCGGAGAATATCCTCACCGGCAACTTCACGGCTTTTTACATCACCAATAATGCCAAGCCGGTTTTGGGCGATCTGGCAGAAAACCACCCCTGGGCCTATGGACAAAACGTGATCCAGAACAATATCGACGAAAGTAATACCCTGCACTCAGTGGTCTGCGCTTCATATCCCACTGCGACGAACGTGATCAAGGCTGAAAATAACGACTGGGGAGTATATACCGCCGCTGAGATTGCCATTGGCATCATGGATAGTAACGACAGCGCTTCCCTGCCAACAGTGGATTTTGACCCCTGGTTCGAGCCTCAGACGGGCATCACGATCAACGGTTCATATTGTTGGGATACGGATGATTATGACTATCTGGAGCCCAATGAACTCAAGCTACTGCTCTTTGATCCGGTAAACCGTGAAGTGGTAGAAAGTCACGTATTGGCCAGCAATCCCTTTAGTATCACCAGCGAGATTGACGTGAATTTCATCGCACTCATCACCGGTGTGGATGAATCCCGTGAGATCTGGGCAGCTTCCGGCACTTTGGAAAATCCCGCCTACTTCAACCCCGTAAGCGGCACGGTGGATCTGGGCGATATCAATATCAATGCCTGGCAGCAGTATCACATGGCACTCAGGGGAGATTCCGAGATCATCGAAGGCAGAGAGGTTTATCCGGTCTATAACGGCTTCCTCGTCTTTCAGCATGATAGCGTGGACTATTTCTATGATGAAGGTGACTATCGCTACATCTACAAACATGGCTATGACGCCGATGGCACCTGGCAGGAAGTAACATTTGGCTGGGGACAGATCTATAACAAGATCCAAAACATGGCTCATGGCGAAAGCTGGATTCAGAATTACGTAGAAAACGGCGCGCCAATCCAGAGATCGGTGCAGTGCTACATCGACAACGATGCCGGGCTCAGCCTGCTGGTGCGCAATATGGACAATAGCATCCACTCCCAGACCTTCTGGGGCTATGCGATGAGTTTCGAGCACGAGTATCCTTACGATAATCAGGCTTATGCCGATCGCTATCTGGACATCGTGGAGATTGAACCCGGAGTAGTGAGGAAATATCATCATCGGAACAGCGCCAATCCCATCCCGGTATTCCGTTTGAGCGGGGCGCCAGTGTGTGGGGAGGATTGTTTTGCCATGGACTTTTGGTGGCAAGCTCCAGCACCCGACGGCAGCGCATATGTCAATTATATGGTCTATATGCGTGATTATGAAAACCAAGAGCATCTCCTGGGCACAGTGGATTTTACCGAGAATACATACTATGCTGCCGATGTGGTCGGATCAGGTCCTGCCTGGTTTTGGGTTGAGGCCAATACCGCCGGGGGACAGACCATTTACAGCGCGGAAGTGATGTTTGAATTCCCCGTATCAAATAGTGATTTGGTGCAACAGCCGACCTTGAACATCTATCCCAATCCGGTAAGCTTCAAAGCTGGAGCCGGCCTGGTATTGGAGCACAAAGGTATGGATCAGCCAGTGTTGAAGGTCTATAATCTGCGCGGACAGCAGGTTTACAGCGCCAAGCTGGATAAAGGCAGCGATCAGTGGCGTGGAGTGGATACACGCGGCAAGCAGGTGGGTAGCGGGATCTATTTCCTGAGAGTGGAAAGTGCCAATCATACGCCGCTAATCCGCAAGATCATCGTACTCAAATAGGTGATATATATGTCCAGAGTAGATATTGCCCTGAAGAGATTTGATGCAGGGTTCAACTGCGCTCAGAGCGTGCTGAGTGCCTTCGCAGAAGATCTCGGTCTAAAAGAGGAAACTTCCCTGCTACTTGCCTCAGCTTTTGGTGGCGGTATGCGAATGGCTGCCACCTGTGGCGCCCTGACTGGGGCTTTGATGGCTCTGGGACTGGCGCAGGGCTTTGATAACGTGGATGTTGACAAGAAAGCCCATATCGAAAACTTGACCAAAGAATTGGTGGCACGCTGGACTTCCATCATCGGCGACACCGACTGCAAAGATATCCTCGGCATCGACGTTTCCAAGCCTGAAGGAAGGACTGAAGCCAGGGCAGCAGGAGTGTTTGACAGTGAATGCCCACGTTGCATCGAACAAGGTGTAACTCTGTTGGAAGAGCTGCTTGCCAGCATTGCCTGATCGTCAGAACTTAAGTATCTTATATAGCGGGGTTTACTTATCACGGAGTGAATCCCGCCCAGCATAGAATATCAAGACAGGAGGAAAAATGTCTGAGATTATATACATTAAGGGACGTGAGATTCTGGATTCTCGGGGAAATCCAACCGTGGAAGCCGACATCCATCTGGAAAGTGGCGTGATGGCGAGAGCCGGAGTACCCAGTGGAGCGTCCACAGGAGAACGCGAAGCCATAGAACTGCGCGATGGTGACAAGAGCCGTTACCTGGGCAAGGGTGTGCTAAAAGCCGTGCAAAACGTTGATGAGATTATTGCCACCGAGCTTCTGGGCATGGAATCCATGCAGCAGGCCGCTCTGGATAAGATGATGCTGGAGCTGGATGCTACCGAAAACAAGGCCAAACTTGGCGCAAACGCCATTCTAGCTGTATCCATGGCCGCCGCCAGAGCTTCCGCGATGGAGCTGGATATACCGCTATACCGCTATTTGGGCGGAGTGAATGCGCTTACCCTACCTGTTCCGATGAGCAATATCATCAATGGTGGCGAACATGCCGATAACAACGTGGATATCCAGGAATTTATGGTGATGCCCCTGGGTGCCAAAAACTTCCGTGAAGCCCTGCGCATGAATGCCGAAGTGTTCCATGCCCTCAAATCCATTCTCAAAGGACGTGGCCTGGCTACTTCCGTGGGTGATGAAGGTGGTTTTGCCCCCAATCTGGCCTCCAACGAAGAAGCCCTCATCGTGATCGTGGAAGCCATCACCAAAGCCGGATACAAACCCGGTGAAGATGTTTACATTGCGCTGGATGCCGCTGCATCCTCCTTCGTACAACCCGACGGGAAATACGCCATCGATGGCAAGATGCTCAGCAGCGATGAACTGATCAGCTATTACGAAGGCATCATCGCCAAATACCCCATCTGCTCCATCGAAGACGGCCTGGCAGAAAACGACTGGGAAGGCTGGGCTATGATGAATAAGCGTCTGGGGCATAAGATTCAATTGGTGGGTGATGATCTGCTGGTTACTAATACCAAGCTGATCAAACGCGGTATCAAGGAACACCTGGCCAATTCGGTGCTGATCAAGCTAAATCAGATTGGTAGCGTTACCGAAACCATCGACGCCATCAATACTGCCCACAAAGCTGGCTGGACCTGCGTGGTTTCACACCGCAGCGGCGAAACCGGAGATACCTTCATCGCCGACCTGGCGGTGGCCATGAATACCGGACAGATCAAGACTGGCTCCATCTCCCGAAGCGAGCGCGTGGATAAATACAACCAACTGCTCAGAATCGAAGAAGAACTGGGCGAAGCTGCTTACTTCCCTGGTAAAGCAGTGATTAAACAATTGGGATAATATACTATAGATACGATAAAGCCCGGGTGATAATCCGGGCTTTTTTGGTTGATAAAAGACCTACTACTCTCTCATGTAACAGAGAACCCTGTTCTTCCCAGCATGCTTGGCCTCGTATAGCGCCAAATCAGCTTCTTTGAGGATGGAATCCCTTTCGCATTTTCTCTCGCAGTAGGACATCCCGATGGAGATGGTGATGGGGATCACTACATCCCGGTAGCGCAGATTGATAGTACTGACCCGCTTGCGAATACGATCCAGCACCACGCGCGCACCTTCCTGGGAAGTTTCCGGTAAAACAAAGAGGAATTCCTCGCCGCCCCATCTACCCACAGTATCAGTTACGCGGATTCCGCCAATCAACACCTCTGCCAATGCTTTGAGTACTTCGTCACCCGCATCGTGACCATAGGTGTCGTTTACTTTCTTAAAATCGTCCAGATCGGCGATGGCGACGGCAAAACCGCGTTTACTACGCTGACTGCGTTGAAGCTCGTTGGCCAGCCGTTCTTCCAGTTCCCGGCGGTTGTAGAGCCCGGTTAGCTCATCCTTTCTGGCCAGTCGGCTAAGCTTTTCGATGGCGGATTGCAGATCCAGATTGGCTTTGCTGAGTTCGTTATTCATGTGATTGAGGTTGGTTTCTGCGGCAATCAGAGGATCAATGTTTACAAACATACCCAGCACGCCCAGGATCCGGCCATCCACATCGCTGATCGCACTCACGTGCAGATCGGCCCAGATGATGTCGCCATTTTTGCAGAGGTAGCGGCGTTTCACGCGTAGGCTGGAGGTACCTCCAGAGATGAGTTTATCATAGTTCAGAGAGCTGCTGGTGCGGTCATCTTCGGGAGTTACATCATGAATGGTAAGCTTTTCCGCTTCTTCGGCGGAATAGCCTAACATATTGCTCCACGCGGGATTCACCAACTGATATCTGCCCTCAAGATCGGTAAGGCCGATGGCCACTACAGAAGAATTGAAAATACGGCTATACAAGGTATCCGGGTCCAAATGCGTCATAAAACCTCCAAAGCAAAAGGTGAGGGGGCCCTGACACCATCAAGGCCCCACAACAGGTTTATTCTTCGTTGGCGGGAGGAGTGTAGCTACGTTGGCCCAATTCACGATCTATCATCATGATGCCGTGTCCGTTATCTCCCACCATTTTCAGTTGATTGACGATCTTGTCCACAGAGGCTTCCTCTTCCACCTGTTCATCGATGTACCACTCCAGGAAGCTTTTGGTGGCGTGGTCGTTTTCCTTGATTGCCAGGTCCATGAGGTCGTTGATGCTTTTGGTGATGAACTGTTCGTGTTCCAATGCCGCCTGGAAGGCCTTCAAGGGAGTCTTGAACTCAGTGGCGGGGCCTTCGATGGGTTTGAGGGTCACTTTACCGCCGCGTTCCAACACATAGTTAAAGAACTTCATGGCGTGGAAGCGTTCTTCCTTGCCCTGGGCGTCCATCCAGTTTGCCATGCCATCCAGGTTTTGGGCGGCAAACCAGGCTTGCATTGAGATGTATAGGTACTCGGAGAAGAGTTCCCTGTTTATCTGGTCGTTGATTGCTTTTTCCAGCTTTTTGCTGATCATGATTCCTCCAGTTTTGATTTTATTTGCTCTATCAGATTGTTTTTGATGTTGTTCAGATCCTCTTTTGAGGGGATGTATTGGTGTTTGATGGGTTCCAGCATCTCAAATCCGCATTCTTTGGGATCGCCCAGGATTTGATGCAGGATCGGAATGCTCTGTCCGCCCCAGCCATAGCTGCCAAAGGCGAGGCCAATGCGGTCTTTGGGGGATAGTCCTTTGAGATAGTATAAAAACGCCGCCACAGTAGGTAAAATGGAGCTGTTTAGCGTGGGTGATCCCACCGCGATGAAGCGGGCATCGATGATATCGGTCATGATATCGGAAATATGAGTAAGCTGCAGATTGAGCAGTTTGGCCCGAATGCCGCTTTCTTCGAAGGCTTCGGCGATGGCACCAGCCATCATCTGAGTCGATTTCCACATGCTGTCGTAGATCACCAGGGCCTGCTTCTGGTCAGAAACGTTGTACGCCCAATCCTTGTAGGCGGATATGATATCGGCGATGTTATCCTCGGTCCAGATCACGCCGTGGCTGGGGCAGATCATCTTGATGGGCAGCGGGGCTGCTGCATCCAGCACTTTCTGCACCTGTTTGGAATATGGCAGCACGATATTGGCGTAGTATTTCTTAGCTTCTTCCATCACGATGCCGGCCGGGAGTTCATTGGCAAAGCGCTCGGATGATGCGATGTGTTGACCAAAGGCATCGTTCGAAAAGAGTATGTTCTCCTGGGGGCACCAGGTGAATTGGTTATCCGGCCAGTGCACCATTGGAGTGGTGATAAATTGCAGGCTGCGCTTGCCGATGCTGATGCTATCTCCGCTCTTGATCTCGGTAAAGTTCATCTCCTGGCGGTAATGCATTTTCAGGGCTTTTATGCCATTGGAGTTTGTATATATAGCTGCCTTGGGGCAGAGTTTTGCCAGCATGGGGAGACTGCTGGAATGATCCATCTCCACGTGGTTTTGGATGATCACATCGATATCGGCTGGGTCAATGATATCGCTGATGCGGGCCAGTAACTCGTCCCAGAGGTAATACTTCACATTGTCGATGAGGGTAATCTTTTCATCGATAATCAGATAGGCATTGTACGTGGAACCTCTCTGAGTCAGATAACCATGGAAATTCCTGAGGTCCCAGTCGATGCCGCCAACCCAGTAGATGCCTTCACGTAGCTTCGTAGCTTTCATATATGTACTCCTGATCTTAAGAAATGGACAATCTGGAACCGGCATTTGAGCCCAGCCGCTTGAGACGAGGCATTTTAGGCACACAAAAGCCGTTCTAATATACAATATAGTGTGCGAACCCCAAAAAACTAACACTTTATTTACCTTGCTGTAACGCGGTTTCCTGCGTCATCGCGCCAATATTTGCCGTTTGTAATTGGTTATGGAACGCTTATTGCTTATATTATCGGGGAAGAGCGGAGTCGTCATTATGATGTTTCCGCCGTGTTTGATAAGGACGTCAAGTGTCTTCAAAGCAGCAAACGATCGATTATCTGCTCGGCAAGCTGGATGCATTGCCGGGAGTTTACATACGCAAGTTCTTCGGAGAATATGGCATTTATTACAGGGACAAGGTGGTGGCAATGGTCTGCGACGATCAGCTCTTTGTGAAGCCCATCGCTGCCGGGAAGACCTTCCTGGGTGATCCGGAATATGCCCCTCCCTATCCCGGAGCCAAAGACCATTTTTTGATCCCGGAAGATGAATGGGAGGATAGCGAGCGCCTCTGCGAACTTATCCGCCTCATCGAACCCGAGATCAAACCACCTGCAAAACGCAAGAAGAACAAATAATGGCGATCACAGAACTTACCCGGCGCATCATCGAAATCATTCAGGCCATACCGCATGCCAATGTAGCATCTTATTCCCAGATAGCACGTCTGGCGGGATGCCCAAACGGAGCGCGGCAGGTGGTTAGAGTGCTGCATAGCTGTAGCAAAGACTATGCCCTGCCCTGGCACAGAGTGATGAAGGCAAATGGGGCCATTGCCCTGAAAATGGGCGGCGGAGCTGAACAGCAGAAAAGTCTGCTTCGCTCCGAGGGTGTGAAGGTGGATCATAAAATGACTATAGACATGAAGCTATATGCCTGGAATCCCGACAAGGAGCACGAATGAACGAGTACAAGAAGAATCTGACCCTGGAGATCTGCGATTTTTTGAGGAGTCGCGAGGAAGTATTGGCGATCTGGGAAGGCGGATCTGCCGCCACCGGTTTTGAAGATGAGTGGTCGGATCTGGATCTGATTACGGTAACAGAGCAAAAGGCCGGAGACGAAATCTTTGAGGGGCTGGATCAGCTTCTGGATTATTCACACGGGATTGTCCGCAGATATCGGGTTCCCGAGCCTACCTGGCATGGCATGAGCCAGTGTTTTTATCAGTTAAAGGACAGCCCGGAGTTCTTTTATTGCGATCTGGCCACGGTGGCAAAGGATAATCCCAATAAGCTTACCGAACGCGATCGTCACGGCACAGCCAGAGTGTATTACGATCCGCAGCGCATTTTCGCAGCTACCAGTACGCCGGAGCAGGAATTGAATACCATCGCCCGAAGGGTTTGGCAGAGTGTAACCGGGATCGATTTTGTGCTGAGCATCGAGCTGGGTAAAGCCATGAAACGGGGGATCATGATAGATTGCATCAGCCTCTACCAGAGCTTCATCCATCGTTGCCTGATCCCGCTGCTCAATCTGAAATACAGGCCCCACAAGGCTGATTTTGGTTATCGCTACATTCATCGTGATTTTCCCAAGGAAGTGGTGCTTCAGATAGAGAATCTCTTTGAGGATATCACCAGTAAAAACCTCAGCTACAGCATCCCGATCCTGCTAAAACTCTATGAGGACACAAAGCAGGAATTGAGTACACGTTTCGAGCAGCCAGGCTGATTGGCTCTATCCCGGATGAGGTAATAGCAGAAAGCAGCCATCCCACCCTGCCTTTCACTGCCTCCTGAGTCTATAGTCATCCCAAACACATCCTGAGCGTGGTTTGGCTTGTGTATAAGATGTGTTTGAGATGAGTATGTGATATCAGACGGCAATAGCGGAGGTACAGCCCGGACATATTGGAAATACCAGAGCGAACAAATAGACTCCGGCTGTGCTAAAATGGAGGGAATGCCATACAAAAATCGCTTTACAAAATGCGGTAGGTCTTTAGAGCTTGCCTCTGAGGTAACAAATATGGATAAAGACCTGATAAATCGCGGCATCCATGAGTATATCCGCATAGTTTTTTTCCTGAATGGGAAAGCAGAATACCGGGATCTCGCCCCGGGATTGAGCACACTGGATCTGATCAACAAGGAACTGCGTCTATGGGGTACAAAATGCAGTTGCAACGAAGGGGATTGCGGGGCATGCACTGTGGTGATCGGGTCTCTGAGAGACGGCAACATCGTATATGAAGCGGTAAACTCCTGTCTTTATCCCGCTGCCAGGCTGCATGGCAAGCATTTGATTACCATCGAAGGTCTGGGCGACGACAATGAACTTCACCCAATCCAACGAGCTATTCTAGATCATCATGCCAGCCAGTGCGGTTACTGCACACCGGGCTTCGTGATGAGTATGTTTGCCCTTTTTGCCTCACAAAAGCATCCCTCCAAGGAGACGATCATGGCTGCGCTGGAAGGAAACCTCTGCCGCTGCACGGGTTACCAATCCATCCTCGAAGCCGCTTTAGAGATTTCCGCCACCCATGATCCGCAAAGCATCGTACCCCGGTGGTGCAGGGATACCGAAAGCGAAATCTTTAAATTCGATCAAGCCCTTCAGACCATCAAACGCAGTTCAGACAGCAATTACCTCATCGAAAACTACTATAAGGCCACAGATGTACAGATGCTGAAAGCCCTGCTGGCAGCGCATCCTGAAGCTGCCATCATCGCCGGCGGGACAGATGTGATGGTACAGGTAAATATCACGCGCAGGCATTTTGCCGCTTTGATCGACATCGCCGACATCCAGGATTTGCAGAAGATATACCTGCGCCCGGACGGGGTACATATCGGCGCTGGCGTTTCCTATAGCAGAATCATGGATTCAGGGATTATCCGCAGCGACTATCCGGCTTTGACAGATCTCTTCAGACTGGTGGCTTCCACGCAGATCCGCAATTTTGGCACTCTGGCTGGTAACATCGCCAATGCCTCACCGATCGGCGATTCACTGCCCCTCCTGATGGTCTATGGGGCTACTCTGGAGTTGGATTCGGCCTCTGGTAAAAGAGCTGTGCCAATCCGGGAATTCTTCACTGGATACCGCAAAACTGCGCTAAAGCCGGGAGAATTCATCTCTGAGATCGTGATTCCCTCACAATCCAGGACCGCCCATATCCGCGCGCTTAAGACATCCAAACGTAAGGCAGTGGATATCTCGTCAGTTGCCTCAGCGGTAAAGATCGAGAGAGATCCCCAAGGTCGCGTCACTGCAGCCCTGCTCGCTTTTGGCGGAGTAGCGGCGACACCAGTTTTCAGCGAGACATTCGCCAATATGCTTACTGCAACAGAGCCCCAGGATGCCAAGCTGATTGCCGACACTGTGGCAGGGGAGTATGAACCGCTTTCCGATGTGCGAGGGAGCGCGGAGTATCGTAAGACCATGATAGTGAACCACGTACTGCAATACTTGAAGGAGCTACGATGAAAAGGCTGCCATGGCACATCAACGGGAAGCTGCATGTACGGGGAAAATCCCGCTTTATCGGCGATGAAGCTGCGCCCGCAGGGATGCTGTACGCGAAGTTCTGTTTTGCCCCCGTAGCGCATGCCAGATTGATCGGATTGGATCTTTCCGCGGCAGAGAACACCCCCGGAGTGCATGCCGTCATCAGCGCCAAAGACATTCCCTGC
>Ga0208459_1003948_pt1 | contig 11339 bp, 8 predicted proteins | sample AD_UKC087_MetaG_FD_184433 | JGI IMG/M metagenome (GOLD analysis project Ga0208459, IMG submission 184433) | Active sludge microbial communities of municipal wastewater-treating anaerobic digesters from USA - AD_UKC087_MetaG (SPAdes) (version 2) | ecosystem: Engineered > Bioreactor > Anaerobic >... | reverse complement strand
ACCACGCCTTTGAAGCCCTCGCCGAATCCTATGGGCAGCACCACCGGGCAGGCCTTCTGGCCGAAGGATTCGGTGACGCTAGCCAGGGCGCCTTTGAAATTGGCGTTCTCCCTGTCCATGCGGCTTATTGCTATCAACCTGGGGACTTTCCTGTCTTCTGCCACCCTCCAGACGATTTCCGTCCCCACTTCAACTCCTGATACAGCGTCTACCATCAGGATTGCGCCGTCTGCCACCCTAAGGCCCGCGTGGACCTCTCCTACGAAGTCAAGGAAGCCAGGTATGTCTATGATGTTGATCTTGGTGCCGTTCCACTCCACCGGAGCGAACGCCATGCTTATTGAGATCTTGCGCTTCTTTTCGTCTTCGTCGAAGTCGGTCGTCGCAGTCCCGTCCTCAACCCTGCCGAAACGGTCGGTCCCTCCGCTGAGATACAGCATAGCCTCGGTAAGGGTGGTCTTGCCCGCTCCGCCGTGGGCTATTACCGCGATGTCCCGGAGCTGTTCAGGGGCGTATTTCTTCAACAGAGATCTCCTCCTGTATAAACCGCACCGGGCCCTTGCGCCAAAGCCTCATCCTCTAACGGACCCGTCGGCATGATTCACAATGCAATATATAATTTTACACAAGCATCACCCCAAGGGCAAGGATTTGAGCAAAAGACTGTCTGCGCTTATGGAATTGACCTTCGCTTAAAGGACAATATACGACCTGGTTTCATTGATGAAGAGCAGCCTTCTGGAGGGCCAAGCCCGAGGCGGCGAGGCGGCTGCCAGTAAGGCAAAGCCGCAGGGGCTGTTCGCCCCCGCGGCTGTTCGGTCTGCCGCTTCATTCGGCATCTTTCCTGTCTTTGATGGTTCCGGGGACGTACCTGCCGCTTTTGCTCCGCTGGCGTACGCATTCTGTCAGCAGGTATTCTATCTGCCCGTTTACGGAGCGGAAGTCGTCTTTGGCCCAGGCTTCTATCTGCTCGTACAGACGGGCGGAAAGGCGCAGGGGTATCTGTTTCTTCCCGCCGTTCATGTCAGTACAGGCTGCCGCTGTTGACAACGGGCTGGGCGTCCCTGTTGCCGCATAATACTACGAGGAGATTCGAAACCATCGCTGCCTTACGCTCGTCGTCCAATTCCACTATCTTGTTGGCGCTTAGTTTCTGCAGGGCCATCTCCACCATCCCTACGGCCCCGTCGACGATCATCTTGCGGGCGTCGATTATCGCGTTGGCCTGCTGGCGCTGAAGCATGACCGCTGCTATCTCGGGTGCGTATGCAAGGAATGTTATGCGCGCTTCAAGTATCTCAAGCCCGGCCTCCTTGACCTTGGATTGGATTTCGGCCCTTATGCGTTCTGCTACGACCTCGCTTGAGCCGCGCAGGCTACCCTCGTCTGGCTGGCCGTCCCCTGTTGTATCGACGTTTGGGGCCACGTCGTAAGGGTAAATCCTTACGATGTTCCTCAGGGCGCTGTCGCACTGCAAAGACAGGTACTCCTTGTAGTTGTCGACGTTGAACACCGCCTTGGCGGTATCTACAACGCGCCACATGACAGCGATACCGATCTCCACGGGGTTTCCCAGCACGTCGTTGACCTTCTGCTTTGCGTTGTTCAGCGTCATCACCTTGAGGGATATGCTCTTGTTCCCGAGCGCTTCAAGAGAATCCGCACCGCTTGAAGGCGTGCGGGTGAGCTTCCGCGTGTGATCGTTTTCTACATCGCCGCTCTGTCCGAGCTTCGTTTTGGCCGCCGGGTTGATAGCCGTGCTGAACGGGTGCACATAGAAGAAGCCAGGTCCCTTGAGCGTACCGGTGTACCTTCCGAAAAGCGTCAAAACAAGGGCTTCATTGGGTTTGACCACCTTCAGCCCCATGAACGGTATGAAGCCTACCATCAGCCAAAGTACGCCGAAAACCATTGCTACGGTGCCGATGCCCCGTCCTTCCTCTATCAGCATGCCTCCGTAGATTGTTGCCGCAAGAGCCAGGATGTACATGGCGATGCCCCCTATCAGCACCGGCATGCCTGCTCTGGCTTTCATTAGTTTTTCCTGCATATCATTCGACCTCCTCGGGTCAATGATATCACTTTGATTTCATTTTGAATACATGTCTCGGAAAAATAATCTCTGCCGGGCTCGAATGGAAGTGCTAACGAGGGCAGGTTCGGCGACCAGTAAGGCGTTGCAGATCATACTGCAAGACAAAAAAGCGGCGGAGGCGCCCTTTCGGGTATAGCGCCTCCGCCGTGACTCCAGCTGCCTGATCTACTGGCTTATGCGCTTCGTCTTGCCGCCTGCGGCTGCGCCTGCCATGGGTATGACTACAGGTTCCTCCTTGGTAATATCGGCGGATTTCGCCATAACCATCGCCGTTTCGAGCACCGTGTCCATCTGGTCGGTCTCTATGAAGAGGATTTCCTGCTTGACCTTCGCAGGTATGTTCTCAAGGTCCTTGTGGTTGTCCGCGGGGATTATCACCGTTTTGATGCCTGCCCTAAGCGCCGCAAGGGATTTCTCCTTGAGGCCGCCTATAGGAAGGACCCTTCCTCTGAGGGTTATTTCGCCTGTCATCGCCACATCCGCCCTCACCGGCTTGTTTGAAAGCGCCGATGCCAGCGATGTCGCCATCGCAATCCCTGCAGAAGGCCCGTCCTTGGGTATCGCGCCTTCCGGCACATGGATGTGCACATCGGTGTTCTCATAGAACGACGGGTCTATCCCCAGCTCCTTGGCCCTGGACCTTACGTAGGTGTAAGCCGCCTGGGCGCTTTCCTTCATCACGTCGCCCATCTGGCCTGTGAGCGTCAGCTTACCCGTACCCTTGGTTACGGTTGTCTCTATGAAGAGGATGTCGCCGCCGGTCTCGGTCCATGCAAGGCCCGTCGAAAGGCCGACCTTGTTCTCCTTGTCGCTAACTCCGTAACGGAACTTCTCGACGCCCAGCAGCTCGTGGAGGGAGTCCTTTGTTACGGGGCATTCCACCTGTTTCTGCCCCGAGACCTTGCACCAGGCCATCTTCCTCATGATGTTGCCTATCTGCCTTTCGAGCTCCCTTACTCCGGCCTCCCTTGTGTACCTTCTGACCACCTCGAGTATTGCCTCGTCGTTTACGTCCACGTCAGTGCCGCCCAGCCCGTTCTCGTTCTTCTGCTTGGGCACCAGGAACTGCCTTGCGATGCCGAGCTTCTCATCCTCGGTATAGCCGCTCAGCTCTATGATCTCCATCCTGTCGACAAGGGGCTTGGGAACGTTATGCAGCGAGTTGGCTGTGGTTATGAACATCACCTTGGATAGGTCCAGCGGGACTTCCAGGTAGTGGTCCAAGAACGACTTGTTCTGTTCGGGGTCGAGCACTTCAAGCATCGCCGAACTCGGGTCTCCCCGCCAGTCGGAGCCCAGCTTGTCTATCTCGTCCAGAAGTATGACTGGGTTGCCTGACCCCGCCTGTTTGAGGGCGAAGGCCAGCTTTCCCGGGAGCGCGCCAATGTATGTCCTGCGATGGCCCCTGATCTCCGCCTCGTCCCTCAGCCCTCCAAGGGAGAACCTGACGAACTTGCGTCCAAGCGACCTTGCTATGGATTTTGCCAGAGAGGTCTTGCCTACCCCAGGCGGCCCAACGAGGCAGAGGATGGGGCCCTTGTTGAGCGAGGAAAGCTTCCTTACGGCAAGGAACTCAAGTATCCTCTCCTTGACCTTCTCGAGGCCCCAGTGGTCCTCGTCGAGGACCTTCTTGGCCTGGTTCAGGTCCAGCACGTCCTCGGTGTAGTTCCCCCAAGGAAGCGATGTAAGCCATTCGATGTAGGTCCTCGATACAGTGGCCTCGGGGGCCATGGACCCCATCAGCTTGAGCCTCTTTATCTCAGATTCGACCTTGGCCTTTACCTCTTCGGGAGCCTTGTTGTCCTGGAGCTTCTTCCTCCAGCTCTCGGCGTCGGCTTCCTTGTCCTCTTCCTCGCCCAGCTCCTTCTGGATGACCTTCATCTGCTCCCTCAGGTAGTACTCCTTCTGGGATTTGTCTATCTGGCCTCTGACCTTGGCCTGCAGCTCCTGCTCGATTTCAAGCACCTGTTTCTCCGTCTCGATTATGGCGATCAGCTTCTCGAGCCTTTCGTCCACATCCTCTGCATCAAGCAGGCTCTGCCTCTGGGCCAGCCTCAAGGGCAGGCGAGGGGCTATTTCGTCGGCGAGCCTTGCTGGGTTGTCTATCCTGCTGATGCCCAGCGCGATCTCGCTGGGTATGGCCCTAGACGACTGCAGCAGGCTTTCGAAGCTGCTCAAAGCCATACGCATAAGAGTCTCGGTCTTGGCGGTGCGGACCGTGGAATCGGTGAGCACCTTGACTTCGGCCATAAGTATTCCGTCCTTCTCGATGAAGCTCACCACTTTACCCCTGTTGAGGCCCTGCATCAGCACCCTCAGGGTTCCGTCCTGCCCCTTTACCGACTGCTTGATCTCAGCTACGCAGCCCATGTCGAAGAGGTCCCTTGCAGAAGCTTCCTCCACCGCAGGGTCCTTCTGGGATATGAGCAGTACTATAGAATCGTCAGAGGACGCCCTCTCCACCGCGTTTACCGACTTGGGCCTTCCGACCTCCAAAGGCGTGAACATTCCTGGGAAGAACACCACACCCCTCAACGGGACCACCGGGAGAAGGCGCATCTCCACTATCTGACCTTTTTCGTCTATCGTCCTGTGTGTCATCGTGAGTGCACCTCCTGGTTTACATAACGCTGAAATCCGCATTATGGTTCCACTTGTATTATATCATCCAATGGCAGGTATCCGATTATATACAATGATGCCCGGCCATCTCGTTCAGGGATGCCGGGCATCTGGCTAGGCCGTCTTGGTGCTGGCCCGGGGCTTCTTCCTGACGGCCTCGGAAGCCTTTTCGACGGCATCCCTGTCTATTGTTATCCTCTTCATGTCCGGCCGGTCCGGGGCCATGAACATTATGTCGAGCATCAGCTTCTCCATCACAGACCTCAGCCCCCTGGCCCCCGTTCCCAGCTGGGACGCAACCTCCGCCACGGCAGCTATGGCTTCGTCCGAGAACTCCAGCTCGACGCCCTCCATGGACATCAAGGCCTTATATTGCCGCGTAAGCGCGTTCTTGGGCTTGGTCAGCACATCGATGAGGGCTGCCATGTTCAAGTCCTCCAGTGTCACCACAACCGGCATCCTGCCAACGAACTCAGGTATCATGCCGAACTTCAGCAGGTCCTCCGGTATGAGGCGCTTAAGAGATTCGGAGGAAGCCGTCCTTCCCTGGGGCTTGGCCTCTGCCGTGAAGCCAAGGACTTTGGCACCGGTGCGGCGCTCAATTATCTTGTCGAGCCCGTCGAAAGCGCCCCCGCAGATGAAGAGTATGTCCGTAGTGTCGATCTGTATGTACTCCTGCTGCGGATGCTTCCTTCCGCCAACCGGCGGCACGTTGGCTACAGTCCCCTCCAGGATCTTCAGCAGGGCCTGCTGGACCCCCTCGCCGGATACGTCCCTGGTTATGGACGGGTTCTCGCTCTTCCTTGCAATCTTGTCTATCTCGTCAATATAGACGATGCCGAACTTGGCCTTGTTCACGTCCCAGTCGCTCGCCTGTATGAGCCTCAGGAGTATGTTCTCTACGTCTTCGCCTACGTAGCCGGCCTCGGTCAGCGCCGTGGCGTCGGCTATCGCGAACGGGACGTCGAGTATCTTGGCCAATGTCTGCGCAAGGAGCGTCTTGCCGCTGCCCGTGGGCCCGAGCATCAGTATGTTGCTCTTCTGCAGCTCAACATCGTCCCCTAACGCTTTCGACTTCGAAAGCACCCTCTTGTAGTGGTTATATACTGCCACTGAGAGGACCCTCTTGGCGTCTTCCTGCCCGATGACGTACTGGTCCAGTGCTTTCTTTATCTCGCTGGGCTTGACCAGCCTGGGCTGGAAGCCGCCCTTCCCTTCCTGTGTCTCCTTCTCGAATATCATGTTGCAGAGCCTGACGCAGTCCCCGCATATGGAGACACCCGGGCCTGCTATCATGACCCCGGCCTCTTCCTCTCCCCTTCCGCAGAAGGAGCATGCCAGCGGCTTCTTCTCCTTGTCCTTCGAGCTCTTCCTCGGCATTACTCCGCAGCCGACCTCCTTGCTTGAACTTCGGGTCCGCCCTCCAGGATGTTGTCGATTATCCCGTATGCCTTCGCTTCCCTCGCCGTCATGAACCTGTCGCGGTCGATGTCGGCTGCAACTGTGGACGCCCTCTTTCCCGTATGCTTGGATATCACCTGTTTTACAAGTTCCTTGAGCCTGAGTATCTCCTTGGCGTGGATCTCTATGTCGGTCGCCTGCCCCGATGCCGACCCAAGAGGCTGGTGAATAAGCACCCTGGAGTTCTCGAGGGCGAACCTCCTGCCGGGCTCCCCGCCCATCAGTATGATCGAAGCCATGCTCGCCGCCAGGCCTACGCAGAAAGTGGCGACGGGAGGCTTTATGAACTGCATAGTGTCATATATCGCCATGCCTGCGTAAATGGAGCCGCCGGGGCTGTTGATGTACAGGTTGATCTCCTTTTCCGGGTCCTCAGACTGCAGATAGAGCATCTGTGCTATCACCAGGTCGGAAGTGTGCATGTCGATTTCGCCGCTCAGGAAGATTATCCTGTCCTTCAAAAGGCGCGAATAGATGTCATACACCCTCTCGCCTTTGTTAGTCTGCTCAACAACGTACGGTATGAGGCCCATGCCCAATCCTCCCTTCCCGTCCAACATGGATCTTTGCTTACTTTGCCTCGTCTTTGTCTTCAACCTCGTTCCCATGCTCATGGTCGTGGTTATGCTCATGTTTATGCTCATGGTCATGATTCTGCGTGCACCTGCCAGCTTCAGGGTCCGCGTCGCTTGCGGTGGACAGCAGCCTTATCGCCTTGTCCTGTGCTACCAGCCTGCTCACGGACGAGCGCACATCCTTGTTCTCGCGGAGCTTCTTCAGGTCTGCCGGCTTCACTTCGCCCGGCTTACCTGCCATCATCTCTATCGCCCTGTCTATCTCGGCGCTTGTGACCTTCAGGTTGTTCGAAGCGAGGAGCTCGCGTATCACCAGCTGCTGCCTTACCGCCTCCTCCGCCCTCGGTTTCATCTCCATCAGGAGCTCTTCCTGGGTCTTCGAACGGGACTTGAGGTAATCCTCCCACTTCAGGCCCTGCTCCTGCACGCGCCTGGCGAGGTCGTTTAGCATGTCGGCAGCCTCAGCGTCGACCATTGCGGATGGCGTCTCGACATCGGATTCTGCCGTCAGCTTCTTCAATGCGTCTATGCCCAAGGCCCTTACCGCGCTGTCGTATGCCCTGTGTTCCATGCTGTGCTTTACAGCGCCCTTCAGTCCGGCCAGGTCGTCGAAGCCCAGCTTCTTTGCGAACTCATCGTCCTTCGCAGGCACGAGCTTGTCCTTGATCTCCTTGACCTTGCACTTGAATGTAGCTGGCTTGCCTGCAAGGTGGGCCGCCCTGTAATCTTCCGGGAATGCTACCTTGACGTCCACTTCGGAGCCCTTGTTCGCGCCGACGAGCTGTTCTTCGAAGCCCGGTATGAACTGCCCCGAGCCTATAAGCAGGTCAACTCCTTCGGCGCTTCCGCCCTCGAAAGCCTCTTCCTCAGGAGTACCTTCGTTTATTATCCCCTTGAAGTCTATGGTCACCATGTCCCCGTCCTTGACCTTCCTGCGGTTGGAGGGTACGTACTCGGCAAGCTGGCCGGCGTAGCCGTCGAGCTCCTTGTCAACGTCCTCGTCTGTGACGGGTTTGATGTCCTTCTGCATCCTGAAGGATTTATAGTCGGCCAGCTTCACCTCCGGCTCGACCATTATCATCATCTTGAATGATTCTTCGTTGCCGGATTCGAGGTTCAGCTTGTCCAGGCCCTCGAACTCGGGGTCTGCTATGGGCTTAAGGCCGTTGTCCAGCACAGCCTTCCTGTAGGCCGAATTCACTACGTTCTCCAGGGCCTCCTGCAGTATGCTCTCCTTGCCGGCATAGCGCTCCACCATCGCCTTGGGGGCCTTTCCCTGCCTGAAGCCGGGTATCCTCACCCTTCTTCCTATCGCTGAGAGCGCATTCTCGATCTCCTTGCGCGCCGTCTCCTGGTCCACAACGACCTCTACGGTCGCTACGCTTGCCGCCTTGCCTACGAAATTAACCTTCAACATCCAACGCACCTCTTGCTCCGGCGAAGCCGGTTCCTGATAAACTGATAATCGGCGGCGTTAACTCCGCCGCCGACAAAGACACTCATGGAGCGGAAAACGGGATTCGAACCCGCGACCCTCGCCTTGGCAAGGCGATGCTCTACCGCTGAGCTATTTCCGCAGCCGCTGATGCCCGAAATTCTAATTGGGGTGGATGATGGGACTTGAACCCACGGCCCTCAGAGCCACAATCTGATGCTCTAGCCACCTGAGCTACACCCACCGCGTCGTGCGACCTGTAAGCCGCAATGGGTATTATACACTTACTGGCTGTATCGAGGCAATATAGAATTAGTCATGTAAAGCGTGTCATATGGCCGACCTGCCGATATTTGTTGACTTATGCGAATATGTGTTGTTGAATATTATGGAATTGCGGGCGGCCTGTCGATGCAAGGCGTCATTAGAGGCCTTTATGCGGATAAGTGGACGGAAGACCGGAAGGCCAGCCCGGGAGGATAGGTCTTGTACAATACAGCTAAACCAGGTACGTTAAAGTATGTCATCAACGAGATGAACCTGAAATTCAAGCGGATGTCACCGTCGCGTTTCCTCGTGCTCGGATTCCTGGTAATCATACTGGCCGGTGCGTTTCTTCTCATGCTGCCTGTATCCAATGCAGACGGCGAGATGCAGGGGTTTGTGGATGCGCTTTTCACAGCCACATCGGCTACATGCGTGACGGGCTTGGTAGTGGTGGATACGGCCCTCAACTATACACGCTTCGGGCAGCTGGTGATCCTGGTCTTGATCCAGGTAGGCGGGCTCGGTTTCATGTCCATGGCCACAATGATCTTCATACTGCTCGGCAGGCGCATAGGCCTCAGAAGCAGGCTGCTGCTGCAGGAATCCTTCAACAAGTTCAGCATGCAGGGGCTTGTGAGGCTGACGAAGACCGTGCTGAGCCTGACCCTGTTCATCGAAGGTATAGGGGCGTTGCTCCTCTATTTCCGGTTCGAGCCCCTGCTACCCACGGGTGAAGCGATGTTCTACGGCCTGTTCCATTCCGTGTCGGCGTTCTGCAATGCGGGTTTCGACCTGTTCGGCAAGGTAAGCGGCCCGTTTTCAAGCTTGAGCTCTTTCACTAATGACGCTTTCGTCCAGCTGGTCATCGGGGCGCTCATCATCGTCGGCGGCATAGGTTTCCCTGTGCTTGCCGAGATAATCACCTACAGGAGCAACAAGAACTACCATATATCGATACATACGAGGCTGGTCGTTCTGATTACGTCCATTTTGCTCGCAACAGGGGCGATAGCGGTCTTCGCCCTGGAATACGGGAACCCGGATACCCTGAAGGATGTCCCCCTGTTCTATAAGATAACCAACTCCGTCTTCATGTCCATCACTCCGAGGACTGCGGGCTTCAACATACTGCAGATCGGTTCTCTCAGGGGGCCGACCGTGCTCGTCATAATGATGCTGATGTTCATCGGCGCATCGCCCAGCTCCACCGGAGGAGGCATAAAGACTGTCACGGCAGGTGTCCTTGTAATGAGCCTTCTGGCCACCATAAAAGGGGACGAAAACGTCGAATATCACGAGAGGCGCATACCTAAAGACCAGGTAATGCGGGCTATTTCGGTAATTCTTCTGTCTGCCGGGATTGTCCTGGCGGGGATATTCCTTATGACCGTTTTCGAGGACAAGTCGCTGCTGGATATGCTTTTTGAAGTCATATCGGCCTTTGCAACTGTGGGTCTCTCAAGGGGTATAACCCCAGAGCTCGGGGTCATGAGCAGGTTGCTCCTGGTAGTCATTATGCTGATGGGAAGGTTGGGGCCGCTTACTTTCGCAGTGGCCTTGAACTACAGGAAGACCGCAAGCAAGGTCAAAGTATCATTCCCGGAAGAGCATGTGATGATAGGATGACGTCGGGCACATTAGAGGAAGGGCGCCTTAAGGCGTCCTTTGCATTTCAGATTATCCTGCCGCCGCAGGCGACGACTTCTCCGTCGTAGCAGACCATGCTCTGGCCGGGTGCCGAAGCCCATACAGGCTCGTCGAACCTTGCAGTGAGCCTTCCTTCCGCTATGCGGACGGTTGCCTGGGCCGGTGCCATCGACGACCTGGTCCTTACAAGGAGCCTGACGCCCTCTCGGAGCCGCCTCTCGTCAATGCAGCCGAAGGCGACGTCCTCTGCTTCCACCACATCGACGAGGCAGTCTTCGGCCGAACCAAGGTAGATAGCATTCGCCTGATGGTCTGTCCTGGCTATGTATGCCCTGCTGCCTGTCGCGATCCCATGGCCCTTCCTCTGCCCTATTGTGAAGAAGCGCGACCCGCGGTGGGTCCCCAGCAGCTTCCCTGTCTCAATGTCAAATGCAGGGCCTTCCCGCTCCAACTCCGGCAGCTTCGCGCTTAGCCACTCTTTCAGATCCCCGAGGATGAAACAGGCTTCCTGAGAGGATTTGACCCCGGAGTAATCAAGGCCTATCTTGGCCGCTTTCTCCCTGACTTCCTCCTTGCGGAAGTCACCGAGCGGCAATATCAGCCTATCCCTTATTTCCTTGCCCAGCCTGTATAGGAAATAAGACTGGTCGTTCTTCTTCGATGCCCCCATTGAGATGTATCTCTCGCCGCCTATCGAGGCGACTTTTGCGAAATGGCCCGTCGCTATGCTGCGGATGCCGAGCCTGTCTGCGGCATCCGCAAGCCTTTTGAACTTGAATCCGGGATTGCACGATATGCAAGGATTGGGGGTCAACCCTTCTTTATATGCCTGTAGGAAGGGCTTTACCACAAAATCGTCGAATTCTTGCTCCAAATCATCTATAATCATCGGTATGCCTAGGCAGGATGCAGCATTTTGGGCCCTGACGACCGAATCGCGCGACACAGAGGCAGTGCGCAGCATCAGTCCGTTGACTTCATATCCCTGTTCTTTCAGGATATGTGCCGAGATAGAGCTGTCTATGCCCCCTGACATCCCCAGAAGGACCGCGCGTCCTGTGTCTTTTGCGGTCATGTTTGCACCTCCTTTCAGGATTATACTATCTATTCTTGCGTCTAAGGGGGAGCAATGATGGATTTCAAGCTCAAAGCGCCAATGAGGGCCTTCTGGAGCCTCGCAGCCCCTTTCGTGAAGGCCTGGATGGGCTTCCTTATGAGGCCGATAATAGTCAACAGA
>Ga0208459_1003947_pt1 | contig 11343 bp, 19 predicted proteins | sample AD_UKC087_MetaG_FD_184433 | JGI IMG/M metagenome (GOLD analysis project Ga0208459, IMG submission 184433) | Active sludge microbial communities of municipal wastewater-treating anaerobic digesters from USA - AD_UKC087_MetaG (SPAdes) (version 2) | ecosystem: Engineered > Bioreactor > Anaerobic >... | reverse complement strand
CGCAGTAGCCCACCGTTGTCACTACGCCGGCCAGCACAAGCACCAGCGCTACCTTCAATGCAAACCACAGGACCTTGAACGGGAACAGCAGCACCGCTTTCACCACCCGGCCAAAGGTCAGCTTTGGGTGTGCTGGATTTGATGGGGGTTTGTTCGTTTCCATTGTTATCCACCCTCTGATTAAGATTGTTGACTGTACAACTGCAAGTTTATCACATTATTTCCTGACCCGCACATCACCATCCACGTAGCTCTGAGCCGCCACCGCAGCCCGATTATGTCCCAACTGGCGGGAGGTGTGCAGCAGTGCTGCCCGGTCATCTGCGCCGGCAGCCACCGCTCGCTGATAATCTGCTGCGGCAAAGGTTTTACGGAATCCGTGTGTGCCCAGGCAGGTGATGCCCAGGCTCTTACAGGCCGCACGGACATGCTCGCGCGCTTGCTCGGGCAGCGAGTCGCGCACTTCAAACAGGTGCCCGGTTTCGGTGCCCAGGCCCCGCTCCCGAAACTGTGCCAGCCAGTCCCGGTCTTCTGCCGGCACTTCAACGACCCGCGGCTTGCCGCCTTTTGTATGATTGGCGTTCTCCAGTAGACTCACCCGCCCGGTGTCTGGATCAATATCCTGGGAGCGCAGGTAAGTCGCCTCGGTCACGCGCAAACCCACCACCAGCATCACCCGCAGCAAAACAGCCACCTGTGGCTCCTGCTGGGCAATGTGGGTGATAATGCGCTCAGCATCCTCTGGAGCATATGCCTTCGTGCTGGGTGTCGAGTGAAAGCCGCCCACGCCGCCCTGACTGGCGTATGGCAACAGTGGTTGGGCATCCTGGGGAAAGATGCGTATGCGCCGGCAGGCGATGTCCAGCTTGCGCAGGGTGGCGCTCACCCGGCCAATGTACCCACCAGTCAGCTCACGGAGCATCAGTTCAGCAATATACTGCTGGGTCATCTCTGGAGTCACCTGGTTCAACTGCCTGGTGCCCGGCCAGTTTGCTTTTACGTAGCGCGCAAAAGCAAAGACATCCCGGGTCATCGTCGCCATTGTGCCAATACCGCGGATGTATGGGCGGCCATGCTTTTTGTCCTCATGCCGGCTTTTTCCAGGCTTGAAAACAGATTTCAAGGCGGTCATCATCTGATGCCCCAGCGAACTACGCTGGCTGATTTTTGATTTTGTCATGGTTTACCTCGCGACAGTTAGCAGAATGCGGAAACGCGAAAGCTGGCAGCTTTTTGGCTGCCGAATGGGCTTTCCGCCCGTTTCCTGTTGTAATGGATTGCCTCGTTGGGACGGCCTTGAGGCCGCACGCTCCTCTCGGAGCGCCCTCGCATGGAGGGGGTGCTGTTTGGAAGGAGGCCCGCGATGTCGAGAGAACAACGCCAAAAATCTCGCATCACGCTCAGCCAGGCGTACCTGGTCGAGTTGTGCCCAGTTGGGCAAAATCTCCTTGTGTGTGGCTATCTCCAGGCTTGCCGGAGATCGTCCGTTCTGCCGCATCGCGGCAGATCCTTGTGATTAGGACTTTTTTATTGGTATTCTAAGGTCAACTTGCAACCAGCTAACGTGTAACCTATGCCGTTCAGGACAGCATATGAGTTAAATTGATTATACGACATCCCGTCGCTGCATAAAGTTCAAAACACCCCACCTTACCAAAATGCAAGGTGGGGTGTTATCTTTACACCTAGAGGCACATGGCTTGATCATCCTGCCCCGTATACCATAAACCCCGCTGCTGATCCCGGCACAGGCTTTGGAGGTCAGTCACCAGCGCATCTGGCGCCCACTCGGCCAGCTTTTCACGGGCATACGGATAGATCGCCACAATGCCCAGGCTGCCCCCGTTGAGATTGGCATACCGCTGCGCCTTTGCCCACTTGCCAGCCTGAGCCTTCTCCAGCCGCGCCCTGGTTTCAAACTCAACAAATACGGGATGCCCATCGTCAACGCAGGCATCCGGCTGCCAGTCCGCGCAACCCATAGAGGGCAATAATTCGATCTCGTAATTCCGCTTCCGGGCCTGATGGGCAAACAGCAGCAGGCCTGCCGTATGGCGCGGACAGATATCGCCGGCATGATGCTTACGCAGACAATCCCACTCGCCATCACGCCCAGGCTGCCCACCAACGCCATTGACCAGGCACCACTGCCGCCCCTGTTGGCTCAGCCGAATGAGTTCAAAGCTGCCCGACCGGAACAGCCTGACGTGCTCCGTTACGACCAGCCCCATGTCCTTGATCCTGCTGATCAGCCGCGTGACCGATCCACTGGGATAAGCCAGGTCAAAGTTCTGGCAAACCATCCAGGCAAGTTCAGCCCGCGTGCTCACCCCGGCAGCCAGCGCCTGCATCAGGTAGAAAAATCGGTGATTTTTATTATCCATGATATTTATTACTCATATGCGGCAGGGTTATCAGGCCAAAAAATTATTCTGCGCCAGTTGCAACTTATGCCCGGTGGGATTAAGTGGATCAATTTAATGCCGGTTATTGTTTCTGGACTTCTCGCGCCATAAACGGGCAGTTCGTTCTGTGATCGGGTATTTTTGTGTAATCTCCGTTGTGGTCATAGAAGCAACGGCTTCCTGTTCCTGGATAGTAAGTTTTCTCCAGTCTCCGATTCGATCAATTGTTTCCGGAAAGTTTCCGGTATCTTGCCGGTAACTTTCCGCCAGCCGCTCCCGGCGAATTTCTTGCCGCAACTCTCGCCGTTCTTGCCGTTCCAATTCAATACTCTCCAACCGGCGGGAATGTTGTGCCCGGATGGCTAATACCACTGCCCCGGCCACGCTGAGCAGAGAAAGGAGAGCTTTTGCTATCCGAGAAGTTATTGGGGAACTATCAAGAATGACATTGACTGTCAAAACGATAAGAAGATAAAAGATGGTTGTCCCAATCGCTATCTGCACAGGGGCTACCTGGTCAGTCTTGCGCTTCGAGTCGTTGTACTGCCACAGCTTGAATGTTGTCGAAACAGTGGCCAATCCCAGAAACTCAATAACGGCAGCGCCAACCAGGCTGATCGCCTGAGGCATTCCCAGCACAACCGTCATGTTCTCATATGCGAACCAGGCCGGGATGATTGGAGCCATCCAGGGGATTGTGGCAGCCACGTTATCAATCAGCGTGGCTTCCAGAACCTGAGTGAGCTGCGACCAACCACGGAGAAAAGCTGTGATGCGATTCATTACGACTACGCCTCACTTTCAGCATTATGCCCGGTCGTAGCGGTCGTAATAGTAGTAGTAATAGCGGCATCATCTAGCACCGCCTTCACATCCTCGTAGGCTTGCCCGCCCGTATATCCATACAGCGCCCGGCAGATTCCGTTGATGCTCACCCCTCGCCGTTTGAGGTCAATGATTTTCAGCCGTGTCTCGGCCGGCATGCCAGCCTCCAGCCGTTGCGGGATCTCAACCTGGTTTAATGCTGGAGCCATCCGCCGTTGAAGGAATGCTTTGAGTTCGTCATCATTCGGGTGAAACGCCGCCCCGGTGACGACCTGGCCTGCCATGCGGGCCATGAACCGCCACTGGCCAAGCCCTTCGGCCCCGCCGATTCCCAGCGCAGCTCGTGAGACGGCTTCATCACGGACACGGAACGCCGCTACGGTGCAGTTATCGCGCACGGTCAGACCAGGCCGCCCCAGTGTGCGGTTGGTCGGGTCTGTGGTCGCCGCTGCCAGGCAGACGCCGAGCTTGCGGCCCTGGCTGGTAATCATGATCGCACTGGCCCAAATCCGAGCCGCCACACTGGGCTCCCGGCCCCATGCCAGGGCAACCAGTTCATCCACAGCCAGCATCAAACGCTCTGGCCGCTCATCTGCCGGCAGCCCTGCCCAGGTGGATACGCCGACCCTGGCCAGCAGTTGACTGCGCCGCGTGACCTCGTTAGCGGCCCATTCCAGGGCATCAGCCGCCCCGGCAGCGTCAACCGTCCGGCAGTTCGGGTGAGCCGCCAGCGGGACAAAATCCGCTCCTGCCGGGTTGATGACCATCACCCGCCAGCCCTGGGCCAGCGCCATTGCCGCCAGAGGCCGCAGCAGGCCCATTGTCTTGCCGCTGCCGGTGGTCCCGGCCACCAGCAGGTGTGGGGTGCGGTCTGGGACAAACGGGATTGCTCCCTGTGCGCCCATGCCCAGCAGCAGGGAATGCCCTCGCCCCGTCCAACCGGTATCCACATCCCGCCACTGGGCATCAACAACCTGGTTGCCTGACTGCTCAGTCTCTACCGCGATCGGAGCGCTGTCATACCGGTGCCCCGCCGCCCGCAGGCCATCCACAGCCTGGTCAGTTGCCGTCACCCGCGCCTGGAGCGCCTGGTCAACCAGCATCGGTGCGCTGGGCTCACGCCCTGCCACCAGTGCCGGCACGGGATTGCGGTCAGGATCGTACAGGATTCGCCCCTCAATATCCAGGATGGGGGCATCCCCGTTGGGGTCTCGCCGGATCGGGCGCACTTTGAGCAGCCGCCAGGCGACCACCATTCCATACACCACCACCAGCCACAGCAAGGCCAGCGGGGTGACGGCGACAACCACATTGGTCATCTGCTTGCGCCCCAGGTCCAGCGATTGCTGGGTGGCCTGCACAGCCAGGGACTGCTGCGTACTCTGCACCACCAGGGCCTGCTGGGTGCTCTGTACCCGGGCCGTTGAGGTGGATTGATATGCCTGAGCTGTCGCCGTGGCTTCCCAGGCCTGCCGGGTGGCCTGCACCTGGTAGGCTTCAGCCGTAGCGGTGGCCTCAAAGGCCGCAGCTTGCTGGGTCATCTGGGCCGCCTGGCTGGTCGCTGTCATCTGCATCCCGGCCGCTGTCAGTGTTGCGGCAGCCTGATCAGCATCCCGGTAGATATCCGGCATCGGTGTCATCACCAGCCCCCAGTTGGGGGTTGTAGGCTGCTCGTATCCCACGCATCCCGCCAGCAGGACAGCCAGCAAGATCATCAGGGTAATAGTTAGTTCTGTTTTCATCGCCGATTCTCCGAGCGTAGGTCCACGCTCATCTCCGTGATCGGGGTCGCCCGATCAATGGCGTCCTGCGCCGGGGTTACGGATACCAGGTCAAGGCGGTACGCTGGCCGCTTTGCCCCGACATACGTCCCAGGCCCGCCCAGTGATACATTAGCCGCCCAGGGGTCAACGTCTCCACCCGCCAGTGGCCGCATGATCTCCGGCCCAGGGTTGCCAGTAACTTCTTTTGGCCCGCTGTAACGCATCACGCTCCGCACGATCGCCGATACCGATAACAGGATCGCCGACCCCAGCACCAGGCTCCAAAGGCCATCGGTCTGGGCCGCCGTCAGCCCAATGATCGGATGCGTGGTCTCTGCCGCCACACCGACCGGTGGCAGGTGTGTGAACACATTCATCAGCGGCAGGACGATGCACAGCCCGATCACCAGGACGAAAAACAGAACCGTACCTGCAATCGCACATCCCTTAGACATGCCACACCTCCCCAGGCACCCGGATATTGCGCACGCCCGGCTGGAGTACAATCCGGCCAGTATTGACCAGGTGCTGCAAATAGCGCGCCACTAGCGATTTGCTGGTGATGCCCGTTCCAGCCCCGATTTCAACCAGTGTTGGCGCAATGCCGCCGTTATCACGCTTATACTGCACGATAAAGCGGTACACTGCCTCCAGCCGTTTTTGATTAGTGGGTTTCATGGTGATCTCCAACGTTCATCTGCTGGGCCAAAGCCTTCAGCTTTTCAGCCGCTTCGGCCGCATTCTCGAATACCATCTCGGTTTCAGGCTCAGCCGCTTCAGCCGCCGCCGCGCTCGCCGCCGCATGGGTCAGCGGCCCCCGGCGCAGCGCCACAGCCGGGCGCATGTCCGGCCCACCCACACGGATGATCTGGCCGCCGTTCATCCGGCTGCCCAGGTAGCCCAGTTCGGCCGGCAGATCAACCGGTTCGACGTTGGTCGCCATGACGGTTAGCAGCCGGTCCGATTCCTCGTAACGGCTGTTCAGCAGCCGGAAAATCGTTTCCTTCGCCCAGCCGGTCAGGTTGATCCGATCCACTTCGTCAATCGCCAGGATACGCGCCCGGCGGTAGAGGTCAATCACGGCCTCGGCTTCCCGCGCCCCATGCTCATCCCCAAACCGCTCCCGAATGTCGGAGAGCAGGTCGCTCATGGTGGAATACTTGGCCATCACGCCGATCTGCCGGAATCCGTTGACCACTCCTTTGAGCAGGTGCGACTTCCCGACGCCATACTCACCCACCAGGGTGACAAACCCCGCCACCGCCAGGCCCTGGCCCAGCAGCTGCTTGCAGACTGTCAGGGCTGCGGCTTTTTCAGCCAGCAAAGGCCCATCAACCTTGAAGTTGGCCAGGCTCACATCCAGATCGGCGCCGGTCAGCCCACAGTTGTGCAGCACATAGGTCGCCATCTGCCCCTTGCAGCACACCGGACAGGGTGCACTGCGCAATTCGCCGCTGTACCAGCCTGAGACGGTTGGGGTTGCCGGGTTCTTTGCAGTTTCTGGCAATTCCAACCATTTGAGCTTGCGCCCATTGGCCTGTGGGTATGGGCCGCTGTCAATCACAAAGACCATCATAGTTTGCATCCCGCCGCAGTTGGCGCAGAGCCGCTCGAAGCTCCCCGGCCCCATCGGAATCGCTTTGGGATTGTGTTGTAACATAGCCAGTTCTTCCGGCCAGATACGTTGCCAGATTGTCATACACCACCTCCTAAAGCCGCCGCCAGTTCAGCCGCGCTGGGCTGGTTGCCCTGCTTTTTGCGGTTATCGCCCCTGACAGGCGGAATCTCCCCCGCGGCAAACCAGTCAATCCAGCCGAGGTTGGTGCGCGAATAGGCACGGCCATCGGCAGTGCGCCGGGACAGCCAGGCCTGGTAATAGGGTTTGAGTGCGGCCGCAAAGTCTTCGGCCGATGTGTACCGCGCCGAGACAGATTCCAACACCGGCAGGACCTTTGACAGGTCTCCCGGTGGGATCGCTGGCATGTCGGTGGCCATTGTCCAGGCCCTCAAAATCATCGCATCGGTCTGATAGCCAATTCGAGCCGCCGCAGCAGCCGCAGGTGCGCGAGTCTTCTGCTCCTGCTCCTGCTTAACATCCTCTTTTATCTCCTCTTCCCTCTTCTCCTCCTCTATCGGGCTAGGTAGGCCACTACATAGCGCACTAGGTAGCGCACTAGGTAGCGCACTAGGTAGCAGGCTGGATACATCCTCAACATAGCCGCCTTCACTGTCCCAATTCACAACGATGATCTTGTTGCCCTTCGTGTGATATTTTGCCCGGTCAACCCAACCTTCCGGGGCTGGAAAGCGGCTGGGTAATGCCCAGCTGGGCTGTTGATAGACCCACCAGTGATTGATCTGCACCAGGCGCTTTCCATCTGTCTGGTAGCGGTTGATCTTTCCCGCTTCTGCCAGCTGCACCAGTACCGCTTCCACCTGGGCATCGTCCACGGCATCAAACGGAAACACCCGCGCCCGGATGATGGCCGCATTATCCAGGAACCGCCCCTGGTCATCCGCCACCGCCGAGAACAGGCCAATCCACAGGTAACGGCCAAAGAAGTCCAGCCCGCCTACAAAGTCGTCCTCGAACAGTGCAGAGTCGATAATCCGTTTACTTGCCATAACTCAACTCCAGAGTGATTGCTGAGTGGTCTGGTCGAACTTCGGCGATCTGGCCGGCACCTGATCCTGGCGCAGGCTGCGGATGACTTCACCCAGATGATTGTGCCGGTTCTGCATTTCATTGATGCAGGCCTGCAGCTCGGCTACATCAGCGGCCAGCCAACGCCCGGATTTGCCGCTCTCAGAGATAACCGGCGCATGGTAATCACGCCGCAGCACTTCAATCGCTTCGCGCACCTGGCGCTCAGTTGTGGCATTGAAAGCGCCAAGAACTTCCCGGCACAGGTCATCCAGCCGGATTTTATTGGCCTCGCCAACATGCACTTGGAGTGCTTCAAACACTCTCCGTTCAAGTCCTGCCGGCATCGCAGCAATCAGGTCGTCATAGAATGGGGTGGTTGTCATGGGGCCGCCTTTCGGGGTAGCGGGCTGCCGGTGGGTCAAGCCGGCAGCCCTTAGAGAGGAGAAAAGGATGAAATCAACAGGGGGTCGAGGCGTCAATCACAATCTGCATACAGCTCTCGCAGCAGTCCACACCGTCTAACTTGGCCGTCAGGCTGTCGTGGGCATCGCCGCAGTAGCCGCAGATCTGTGCGACTGGCGGGTGGGTATCTTCCGGGGCAATCGTTGGATCATATTTGCTGGCACAGCAGGTGCACAGCCAGCCCCCGGCGTACTGGCGCATGTGCCGGACGTTGTACCACTGCTGGCACCCGTCACAGAGCCGGTAGCCCCGTTCCGCCTGATTACCCAGGTAAGCCAGGTACATATCCCAGGCTTCGTCAATCTGCATGTCGGTCATCAAAGAAGGCAGCATTATTTAACCTCCACAGTTGGTTTGTCGTTGATCAAAATTACATGCCCGCCCGGAACCGTGCGGGTTACGCCGGCGCACTTGTCGCAGAGGTCACGCCCCTCCATGACCACGCCATCCACACCCAGCACAAACTGCTCATGGCATTCGCCGCAGATGCGCAGCGCATCAAACGAGAACTGCCGGAGGATGGGTGTGTTCGGGTTCATCGTGACACCGCCCGATATTCCAGGTAGATCGCCCCGCCAATGGCCCAGCTGAGGACCTCAACAGCCATCAGCCCGTAAGCGCCAATCAGCAGGGCCCAGCCCACCGCCAACCCGCAGACCACCGTCAGCAGGATGACCAGCCAGTCGGCCAGCCATAACGTTTTGGCTTTACTTTGGTTCATGCTCAATTTCGGTTTCATTTTTCGCCCCGTTGGGCAATCGCAATATCTTGCAAGACCATGCCGATGGCAGTCAGACGGCAATTAATCATTTTCAGCAGGTTGCCAACATCTCCCCGCGTTGGATCATAGCTATTATCCATCAGCAGATCCCTGATTTTTTCATCATGCTCTTCCTGAGAGGCCTCAGCATCTACTTCAGCCTGTTCCTGGTTTTCGCGCTGGGCTTTTTCGGCTGTCTTTCGATTGAGGTGCATTTTCATCGAAGGCGCATAGTGGATGGCGTTGTATAGTGCCTCGGCAAAGATGTCCGTGATCTGGTAATAACCCGAATAGGTCGGGGTGCCGTCTTCATCATCCTCGATGTCCATTGGCGTCGAGTACTTAACGCTAACCGGTTGCGGGCCATTAGTCGTTCCACCCCAGACCCAGTGCACCATAATTGGCGCAATATCGGGCAGTGAAACCAGCAGGCTAAACGGCCTGTAATCCGATGTACTCGTCCGCCAATCAAACGTCACATATGGGCGGACTGCTTCTGGCAGCTGGTCGTTAGCGATCAGCTGCTCCAGCGTCTGGCGCTCACGGTTCAGGCGGGCTGCCTCATTTGCATCGTCTCGTTCTTGCGCCTCATGCTGCCGCATGCTTTGATCAACGGCTGCCTGTCGGTAGAGATCCATCAGTTCAGGGGGCAGGTCAGATAAATTAAGATCGGTCATTGTAGAAACCTCCAAAATCTGCTATACTGGAGGCGAGCGTGATCCAAACCCTCACCTCCTTTCTCCGGCTCGCTGCAACGAGCCGGTTTCGTTTTGCACCTCGGCTGTAAAGTTCAATCAGTCATCAAAAACCTGCCTCCAGAGTTAATCAATCTTGACCTGCGCTCCCGCCTGCGCCAGGATCCGGATTGCCCGCTCAACGGCGACCAGTGCCCGGGCAGTCCGTCGAATAATCTCTGCCTCGCTGATCTGGCGCTCACCGGCGACCATAGGCTCCAGCATTCGCACTGCCTCGGCCAGTGACTGGACCGCATCATCACGGGCCCAGGCAGCTTTTGTCGGCCACGGCCGTGCCCGATCACCGCTCATCAGTCAAAACCTCCCCAAGCAGACACAGATAACCAGTTTGACGGACGCGCACATCGCGCGCCACAGTCCCGATAACCATTGACGCCACTTGGGAGGCAAACGCCGCCAGTGTGCTCCAAGCAAACCTCCACCGCTCGAGCTCAATACCCCAGCCTGCCCCGGCCGACATGATGCCGGCACGCACAGCATCGGGCAAACCGGTGAGCCCAACCAGATACCTGGGCCAATCGGCGGCGTCGATCAGGACGTTATAGATCAGCCCAAACACAAATAAGACCAGACACAGGCTGGCAATCTTCTCAGGCATCATGATTCCACCACCTCTGGGTCCGCTGCATTTACAGACACGTCCGGATAGGTTTCATGGGTTGTGGGCAGCGGGATGCCGTTCTGCCGCATGTACCGGAGACTTATGCGTAAAAACTCACTGATGGCGTACTCCCACCGTTCCCTACCATCAGGCACAGGGATAAACCGGCGCGTGATGATGACATTGAGCGCCTTCCGTTTCTGTACATTTTTCGTGCTTTTTTCGCTCATTTTTCACCATCCGCAACGCCATCGGCTACACTCTCTTCATGGAGGTCATCATGCACCCCAGGCACAGCCGGTTCCCCGCTTCCAGCAGAAGAACTGCCCGCCGCATACGTCCCCCGCCGGCCATGCCGGATGCCCAACTTGTTTGACCGGGCATACCCGCGCAAGCCTGCGCATTCTGGCCCGATTCCACGGGCAATGCTCTCGGGGCTTTTCAGCACCCGCCCACTCTGCTTGCGGCGGGGAATGCGTCCCTGCACCATCTACTTGACTTCTCCTACCAGCACGTCAGGCAGAGCCTGCGCCATCATAACGGCTGGATTTGGTCGGCTGTAGCGCCGCGCCCATTCCTGGCGTACCAGCTTGCGCATAAACGCTGAGCGGTTATCAATGCATTCCTCGGCCATCATCCGGTCAAGCTTTGCCACGTCTTCTACGGTCAGGTTCACGTTTATCTGGTCAAATTTTTCTGGCATTATCGATCTCCTTTGTTTTCGATAAAGTATATTTTGTCAAGTTATGAATACATTATAGCTAATTATCGCAAAATGTCAAGTAATGAATACACATAGATTACCAACGAAAGCGATTTGTGTGGGATGATGTATTCAATTGTGAACATAATGTTTTCAGAATGGTTATTTGAGGAATTAAGGCGGAGAAACATGAGCCAGGCAGACCTTGCCAGGGCCAGTGGAATAACGCGCGGTGGGGTCAGTAATCTGCTCAATCAGGTTCGGAAACCAGACCCAGACACCTGTAATGCCATCGCAAAGGCATTTAATCTGCCCGTCGAAACTGTCTTTCGGGCTGCCGGCTTGTTGCCGCCGCCGCCCTCCAACGAACCCCCCACTCTTGCCGAGTGGATCGAAATCTTTATGCAAGCCGATGAAAAAAC
>Ga0208459_1003941_pt1 | contig 11360 bp, 8 predicted proteins | sample AD_UKC087_MetaG_FD_184433 | JGI IMG/M metagenome (GOLD analysis project Ga0208459, IMG submission 184433) | Active sludge microbial communities of municipal wastewater-treating anaerobic digesters from USA - AD_UKC087_MetaG (SPAdes) (version 2) | ecosystem: Engineered > Bioreactor > Anaerobic >... | reverse complement strand
CACAGTCAGAACTTATGCTTCTTGGTACAGGTATGGTTTTATATTCAAGATTGTTTTTCTTAAGAATTGATTCCGCTTTCATGGCAAATGAAACTGATTTAAATGTCATGTAATTATATTTCATAGCTCTGCCTTACTCCATTTCATCCAAGGTAAGGCTGTAGCCTTCCAGGAATTCATCCATAAATATTTCAACTTCAGGCATATTCATGCTTTTTATTGCAGAAAGCAAAGTCTGCTTTGCTTTTAAAAATTCCTTGTTGCCCGATTTTTCTTCTTCCAGGCACTTAATATATGCGCTTATTTTATCTGCTGCCTTTATGGTCTTCCATATTTCCTTCTCTTCTTCCTTAGGAACCAGCACATCTTCAAACTCTTCTTTAAAATCACCGGGAAGCATATTTAACAGTCTTTCATTTACTGACAGCTCCACATCTTTATAAGCGGACTTAATTACAGAATTGTAATACTTTACCGGTGTGGGCATATCTCCCGTAAATATTTCCGACACATCGTGATAAATTGCATAAAGAGCTGTCCTTTCCGGATTTACTTCCATATTCAACCGTTTTTTTTGTATTACAGCCAAAGCATGGGCAATAACAGCAACATCAAGGCTGTGTTCAGATACATTTTCCTTATTGATGTTTCTCATCAAACCCCAGCGGTCAATATATTTCATTCTGGATATGAATGCAAAAAAATTAGACTTTTTCATATTATCACCTGCATATTCGGACATCTTAAATGTAAGTACGGTTCAGCACCCACAAGCAATGTCCTTTTAATACAGTAATTTTAGCAGATAATGCTCATTATATCAACATAAATAAATGAGATCCCCCAGTCTCTATGAACATGGGATTACATGTTGTCATCCCATGCAAAACTGTGAAATCTCATTTTTTCTAATGCCTCTAATAAATAGGGGTCGCTCGAAGAAATCGGGTTAGAGCATCTTAATTTATCAGCAGCTCATTGACCTTTTTATTTGTATCTATACTGTGAACCTGCATTTCATTCTCGGAGAATGTGTACAAATAATCCCCAATATAGATTATCCTTTTGATATTATCCAAATAGGAAGCAAATTCCGACTCATTGTGACTTATTGTACTTTTTAATTTTATGCTGTCATTGCTGATATTATATACATATGCCCCGTTAAAGTCGCTTTTATAATTTTCTGCCATCCTGCTTACCGGAAATGCCATCAATCCCTTATTCAAGGAAAACATCAGCGCCTTGTGATTGTACAGCAGTTCCGAGTACGTTCCCGCCTTCCCTATTACCTCCGTGAATGTTTCCTTTGGTCTATTAACATTGGAAACATCAAACATGGAAATTTTCAAGCCGCCGTTAACTGTTCCTCCCCATTGGTTTTCTTCTGTATCATAACCGAATCCCAGGATGTGGTTTTCGTCAACCATATGAAGATATGTGCTGTATCCAGGAATTTTAAGCATTCCTTTCAATTCAGGAGCTCTTGGATTTGATGTGTCAATTACAAACAGGGGGTCTACCTGCCTGAATGTAACCATGTAAACTCTGTCGCCTGCAAACCGGGTGCTGTAAATTCTTTCCCCTTCAGCCAAACCTTCCAGTTTCCCCAATGCTTTTAAGTTTTCATCCAAGATATATACATTGTTTTTGGATGTGTTCATCCACATTTCACCTGTGGTAGTTGCAATTCTAAAGGTGTTGTTATGCTCATCCATTGAGAACTGGTTGATTATGGTTCCCGGCACCTGGCCTTGGACAGCTGTGCCGATATTTCCCCCATCCAGCTTAAATTTATAGATTACCGTACTTGTTGTATATTCAGGATTAAACTCCTCCATCTGAGGGATTTCGTAATCGTATGAATAGTCTGTTACTGCAGCGTATAAATTATCCTTTGAAACATAAATTGTATCCGTACCTCCCAAGTACACATCCACGTCAGGTTTAGACACCTTGTCGGATAAATCAATTCCTATGGTGTACATGTATCTGGTGTCAATATAATTTGGAAAATACTTTATTTGGTCATATCCGAATTCATGTTTCTCACCCCTAAGCACATCAGTATAATAAGGAAGAGGTATGTCTATATCAATATTGTCATAGTACCTGTATCCTAAGTTGAGATACTTGTTGTTCACCAAATAAAAACTGTCATCAATAACCCTTCCTGACAAATAGTTGCCGTCAAAAAGATATTCTCTCTCAAGCACCGGTTTTTCAATATTTTCTATATCATAAATCAATACATCTGTCCTGTTCTCATCGTATCTTGGGGGCATTATCAAAGGTTTAGTCAGATCCGGGCTGTCGGCAGCAGGCTTTTCCATAATATAGTAAAAATTGTTCTGACCAATAACAATTAACTTATTTCCGGCAGTATATATTTCACTTATGCTTGTATTTTCGGGAACAAAAATTGTACTTACAACTTTGGGAGCTTTTGGATTTGAGTCAATTATCTTTAACCCCCTGTCTGTAATAACATATATGTATCTGCCGTCATTTTTTATGATATCCCCTTCCTGAACACCTTCAACCTGAACATTTGTATCAGACTTATCCATGTTGGAAGTACCGGAATTTTCTGCCTGAGTTTCCTGGACAGCAGGGGCTTCAGCCGCTGAGTCTTCGGCAATACCGCCAACCCAAGCTCTGTCCATCCAAATATAATTGTGGAGTTTTGAATTATACTCCAATAAAGCAATCAAATTTTCCTTTGTTCCAACGGTTGAAATTCCTTTATCAACAGGGAAAGTATCATTCTTTGTTATATAAACCGAGCTTGTGTTTCCGTCCCACCTCACTGTGTGTCCTAAATTTTCAGCTGCAAATCTAAGGGGAGCAAATGTCCTGCTGTTTATCATCCTGGTAGGCACATCGATATCCTTGATTATGCCGTTAACCATTACCTTGTCCTTGCCTAAAATCATTTCTATCTCATTATTGTCATCCTTAATTACCACTTCCAAAAGGTCTTTGTTCCAGTCAACCTTTGCGCCCAGTTTTTCAAAAACACCCCTTAAGGGTATCAGGGTCCTTCCATTCTCAATGAAAGGCTGTACATCGAAATCCACCTTTTCATTATCCACATAAACCTTTATGTCCTGAGCAAAAGCTGTAAAAGTAAAACATAAAACTAAAATCAAAGTCAACAAAATAATTTTATAAGTTTTCTTCATATATTCTCACCTCTCTTTTCTTAGACGAATTTAAATAACATCTTGTTCCTAATTATACCATAATATTTTTATTATAAACATAATAAAAAAGATGGCTGGTCACCATCCTTTTATGTGTATGTGCATTTTTTTATCTTGTATACTCCGCAGGGGAATCCATCAAATTTCTTTGCTTCAGCTTTTAAATGTGCTGCAGCAGGTTTCCTCCGGAACACTTGCATTCTTTCCGTTAACTATAATGTCATTTGCTTCACAGCGCTCAGCTTCATTATAAACACATTTTACAGCTGCGCATAATATGTCTGTATTGCTTTGGGGTTCATTTACTGAACTTCTTAATCCGGGTTTTTGTTCAATAAAAGTATTACAGCTGGTTGAACGGCTTTCATCAGCGTGCCTTCCGTCAACAGTTACCGACGAAGCTGTGCAGCCTAAACCTTTATTGAAGTAACAATTTGTTACGGTACACTTAATTTCTGCCATGGCATCTCCTTTCATCGATGGGTTTTCATAGTTTATCCCAAAGATGTTTTATTATGCCTCTTGTCTGTAATATGCCAGAAGTAAATCCACCATCCTTCCGTAACTTCTTAGTCCTTCCGGTTGATTGTTTGCTTTTAAATAGGTATCATTTACCTTATTGGCTGCATCTGCAACCTTTGTATCAAACTGTTTCCAGTAGCTTCTTGAAAATGCCACATCATTTCTCACATCATGGGAATACAAACTGTACAATCTTACAAATTCATCGTAATCTGCCGAGCTTAGAGCATTCATAGAATGTGTCAAAGCTGACATGGTAGAGCTGTAATAGAAATCATCGTACCCTGATTTAATGCCTGCCAGATATGCTATGAAGCTTGCTTCATCCTCCCTCATAAATCCTCTCAGGTGGACCAGCTCATGAAGGGTTACTGAAGGAATCTGATAGGGAGGTACGTCTACATTAACATTAGCTTCAAATGTATAAGGGAAAAACATACCTGTTATATTAAGGAAGGACATAACCTTTGACTGCCTGACAGGCTTAGGCAAGGGGAAACTGCCCTTCAGTATTTCATATTCTTCTGACAGTCTATTAATGGAATTTACGGCTCTTTCTGCAGTACCGTGATAATTATTATCAAATAGCTTTGCAGTACCTTTGTCAGTATCCAGCTTTGCCCTGTATTCATTGGCATCTTCAATGAGAAGTCCACAAAGCTCAATCAATTCCTGGTTTGAAGACTCCTGAATCACTAAGCCGCTGTAATGGGTAAATCCATACCTGTAATAATTAATTCCGCAAAATAAAACAAACATAAAAATCATCACTGAGATAAAAGACGTAAATCCTAAAATATACTTCTTTATATAGTCCAGTGTTTTGTATTTAATGCTTTCTACTATGGTCACGGCTGTCATTATAATTATTGTCATTATCAAGGCAAAGATTACCAGCTCCGCTGCTGATTCATGTGTCTTGAACGAAAAAATCCCAATGGTTTTCACGAAAAAGGGGTAGATGTTTATTGCATAGTATTCAGCATAACTTATGTTGTTTTTTACAAACAAAGTAATGATAACCGATATGGGAATCAGCCAAAGAAAAAACCATCTTCTTTTCATTGTCTACCTCTTCTAAAAGTATATACTAAATTATATCATAAATTAATATTTAATACACTGTTTTTTTATTCTTTATTACAAAAAACCCGAAAATTTTCGGGTTAGTGTATCTCGCAATATCGCTGCACAATTTTGTTTGATCCTTATGTCACACAAAACTTGGGACATTTCTTTATAATTTACCCAACAGGCTAACCCAGGTACGGGGATATTCCTTCATGTACTGACCCACAAGAGATGCTGACCATGAAGGTGTATCCCCTTTACTTTTTAAAGGTGAGCTCCCATACCTTGTTTGATATGTCCCCATACCTTTTAAATTATCTCATATCCTGCATCTGTTACAGCCTTTGCCAGTACGTCGTCAGCTACTTCCTTGTTTAACGTAACTTCTGCTGTCTTTTGATCTAAATCAACTAGAGCATCATCCACACCATCCACAGCTTTAAGAGCTTTTTCAACGGCTTTTTTGCAGTGTCCGCAGGTCATTCCTTCAACCTCCAGTATCCTTTTCATTTCATAATCTCCTTTTTCTCTTATTTTTTCCATATTCTCAACAATACAAATATTTTCATCGTTTTCATTGTTTTTATTGTTTTCATCTTTTTTTACAGCAGAAGTATTCTCTTTATTTTCTTTTTTTTCTTTTTCCAATTCTTTGTCTTCATGGTCTTCTGCGGCATTTCCATAATATACAAGGGTGTCTTTGCTGTGTCTTTTCGGTTTAAAAAACTTCAATCTCAATGCATTGGAAACCACTGATACGGAGCTTAAACTCATTGCGGCTCCTGCAAACATAGGATTGAGCTTCCAGCCTAATATTCCGTAAAATACTCCTGCCGCCAAAGGTATACCAATGGTGTTGTAAATAAATGCCCAGAATAAATTCTGTTTTATATTTTTTATTGTCGCCTTGCTTAGCTGTACTGCAGTGACGGCATCCAGCAGGTCGTTCCTGATAAGCACGATGTCCGCTGATTCTATGGCAACATCCGTACCTGCTCCTATGGCAATGCCTACGTCTGCCCTGGCAAGGGCCGGCGCATCATTAATGCCGTCGCCTATCATGGCAACCTTCCTCCCTTGTTCCTGAATTTTTCTGATTTCTCTTTCCTTGTCCTGGGGCAGTACTTCCGCAACGGCCCGTGTAATTCCCAGCTGTTTTCTTATTGCTTCGGCAGTTTTTTTGTTATCTCCCGTAAGCATTACAACCTCAATACCCATTGCTTCAAACTCTTCAATTGCCGCCTGACTTGTAGGTTTAACAATATCGGCAACTGATATTATGCCAAGCACCTTGTTTTCATCTGCAAAATATAAGGGGGTTTTTCCTTCATCTGCAAATTTTATGCTTTTTTCTTCAAAGCTTCCAATATCTATTTTTTGCTCCTTTATTAAGCGTAAGTTGCCAAGATAATATTTTTTATTGTTAACATACGCTTTTAACCCTTGGCCGGGAATTGCTTCAAAATTTTCTGCATCATACAGGTCTAAATTTAACTGTTTAGCTTCTTCGACTATTGCATCGGCAAGAGGATGCTCCGAGCCCTTTTCTGCAGAAGCTGCTATCCTTAACATTTCCAATTCATCAATTCCATCAGAAACAAGGTCCGTAACTCTCGGCTTGCCTTCGGTTATTGTACCGGTCTTATCCATTACCACCGTCTGCACATGATGAGCTATTTCCAGCGCTTCAGCCGATTTAACAAGAATTCCGTTTTCAGCGCCCTTTCCTGTGCCAACCATTATTGCAGTGGGCGTTGCAAGTCCTAATGCACATGGACATGAAATAACCAGGACAGCTATTCCTATGGATAGGGCGAACTCGAAATCTGCTCCCGAAATCATCCATGCTATTGTTGCCAAAAGGGCTGTTGCGATTACTACAGGAACAAATATACCGCTTATTTTATCAGCCATCTTTGATATGGGAGCCTTTGATGAGCTGGCTTCCTCAACCAATTTTATAATCTGAGCTAAAGTAGTGTCATCTCCCACCCTTTGAGCTTCAAATTTAAAGAAACCGGATTTATTGATACTTGCACCTACCACCTTGTCTCCAGCCTTCTTTTCAACAGGCATGCTTTCACCTGTGAGCATTGATTCGTCTATTGATGAATTGCCGAATATGATTGTGCCGTCAACCGGTATTGATTGTCCGGGCTTAACAATTATAATATCCCCCTTTACTACATCTTCAACCGGAATTTCCCTTTCAATTCCGTTTCTTTCAACCAATGCAGTCTTTGGTGATAAATCTATAAGTTTTCTTATGGCATCTGAAGTCCTGCCCTTTGCCCTTGCTTCCAAATATTTACCTAATGTTATCAAGGCTAAAACAACAGCGGCAGATTCAAAATATAAATCCATTGAAAACTGCATAGCCATGTCCATGTCCATATGCCCAAGACCGTATCCGATTTTGTATATGGCATATATCCCATAGGAAGCAGCTGCAGATGTACCTATTGCAATCAATGAATCCATGTTGGGCGAACCCTTGAACAGGGTTTTAAATCCAACCTTGTAATATTTGCTGTTAACAATCATTACAGGTAGGCAGAGTAAAAATTGAGTAAATGCAAAAGTTAAAGCATTTTCCGTCCCGTGAAATATTCCCGGCAAAGGCCAGTTAAGCATGTGCCCCATTGAAATATAAAATAAGGGTACAGCAAAAATTAATGAAACAATCACTCTTCTTTTCATTTCTTTAATTTCAGATTTATCATCTTTGGCTTCCCTTTTCACTTCTGCTTTCTTCTCCATGACAGAAGAAGCACCGTATCCCGTATCTTCAACAATCTTTATTATATCCTTATCGCTTAATACCCTATCGTCATATTTCACCGTCATACTGTTGGTGAGCAAATTTACATTTGCCTCTAAAACACCGCCGGTCTTGTTTATATTTTTTTCTATTCTTGCAGAACATGCTGAGCATGTCATGCCTGTAACATCAAATTTTTGTGTCTTCATCAGAGTCGCTCCTTATTAATTAGAGACCTTGTTGATTATTGAAATAATTTCATCGATTTTTTCATCTTCATTTCCTTCATTAAAAGCTTCCTTTACGCACATATGCAGATGGGCCTTAAGTATTTCATTGTTTGCCTTTCTTAGTATTGATTGAACTGCCAATATTTGATTTGAAATATCCACGCAATACCTGTCCTCGTCAACCATCTTTGAAATACCTTCAATTTGACCTGCTGCAGTTTTTAACAATCTATTTATTTTATCCTTATCAGCTTTCATTATTCTACCTCTCCTTATTTTACCTTTTTCTACCCCGCCCCCCTGGTGGGGGTATATTTATAATAAGCCATCTTGTTTCATATGTCAAGAGAAAAAACACAATACTTGAATGTTTTTTTAATAATGCTATAATTAAGATAGGGAAATATCCCAATTACATGCTGAACACCAAATTAACGGGAGTTTACTGACCAATAGACTTTTGTGTGAAAAGTTATGATTTTTGGAATCTCACAGTATATATACTTTTTGCTGTTTTTTATCTATTATACAAATACAAAAAAACTTAAAGGAAGGTTGTTATGGATAGAAAATTTATTGAAAAATTCGGTTTAAGCTTACCAAGATTAGGCTACGGCTGTATGCGGTTTCCGGTAAAGGATGATAAAATTGATTTTGAATATGCCAGAGACCTGATTCATCACGCTTACGAAAAGGGTATAAATTATTTTGACACTGCTTACAACTATCACGGTGGAGAATCAGAAACATTTTTAGGAAAAGTATTGACTGAATATAAGAGAGACAGTTATTTTTTAACAAGCAAGCTTCCGGTATGGAAGGTAAAAGAAGAGGGAGATGCAGAAAAACTCTTCAATGAACAGCTTGAAAAATGCAACACAGAATATTTTGACTTTTATCTTCTTCATTCCTTGCATAAAGAATCCATTGAAACAGTTGAAAAGTTTAATCTCTATGATTTTATACTTAAAAAGAAAAAGGAAGGAAAAATTCAAAATATAGGTTTTTCATTTCATGACAGTAATGAAGTGCTGCAAAAATTTGCTTCTGCCCATCAATGGGATTTCATTCAGCTGCAGATAAATTATTGGGACTGGGAAGAAAATGATGCAAAAATCTTATACGAAACCCTGGAAAATTTAAACATCCCCTGCTTTGTCATGGAACCGGTGAGAGGAGGTTTCCTGGCTTCCTTTGCTCCCCATGCAATGAAGCGCTTCAAGGACTTCCATCCGGACAAAAGCATTGCATCCTGGGCCCTTAGATGGGTTGCATCCCTTCCCAATGTTGCTTTGATTTTAAGCGGCATGTCAACCATGGACCAGCTTGAGGATAATATAGAAACATTTACCGGTATAAAACCAATAACCGATGGAGAGCAGAAGGTTATTGACCAGGTGGTTGAAGACTTGAGAAAAATCAACCCCATTCCCTGCACAGGCTGCCGCTATTGCATGGACTGTCAGTATGGAGTGGATATTCCAGGTGTTTTTGGCATATACAATGACTACAAGAAATCAGAAAACAAAGATATTGCAAAACGCAATTATTTTACCTTCATGGCTGAAAAAGAGCAGGGAGGAAATTGTCAAAAATGCTTGAATTGTATTCAAAACTGTCCCCAGCATATTGATATCCCGGTTGAACTGGAGAAAATTCACAAGGAAATGCTGTCGATAAAATCCGAATAAGATGAATAGCGGCAGATCATTCGCAAGGAGCTCAAATTTTTAGAGACAATTATAGGTACTGGAACGCATTCCGCTATAGGGATTGTCTTTGAGGTTAGAGGAACGTCCCCGAATTGAAAAATTGTGCAGCGGGACTGCGAGCTCTTATCTTTTTAAATATGTCAGATATAAATTTAATGCAATGGTTCTCCATTGCATTTTTTTATGTCTAAAATAAATTCAAATATTTTGCATATAGTTATATTAGTAAAATTTACGAGGTGGGGCATGAAAAAGGAAAAAATTATTATCGGTACATTGATGTTAACCGTGGCTACTACATCTGTCCGCTTTGTGGGCATGTTTTTCAGAATTTACTTGGCAAATACCATAGGATCGGAAGGAATAGGCCTGTATCAATTGATTCTTTCCTTTTTCTTTCTCATGGTAACCCTTGCAACCTCAGGTATAAGGGTTGCTATTTCAAAACTGGTTTCAGAAGAAGTTGCCTTGGGCAATTATACGAATGCTAAAAATGTCCTTCGCCAATCCATTGGTATATCCATAATCACAGGTTTTGCTGCAGGAGCTGTGCTTTATTTTTTCGCTGATTATATAGGCTCTCATATATTAAACGATGACAGAACAGTATTGGCATTGCTGTACCTGGCTCCAAGCCTTCCTGTAATGGCAGTTTCAAACTGTTACAAAGGTTATTTTTATGCCCTGGGCAAGGTCACTCAGCCCTCGATTATAATGTACCCCAGTCCTTTTGTAAGAATATTTCTGATAATTTATCTCATGGGGACATTTCTTCCAAAAGGACTGGGGTACGCTTGTGCTGCAATTGCCATAGGAATGACTGCAGAGGAAATTTTCGCTTTGTTTTTTGTATGGTTTTTCTATATATTCGATAAAAAGCCCGGTTTAAATAAGCCCCGGAAAAAATCAGATAACATGATTTTTAAAATTCTCCGGATTTCAGTACCCCTGTCAGGGACATCATATATAAACTCAATACTGAGAACCGTTGAAAATACATTGATTCCTGCGAGACTTCTAATGTACGGCCTATCCTCCGAAGCAGCCATAAGCCTCTATGGAATGATTAAGGGTATGGTGCTTCCCTTATTGTTCTTTCCTTCTTCTATACTCACATCCCTTTCATCCCTCTTGATTCCTGCCGTGGCAGGTGATAATGCGCTTGCCAATGAAAAGAGCGTTTCAAGAACCCTGTCCCAAGTAATACATTTTACTGCCATTTCAGGAATATGGGTGGTGGCTGTATTTGTATCATTCCCGGATGAAATAGCCATGGCTGTCTATAATGACCACCAGGTAGGCATAATGATAAAATTAATATCATATGTGTGCCCCTTCATGTATTTGAACATGGTTATATCGTCCATGCTCAATGCTCTGGGGGAGCAGGTAAGCTCTTTTGTAGTCAATATAGTTGAATCAGTGTTAAAAATCTCTATCATATACTTATTTGTTCCTGTTTACGGATTCAATGCATATTTGTTTGCACTGTTTATAACTACAATACTCAATACAATCTTATACCTGTTCAGACTGCTGCAGGTATCAAGCATTGTTTTTGACATTTCAAACTGGATTCTCAAGCCCCTTGCTGCCGGATTAATTGCAGGGGTTTTATCCAGGTATTCATATTCATTGTTTGTGCTGACGTCCCACCATATAATTGCCTTGATTTCATCGATAATAATTCTGTCACTCTTGTATTTAATGGGATTGATTGTTTTTAAAAGCATCAGGCTCAATAACAAGGTGACGGGGGTATTGACATAAAAACTTAAAGAACTGTACCCTAAAAAAGAACCGTAATAAAAAACAAAAAAAGCATAAATTGCCATATATATCAAAGCATATTTCTTAA
>Ga0208459_1003934_pt1 | contig 11371 bp, 7 predicted proteins | sample AD_UKC087_MetaG_FD_184433 | JGI IMG/M metagenome (GOLD analysis project Ga0208459, IMG submission 184433) | Active sludge microbial communities of municipal wastewater-treating anaerobic digesters from USA - AD_UKC087_MetaG (SPAdes) (version 2) | ecosystem: Engineered > Bioreactor > Anaerobic >... | reverse complement strand
CGCCGCGGTCTACGGCGGGACAACGATCGGCTATATGGGTTCCACAGGTCAATCCACCGGCTCCCACCTGCACTTTGAACTGCGCTACAACGGCAGCCCAGTCAACCCCCACGGTTTCGGGTTGTGACAACAGTAAAAAATGACAGAAGCTGGTCGAAAAAGCCAGCTTCTGTTTTTACCCCAACAAGAATCACCTTAACTCAGCGCAGGATCAATGGCAAGTAAATCGAATTTTCCGGGCAGGGGGATGTTTCAACTGGAAAGAAGTAGGCAGCACCCTGTTTCTGATTGTTGCCAACGGTGGCAAAGGGCGCTCCAATCAGGGCAATGGTCCCATCGCCGGAAAGCGACACCGCATAACCAAAGCCGGAAGGACTATCATCAGGCTGGAGGCGTGGCATTGGGAGCCAGGTATTGCCGCAGCGTCTGAAGGTGAAACCAGCTGCGATCAGGGCTGTGCGACCGTCGGCTGAAATCGCAATTTCCTTGCCAAATCCGATGTAAGCATTTGGGTCGGTAAGAAAGGTCTGCTGGGTCCAGATACCACCGGAAGCGGTGAATACCACCGCCCCACTACTATCGGTGCCAATGAGCGCGGTTCGACCATCAGCAGACAGAGCCAGGGATGCGCCAAACCAACTGTACGCATCGCCGTTGACATCGGTCAGTCGGGTTTGCTGGCTCCAGGCAGCGCCAGCGCGGGTAAAGATGTAAGCCGCGCCATGGCGTGTGTTTCCGTTAATAACTTTAAAATCGGCACCGATCAATGCTGTATTGCCATCCGATGAGAGAGCAACAGCACGTCCAAAATAATCTTCGGTGGCGCCATCGCTGCTGATAAGATGAGCCTGTTCGGTCCAAACGCTTCCACTGCGCTGATAGACATAGGCTGAGCCTTGGTTTGTGTTTGCGCCGACATCATCTACGTAGGCGCCAATCAGGGCGGTATCGCCGCTGTCTGAGAGCGCCACCGAGACGCCGAAGTGATCGCCCACTTGGCGATCGGAAGCGGTGAGCATAGCCTGCTGGCTCCAAACACCCTCACTGCGGGTAAAGATATAAGCGGCTCCGGGAACCTCAGTTTCCGGTGGGCCAAAATCGCCCTGGGCGCCAACCAGCGCCGTGCTGCCATCCGCAGAAAGCGCGACCGAAAAGCCAAATACGTCAGATTCGGGCATGGACGGGGTGGGCAGTTTTTGCTGCAGCACCCAGGTGCCGGCATCATTGATGAAAACGTATACCGCGCCAGGGCCAATTGGAAAGGTGCTGCCAAACTCCGTATAGTAAGTGCCGACCGCGGCAGTGCTGCCATCGTCTGAAATGGCGACAGAATATCCAAAGCCATCTTTTGGAGTGCCATCCGGAGCAATGACTTTTGCCAGGTGGATGCATCCAGCGGTTCGGTCGGTGAGTTGGATGATCCACTCTGTGAAAGGCTGCTGGCACGGACAGTTGTCTGGTTCAGGCATAACGACATGACCAGCGCCAGGAGTACAGTCAGATAAAGGACTGGGCGAGAATTCTGATTTTGAAACATGGTAAGCCTCCTATAAAAAATTGAATGTTGCTGCCATCAATCAAACCGCGCGAACAAAATTACCTGATCGATCCGGTCTGCGGGACAGCAAGGAACAGACTGTTAATTCTTTATAACAACCGCCACTGACAAAAGACTGACAAAAAATGGGAAATGACTAACGATTTAACAGGGAACGATAAAGGGTTTGCAATTCAGGTTGTGGTTCCACCCCCAGATCAGTTTGAAGGGTCTTCTCAAGAGTTCGGTAAAGGCGCAGCGCCCCGGCGCTATCCCCCAACTCAACGCAAGCCTGCATGCCCAGCAGAGCCGCTTGCTCCTGCCAGGGTTCAGCAGCCAGAAGTTTCCGACAGGCATCCAGAGCAGGCTGAAATTGTTTTTCAGACATACAGGTGCGGGCTTTTGCCAGCAAGGCGCGTTGAAAATCCTGAGCCAGCCAGCGGCGATGCATTTCAGCCCAGTCGGCATAGCGGTATTCTGGCAAAAATTCACCCGGGTAGCATGCCAGGGCAGCGTCCCAATCAGCCCGACGGATATGTCTCAGAAAAGTCTCATAATCCACCTGGGAGTCCGGAGGCAACACCAGGGCGATACTACCATCATCCACCCGCAGATAACGGGATGAAAATTTTTCAGGAAGGTCGGGCTCCAACGCCCGGCGCAGGGTGGAAGTGGCCTGATGGAGCAGGGACTGACCGGCGTTAAATTCTTTTTCCGGCCATAAAGTGTCAACTATCTGATCAATAAGGAGGCGGCGCCCGGGGCTGATCAGCAGCAGCCCCAGCAATTCCCCGGCGCGGCGCTGGCGCAATGACCGGGGATCGAGTGAACGCCCGCCTGCCTTCAGGTGCCATCCGCCCAAGGTGGCGATCTCCAACGGTGGCGGCGGCACCCGCTGGAGGTGTTTGAGCAGGTTGTTGCTGGCGGCAACAACGGATTTGTCCGGACTTTTCAATCCCTGGACAATCAAGGGGAAGGTGAGTGCACGTTCCCGATCAACCAAAAAAACAAAGCCGGCTTGAGTCAAACGAGCCGCTGCCGCCTGCCAGACGGCGGGGGCTTCGGGATGATTCTGCTGATTTAGCAGGGCTGCCAGCAGCAGGGTGGCAATCGCCAGATCAAAGTCCAGATGTTGGGAAGTGAGAAGTACGATGGCTGTGCGCAGATCGGCTTCGGCAGAGGCGATGTCTCCCAAGCCCCAGTCGCCTCGGCTGCGCTCAATCAATGCCTGTGCCTGAAAATGCAGGTAGCCGCTGCGCTGCACAATGGTCAACGCCTCATTTGCCCAAGCGAGGGCGGTGGAAAAATCATTCAAGGTACGGTGCAGACGGCTGAAACCCATGCGGGCAATGAATAGATTTTCTGAAATGCCGTTGGCTTCAGCAATGGACAGCGTGCGACCAAACAGGGCGCGCGCAGATTCCACATCGCCCGCTTCAAGCTCCAGATTTGCCTGGATATAGTGCCAGTATCCATCCCCCAGCGATCCAGGCGCGACCGCCTGCCGCAATTTGGTCAGCATTTCGCGTGCCATGGCGGTTTGCCCCGTCAACCAGTGCACATAGCTCATGGTCAACAGCGGTCCCCAGGCCTGATCGGGCTGATCGCGGGTTTGGAGGATCTTTAGCGCCTCTTCATCCATGGAAAGCGCCAAAGCAAACTGTCCCCGCGCCATATAGACCATGCAGGATAGCGTATGTAACCCACGTACAAGGGCGCGGTCATAACCGATCTGACGGCTCAAATCAACTGCTCGCCGGGTGAAATTTTCAAGAGCCTCGAAATCATCGGTTTCACCGGCACAGATGCCCAGATTCAACAACGCGTCCACCCGGGCGGGTGACTCAGGACCAGCCAGGTCAAGGATCTGCTGGCAGAACTGGCGTGCCTGGGAGTAATTGGCTAAACGGATGTGGGCATAGGCCAGGGCGTTAAGCGCCCGGGACTCGCCCTCGGCGTCTGCTTGAGCCCGGGCAAGGTTGGCGGCTTTCGTGGCGCATTGAATCGCGGCAGCTATCTCACCGCGGCGCTCCAGGGCGCGGCTTTCTTCTATCAGGCGGGAAATTTCTTCTGAAGCAGCCACATTGAGACTCCAAACACTTAAACCGCAAACAGGAGGAAGCGCAAAACTTCAAAGAAATCAGCATGATCAAATTGGACGGTGGTGGGATCGGTTTGCCGGGCACCAGGGAAGAAGCCAGACCGGTAGGCGCGCTCAGGGCGGTGGAAGCGGACTTCCGCTGTGAAGTGATCGGGCAGGGGCAGCAGACACTTCTGTGCGTTAGCGACTGCCCGGGCCACCTGGGAGCGAATTTGTTCGACGGCAAGGTCAGGGTGAAGGTTAATGGTGGAATCACCAACCCCTTCTTTTACGGCAACGGTGGTGATGTGGGCGTTGAGCGATACGGCTTCCTCGCAAAGACCTTTATCACCAGAGACAAAAACCAGCGGCACCCTGACCAGGGCTGCGGTGTAAGCGCACAGGGAAAATTCCGAAACCTCAACGCCATTGAGCTTGATCCAGGTGATGCGACCGGACATGGTGTGCGAGAGGGGATTAGCGCCCGAACCCATGCGGGAATGGTAGCCGATCAATACCAGTGCCTGGAAGCTGGTATCCAATTCCTGCAACATCAGAAACGGGTGCCCGCTCCATCCGCGCACCAACCGGACCTGGCGGGGCAAACCAACGGCAATAATGTTGCGGGCGCTGCCGTGGGCATCTCTGACCCAGACCTCGGTTGCACCGGCCTGGAGAGCGCCTTCACAAGCTGCGGCGACTTCAGCCGTCATCTGCGCCCGGGCGACTTCGTACCCTTCCTTGCCATGCTCGGTCTCGTCCCAATGGGTGACTCCAGTGATGCCTTCTATATCGGCGCTGATGTAGACTTTCATGGGATCCTCCTGGCACCCGGTTTTGGTTACAACTATGGCGGGCGGCAACCTTAATTATATGACAACTCCGTTAGCCCACCCACTTGCATTTGTGACAATCTTTTTGAAATTCCTTGATGCAAGTTGAATCTAATGCCTGATTTTGTTTTCCCCTTCACGATATTGTGTGGTCTGCTCCGCCTTGGTTTTTAGGATTAATCCTGGCGCTTCTCATCCATCTGGGCAGAAGTCTCGGTTGGTTCACTCTGCTAATCAGGAGAAGGTAAAAGCGTCGAAAGCTACTCTGATCCCCTTTGTCTATCCATCAAACATACCCGGACTGGCATGTAAACAACAAAACACAAGCATAAAAAACTGGTATACTGCGAAAAGGAATCTTCGTATGCGCGCGCGCCATTTACCCATCATCGTTGCTCTGACCCTGCTGCTCTCCGCTTGCGCGCAGCAGCCCGCACCACCCGCGGAGCTCCCCACCCCAATCGCGCTGATCACAGGCTCCCACGAAACCCCTACGGAAATACGACCCACAGAAACACCCACGCAAGCCCCAACTTTCGAACTGCCCGCCCAGCCCGAAAACCGCACCATCTACGATCTGGACCTAAACCTCGACTACGCGCAGCACACTGCCAGTGTCGTGCAAAAAATCACGTATTTCAACCGAACCGACCAGCCAATGCACGAGCTGCTGCTGCTTATCCCACCGCGCTACTTTGCCGGGGTGTATTCGCAGGGGAGCCTCAGCGGCAATCTGGTGATGCAGTCGCGCGAGAGTGGCATCCGCACAATGCTCAGCCTCGAACCAGCTCTGCAGCCTGGCGAATCAACCACCATTCAAGTTATATTCACCCTGCTCCTGCCCAAGCGCCCTGGGGTTTTTGGCTGGTCGGAGATGCAGACCAACCTCATGGACTGGTTCCCGATCATTCCGCCATTTGATCCCGCCAGTGGTTGGCTTGTAAATGAGAGAGTGGTGGACGCGAGCAACACGATCGTTGGTGAGTATCTCAGCAGCGAAACCGCTGATTTTTCTCTGCGCCTTCGCCTGACCGGCAGCGCCCAAAATCTAATAATCGCTGCCAGCAGTGAAGGCGTGGAAAAAGACGGCAACCTAGAATACCGCCTGCCGCTGGCAAGGTCTTTTTCTCTGTCAGTCAGCGATCAGTTCATCACGCGCGAAGCAGATCACAAGGGCGTCAGTATCCGAACCTACGTGTTCCCGCAGCATCATGAGGCTGGTGAGACGATCATCGAGGTCGCCAAAAACGCGCTGGACCTCTACGCGGAGCTTTTTTATCCCTATCCGCGCAAGACGCTCAGCCTGGTTTCAGCAGACTTCCTGCATAATATGGAAACCGACGGCATGCTGCTGATCAGCAAAGGCGTGATCGATTTTTATCGCGACGCCCCGCTCAACAACCTGACTATCCTTGTCCCGCACGAGATCTCGCATCAGTGGTTTTACAGTCTGGTTGGCAATGATCCCGCCAAAGAGCCCTGGCTGGACGAAACCATCGCCACATATTGCGAGTCGCTCTACTTTGAGCGCTATCACCCGGAACACTTGGCGTGGTGGTGGTCAAACCGGGTGGATGGATTCAAACCCGAGGGGTGGGTAAATGCGACCATATACATCCCAGGCGGTTACAGCGCTTATCGCGACGCGGTCTATCTTAACGGTGCGAAATTTATGCAGGAACTGCGAAATCTGACAGGGGACGATGCGTTCTTCGCAGCGCTCCAACAGTACACGCTGCAAAACACCTACAAAATCGCTTCAGAGAGCGACTTTTTTAAGGCGCTGCGCAATCACAGCAGCGCGGACCTAAACCCCTTGTTGCAGAAGTATTTTGAGAATCCTCCCGCCTATTAGTTTTTCTACTTATCCGCTGTAATCATGCTGGCAGAATCGGAGAGCGTGCTCGCGCGCACTCTCTGGGTTCCCCGCACCAATTCACCTTGATACGCCTCCGCCCCCTGCACGGGCACCCAACCTCCGAGATTGAAAGGCAAAACGCTCCAGGCTGCGGGAATCCATTGACCATTGTATTTACGAGCCAGGTGCACATGCGTGCCTGTGGCTTTGCCGCCCTCACAGGAAGGTCTTCCGACCCGATCTCCTTGTTTGAGACGATCGCCCACTTTTACCCGCCCTTCTTCGGCAACATGGAGGTAAAGGATCACCCAACCAGTGCGCTCATCGCCGTCACCGTCGAGGTCGAGCATAACCGTACCCACATCGACCCGCGCTACAACGCCGTCAGCGATTGCCAGGGCGTATTGCTCGGTCTCCACGCAGCCCTGCGTCTGGAGAGGCGGAGCGAAGTCGATCGCAGCCCAGGGTTTGCGCGTGCCCCAGCCGGTGTGCGGACCGCCAGTGTAGGACCATGTGGTGCCCTTTTGGAAAGGCAAAATGTACTGCGGCTGAGTAAGCGACCCAGGCAAAACGGTCAGGTCACGCTGCCAGGGATCGCCAAATAATTCTCTAAAAGTTTTCGCAAAGCCGTCAGGTCCGATCGCTTTTTTGTACGCCTCCCCCTCATAGATTTGCGAGAAGTAATATTGCAAGGCAACTGTCGCTGAATTCTGCCAGGGGTCGATATTTTCAATTGTGCCATCTTCATGCGCCAAAGAAGTCAGCTCCCCATTGAAGTAGCGATAAAAACCATCATTCAGCAGATCCGCTGCATAAGATATTTGCAATTCCACCCCGCGGTGATAGTTTTCAAAACCCAAAAAACTTTCTTCCTTAGCGCGGTCGCGCTTCGGATTGCTGAGCGCACCCGTCTGATACTCCACCAAAGCAAGCAGCAGCTTTGGGTTCAGACTGTAGTTTTCAGCATAGTATCGGATGACGCCCGCGGAATTGCGGTATTTTTCTTGAATCAGTGCGCCGTAATATTTGAACCACCCAGTAGTCGAATCCAGAAAAACCCGCAGGTCGAAATCCAGCAGGTCGGGTCCATATACAAACGCCGCGTCTGGAATGATCTGGTAGGAGGGACCCCAAAAAGGCACATAATAAATCGGCATTTTCATCGGGAAACCTGGGGGAAGGGTGGTGACGCCTTCCGGGATTTCAGGGTTGGAAAACCGAATTTCTGATGGGGACGTCCCAAATCGCACCGATAGCAAATCCAGGTTATCGCCGCTTTGGGCTGTATAATCCACTAGCGTGCCAGGAGGATAAACAGGACGCGCGTCGAATGGAGTGGCTGTCGGTTCGATGGAAGGATCAGTTGGGACTGTTTCAGCGATAATATAGGTCGGTCGCTGACGCGGGGAGCAACTGACAAGAATCAGCAGGATTCCGATAATATTCAGCCAGCGGACTTGGATATGTTTAATAGTCTTCATGCGTCAAAAACAGATGAATATCTGTTTGCTACTATACCACAAACCCAAAACTGGCTTAATCATCCAGGGAAATATGAGAACTGGTGGCGCCAACCACGCTGGCTTTGACCACCTGGTCGTTCCTCACCAGCCAACCGCTCAGAGAGGCTGAGCCTGCCTTCGCCCTCCAGCCGCTCATCACAAAGCCGAGCGGTCCATCCGCAGGCACCCATTCGCCGTTATATTTCCGGACGATATGCAGGTGGGTCCCGGTGGAAATACCGCCCTCGCAGGAAGGATGCCCAATGTGATCACCAGCTTCAACCCAGGTCCCCACCGGAACGCGCTTATTCGTGGCAATGTGCAGATAGATGATATTCCAACCCGTTTGTTCATTTCCGTCGCCATCCATGTCCACAACAACCGCGCCGTCCTCAGAGCGTACCACAAGCCCGGGTCCAGCGGCATTCACCCATGCCCAATTGGTTTGGCAGCCAGTTTCCGCTGATGGCGGGGCAAAATCCAGCGCCGCTCGCACAGCCGCGGCTCCCCAGGCGGCATGAGGACCCACAGTCATCGACCATGTCACACCCTTCTCAAAAGGAAGTTGCAATTCCGGCTGCAATACGTCTGGCGTAAATAATGGTTCAAAATCCACCGCCCGAAGCCAGGGATCCCCAAACATGTTCTGGTATGTCCAGGCGAAGCCTTTCTCGCCGTAGAGAGCCTCCGCCCATTCGGGGAAGTTGCCTTGCTTGGAAAAGAAATGCATCAATCCAACCGTGCCGCAATTGAGTTCCGCTGAAAGGCGAACCTCATTTCCGTCCGGGAATTCCAACACGACCACCGTTCCTTCGCGCCAACCGTAGTAACCGCTTGCGATTATTCCCGCGGCAGCCTCCAATTGCTTGTAGAGACCGATTGTATCGCTGTTCGAAACCCCGAGCGGATACGTTTTCTGCTGATTGGTCTGCGGGCCCCCATACACCCAACCGCTCTCGTATTCCAGCAGAGCCAGCAGCAGCCTGGGATGGATGGAAAACTCAAGGGCAACCTTTTCGATAATATCTGCCCCGCGCATTGTTCCGAAGCCGTATACCGCTTCTTCGTACCGGGCAAGGTAACCGCCAGCCTGGCGGACAAATTCATCCACGTCGAAGCCAACCGCAGATGGGCTGTTGACTACTTCGCTATCCGGAATCAACTTGAGGGGAGATGTGGTTTCGTCAAGCCGGTTCGGAATGAGCAGCAGTTGCCCTTCAGGGATGAAACCATCTGATGGCAGTGGGTCGCTCGAGCTGATATCCTGCACTTCCACGCCGAATCGCACCGCCAGAACACCGAGGCTATCCCCGCTTTGAGCGTAATAAAGCATCGGCGCGCCTTCAGGGTACGAGATTACCTGCGCCTGGGTGGGTATCGCTTGCAAGACTTGCCGGGGTTCCTGAACCTCCGGCTCTGCCGTGTTTTCCTGAGGGAGTTCCTGCAGCTGCGCTGCCATTGCGGCAGGCTCTCCTGGCTCCCCAGTTTCCGTTCCGGAGCTTACAACGCCAAGTTTTACTCCCTCAAAAGGAGCAGGACCTTCAGGAGCGGGAGGCAGATCAGCCGGGTTCGCGAGTTTGAATTCGCCAGAAGCGGAAAAAGCCTGCGGGGATTTGGTCGAAAAGAACAGAAAAGCGGCAACTGCGGCAATCATAAGCGCCGCGCTGAAGGCAAGCCGTTTTTGACGCCGGCGGTGGAGCCGCTCAAGGCGAACCTCGCGCCGCTTAATCGCTTCCGATTTCGTTGAAATCGGCACGGCCATCGTAAGCTTCAACTGTCTTTCCATCTTTCGTCAGTGTCCCGTCGTATACCGTTCCATAACTTGAGGCGATCCATCCTCCAAGATCAAAGGGGATTCTCCCTGCGGCTCCGATCCAGACCCCGTTGTAGCGTCTGGCAATATGGAAGTGAGTGCCGCTGGTCACCCCGCCCTCACAGGAGGCATAACCAATTACGTCTCCTGCTGCAACTTGCGTGCCAAGAGGAACGCGCCCTTGGGTCCCAATATGAAAATAATGCACCGTCCAGCCAGTTTGCTCGAACCCGTCGCCGTCCAGGTCCAGCACAACTGCCGCGTCACCGGATCGCACCACAAGCCCATCTGCCACTGCGAGTACAGGCGCATCGCTCTCGTAGCAGCCGTAATCATCCTCTTTCCCTGGCGGGGCGAAATCCAGCGCAGCCCAGATGCTGCCGGTGCCATAGCCCCAGTGCGGCCCGGATGTAAAAAGCCAGGTATCGCCTGACGCAAGCGGCAGGATAAAATCAGGTTGGCTCAGATCTTCCGGCACGAGAGGCTCGATCGTAAAAGCGAACGGATAGCCGAACATCTGCCCGTATGTGGCAAAAAGACCCGTCTCGGATACCGCGGTTTTCCACTCCGCTTTTCCCTTGGTCAGGCTGAAGAAATGCTGCACACCAGCAGTGGCGGGGTTGATTGTCGCGTCGATGCGTATCACGTCCCCATCCGCCAGCGTCCAAACCGCCAGGCTGCCCTGCTCCCAAAGCGTGCTGCCGCGCAGCAGTTCATTGGCTGCCCAACCAAGCTGCTTATATAAACCCTCATAGTAAGGATTGATCAAGCCAAGCGGGAAATCTGCCGGTACGCCTTCCTTGCCCACCCCGCGAACCCAACCGCTCTGGTATTCGAGCAGCGCCAACAGAATCCGCGGGTTCACGCTGTTTTCGTCCGCCACCCGCTGTACGATTTCAGCGCCGGTAAGACGGCTCCCGTCTTCGAGAGTTTCTTCATAACGGTTCAATTTTCCGTTGAACTGCCCGATCACGCTCTCCGTGTCAAAATCCTTCGCGGAGGGGCTGTAGACCAACTCCGATTCGGGGATGATCTTAAAGCTGCTCCCCTGCTCATTAGCGCTGGCAGGGGGAATGATCAGTATCTCTCCCGGTTGGATAAGGTTGGGATCCTTTATCTCATTCCGCTCGATGATTTGCTTGACCGAGACCTGATTCAAAAGAGCGATTCGCGCCAGGGAATCGCCGCTCTGGATCGTGTATTGGGTTTCCTCCAAGCGCAACGGCGGCATATGCATCGGAACATTTGGCGTGGGCTGCATCCCGGCAGGAGCAAGCGTGAGCGTCATCTGCGGGTTGTCAGCTTGCACATCCTCCGGCGCGGACGGAGTTTGTCCTTGCGTGAGATCGTAAATGTTCTGAGGTTCAGTAAGCGTACCGGAGGAAAAATCGGATACCCGCCACGGTTTATAGTCCTTAATCGTCCTCTTACATCCGGAGATAAGCGCCGCGAACGTTAAAAGAGTAAAGCTCAAGAGCGTTATTTTTCGAAACATTGCCTTCATACCGCTGCATGGTACACCAATCGTGCCAGGTGGTACTATTTGTCTGGTTACTTACATTTTTTACAAAGCAAGTATCCTTCAATCTCTAACTCCCAAGCAATTGTCTGTTTACAGGGGAGGTATCTGTTTCATATTCCCGTGTTTAGGAAGAAGGAGGAAGGTTCGCATTGTTCAGGTTCTTGAATAGTTTAGCATAAGGTGTCGTGATTTTGCCAGTTTTCAGGATGGCAAAACTGGCTTGGTG
>Ga0208459_1003931_pt1 | contig 11376 bp, 9 predicted proteins | sample AD_UKC087_MetaG_FD_184433 | JGI IMG/M metagenome (GOLD analysis project Ga0208459, IMG submission 184433) | Active sludge microbial communities of municipal wastewater-treating anaerobic digesters from USA - AD_UKC087_MetaG (SPAdes) (version 2) | ecosystem: Engineered > Bioreactor > Anaerobic >... | reverse complement strand
TGAAACCGGAGAGAAGTATAAAGATTATGGATTTCATATAGTAGGGGGAGGGGATATGGAGGGGGAGGTTAGGGAAAAAGCATCGAGGAATAAAAATATCATGTATTATGGTTTTCTTAGACATAATAGTGAGGAAGAAATGAAGAAATTAGTATATTTATACAACGCCTGTGATTTTATGATATCCCCCTATCTTTATGATGAAGGATACGCTACAGTATTAATTGAATCACTATCTTGTGGGACACCGTTAATTGTTACCGGAAGAGGATCCCCGCCTTCTTTTCTAAATGATTCCGTAGCGTATTATCTCTCCCCCAATCCCACAAGTGACGAGTTAATTAAAACAGTAAGATATTTGACGAACGAAGGAAATAATATCTATAAGACAGATATATGCAGAGATTATGCCTTAAAATACTTCAGTCCTAAAAATGCCGATATTATTTTTAAAATGTATGAACCAAATAGATAGAATATTAAGTAAAGTAGGTGATCTAAACTTTAAAAGAAGAGTTCTAAAGATACTGGAATATTTGGATATAAGGAAAGAAGATAAAGTTTTGGATGCAGGATGCGGGGAAGGTTTTTACCTGATGCTTATTAAAAATATATATCATTGTGATATAACAGGTATTGATAACGATGACAGAATATTATCTCAAGCAAAGAAGTGGATAAAAGACAGCGTGGATATAAAAATAGTAAAAGGAGATATTGATGAAATGGAATTTCCCGATAACACTTTTGATAAAGTTGTATGCTCTGAAGTATTGGAACATATTAATAACGATAGGAAAGCAGTAGATGAGTTATACAGAGTTACTAAACCGGGGGGTATCCTTGCAGTTACAGTTCCAAATAGTAATTATCCCTTGTGCTGGGACCCTTTGAATAAGGTTAGAGAGAAGCTTAACTTAGGGCATTTTAACCCTTTGAGTGAAGTCTGGGGAGGTATATGGGCTTATGATCATAAAAGACTTTATTCTGTTGATGATATAGTGGGGTTACTAACTACAGCTGGATTTAAAGTAGATAAAGTTCAGGTATTAACACACTACGGATTTCCCTTTAATCACTTACTTCTTGTATTAGGAAAACATTTCTATACCAAATTGAATGTATCTGAAGAAATTAAAAATAGTATGGAAAAATTTAAATGGAATGAAGAGAGTGAGAAAAAGAATACCTCCTTACTTTATAATTTGATACAACTTATGTTTAATATTCTGAAGAAGATTGATTCTAAAAATGATAGGGAATTTGATCTTAATGTATCTACGATGGCAGTATCAATTAAGGCAGTAAAACCAAAACTATGAAAAATAAAATATTATTTATTTCAAATTCCATTGTAGGTAAAAATCCCGGTATTAGCGGGGGAGAAAGTAGATTTATTGAATTGGGAAAGAATTGGCAGAAAAAAGGATACGAGATTCATTTAATGAGTTCGGAAAGTGGAAAAATACTGTGTGAAAAAATGGGGTTAAAGGTGATTCTTCATAGAATACCCAGCTCTTATTCTGAAGGAAGATGGGAAATAATTAAACGAACAATACAGCTGTTATTCTACGTACCGACAATATTGGAAGAATTCAAAGAAGGTATTGTTTACAGTACCTCTGAACAGATTTATGATGTATGGCCCGGTGTATTTCTTAAATTATATAGGGGAAAAAATATTAAATTTGTATCTGCTGTCCACTGGCTTCCCCCTTGGTTTTTTTGGTTAAGAAAATCATCAACTTGGTTGAATTCTATGCTTTTTCTCATGAGTGAAAGAGCCGGATTATATCTAGCCTTTATTTTTTCAGATAAATTATTTCCGGTCTCCAAAGATACTTTTTATGATATGAAGAAAAACATGATCTCAGGAAATAAAATACATATTGTTAAGTGCGGTGTTAACATCGATGAGATAATCGATATAAAGAAGAAAGTATTTGGAACAAAAGGTGAATCTCATAAAAATATTGTAGTGAACAAGAAGTATGATGCAGTCTTTATGAAGAGAATACAGAGAGTAAAAGGTATTTTTGATCTTATAGAAATATGGGAGCAGGTAGTTAAACAGAAGAATGATGCATCATTATTAATTATCGGGTCCGGTATTGATGAGAATGAAGCTAAAAGGATCGTTAACGAAAAAGGATTGGAAAATAATGTTAAGTTCACCGGTGCGGTATACTCAGCTAAGGAAAAATACAGTTATATAATGCAAAGCAAACTATTTTTGCTTCCGTCTTATGAAGAAAACTGGGCTATTGTAATAGGCGAGTCCCTGGCATGCGGTACCCCTGTGATCGCATACAATTTATATGAACTTGAGGAGGTATGGGAGGATTCTATAGAATTTGTTGAATTAAGTGATATATCTGCTTTTACAGTTAGAGTAATAAAATTACTGAATGATGACAACGTACTTAAAGATAAATCAATTAGAGGGGAAGAATACATCAAAAGATATGATTGGGAGCAAATAGCTGATATGGAGATTGAATTAATTAACAAATAACATGAGTTTTAATAATTTAAAACAATACAACAAGGAATATATACTAGATGATCAGGAAATATCCAGAATTGAAGTTATAAAAAAAATAATCGGTAAAGGAAATAAGGTATTAGATTTGGGATCAAGGGAAGGACACATATCCGAGGTACTGAGAAATATGGGAAACGATGTAGATTGTATTGAAATACATCCCGGAAATATATCTTTATTAAGAAAAAAAGGATTTAAAGTGTATGATTGTGATTTAAATACTGAATGGGCTGATAAGATGCATGACGCTTATGATATTGTGTTTGCCGGGGAAGTAATTGAACATTTGTTTCAAACAGATATTTTTCTAGAAAATGTATACAAGGTGCTAAAACCTAACGGTATATTTGTTATAACAACGCCAAATACAGCATCTTTGGGAAGACGCTTATTATTATTGTTAGGAAAAAATCCGGCGTTAGAAACTTCTACAAGAGAAAACGAAGCCGGGCATATAAGGTATTTTGTATACCCATCTCTAAAAAAGATATTAGAGGAGAATAAATTCAAGGTGATAAATCATTGCTCTGATATTGTTAATTTAAGTTATTCAGGTAAATTATCAAGCAGGGTATTAGCCAAATTATTTCCCTGTTTAGGAAGATCTATAATTCTTAAGACAATTAAGAACTAGGGGAATATACTTCGTAACTATGAAGAAGGAAATATTTACAGACATCATTAAAATATTCTTATCTTCCTTTTTTATCTTTCTACTTTCTTGGCTGCTATTTTATTCTGTAAATATTAATAAACTAGCTGTTCAATCAGAAGATACTCTTCCCGCAATGTTTCTTCCTCTTTCCATTGTTAAAAGCCATACGTTGTATCTTGATGAGTATTACGATATGTTGATTCAAAGATACCCCCATCCCGATGATAAGGATTATATTAAAGGATTAACTCCATTTTATCTAAAGAAAATAGGAGACCACTATGCTTCGGCATTTCCTATAATAACGCCGATAATATCTATTCCCCTCTATATTATACCGGCCCTATCCTCAATGGAGATAAACTGGCAGAATATAATATTTCTATCTCATTTAAGTTCGTCTATTATAATGTCCCTTGCCGGGTCAATGTTTTATGTTTTATTAAGAAAAGGACTTAACACTGGCAGAAGAATTGGTATCCTGGGATCTCTCATTTATTTATTTGCAACTATAAATTACGCATTAATATCCCAGGCAATGTGGCAGCATGGTACAGTTCAACTTTTTCTTATATTGGCCACATTGTATTGGATATATTCATTACAAGAAGATAAGATACTCAACTATATTTTGTTCGGATTGTTCTCCGGGTTAGCTATCTTATCAAGACCTACAGCAGTAATTACTTTTTTAATATTATTAACAGCCGCAGTATTGTATAAAACAAAAGAGAAATTCAGGGAGATAACAAACGTACAAATAAAATCAATTGTATTAAATAAGAAACTATTAAGTTACCTATTTTATACTATCCTAGGCATCCTGCCTTCTGTATTATTTTTTATTTGGTATAACAACACATTTTATCAAAATATATCTAATCAGGGATATGCAGACCAATTGCTTGGAAGTTGGCTTTCTCCTTTTCCTCAGAGTTTTTTAGGGGTATGGTTTTCACCCAGCAAGGGTATACTAATCTACTCGCCAATATTCGTGTTCTCACTTATGGGGCTTACCCAATCTCTAAAGAGGAAGGAATATAGAAACGTAATATTTTTTATTATTATATTGATTCATACTTTAGTAATATCATTATGGAAGCATTGGTATGGAGGGTGGTCGTTTGGGTATCGCATGTCTTCCGATATAATCCCGTATCTCGTATTTATGATAGTACCTTTTTTAAATTCTGATTTATTTAGTAAATATAAAAAATTATTTTATATTCTTTTTGCTATATCAGTATTTATTGAAATCATGGGAATAATATTTTTCGATGGAATATGGCATGCAGCTTATGATAAAGGTTTTAGAGATACTTCCTGGTTGTGGTCAATTAAAGATTCGGAAGCTTTATTTAATATTAGAAGAGTGTTGGTCAAGGCAGGGTTGATGGAAAAAGCCTGCCCACGCTGTCTTTGATGATAACCCCCTTTTATTGATACAATAACAGTTGAGATATGCGTCCTCAAAGCCGTAAATACAATATAATCTGTCTATCTAACCAATTGTGGGATTATCCCCTATGGACGAATAAAAGACATGTAATGGGGAGATTGGCGGAGAAGGGGCATAGTGTGTTATTTGTGGATCCGTTTCTCAATATTGGAAGAGTATTTCTAAAGCATGTGTTTAAGAAAGAATGGACACTAAGGAGGTTAGCAACAAGAATTAAGAAGGATTTTGGAGTAACTATATACACTCCTTTAAATGCGATCCCATTTGGTTATAAAGCTACAGAATTATATATAAAAAAAATAAATAAGATCTCAGAGAACATATTTGATTCTTCAAGAAAAACATTACTTTGGATATATAATGTAGAGATTACTGATATTGATAAATATATAAAGGGAATCAAACACGATTTTCTTATTTATGATTGTGTAGATAATTATTCAGCTTTTCCAAGATACGATACCGCTGACAAAAAAAGAAAGATTTCAACGCAAGAGAAGTATTTGGCCGAAAAAGCGGATGCTGTTTTTGCTTCAGCTCCCGGTTTAGTTGAGAAGATGAGGAAGTTTAATCCCAGAACATTTTATACTCCTAACGTTGGGGATTATGAGAGATTTAAGAATACGCTTTCTTATAAAAATCAAATACCGGAGGAAATTAAAAGAATACCGGAACCTAGAATAGGATTCACCGGAGCAGTTGATGAGTATAAGTTTGATACCGGTTTATTAAAAAAAGTTGCATCTGATTATCCGGGCTATTCTTTTATAATAATCGGTCCCATGGCTTTAAAGGAAAGAGAAGCAAGTAAAAAAGCATTAGGAGTTGAGGATCTTAATAATGTTTATTATTTTGATTCAAGACCATACGATCAGATGGTCAAATACACTGCAGGTTTTGATGTCTGTATAATACCTTATCAAATTAATGAATATACAGTTGGAGGATGTTTTCCAGTAAAATTTCATGAGCAATTAGCAGCAGGAATTCCGGTTGTAGTAACCGACTTACCTGCTTATGCACCTTTCTATGATGTTTGTTATATCTCCAAAAGTCATAATGAGTTTTCCCAAAATATTAGAAGAGCATTACAGGAGAATTCTCCTGAGAAGGTGAAGGAAAGACAAAAGATAGCTAAAGAGAATACATGGGACGGTAAGGTAAATAACATGATTAAAATTATCAATAGTTTGATATGAAAATTCTTTATGTTTTCAATTCAGGAAAGATGGGAGGTATGGAAAGACATGTACTGGATCTGGTTTCCGGTATGAAGAATAATGGCGAGACCGTTTATATCTGGTGTCCTGATGGGGAAATGGAGGAAATGTATAAAAACGCCGGGGCTGTATTTTATAGAAAAAAGATCAATTTTGATATTGATATACCTTATATAATATCCCTAAAGGATTTTATTAAAAAAGAGAAAATAGATGTGGTGCACGCGCATGAATTAAAAGCTGTAATTAATACATTAATAGCGGGAAAATTGGCAAATACTAATAACATTATTACACATACTCACACACCTATATCTACATGGAAAATAAATAATGTTAAGAAAATGATTGATTATAAAATATATTCATTTCTTATAAATACATTATCCTATAAAGAAATTGCATTAACGGAATCAGTAAAGAAAGTTAAAATCAGAGAAGGAATACATGAAGATAAAATAGTTGTAATACCAAATGGTATAGACACGGAAAAATTGGATATTACTGATGATAATAGGAAATTATATTCAAAGGAAATAAGGGAAAGACTATTAATACCTCAGGATAGCATAATATTCGGATGCCTAGGAAGACTGACCGTAGAGAAGGGTCATTCGATAGCAATAGAAGCATTTGCTAAATTAGTAAATGAGAATGTGTATATAAAGGACAAGATTAGGCTGCTTATAGCCGGAGGGGGAATTCTGGAGAATAAATTAAAGGAATTAGCAAAAGAATTAAAGATAGAAGATAAAATTATAATTACCGGTGTATTTAAGGAAGAAGATTTGAAAAAATATTACTCAACATTTGATGTTTTTATTTTTCCTTCATTAACTGAAGGATTTGGTTTAGCCTTGGCAGAAGCAATGTATGTTAATTTACCCTCTGTATGTTCAGACCTGGATGTATTAGAAGAACTGGGGGGAGAGTACATTACTACTTTTAAGACAGGTTCTTCAGATGATTTAAAAATTAAAATGATGAATAAATATGAGGAATTAATACATAATGATAGAGATCATGATGAAGATAGGGGAAGAAAAAGGATAATATCTAAATTCAGTAAAGAAGTATTTATAAATAATTATTTAACGCTCTATAATCAATTATTATGAAAGTATTGATGCTGGGAAGAATAGACCTCTTCCAAAATAGAGGTGGTGATACCGTACAGATAGAGAACACAGCTGAAGAATTAAGAAATCTTGGTGTAGAGGTTGATATATGTTCTGATTTATCCGTAGATATGCAGGGGTATGATCTGATACACATATTTCAGCTGGATTGGATTCCGGAGATATATTTTTATTTCCTAAAAGCCGAAAAATATAATAAGAAGATAGTATTTTCTCCTATTCACCATAATATAAATGAGGTAAAGAGATTTGATGATGAGTATGTTTTTGATTATAGAAGGATATCAAAAATATTGTTTAAAAATCAGTTCTCCAGAGATACCTTTAAAAATGTTTATAGATCAATAAGAGACATTAAAAGAATAGGCCCTACAATATATTCTGTTATCTATGGGTTTAAAAATATGCAAAAAAGAATGCTTGAATGGTCTGATCATATACTTGTACAAACCAACAGAGAAGCTGAAGATCTAAAAAATACTTTTGAAGTAGATTTCCGATGGACAAAAATATCAAACGGTGTGGGAAAAATATATTATGAAAATAAGGACTATGAACCAAAGTTAAAATTAAAAGATTATGTAATATGTGTAGGAAGAATAGAGCCAAGAAAAAATCAACTTAAAATTATTGAAGCTGTTACGGAAATCAGAGAGCAATCCAAAGAAGATATAAATTTAGTATTCCTTGGTTCTTATAAAGGTGCCAAACATTTAGAATATACTTATCTCTTCAATGAGGCATTAAAGAAAAATAAATGGATTACTCATATAGATAGAGTTCCTTATAAAGATATGCCATCCTATTATAAATATGCAAAGGTTTGTTGCTCAGCTAGTTGGTTTGAGACAACAGGTTTAACAGTATTAGAAGCATTATTCTGTGGAACAAATGCTGTGGCGTCAGGTGATAGGGCAAGGGAGTGTCTGGGAGATTATGCTTCCTATTGCGACCCGGGAGATAAAAAGTCAATCAGAATTGCTATTGAAAAAGAATTAAAAGCACCACGTCCTTTATTAAGTGATGACATGCGCAGAGAATACACATGGGAAAATGCAGCTAGAAAAACCTTAGAGATATATAATTGTATATTGGATGAAAAATGAATATTGAATTAATTATCATATTTTTAATATTTCTATTATCACTGTATATAGTACTTACCAGGTACGATCTATCAATATATCTTCTGCTGTTTCTTTCTGTTTTACTGCACAAAGAATTATTTAGTTTCTACCGCTGGGATTTAATGCCCATCAGAGCTTTTATGTTCTCTGTAGTTATTGGAAGTATCATTAAATTATTTATTTATTATAAGAAGAATAGAACTTGGAAACATATCTTTCCTAAGTTAAAAGACCCTGTTTTTATATCCCTTTTTATATTGTGGCTTATAAGAGGGATTTCTTTGCTGTTTTCAAAAAATATTCAAGCATCTTTATTGTTATTTGCTTTTTTTACTACCATTATCTTTCTCTCCTCATATTTATTATTTGAGCTTAAAGATAAACCGGATAAGATAATGCATTTTTTGAAGGTATATTTATTTATTACATTCGGACTTAGTATTTTTGGGTACCTGCAGTTGTTAATACTTCAAACTACCGGAATAACCATTGGAGCCCTTTGGAGTATTCCGGGTAATATTGCACGTGTGGGAACAGTATTTTGGGATGTTAATCACTATGGTGCTCTACTGTCCGCTATGATACCAATTTCTTTGGTAATGCTGGTACTAAGCAAGGATATTAAGAATAAAGCATTTTATTTTATTATATTTTTATCTCTGTCAGGATCGTTATTTTTAACTAATTCGCGTTCAGCCTGGATAATGGGAGGAGTATCGTTCTTAGTATTTTTAACACTGATGTTGATAAGAAGATATGGTTTAAAAGGAATACTTTACATTTTTATATCAGTTGTTTTGATTTCAACACCCTTCCTTTATGAATACAGTATTAAATCATCACCCTTTAGAGCAAAGATAAAACAGTATTTTCATTATAGAATGGATTCTTTTGATTCCCATATGCTGTTGCTTACTGGAGCTTTCCAGGTGTTTGAAAAATACCCTGTTTTAGGAGGGGGCTATGGCTCCTTTTTTGAACATTTCAGTAAAACAGATATTGCTCCGGTATATTTTGGAAGAGATCCGGCTGCTTTAAACACTAGAGTACCCGCCCATACTATATGGGGAGAGCTTCTGTCAGAGACAGGTATTCTTGGATTTCTATCTTTTGTTTCTTTCTGTATTTTTACTCTTGCTCCTTTGGTATTTATTGGATTGAAAACAAAAGAAAAAAAGGAATATTTGACCGGTTCCGTTATGTTTTCTGTGCTTATAGGATGGCTTACAGCCGGAATATTTTATTCATATAATTCGGAATTTTTCTGGATAATATTCTTATTATTCTCTTCCTGGGGTATCGGAACCTTAGTGAAATATACTAAAGTAGCAGACATTATTATAGAAACTGCAAATAATGGTAAATTCCATTTATTTTTCATATCCATGCTATCTTTAATGCTAATATTTATTAATCTCGGTAGAAATCATCTTATACCTTATGATGAAGCAATATATGCGAAAATATCCAGAAATATGATCGAGACAGGTGAATATTTTGTTCAGAGCTGGATACCGGGAAAGGTATGGTACGAGAAACCTCCTCTTTATATGTGGATGATGGCCGGATCCATGAAAATATTCGGTGTAAATTCATTTTCAGCTAGGTTTCCCAGTGCCGTGTTTGGTTTTTTAACAATCCTTTTAGTACATGTATTTACTAATAAATACTTTGGCAAATTAGCGTCTTTTATATCATCTATTCTTCTAGTTACTACAGTTCAGTATTTATACTATTCCCGTGCTTCCATGTTGGACATAACTACAACCTTTTTTATTACACTGGCCTTATATTCATATTACTCTACAAGAGAAGAAAGAAGGCAAAATCTGTTTTGGATATTAACGGGGTTGTCTATAGGATTGGCTGTAATGACTAAAGGTATAGTAGGATTTCTTCCTATTCCCATAATTTTCTTAAATGAGGGTTATTTGTACATAACAAGGGATAAAGTACTAAACAAAACATATATCTGGCAATATTTATACTGTATTACTTCTGCAGTCTTTGTTTTTATTCCCTGGCATATTTTGATGTATCAGAAATTTGGTAATTCTTTTCTTTCTAACTACCTTGGTTACCATGTTTGGGATAGAGCAACCACAGCTATAGAAGATAAGGGAAGACCATTCTTTTGGTATCTTGTTGTACTTAAAGTAAGTATGAGATTGTGGTTTATATCTTTAATCATGGCTTTTCCCTATGCTGTATATAAATTATATAGAAAGGAAAAACACTTGTTATTGCCCTTAATATGGGCAGTATTTGCATTCATATTCTTTTCTTCAGCTAAATCTAAACTGGTATGGTACATTACACCGATATATCCGGCCTTGGCGGTAATAGTGGGATGGTTTATTTCCAAGATTATTCATTATATTTCTGATTTCGGTTATAAAAAAATAAATAATTTTAACGGCCGCTTATTCAAATCTATAGTAATGCTAGTAATAACGATAGTAGCGTTGTTTTATTTCTTTTTAAATAAAGGATTAGTTTATACATCAGATCTTACAGGTTCTCAGGCCTCTCTTCTGGAATATAAGGATGAATACTTTGGAACCGATTCTGTAGTGTATATAGATCGGTTAGAACTTCCCATATCATTGTTTTATACACAGGGCCCATTTATAGATTACGATTTTAATCCTGAAAAAATTGGAAAGGTCCCTACAATAAAATATGAAGATGAACTTATCCTTCTTACTAAAAAAGGCAGGTATAGAGAGAACGTGGTGGGATATGAATACAAACCTAATATTATAAAAGAAGATGGGGACTGGATTTTATGGTCTTTTACCTCCAGGTTAAAGCGTGATAATGACGATCTAAAATACATAGATGATCAGATCAACAATCTTAGGAATAAGGAAACGAAGGGTATTGCTATTAACCAGGATAAGCTGGATGGGTTAATTTTACAAAAGACAAAGCTTGAGAAGAAAATACTGGAACAGATGAAAAATTCTCTTAAGATAGTAACTTCGGGATCATATTTTTCCAACTGAATCTACTTTTTTAATAAATAAAATTGTTAATAAAAATGCCGATATGGAAGCAGCTAAATCAGATCCTGCCAAACCGGCAAGTGAGTATACGGGTACAAAGAATACACACAGTAATGAGAATATAACTAATTTACTTAAGGAGATAATAAAAAGATATCTTGTTTTCTGTTCAACGAAGAAGTAATTTTCCATAAAGGTATGTATTGAGGTAAATGCATTAGAG
>Ga0208459_1003924_pt1 | contig 11387 bp, 15 predicted proteins | sample AD_UKC087_MetaG_FD_184433 | JGI IMG/M metagenome (GOLD analysis project Ga0208459, IMG submission 184433) | Active sludge microbial communities of municipal wastewater-treating anaerobic digesters from USA - AD_UKC087_MetaG (SPAdes) (version 2) | ecosystem: Engineered > Bioreactor > Anaerobic >... | reverse complement strand
GTCCGGGATGATATGTGGCTGATGGACAGGAGCAGGCTCGCGATGTGACGGTATAATAGACATCCTTCTTCTTGCTCAGAACCAGCACCAAGCGACCACCATCCAGGCTGACCTCGTTAGGTAGCGGGTCGCTTGTTCTTCCTAAGAAGGTTAACAGCTTCTTAACCGCCTCTACAGATTGCGTTATTGGCCCAGTTCGGTCTTCTAAGAGATTCTTTCCTGACATTTCAGTACACCAATTATCCTATAGGATGTTATCATATAAATACTTATTGAATGGGTAAAGTATATATGGTATAAGCACCAAGGGGATTCAATATGGCCACAAAAAAGAAAGTGCAGGTGTCGGTCACACTGGACGACGATCAACTGATGTGGATGGATCGAGAAATAGCAGAGAACAGATTTGCGACTCGCAGTCACGCGATAGTGTACGCATTGACGCAATTGATGAAAGAAGACACCAAGACAAGAGAAGAACAACAGGGAAACGCTGAAGGTCTCCCCGTTGCGGCTTGATAGACATTTCGTATGGTGTACTAAATGTCAATCAATACTATCACATCGGAGAATATAGCATTTGCCATATCGTCGAGGGCATAGCTTTATAATAATTTGAGATAATCTTTGTCAAAATAATAGTAATATAAGAGATAGGTTCTAGCCGGGCGCTCAGAACGCCCGACCAGGAGAACTCCGTCTGCAGGAGCACAAGCGTATGACTAAACTAGCTTCAGCCAGCATAAATACCTTTGGGCCTTCACCCAAAGCCATCGAATCGCCTTCAGAGCAAATTATCTCCCTGACATATGGGCAGCTACAGGAACTCATCAGAGGAGCTATCGAGCAGGCTATCCAGCCCTTGCAGGACGAGGTCACCGCCCTCCGGGCCACAGTAGCCCACCAGGGTGAAGAGATCGCGTCCTTGCGCGCTACCATGACCTCGCTGGAAAGTCAGCAAGAACAAGACACAACCAGGATCTGCTGCGATATTGCCTATGATCGCCAGAGGCTCGCGAGGCTGGAGCACCCTGCCAAAGAGCCCGGCAAGACGGAGACCTCCAGGGCCGAGAAGATCGAAAGGTATCTGGCAGCAAGACCGGACCACAAAGCGAGTTTTGAGACCTTGAAGGGTCATTTGGGAATAGGCAACGACCTTCTGTCCAAGACCATTACAGCACTTATGGCCGCATCTCCTGGCAGATATGGGATTACCAAGGCCTCCGGAGACAAGAGGAAAAGAACTCTCGTTATGCTTCCGAAATAGTTGAATTTCAAGTACTACTATTTTCGGTATCCCTAGCGAGCCATCAGGAATATAGTAAAATCTGAGGTGATTTCCTCAGATTGATTGATATGTCTTACTGTGAAGAAGAAGAAGAATAAAGTGAGATATATATAAAGAAGAAGAAAAGAACCATCTTGCTTTTGGTTTGACCAGATAGTTGTAGTTGAATTTCAACTATTTTTTGGGTCCTGGTCCCCCTCCCTTCTTTGGGCTCTCTCCTGTAGTATGTAGAGTGTCCTGGTCTCCTCCCTGTCAAAGGAGCATGTTCCCGGAGATGGTGGTCTCCGGGGCACCGATAGCTTACTATCCCACGCACCCTATCTTTCAGTAAGAAAGCCCAGGCTCAACCCACGCTATGAAAAGAACCTGGGCTACATAGGACGTGGTCAGTGCAGAATCCCACGCGACGCCAATCTCGAAGGATTCCGCCCAGCAAGTAACAACAAGGACTCTCCGAATCTTCGCGGGCGCAGGGAATAACAACAACCCTGACAGTGTGTTGTCTATCCTCCACTAACTATACAATCTGAAGCTGATAGATGAATAGACGAGACGAGAGTCTTGAATGGATTTTTATTTATAAATATTATCGTGATGATCTACTAATAAAAACTCTACAACATCGCCATCTATTCTATAAATTATAACGTATGGGTTAACATGAACACCATAACATCCTCTTAAATTGCCCGTTTTCATATCATGATTTTCTGGATTCTCCAAAATTTGCTCCATCTTTTTTCTCATTCTCAATTTCAACGGGGTATCTTTTTTGGTCAGATCAATAAACATTCTCTTGAATTTCTCTGACCTACGGGCTTTGAATAGCATAACTTAGTTGCTTTCTAAATCATCAAACAACTCATCTATGCTGGAAAAAGTCTTGCAGGCACCCGTTTCTAGTTCGCTTATGGCCATGGCTATAGCACTTTTAGCCATCTCAGATAATTCTATAACCTTACACGGATCCTTATGGCCCATTGATATAATATCTCTCCTAATGGTATAAATGGTATATGGGTCTATCGCATTTATGAACATCGTATTGGGGTAATCAGCAGTCGGCATGAAATAGCATCCGGTCATTGCGTCAGCGACGGATACTATACTTGCCATGTTTGGCGGTATAGGTGTATTGGATGAGATCGGCCCCCTCTGATTAATTGTCCCTAACTTGGTGAATTTCTCAACGATGATTCGCGTTGATAAGGCTCTATAGGGAAGCAAGTAGTTCATCCACCTTCTTATTTAATTCTTGCTTGGACGTATCCGACTCCACGATCTTTATTTGACCAAATGTATCCTCATATACTTTGATGTTTTGTAACAGCCAAATGATTAAGTTCTTGGCCTGTATGGGGGAAAGCTTGAGAGATACCTCTTCAGTGTGTGTAATTACATCGCAGTTATTAACCAATTTTTCAAACGCGCTAGCTTTCGTGGTAATAGCGCTCATTTCAACAAATCCCGGTTTAACTCCACCAAAGATGTAGTCTGGTGTGACCTCTCTATAATGCGGAGATCTAGACTCTCTCTGTATTAGTTCTTGTTGGCTCTCCCCCTCTGCCATGAAGGTGGAAATGTGGGAGTGAGCCTAAATACTTTTCGCCTAGGGCCTCTACCTTCATCTCATCGGCCCGCCCTTCCATCTTCCGGGCAATGATAGGCTTCCACATTTCTTGTTTTTTTAGCTGGTGCCAACATTGGCAAACCCTTCTTGAGTCCACCTTGTCTCTCATTTTCTTTCGCCTTCCTGGCGATGATGGGCCGACCACAGATTAACCCGTTTGTCAGATATCTGACAAACGGATGCACAAATTTGTACATTAGCCCGGCAGATCCCCTTTATCTTTCATCTTCTTGATATTCTCTGCGACCGTGGCTCTTGGATACCCTATCTCCCGAGCGATCTTCGCTCCATTGTGCTCGCCAGACTGCCACATATCCCTGATGGCCTGCAATGCGTCCGGGTTGTCTGCGAGTCGTTTCCTCTTATCGGCACCAGTAGCCGCGCCGCATGTCGGGCTCATGTGGTTGTGGGCTCGTGGGCTCTTTGTCGCGATGGGCTCAGGGGGTGTGGTATCGATGAACTCGCGAGCCTTTGGGCTCATGTTCTCGATGATCAGCATGTTAACTAGATCCTTGGGGCTCATCCGCCGCAAGATCGCTTCGACCTGCAAGGCGGGCCATACCTCGGGCTTGATCTCAATACGGGGTGATCGTTGCATATGGGATCATGGGCTCATGGTGATATAGCTGTAGCGGTGGGGTAGATAATCACCCGCACCACTTGCGAGTTGCACGCACCTGCCCTGAGATCAGCCAAAAAGCTCTTCTGGCAAACACCCCATTCCATAGACTATGGAATTCTGGTCAATCTAGCTTGATCGACCTACTCATAGCGATCCACTCCTGCCACTGCTATCGATTCCGATGGCCCCATTTCCCAGCGCGCATACCCTAGATGAGCGAGGTAAGAAGGTATTTATAAAAATATCTGGTGGTCGCATATCGGTATGGATTCTTGTGGGTTGTATGTACCTTAGTTCTATCACATTTTTTTTTGTGGATGATCGGAGCGCAAAAGGAATAAACTGGAGTGACATATCTAGAAGCAGTAAAAGGATAGGGCTACAGGCCGACCTCAACCAACCGCCAAGAAGGAAAAAGGTTCGACCTGGGCACTACGACAAGAATATACAAGGTATCAATGGTATTTGAAACCTTCGCAAACCGCGTAGTGTCTACCGATACCGGTTAGCTCTTTCCATGAGGTGATAAAAGCCATGATGAAAGAGCCGGACGCGATAGACATCGCGATTTTGAACCGAATTACTGAATTCCCTGGGTGCTCCATTTTTGATGCAATCAGGCCGTTTTTGACAGAACGTTCGGAGACTGTGCTTCGCTACAGAATCCGGGCGCTTGAACTGAGAAATCTAATTCGTTGTGTGCCGACGAAGCACAAGGTGCTGCTTTTCGCTGTGGAAGATGGAGATGATGTCAGTGAGTGAAGGCTCACCAACACCAGAAAAGTACAGGCGAATATATTCTCTGATCATTTATAAAACTTTCGGAGGGCGATGCTGATGGCAGCCACCGCAACCGACCTGACACGCGAACATTACGCGCGTCCTGAGGTTCGCGAGATCATTACCCGGTTCACTATGCCCGGTGATGGCAGCTGGAGGGCGATCAACGGCGACTTCTGGCGATGGTATCGATATGCTGGGAGTGATGCGAGGCTTTTGAACGTGGTCGAGGACTACGATGAGCTGATAAATAATCATAGAGTACTATATTCTACGCTGAATGTATTCGATAAAAACCAGTGGATGGTCACCCGGCCAAAAGAGGAGATCACGCGCGACGATCCGCTTGGAACGCCTGCGGACACTGTGGCTTACTCGCTCGGCGTAGATATAGATAAGGGCCCTGGTCACGACATCGAAGAAGCCGAGGTCAAGCTAGCAGTTGAAAGTGCTGCTCAATTCCTTGTAGGCCGACTGCAAGATGCTGGTGTGCACGAAAGCGTGTGGGTGCTCTTTTCTGGTGGCGGTATTTACGTAGAGATCCATCACGGGATTTGCAGACCCAAGTCTTCGGCACCTAAAGACAGGCAGGAATTCTTCGAAGAGCTGACAGATAGATACAACAAATTCATAGTTCACGTGTCCACGAAGTTCTTTGAGATCCATCCCGAGTACAAGGGCCTGGTGAAATACGATGCCCTGAACGATTCCAAGCGCATTTTCAAGTGCGTGCTATCGATTCACAAGAAAAAGCCGTATGCGGTGACACCCCTCAACAGGGACCGCATCGAGATCGACTTTGATCGAGCCCGGGTGCCCCTGTCATTGGAAATGATCGAGGAAGCAGGCGTCTGGTATTCAACGTACGATCTCGCAGAACGCGAGAATCTGCTCGGGCTTTTGGATCAGTTCCGGGAGACCGAGCGAGCAAAAAGGCATTTTACAGAGATCTGGCGATCGTGCTTCAGGGTGGATGCGAAGTACTTTCCGCCGTGCATCAGGCATATCATCGATGGTGCGAACCAGGGTGAGGGCAAAACAAGGTTCTCTGCCGTCCTGTCCACCTTCCTGTTTCAAATGGGCTGGGAAGAAGAGGAGGCATGGGATCTCGTTCGGGCAATCTCGGATCGCAATGGGTTGGGGAACGCAGATCATATTTTCGGAAGCTGTTTTGGGCGAATAAGTTGCCCATCTTGTGAGACGATCAAAAACGATGCTACAGGATATCCCCACCTAGGCCTCAGAGGGCTTGAGTGCTGCGTGCCCGAAGACGAGTGCGCTAGATGGCCGGGAGACTATGCCATCGCGTATGCACTAGGTGACATGCGGGCAGAAGAGAAAAGAAAAGAGCTGAAAGCCGAAGGCCCGACTGTGTTGGATGCGTTCAAAGCAATGCTCGAGCACGACAGCGAAGCAAAGACCGACAAAGAGGGATCGACCTGGGAATACAGAGCATTTAAGTCAGAAATCGAGCGAGCGGTTAAGGCGGGCTGGATGACTGCGCAGGCCGAAGAGAAGGCCCACAAATTCCTGGGAAAATATGAAAAATTTCTCGAAAAGTTTGGAATCAATTATGATGACCTTTTCACCATTCCAAGACCTGAGCGATCGAAAAAAGAAGAATTCGACTGGCGGGTAACGGCGAAGGCCTGGAAGATCCTGAGGACAGGCGATCCAATTCAGTTCATAGCGGATAGTTGTGGGCGCGTGGTCTTGGGCGCGGAAACAGCTTTCAAAAAGCTAACCTGTTGCGTCTCTGCCCAAAACGTGAATCAAACCGCTGGCATACATCCAAAACTTTCGGGCGAATCGAGTGGCGGCAAAACCATCACGGTCTACAGCTTCGCAAGTCACCTGCCGAGCGAAATGGTGATCAAAGGTTCGATGTCAGCAAAGTCCGGGTTCTATCACGACGACGGAGACCGGGTAGTGCGAATTCTGGATGACTATCAGGCGGGTAACGAGGATCTGGATACCACAATCAAGCAGACATCATCTGAGTTCCATAAGCCCTATATTCACCGGACTGTTGCAAATCACGCGCCGATGACGCTGACCATTGGTAAAGAACAGTTATGGTGCATTACTTCGGTCGATAGTTCGCAGGACATCCAGGTGCTTAACCGGCAACTGCCCATAAATGTTGATGACTCTGTTGATTTGACCAGGCAGGTTAATGGCAGGATTATAGAACGCTATGCCAAAGGCGAACCGCAACAGCCGGTTGATGAGCCCGTGTTGGTTAGTCGTGCGATCTTCCAGATACTAAGGGATCGGGGGTATATTGATGTGAAAATTCCATTTGGGGATCGCATCGAGTGGCTGGATACATCGAATAGGCGCAACCCTTCGGTCTTCATGGACCTGTTAATATCGATAACGGCCATGAACCGGTTTCAGCGAGAGAAAGACTCCGACGGATTCTATCTGGCAACGGAAGAAGATTTCCGGACAGCCAAAGCCCTGTTCACGGACAAGGACGCCGAAGAGCTGGTGAAGAGACTCACTGCCAGAGAACGGGACCTGATCGATGTGCTTCTCACAAATTCCGACGGGCTCACCAGAGATGAGATCGCGGCGCGGATGAAGGTGGCGCCAGACCGGATATCACAGATCATCAACGGTCAGAAGGGATACGGCGGCCTCAGACAGAAGATCCAGATCCAAGAAGAAAAGAAATCAATAAGCGTGAGGACGGGGAACAAGGAAACCGACGACACCAGACACACGGTACATAAGACGATCTATTCACTGAAAGAATATGACCGATTCGCCGGCTTCGACGCAGTTGTCAAATTGAAACCAGCATCAGACGAGCCACCTAAGCAAGCTAAGCATGAGCTAAGCAAGGGGCTAAGCAAAGAAATCGCTAAGCATAACGATGACCTAAGTAAGAGAGTAGAGAGAGAGAGAGAGATAGAGAAGAGAGAGAGAGATAAGAGATATACTCAGGGCTTAGGTGAGGACCTTTCTCGTGAAAATGAGGAAAATGCTAAGTTGCTTAGCACAGAGGCGACCGATGGCGATAGCGAATGCTTAGCTGATGCTAAGCCGTGCTTAGCTTACTTAGCTGACCCAATCGGGGATGAACTTCGCCAGGTCGAAGAGCAGAGGCAAGAAAAGGAAAAGCACTTCGCCGAAGTCGCTGCTGAGCACGCAAAGGCGAAAGTCTGCGCCGTGTGCGGCGAGGACCTCACCGGGCATGGCACCGTCGAGCGGGACGGAAAACTCTACTGTGCACGCCCTGGCTGTGGATATCCGGCACGCAAAGAGACCGTGGTCGAAGAATTCCTGCGGGATGGTGGCAAAGCTAGCCTAGAGAGATTCCTGGCAGAATTTCCTGAAGCTAGGAGACCCCAAGATATGGTTTGTAGGAGCATTCCAGCTTGTGGGGGCAGAAAGATCTCTCTGGCAGAGATCGAGGATTTGCGAATAGAGACGTGGCCTGATGAGAGAGAGGCTGCAGAAGCTTTCTTTGCCTGGTATCGTACGGTCAAAGCTCATCCTGGCATTCTGACCTCGGAGGAGGGGTCTGCTGACATCCTGGGGGCCTCACCATGACCACGGACCCCATCCTCGATCTTGAGGGCAAGCGCGTGATCGCCACCGTGGACGGCCAACGGATCAAAGGCCGACTGGTCTCTGCCAGGAATGACTTCCTCACCATTGAACCACTCAGAGGGCCTCGGATGATTATCAATCGCTTCGAGATCTCCTCGATCCAAGAGGAGGTCCGACCCGTCTCAATATCCAGGCGCTGAGGATATTCAGAATGTACAAGAATTTGCCCGAAAAGGACTTAATTATCATGCAATTATCATGCAATTTCGACCTAAATATAAGCAATTTCAGCGCATCATTTGATTATTCAATTCGAAAAGTGTCGGCCCGTATTGACTTATAATTTTTGACAAATCGGGGTGTTATAGCAAATTTTCCAGAAGCGAGTGGATTTGGCAGGGCTGAACGGGTTTCGGCTCGGCAGGCAAAGCGCGGACCGAACAGGGCACATGCTCTTTGTCAAAATTTGTCCATTTGTCCAACGGGAGAGTGCTCATCGCCAGATCCTCAGCCTCGACAGAAGCCTGCCCACGAGTTTGTTCTTCGCTCTTCGCATGATCTTCTCAGGATCGCCGGACGCCAGGGTCTCCAAGTCGTTGACAGTCCGGGCAGCGCGATACAGCTTGGCGCTGCTCATACGGTCATCTCCATCGGTGTCATGGCCCCGCTATATCCCAGTTCACGGGCTTTTGCATAAGCTTCTTTTGCTTCGGAATCGTGATGTAACATTCTAAGTGTGTTTGCTTTATGATACCATATGTATGCATTAGTTGGATCAATGTTTATGGCCTGATTGAACGCTGCCAACGCTTCCTTGTATTTGCCTGCATCGTAATATGTGATTCCTTTCCAATACCAGGCATCTTTATAATCTGAATCGATTTCTGTTACTTTGTTGTAAGCTTTGATAGCGTTATCATATTCTTTTTGTAAATAAAAAGCCATTCCTTTCCAATACCATGCATCAACATTTTTCGGGTCGATGTCTGTAGCTTTGTCGTACGCTGCTATAGCTTCACTGAATTTGTATTGAAAGTGAAGAGAACTGCCTTTCTTGTACCAGATATCTGCATCTAGTGGATCGATTTCTGTAGCTTTGTCATAAGCCTGATTAGCTTCGTCGAACCTGCCCATATTAGTAAGGACTTGCCCCTTATAAGACCAGGTTTCGGCACAATCAGGATCACTTTCTATGGCCTGATCAAGCACATCTAAGGCATCATCGTATTTTTCTTGGTACCCAAGAACAACTCCTTTGAATATTAAAGCCTCCTTGTACTCCGGATTAATTTCGATGGCTTTGTCAAGGTTTATTATAGCGTCATCTAAGTTGCCTTGAACAGCAAGAACAGATCCTTTCATCAGCCAAGCATATTCATTTTGTGGATCGATGTCCGTGGCTTTGTCAAAAGCGATAATGGCTTCATCAAGTTTGCTTTGATTCATGAAAGCAATGCCTTTTCCTATCCACGCCATTGCATTGTCTGGTTCAATTTCTATAGCGCGATCATAAGCATCTTCAGCTTCATCGTATTGTTCCTGCTCAGCGAGAGCAATACCTTTGTCAATCCAATCATCTGCTGCCATCTGTCCTAACGCGGGTACACATAATATACCCAATAAACAGAGAATAAGCAGTTCTCTGTTCTTCGATAAGATAGTGTTTATTGACATTTACATGACCTCTTCCTCGGCCTAAAGACCGGAGCCCTCTTCTCGATCAGTCTCAGCAGGTCCATCTAGATCGCCTCCACTGGGCCGTGAGCACCCCCAGGCCATCCTGGCAGGCTATCGCGAATACTGTCGCTCTCTGGCGGCCTTGCTAACCTCTTCACGGTATTGTGGTGGGCCTCGAGGATCACTTCTCCTTCGGCCTCAAACTCTTCCCTGCTATTCTTAGGAGATGTTGTTAGGGGCGTGGTGTGGCTAAGGCGCTGTGGCCTGGCACTCTTCTCACTCCTTCTACTCAACGATCAATTTGAGATTCTTCAATCTTGTTCCTCGCCCACTCTTTTACACCATTATTATCCATGATGACAAATTCCTGTCCCCTTCCCGCCGATTTGAAGTATCCATCTTCCCAGGGATGCTTATGATAGCTGATTTTTGCTTCTTTAAAACAATCAGGCAGATCCCACTTTGATTTAGAGAATCCCCTCTTAGTCAAAACAAGTTTATCACTGAAAATGAACCTTCCCGCTCCAGGAAGCGATTCATTCCAGCTTAGATGATCCCTAGCTATATAAATGGTGTTGCTCTTTCTCACATTATTGGCATGGGGATGATAACTCATCCACTCAGGCACATCGAATTGCTGGTCTACCTTAATTATGTCTCCTATCTGAAGATATCCGAAAATTGCGTGCAGCTCTTTTTCATGGGTATCGTATGCCAGCTTACCATCATCGTTTCTGGTTTTCCTGAAGCTTCCAAAGAATAGAAACAGATCATCTTCTTTAACGTTTTGCTTTTGCAAGTGGCCTTGTGCTGCATTCGCCTGACCAAACAAAGGTCTCCAATTTGGCTCTCGATGGATAGCATTTTTATAGATATCGGGATCCAAATGACACCCAAAATCATTACTAAGATCTATTCGTTTGTTGCTCGACTTTATGCTAGGCATGAGGCTTCTCATTAGATCGTAACAAGTTGAATCACCCGCCATAATATCTGAGTATCTTAGCTCTTCATTTTGATCGGGAATAGGGAGCGAGATCATTTGCCCATTTGGAAGGATGGGGCTGGGATACCCACCAAACTCGGAGTCAAATCCTTTTCTGCTCAAGATGACTTTCATTTGTCCTCAACTTCAGGAACCTGAATTCCCAGGCCCTCTTCTAACCACCGAGCCACGATTCGCCTGTGACAGAATTTTCCCGGAGGCTCGTAGCATAACAGAATTGCGTCTTCTCCCAGGTCTTCCAGAACTTGCTCAGGAGTCACCTTTGCCAGGGTCTCTCGATAGAACATCTCGGTGTACTCCTGCTCGTCTATCTCCTGAGCATTCCAAGCCTTCAGCAGGGGGCGTGATGGTGCCAGGGTTGGATACTTCCTGCCTGTGAAATGAAACCATCGCGGCTGCATTCTGGCAATAGAGACGGCATTGGGATCTGTTCCAGAAATGGAGAATGATGAGGTCTTCATACGGTCATCTCCATCATAGACATTTCATAGCTATATCCTAGCTCCCTTGCTTTGGTGTAAGCTGCCTTTGCCTCGGTATCTCTGTGGAGCATCCTGAGTGCGTCTGCTTTGTTATACCAAGCCATCGCATATTCTGGGTCAATCTCTATTGCTCTGTCAAAAGCAGCTATGGCCTCATCGTATTTGCCCATATCAGAAAGAGCAAGGCCTTTGTTGCCCCAGGCTACTGCATATTGTGGATCGATCTTAATGACTTCATCGTAAGCTCTAATGGCTTCATCGTATTTACCCTGCTCATAACGAGCACTACCTTTGTTGAACCAGGCTTCTGCTAATTGCGGATTGATCTCTATTGCCCTGTC
>Ga0208459_1003923_pt1 | contig 11388 bp, 7 predicted proteins | sample AD_UKC087_MetaG_FD_184433 | JGI IMG/M metagenome (GOLD analysis project Ga0208459, IMG submission 184433) | Active sludge microbial communities of municipal wastewater-treating anaerobic digesters from USA - AD_UKC087_MetaG (SPAdes) (version 2) | ecosystem: Engineered > Bioreactor > Anaerobic >... | reverse complement strand
GAGCATAAATGTTCAAATATGGAATCAGCTACTATATAATGGAAGATGAAGCAAGAAAACCTCAGTCGGGAGTGGATGTCCGTTTACTCAGACCCGGAGCCGACTGGCAGAGTGGAATCCGACTCATTGAAACCGAGAACTCAGGCTACTATGAATGCCTGATCGAAACTGAAGCCGATTGCGGTTTCTATGAGATCTGGGACAACCGTGGCAATCCCAACGGAGCCTTCGGTGGCAAGACCTGTACCATCGGTAAGCTCGATGCCAGAGGTCTGCAGAACGACTGTATCTATGGTAATCACATCCTGGATGGAGTGGTAACGGGAAGCAAAATAGCCAATGAAGCCATTGGCACAGAACACCTGCAAAATGGCCTATTATCACTATCCAAACTGCAATACGAGATTCAGGATCAGGATAAAGGAGTAGGAGACAACAGTCAAGCAAGCCCGGCAAAGCTGAGTGATGATAAAATGATTACCCATGTCCTGGATAAAGAGTATCAGGAGCTTCCGCATATCATCCTAACCAACCAGTGCGATGCCTTCCTCTACGTCGCCGATGCCAAGATAGAAGGGAACCTGGTGACAATCACTATCGGGATAAGTCAGGTATATACTGCCACCGATCCATTCTACAAGCTCCTTGCCCTTGTCAAATGATGCAATTATAGAGTGGCTGAAACATGGTACAGCATTAGCTTATTAACTGAGGTGAGCTATGATTACTTTTATAATACTATGTTTGTTTTACTATATCTATCGTGAAGAGGAAAGAGAAAGAAAGAGAAAACGCCTTGAGGACGAACTCAATGCAAAGAAGCGCTTATTGAATCTGGATCGGGAATTATCAAGTCTTAGTGCCAACAAATCCAACGTTGTTACCATTGCTCGAATCACAATCGAGGATGAGAATATATGGTAGATGAACCTTGTGTAACAAAGAAAACCCGGCAGAACCGGGTTATTGAGTAGCTTAGTTACCGATTATCTCTTCTTTTCAAGCCGGCAGATTAGTTCCGCCATCAAGTTGATCATTTCCTTGTAGTCACCGCATTCCCAAGCATCGTCTGCTCTGGTTTTGATCTCTTCCACCGTCATCTTCTCCGACTGCAGCCATGGGCCTCGGAACTGATTCCACCATCTCTTATAGTGGAACTCGTTAGCGGATGAATCATACTGGGATGCTTGATTGGCTTCGATTATCTCTTCAATTGGCTGCTCTGAGCCATCGTCATGCACCAGAACTATCTGGCTGCCTGATTTTACCATCTCCTCCAGCGTTGCCTGCTTCTTGCGATTCTTGTTTTGTTTGGTCATCTTGATCTCCTTCTCGGTTACCCGACTGTTAACTTATGGGTTCTACATAGAACCTGTCGCAACCGTGGTCAAGTCCTTTCTGCACAATACGATAATAAATTGGAATGATTGGCACTTGACAGAATCGGTATGTTATCAGAAGATACAAACAGCCTACAGACCCTACATAGAATGCCCTCCGAGACATGGGGACACCGCCCGGTGATCCCCATTTTTTTTTTGTCCTCACAAATCCATTTGAAGTTTTCGGTGATTAAAGCTTGAAGTTTTCGGTGATGAAAATTGAAGAAGTGGTGATTAAATTTGAAGAAACGGTGATTAAAACCAGTCAGAGAATGACCGCTATAGAAGCCCATTTTCCCGATTTGAAGTTTTCGGTGATGAAAATTGAAGTTTTCAGTGAGGGTTTATAGTTAACAAGGTAAAAATAATGCACACGGTCTGTTTGGCCTTATTAAAATCGTGAGTAGCGAGTAATGTCAGAAAGCGTCAAACGACCGGAGATGCAATGAGTTATATTTTATACACCAACATTTGGGGCTCAACACAAAGCCATCAAGACTGGACTGTAAGCACCATCAACAACCATTTAAAACGGGCTCTTAGAGGAGAGACATCTTGAAACACAAGAATTTGCTATTCGCTATCATTATTTTGGCCTTATGCTGCGGACTATGGTCACAAGACGGCATACCCACCGACAACCTTGAATGCTGGTATCCCTTCAACGGCAATTTCAATGACGAAAGCGGAAACGGCAGGCATGGTACGAATTATGGAGCGACCATCGTGGACGACCGTAATGGCAATCCCAATTCCTGTGCCTATTTCAACGGCAATTACGTGGTTACCAACTGGACGCCGCCTCAGATGGAAGCATTGTCCATCAGCGTCTGGTTCAATATAACTTCTGTTAATTGGGACAATTTCATAGTAAGTTGCGGAAGAGACACTTATGATCCTTGGGGCGGATTTCATATGCATGTTTATTATAACTATATGAATGAAGGTTTTGCCGACAGCCCCGTTCCTTTTGACTACATTGCCGCGGGAAATCCCGACCCAGTCTCACTTAACACTTGGTATCATACAGTCTTCACATATGACGGATTGCAGGCAAAGTACTATGTGAATGGGCAGTTGGTCCAAACTAAAGATTACCCCGACTCACCGCCGATAATTGCTGCTCCTTGTCCCCTGTGTATCGGTAAAATGGGTATCGCCTTCAGCCAAGGCGATGTTTGGTATCCTTGGCACGGCTGGATCGACGACGTCCGCATCTACAGCGACGCCCTTAGCGCCAGCGAGGTCATGGCGTTGTTCCGAGAAGGAGAGGATTACCCATTGCCTGTGGAACTTAGTAGCTTCACCGCCACAGCCTGCTCTGGGACCGGTGTCACCCTACAGTGGATCAGCGAATCAGAGACAAACCTGCAGGGCTACCGGATTTATCGCAATGAAAGCGCGGAACTGCAATCAGCCCTGTTGATAACTCCAGCTATCATCAGCGCCACCAACGGTTCCAGCCAGCATGTTTACATCCACCGTGACAACGAGGTGGAACCTGGTCTAAGCTATTCTTACTGGCTTGAAGCTGTGGAATTGGGCAGTTCGGAATTCTTCGGCCCTGTAAGTGCCACCTTGACTGGAGGTGAAGTTCCCAACTTGCCGGAGAAATACCTGCTGGGGCAGGCTTATCCCAATCCCTTCCGCGCCGGGGAAGGCACCTGCCTGCCTGTATCGGTTAAAGAAGGAGACTCCGGCAGCCTGACCATCTACAATCTGAAAGGGCAGGCAGTTAAAACATGGGAACTCACACCTGGAAGCATAGACCTGATCTGGGACGGAAGCGATGACGCCGGCTCAACCTGCTCCAGCGGCGTATATTTCTACCGGCTGCGGACTGACTCCGGCAGCCAGACCAAACGACTGGTGATTTACAAATAAAGTAAACAAACTATAAGGAGAACAAGATGAAAAACAAGCCTCTTTTCCTGACTCTCTTTTCCATCCTGCTGGCCTGTCTGCCTTTGGGCCTGGCAGCAGTGAATGGGCACATTACCACCAACACCACCTGGGATGTGGACACGATCGTCACCGGCGATCTCTGGGTGGATGAGAACGTTACCCTAACCATCAACCCGGGGGTGACCGTCTGGTTCCCCATGGTGGACCAAAATGCCGACACCATAGGCGACACTGACTTCATAGTTAACGGACGCCTGATTTGCAACGGTACCCCGGAGCAAAAGGTACGCTTCGTATCGCTTGAAACGGAGCCAGGCATCCAGGACTGGGCCGGCATCACCCTGGCGGCGGGCAGCACCCAAAGCCAGTCCAGCCTCAACAACGTGGAAATCTACAACGCCTACCGTGGCATCCTGATCAATGGGGTGGGGCTGCAGGCAACCGGTGTGAAAATCTTCAACGGCAGCGACTACGGGGTGCGGGTGCAAAGCACCACCAGCCTTACCCGCTTCACCAACTGCCAGATCGAGGAGATAAACTCCAACGGCATGACCATCGAATCCGGCAGCGTAACCTTCACCGACGTCTCCATATCCCATAACGGCGGTTATGGATTGAAAGCCCTGAATCCGGTGACCATCTCCGCCACCCGTCTGAACATCGTCCAAAACGGCAGCCACGGCCTCTGGCTGGAAAACACCCAGACCGCCGGCTTCACGGATTGCAGATTCAACAGCAATACTGATAACGGTGTTCGCATTGACCGCATGAGCCCGACCTTCAACAATTGCCAGATCAACAATAACCAGCAATATGGCGTTTATATCTTTGGAAATGCCGGCACCCCGGAATTCAGCAACTGCACCATCTCCTCAAATACTTTTGGCTTGTATTTCAATGCCAGACCGGCAACGGTTTCCTGCAGCAATATAGAATATAATGCGTTAGGTATTGGAGTGAATAGAACCAATCCCACGATAAACAATTGCAATATTACCAATAACGGCTCGGGAGTCAACGATATAACTTACAACTTTACTTCTGAATCTGACTGGCGAACTACAGGTGGGGCGGTAGCTATCCCCCAAAGCATTCTGGTCCCTTTCCCAATTCATGTTACTTCGATGACCTATAAAAAAGATGGGGATAATTATTCTTATAGTTATAATTATACTTATATGAACTATACCCGAGTAATTGCAAATCAACAAAACTATTTAGTCAACGAGTATAGTAGATTTGTATCCGGTGGTGGCTCTCACAATATGCCTGAAATTACTGTAACTGGGTCAATAAACCAGGCAGTTCTCACAAGAGACCAATTAAAACTCGACCTATACAATAGAGATCATTGTTCCAGTCCCCGCGCTTGGGCAACCCAGATCAAGTATCGTGTTAATTATTTCTGTGCTATTGAAAACCTTAGCGGAACCATTGCCAACCTGCAAAACAACTGGTGGGGCCAGATAACCGGTGTGGACAGCCTTGTGGCTCAATCTATCCCAGGCACTGCCAATTATGAGGGCGCAATGGTCAGTCGGATCACCAATGCCGGCTGCAACCTGCCCAACATTGCCCCCAGCATCGCGCTGACCGCCCCGACCAGCCTGGAGATCAACCCCGCTTCCACGCAAATAGCCTGGATTGGCAGGGATTTTGACGACGACGCGGAAATCAGCCTCTATTACAACAGCAGCCAGAGCACCGATGGCGCCCTGATCGCGAGCGGACTGAGCGAAGACAGCGTCAGCAGCTACACCTGGGACTTTGCCAACACGCCCTATGGCAAGTATTACATCTATGCTAAAATCGATGATGGAACCAACCCGCCGGTTTATTCCTTCGCCCCGGGACAGGTGATGGTGGGGCCCCTGACTGTGAAAATCGAGGATTGTTACGCGGCCGCCGGGGACACTATCATAGTGCCTGTCATAGCTTACAACGCCTACGACGACTTCGACCTCAACGCTTTCCAAATCACAATTGGCTACACCCACACCCTGCTCAGCTATCTGGATACCGTTACGCCCGGCACCCTGATCGAGGACTGGACAGTGAACAGCAACGGCGGCGTTACCGGGCAGGTGAGCGTGAACGGATACAGCACCGAATGCCTGAACGGCAGCGGCGACCTCTTCCTGCTGCGCTTTGTGGTTGCTGACGGTGCGACCGACCTGCAAAACACCAACCTGACTATCAGCAATTTCCAGTATAACAACGGAAGCCCGGAACCTGTGATCGAATCCGGCACCTTCCAGGTGCGTAACCGGTACGACATGGACGGTTGGTCCTTGTATTACAGCAACAACAATCCCGTGCCGGGTGTGGAGATAACCGCCGGTGGATTTGCCGCTGGCAGTACCATTTCTGACGCGGATGGTTATTTTAACTTCCCGGACTTCCATTATGGCGAGTACACCTTGGATCCCAGTTTCACAGGCACGCTTCCGGAACTGCTGATCAGCCCCCTGGACGCCTCCATGATTGCCAGATACGCCTTGGGCCTGATCAGCTTCGATGCCAGCCAGGTAACAGCCGGAAACGTTGACGCCGATGGGGATGTTGATATCTACGACGCTGCCCTGATCGCGCGTTATTGCGTGGGCCTGCTGGACGAACTGCCAGCTGGCGTGATGAAATTCACCCCCCAGAGTCATAGCTTCCTGCTTTCGCCTGCCTATACGGCACGCACCTTCACCGGCATCGCGGTGGGCGACGTGAGCGGAAACTGGAGACATACGCGCCCCGATCCTATCACTACCAACGTGACTTTCAATATTTGGGAGGATGAAAGCCAGGCCTACCTGCAAGTTTTCTATCCCCAGCAATTCTACTCCCTGTTCAGCAAGATCGCTTACAACCAGTCCAATCTGGCTTACGCGGGTTATATCTATGACGGCGCCTGTGAAGATTTGGACACCACGGTCAACGACCATGAGGGAATCCTCGCGCTGGCGGCGTTTGGCACCACTCTCTGCCAGGGCAATCCCGGAGTGATCACTTTCATGTTCGACAAGACCGGGACCTTCGGCGAAGGCGACCTGGAAGCCCTGTACCTTGTCTTTGACGAGAGCCTGGGCAGCCCCACCTCCGGCGATGACCTGGTAAATCCTGTCCCAACCTCTCTGTACCAAAACTATCCCAATCCCTTCAACCCGGTTACAAATATCAGCTTTAGCCTGGCCAGCGCCCAGAACGTGAAGCTGGTTATCTACAATCTGAAGGGACAGAAAGTGCATACCCTGGTGGACGGGCCCATGCCCTCAGGAATTCACCGTGTTCCCTGGCAGGCGGAAAAACTTGCCAGCGGGGTGTACTTTGCCCGTTTGGAAACCGCGGAAGGATATAAGAAGACCATGAAGATGATTCTGATGAAATAAGGCATCATCATGAGATATTTAGCAATAAGCTTGATCCTGGCCGGCATCCTGCTATGCCGGCCGGGACCCTTGGCGGGTGTGCAGAACGAGATTCCCGATCCAAGAGAAGATCCTCAAACCCAAGTGGTGCTGGCCCTTCCTCGAACCGCCATTGCCGCGGGCGACAGCATGGACTTATCCCTCTCCGTCAGCGGACTGAGTGGCCAGGAGATCTACTCACTCTACCTGAAAGTGGCGGTGGACACAACCGTGGTGCGAATCCTGGATGTGCAAAAAACCGGTGTAACCCAAGACTGGCAAAATCCCACTTGGAACGTGGTTAACGGAGAGCTGCGCATCTCGCATTTTGGCACCACTCCCTTTACTGGAAATGGGGAGGCCCTGCTCATCCGTATCCTGGCGATCGGGGAGGAAGATGAAAGCACTCTGCTGGACTTCAACCTTGCGGCCCTCAACGAAGGTGATCCCGCCTGCGCCACGATCCACGGCATAGTCTATATCGGGATTCCCAGTCCTTGGTTCGATCAGATTGGAGATCTGCAATACAACGAAAACGAACTCATCTCCCTGGAAGTGCTCGCACATGACCCATTGGAGCTTCATTTGACGCTCTCGGTTCAGGATTTGCCGTCCAATGCCTTGTTTGAAGACCTGGGCGGTGGCGCCGGGTTGCTTAGTTGGGCACCGGACTATTATTCCGCCGGCTTTTACAATCTGCTCTTCCAAGCTACAAATACAGCAGAACTGGCCGGTGAGCTGTCTTTGCAAATCGAGATCGTGAATGTGCCCCAACCACCTGTCATCCACACCCCCATCGAAGACGTTACCTTCAATGAGGATAGCCAGTGCCAAGCCTTCCTGCTGTCTGATCATGTGTCGGACAGCGATCTGGACCAAGGCGACGTTCTGAACGTGACTTTGAGTGGGAACAGCCATGTAACAGCGCACTTGTCAGAAGGATACGTGGTTTTCACCGCCAGCCCGGATTGGTTCGGGGTGGAAAATGTGAACCTGTTAATCACGGACAGCTATGAACTGCAAACCAGCCAGCAGATTACGGTTACAGTGCTCAATGTTAACGATCCACCGGTGCTGGTCTCGGCACTACCCGTGATCACCATCACCGAAGACCATCCTGGTGTGGAACTGGACCTTGGCACATACTTTGCCGATGTGGACAATGAGCTTAATTTCTCTGTAAGCGGAGCGGAAAACCTCGTGTGCAACATTTCCGGCCCGGTCCTCACAGTCATCCCCCACGCGGATTGGTTTGGCAGCGAAACCGTTTTGCTCACGGCCACCGAGGGAAGCCTGATCCAACCAGGCAAATTGGCACTTGTTGACGGATTGCGGGAAAGGTTGGGCGTGAGCGCCGATCTGACTGTGATCGTAACACCGGTGAACGACCCTCCGGTTATTGTGCAACCCTTTCCCCAGATCAATATGTACTACAATGAGACCTATGTGCTCAACGATTTGGATGCTTACATCCTGGACGTAGATTCGCCACTCAGCTTCAACTTCTCGGGAAATGAAAACATCTCGATCGGACAAGCCGGAAACAGCCTTGAAATCACTCCCGATCCGGATTGGATTGGCGTCAGAAGGATTCTGGTCTCGGCTACGGATGATCACATGGAATCTGTTTCCCAGGTCTTGGAGGTGGTCGTAAGGGCATCATACCTGTATGAAGAGGACTTTGACCATGGTGGATCCCTGCCTGCAGGATGGACGAGAACGGGAGGCTACTGGATGCCCTACCCTGAATCCGGCTCGGATTATGCCATGCGGGTGGCCAATCCCCAACTCTCCACCACTCAGAGGTTGGTGACACCATCGATAAACCTGAGCACAATTAAAAACCCGGTAGTTTCTTTCTGGCAGGAACTGGTCTGTCCCGCCGGTGTGACAGCTACCCTGCAGTATTCTCTTAACGGAATCACCTACACCAATTTTGAGAACTTCTCCCAGTCAACTTCTGGTTGGTATTCAGTCGCCTTCCCCCAGATCGAAAACCAAGCCAATGTGCGTATCAGATGGCATTACCTTTCCACCACCGCCGTGACAAACTACTGGCTGATCGACAATTTCAGCATTAGCGGCGTGGTTGGAGATTATGTCGTGCCTCCTCAGGTGCAGGATCTGACTGTAACTGATGCGGGCTTTGACTCTATTACCCTGGCTTGGACAACTGTGAACGACCAGTTTTTTGACTGCTATGAGATTTGCGTGATGTCTGATTCCCTGCTCACTTCTCAGCTCTTCGTGTGGTCGTCTGACGACGATCCGGGATTGAATGACCAAAGCACGGGTAACACAACAATCACCGGCTTGCAGTATCTCACAAAATACTACTTCGCCATCAGGGCAAAGGATCTAAGCGACAATCGGTCTCCTTGGTCCACCATTATCCCGGGATGTGTTAGCCCGCCCCCTTCGATTGAAATCATCACCTCATATGGGGTTTGGTTTGACTCCCATGATTTTGTTATTGAATGCCAGATAACGGACGATGTTTTGGTGAATGCCTCCAGCATTAGCTACCGTATAGATCTAAACAATGATGGTCTATACGGTCCTGACGATGTCTGGAATCCTGTGAACGGATACTCCGATGGCAGCAGCCTGAATGTTCAAATACCTTTGAGTTATCCCCAGGATGGCACCCTTGTCCATTATGAGATCAGGTGCGCTGACACCCAAAATCCGATTCTCATCTACAGCGGTTCCTTATCCCAGGAAGGCATTGAAGATGATCATCATGTCAATATCGATACGGTTTTGCCCGATGCTATACTTGACTTGTCCACGTTGTCAGTCACGGACTGTTCTGTGCAGCTGGGTTGGGAGGCATCTGCCGACGCCTCCTTTTCTCACTATGAGATCTACTATTCCCAGCAACAGGAGGTTGATACCGATGACATCTTATTCTCCACGGATCAGGAGCCGTTATTGGGAGTCATATCAACCACAAGCACCAATATCACAGGCTTGCTTTCCAACACCAGATACTGGTTCCGCATCCTGGCGGTTGATCTGGCGGGAAACAAAGGCGGGCTTTCCAATACTGTAACCAATGTCCTCAATTCGGTAGCCCCATTTATCTTTGACCCTGTTCCGGTACAGGATACAATCCTGAGATTCACGAACTCACTCAATACAACCATTGGATGTAAGATCAATGATGCCTACGGTGTTGACTTGAGTACTGTCCAGTATCGCATTGACTCAAATGGAAACGGTGTGTACGATGCGGAAGAGATATGGAAAAATGCTTTCGGGAATGGTGCCAAGACACCTGCAGGAAAGGATGAAGGCATGCGTGAGCTTAAGGAAACACAGGATGAGGAAATCAGCGTAAACATTAATGTGACCTTCACAATTGAATCCGATACCCTCAGGTTTGAATTCCGGGCAAAAGACATAGACGGATATGGATACTCATACAGTGGATTTGATAATATGGCCGGCATTGATGATGATTGGTATGTGAGCATTGATGCCACTCCCCCTTCAGAAATCGAAGCGATTACTCTCGGGATGGTCACAATATCAAGCGCGGAGATAGCCTGGACCTGCAGCTCTGATCTGCATTTTGTGGGCTATCGACTCTATTACAGCAATGCTCCCGGCGTAACAATGGAAGCGGCTAATTACTCATTTGAGGAATATGATGAATTGGTTGACCCGGGGGAAGTCACAAAGATGTTTACCATGGAAAACCTGCAGCCCAGCACTCAATACTACGTGAGAGTAGCTGCCTTTGACATCGCTGGTAACTATACGTTGTCTGATGAGATCGGTTTTTTTACCTCCAGCGACATAGTTCCAATGCAACCCCAGAATATGATCTTGTCAGTATCCGATCAGGATCTGACCTTGTCGTGGACCCCTGTAACCCAAGATATTAATGGCAACCCCATCACTGTAAACCAATACATGATCTATTTGTCAGACACCCCCTATTTCCCCTTGGATGAAAGTACCTACTTCGATACAGTGGACAGTAGTTCATTCGTGCTTGAAGGCGTAGTTGAGTTTATTGACAGATTGTTCTTTAGAGTGGTGGCTGTATATTGAACCAATGTGTGGGGGAATGAGCCTATGCTTATTCCCCCTCCTTATTTACATTGCGTTCCCTGCCTCGCCAGTGAATGTCTATTTGCCCAGTTTTGTGTTCTCACAGGCAGACACGCTGCTCTTTGTAAACAATGGCAGGATCTATGTGTTCCTTGTTTAGTTCGAGCTTCCCAATTCAGATGAGACCGAAGCCTCTTCTGTGCTTACTCTTTCCGCCTATCCCAATCCTATTACAACGGCAACCTTCTGCATAATCCTTCATAGCTCCGTCCCTTTCTGCGACTGGCTTTAGTGCCATCATCCTTAGGTCATCCCTCACCGGGTTAAGGATGACCCCAGGAAGACAGAGACTTATACAGATTCCATATTGTGGCATCATATATATGAGCAGGCGCATAATTGCCTCATAACTTCTTGGGTAAGCGTGTCAAAGTAATCAACAACTGCCTTTTCAAGTTGTTTCAAAGTGTCATAAAGCCTGTTGTGCAGGGTGTTTTTCTTGATCATTTTCCAAAGTCTTTCGACCGGATTCAGCTCTGGCGAGTAGGGCGGCAGAAACCAGATGTCAATATTCTTGGGTATCACCAGATCTTTTGACTTGTGCCAACCGGCTTGGTCCATAATCAAGATTATCTCTTTTT
>Ga0208459_1003913_pt1 | contig 11405 bp, 10 predicted proteins | sample AD_UKC087_MetaG_FD_184433 | JGI IMG/M metagenome (GOLD analysis project Ga0208459, IMG submission 184433) | Active sludge microbial communities of municipal wastewater-treating anaerobic digesters from USA - AD_UKC087_MetaG (SPAdes) (version 2) | ecosystem: Engineered > Bioreactor > Anaerobic >... | reverse complement strand
ATGCGGGAGTCTCATCTCTCCACAATTGCTGCATTGAACAAGATTCGCGGTCTCGAGCCCATCATGCGCGCGACGGCGGTCTCTTCTACCCTTAGAAAGCTTTCTTTTTGGAAGCGGAACCATTTCTATTCTCCTGTCAAAAATTCCTCACCCGTCATGTTTTGACAGGCCGGGTGATTATACATAACTTGCCCGTTGCCGTCAACCTCACCGTGTTAGTTGTTACACCAAAGTTAAAATGTCCCCGTATGTGGAGGCTGAAAGTGGACAGAATCTACAACATGAGTGCCAAAGAGATACGGAAGCAGAAATCATGAGTCAGCTGGCGAGGAAACAGATTACGCAAATAGAGGCGGCCAAACGGCTGGGGATAAGCGTGCAGCAAGGCAGATCAGGTTTATCAACGGAAAAACAAAGAAACAGTATTTTGATGTAAAATCTATGCATGCAAATCGATATCGCGGTGGCAAAAATCAACAAATATGCCGTTTCTGAAAGCGGTGATACGCTGGAAATTGTGGAACGACCAAATGGCGGCGTATCAGTGGTGATGGCAGATGGGCAGACTTCCGGTCGCGGCGCGAAAACCATCTCCACCATGGTCGTGCGTAAGGTGATCAGCCTGCTGGCAGACGGTGTGCGAGATGGAGCCGCTGCCCGCGCCGCTTCTGATTCGTTGTACACAGAGCGGGATGGGAAAGTATCCGCCTGTTTGAACATTCTTTCTGTTGACCTCCAAACCGCCACCATCGTCATTACCCGCAACAATCCCACCCCCATTTTCCTGGCAAGACACGAGCAAGTGGAGTGCATTACCTCTGATAGTGTTCCCATTGGTACCAACCGCAACATCCGCCCTTCCATAACCGAGTTCCCCCTGGAAAGCGGCATTACCATCGTGATGTATACAGATGGAATCAAATTCGCCGGGGAACGCTCTCGGCAGCCATTGGATATCTGCGCCTTCCTTGAATCCATGTTGGAAGACCAGGAGCCAACCGCCCAGGAAATTGCCGATGGCATCCTGAACCAGGCCATCAGGCTGGATAATAATCGGCCGAACGATGATATGACCGTGGTCGCCCTGCGCTCGATCCCTACTGAGGTTGACCAGATAAGGCGTATGACCGTCAGACTGCCCGTCCAAGACATCCAGAGGTTTTAACCGAGGTTTCAAAGTTCAGGAGAACTCCTCCTCCTTTCCAACCATGAACTCTATAAGAACTGACCTTTTGATAGGGGTTGTAGGCGTTTGCGCCTCCGGTAAATCCACCTTGATCAAAGGGTTAATTCAACAAGGGTATCGATGCAGGCACATCGCTCAAGAGCATTCTTATGTACCAGACATGTGGTACCGCCTTTCCAGGCCGGATATTCTCATCTTTTTACAGGTATCCTACGAAATCACACTTAAACGCAAGAATCTTAACTGGAACAAGAGCGAATACGAAACCCAGCTGCAAAGGCTTCAGCACGCCAGGCAGAATGCTCACATCATTATCGATACTGACCTCCTGACGCCGGAAGAGCTTGTTGCGAGAACGATAAGTGAGATCCAGTCTCTGACAGGGAATTCTCATTCCAGTTAAGTCAACTTTTATAATGGTTTGAGGTATAATCCCTGAGTTCCCGCCTTTTTTCGGCAGGATTTTAATCGCATTGGAGGTAGAACATCACATGGATCGTCGTTATGCAAATCTGATCCTGATCCTCGTCCTCGTCGCAGCCATTATTTGGGTGGACCTGCCCCGTGGTGAAGGCCAACAGGGCTTAAAGATTGGTAATTTCAAGCGCACACTTAACCCTGTGCTCGGGCTGGACCTGCGCGGTGGAATGCAGGTGCTCCTCAGCCCCCAAAAAGGGATCTCTGCCACACGCCAGGACCTTGAAGACACAAGCAAGATCCTGGAAAGCCGCGCCAACGGGCTTGGTGTGAGCGAGGTGATCTTCCAGGTCGCAGGAGATAAGTATATTCTTGGGCAATTCCCCGGATTGACCAATACAGAAGATGTGATTGCCGCGGTTAAGCAAACTGGTTTACTCGAATTTATCGATTCAGGTAGCACGCAGTTAAACCCTGGCACAGTGGTAGAAACGGATTACGCTGCTGCCCAGTCTGGCGATGAAACTCCAGCAGCCGAAGCGTCCGGACAGGTCTGGCATACGGTAATGACCGGCGTGGATATTAAAAACGTAAACGTCGCTGCAGACCAGGGGATTGGCGGGTATGTTGTCAATTTCGAACTCACTGATAGCGGCACACAGGTATTTAAAGACCATACCGCTGCCAATGTCGGTAAGTACCTGACCATCGTGCTCGACAAACAGGTAATCTCCAGCCCGCGAATCAGCACCGCCATTCCAGATGGAAAGGGGCAAATTTCGGGCAATTTCACAAGCGAATCAGCCAATAACCTGGCAGTAACCCTGCGCTATGGGCGCCTTTCAGTGCCTGTTGAAGTAGTAGAAAGCCGTGTCGTCGGCCCAACCCTTGGGTCAGACTCACTAACGAAAAGCCTTAGAGCGGGCGTCATCGGCTTTATCATTGTAGCCCTGTTCATGTTAATTTATTATCGTGTTCCAGGGGCTATCGCTGTTGTCGCTATCGCTATTTACGCAGCGCTCACGTTCGCCTTATTTAAACTGATTCCTGTCACCCTCACGCTTCCCAGCATCGCAGGCTTTCTCTTATCCACCGGCAGTGCGCTGGACGCCAACATTCTGATTTTCGAAAGACTTAAGGAAGAACTCCGTAACGGGCGCACCCTGAAACAGGCCATTGATCTGGGATGGAAGCGCGCCTGGCCTTCCATACGAGATTCGAACATCGCCACGATCATCACCAGCGTCATCCTTTTCTGGTTCGGATCAACATTTGGCGCTACACTGGTGAAAGGCTTTGCCCTCACTCTGGCGCTGGGAGTGATGGTTTCATTGTTCACCGCCGTGTTTGTCAGCCGAACCTTCCTCGGAATCGCGGTCGATTTCATAAAAACCGATAAGATCAAGAATTCATTCGGTTTGTAGAAGGAAAATAATAATGAACATACTTGGTAAAAGATATCTCTTTTTTGCACTCTCCATCCTCATTATTCTGCCAGGGTTGATCATGCTCGCGGTGAATGGAATGCCTTTATCGATTGATTTCAAAGGCGGCACATTGCTTGAAGTGAGTTTTGAGAACGGCGTTTTCCCTTCCACCGAAGCGATAAAAAAGATCTATGACCACAATGGCATTAATGACCTTCAGGTTCAATCGACCACCGAAGGCACTTTGCTTTTACGCTCATCAGAATTAAGTGATAGTGTGCGCCAATCCGTTCTGGATGTCTTGGCAGAAGAAGCCGGCAGCCCGGTGATTATTCTAAAATCAGACACAGTCGGCCCTTCTATCGGTCAAGGGGTCACACAGCGGGCAATCCAGGCGGTCGCGCTTGCAGCTTTGGCGGTGGTAATTTACATCACCTTCGCCTTTCGCGGGGTACCGCACGCTTTTCGTTATGGCGTGTGCGCCATTATCGCCATGGTCCACGATGTGCTCATCGTTCTCGCCTTGACCGGTTACGGAGCCAAGTTCTTCGGTTGGCAAGTCGATTCTTTATACCTTACCGCTCTACTTACAGTCATCGGTTTTTCAGTCCAGGATAAGATCGTGGTGTTCGACCGCATCCGCGAGAACAACCGTATCCTTCGCAAGTTAGACTTCGAGAAGCTGGCGAACCACTCCATTGTGCAGACGCTGCAGCGTTCCATTAACACCCAGCTCATGACGGTTGAATTCTTGTTGCTCGCTTTGGCGCTTTTTGGCGGCGTCAGCCTGCGGGAGTTTGCTGTGATCCTCCTGGTTGGTTTATTAAGCGGAACTTACTCCTCCATCTTCATCGCGGCTCCGCTCCTGGTGGTTTGGGAAAACCATGAGTGGAAGACCTGGTTCACAAAGAAACACGCAACGACTTCGTAAATCAAAAGAGTTCTGGAGCAATCCAGAACTTTTTTACACTAGGCAAGTAAGCAGTCAACCTACTGAACAGGAGGGATGCGCATGCGAAAAGAAGTGGTCTTGGTCACTGGCGCGAATGGAGAGATAGGTCATGGATTGATCAGCTATCTGGGTGAAAAACAAGCAAGCCGGATCATCGCCCTTGATGTTCAGCCCTTGGAAGACAATCTGAAACCTTATTGCGAGCGGGCGATCCAGGGTGACATTCTTGATACCATGCTTCTGGGCCGACTGGTGGCTGATTATGATATCCGCATAATCTTTCATCTGGCGTCCATTCTTTCCACAAAAGCAGAATACAACCCTGAAACCGCTCACCGGGTTAATGTTGAAGGAACGCTGAACCTGCTCAAATTGGCGGTTGAACAATCTTCCTGGCAGGGAAAACCGGTCAAGTTCCTTTATCCCAGTTCAATTGCCGCATATGGGTTACCCACACTCGAAAAGAAAAATCAGTCTGGCAAGATTAAAGAATACGATTGGAACTCACCCATCACGATGTACGGCTGCAACAAGCTTTACTGTGAACACCTTGGCAGGTATTACAACTTTTACTATCGGCAACTGGCAGTGGATGAAGTAAAACATACTATTGACTTTCGTTGCCTGCGTTTTCCGGGGTTAATTTCATCGGTCACTGTTCCAACAGGGGGAACCAGTGACTACGGACCTGAAATGTTACACGCTGCAGCCCAGGGCGTACCCTATAACTGCTTCGTCCGTCCTGATACGCGCTTACCTTTTATGGTAATGCCTGATGCCATCAAATCCTTGCTGCAGCTTGCCGAGGCGCCGCAAGAGAATTTAAAACAGTTGGTTTATAACGTCACCAGCTTCAGCCCTACCGCAGAGGATTTCTTCCATCACGTGAAGAAGGCATTCCCGGACGCTGAGATAAATTTTAAACCGCATATTGCGCGGCAGCGAATCGTGGATTCCTGGCCAGGTGACGTGGAAGACGCCGCGGCCAAGCGAGATTGGGGATGGAAACCTGATTACGACGAAAAACGTGCCTTTGAAGAATACCTTATTCCCTGCATCCGGCAAAGGTACGCGAATTAAAAACCAAAAACGAAAATCAAATCGTTGACATTCGTGCCGGTATGCCCGGTGCGAAGGATGTCTCCGATTCCCTCAAAGAATGCGTAAGCATCGTTTTCGCGCAGGTAGCTTTCAGGGTTAAGGCCTTTTACCAATGCGCGGTTCAGGGTATCTCCTGTCACCAACGCCCCGGCAGCGTCTGTAGGGCCATCTTCTCCATCTGTTGCCAGGCTGATGAGCAGGATGTTCGGAACTCCAGATAATTCTTTCACCGCTCCCAACGCCAGCTCTTGATTCCTGCCGCCCTTTCCACGTCCTTTCACCACCACGGTCGTTTCTCCGCCCCATACCAGCAGAAAGGGTTTGTTCAAGTCGCCCCTGGTCTTCACCATCGAAGCGATCTGCGCCCCTGCTGCTCGCGCATCGCCCGTCAACTCGTTTGTGACAGTCTCAGCTGTAAAACCGAGCGCCTTTGCCTGTGCTACGGCAGCAGCGCTGGCATTCACATTGCTGGCAATGATCGTATTAAAACTTCGCTGGGCATCAGGTTCGATGGGTTTCAACGTTTCAGGTAATTCTCCCCTGCAGCCTCTTTCTAAATGGTGGCGAATACGAGCGGGAATCACGCCGTGTTTCGCTGCACGTTCAACGATCTCCAGAGCGTCCGCAAAAGTAGAAGGATCAGGGTAGGACGGTCCAGAGGCGATAACCTCCAGGTTGTTGCCCACAACATCTGACAGCACCAGTGTCACAACCCTGGCTGGATACGCCAGCCGCGCCAGTCCGCCTCCTTTGAGAAGGTCGAGATGCTTGCGTACGGTATTGATTTCATGAATATCCGCGCCCGCATGTAAGAGGGTCACTGTTAACTGCTGCATTTCCTCAAGGGTTATGCCGCTGGCTGGCAATGTAGCCAGGGCAGACCCACCGCCGGAAAGCAGCAGCAGCACGATATCCTCTTCACCCAGACCAATGACCAGGCTTTTTAATGCTTCTCCAGCCCGCAGGCTGCCCGCGCCCGGTACTGGATGATTTCCAAGGATATAACGGGTACCAGGGAACGGGTTGTCTGTAGAATCAAGGTGTTTACAGATGCATAATCCCTCTCCATAATAGTCGCCAAGCTGGTGGATGGCGCCGGTCAGCATCGCCGGTGCCGCTTTCCCCAGTGCTGCGGTCACGAACCTTGATTTTGGGGTCAGCCGAAAAGCGTTTGGACCCACGCGTAATTCACCCCCGATTTGCCACAAATTATTTCTCACTACCGACTGCGGATCAACTGCCTTCAGTGCTGCCGAGAGAATCTTGATCAAATCACCTTTTCTTGCGAGTGGCGTGGCGGTGTTGTTCAGCGCAGCGGAGATTCTTTCTTCATAGGTTGGTTTATGATGAATATTCATAGATTTGAGGACTTTTGTTTTGCGAAAAGTGGGTAAAATGACAGTTGAATTATTCTATCATTTGTTCAAGACAACCTGATTGATCAATCCAAAAGGAGGAATTTGCTGTGGATAAAACTGGAATTGAAAAGATGCTCAGACCGAAATCTGTCGCGGTGATTGGCGCTTCGGCTACACCGGGGAAGATCGGGTACACTGTCATCAAGAACCTGCTGAAAGACGGTTACAAGGGCAAAATTTACCCTATCAACCAGAAAGAAAGCGAGATTCTCGGTTTGAAGTGCTACCCGGAAATTGGGCAGGTTCCGGGCGAGATCGACTCTGCTGTCATGTGCGTTCCAGCCAAAGTTATGGCGGAAGTAGTTGAAGAATGCGGCCGTAAAGGCGTAAAAGGCGCCCTGGTAATCACTTCAGGGTTTAGCGAGATTGGCCGAAAAGACCTGGAAGATGAAGTGGTCAGAATCGCTCGCCACTATGGTATGCGCATCCTCGGCCCCAACATCGTTGGCACGCTCTCCAATTCCGAAAAGTTTAATGGGTCATTCGCGCCCTGCCTTCCTTTGCCGGGCAAGAACTCACTGGTCACCCAATCAGGCGCGTTGTTAATTGCCATGGACATGGCAACTTACAGCCGCCGGATTGGATACGAAAAAATGATATCTATCGGCAACATGGCCGATGTTGATTTTGCCGACCTGATCGAATGGTTCCAGGATGATGAGGAAACCTCCTGCGTTTCTCTCTACATAGAAGGTCTTCGGGACGGGCGCAGGTTTATCGATGTGGCCAAAAAATCCAACAAGCCCATCATCGCGCTCAAGTCTGGCGTTTCTGCTCACGGCGCGGCGGCTGCAGCCTCTCACACTGGCTCGCTCGCCGGAGGCGCAAAGGTGTACAGCGCAGCTTTTAAACAGGCAGGTGTGATTCAGGCAACGGATCTTGATAACCTCTTCTACCGCGGCCTTACTCTCTCCATGCAGCCGCCGATGAAAGGCGACAATTTCTTGATTATCACCAATGGTGGCGGTAACGGTGTGCTCGCTACTGACGCCGCGGAACGGTTCGGCATCCCGTTGAAATTCGCCCCGGATGACGTTCAAGCCGAAATGAAGAAGCATATGCCCGAGTACGGTTCTGCCAAGAACCCCGTGGATATGACCGGCATGGCAGGCAACGATTGGTATTACGAAACCGTCAAGTTCGCTATTATGAATAAGTGGACGGATAGTGTAGTTGTGCTGTACTGCGAAACAGCCATTACTGACCCTGCAGAAATCGCTGCGAGCATCAAACGGGCTGTGGATGACAGTGGCGTAAAAGACAAACCGATCACGGTATCTTTCGTCGGTGGTGAAAAATCAGATAAAGCCATCGGTTGGATGGTGGAAAACGGCATCCCGGCGTTCTTCGCCCCTGATACAGCGGTAAACGCGATGGCAGCCCTGCGCGAATACGCCAAATTACAAGAGAACAAGAAATCTGACGGCGCGAAAACCGATGAAAAAGCCAAAAAACTGGCGCTTGAAGTCATTGCGGCTGCGCGAGCTGATGGGCGTACTTCATTGACCGAAATTGAAGCCAAGAAAGTCTTTGAGTTATATGGTATGCCAACAACCAAGATTGGACTGGCGAAAACCGAAGAAGAAGCCGTCAAGTTGAGTAAAGAAATCGGTTACCCCATCGTGATGAAAATTGTCTCGCCAGATATTCTTCACAAATCAGATGCAGGCGGTGTCAAAGTCAATATTAAAACCGAAGCTGAAGCTCGCGAGGCTTATAACACCATCCTCAAGAACGCCAAAGCGTATAAAGCGGATGCGAATATTCATGGTATCGCCGTGCAGGAAATGGCGCCCTGGGGCACGGAGGTTATCCTGGGTTCGGTAAGTGACCCATCCTTCGGCCCAACCGTGATGTTCGGACTGGGAGGCATCTTCGTTGAAGTGCTCAAAGATGTCACCTTCCGTGTGACCCCGGTATCAAAAGCCGAAGCGGAGGAGATGGTGAGTGAAATTCGCGGTGCCCCAATCCTCTCAGGTGTTCGCGGCGAGGCCCCTCGCGATCGTAAAGCCATCATCGAGACCATTATCAAATACTCGAGCATGATCTATGACCTGATGGATGAAATTGCAGAATCTGATGCCAATCCGGTGCTGGTTTACGCGCAAGGCGAAGGACTGCGCGTTGCTGATGCCAGGATCATCCTCAAGAAAAAGTAACTGATCACCCGCGGAAAGAGCTTTTGCCAACAAGCAGAAGCTCTTTTTTATTTTAAATTTCTTGCCGCCCCCACCCAGGGTGTGCCCAGGCGATGGCGTTGCGGCACCACCACTTTGTTGAGTTTTTGCCCTATATAAGCAGTTGTAACTGCAATCGCGCCCCAGTCTTCGCTTAAAAAAGCAATTCGTAGCCTTGAAGCGCTATTACCTGCCCATTCCCATTCCAGCCTGAAACGATCCGCTTTCACCCAGTATCCCCGCTTCTCCCAGGCTTCAACCGAGGTGTCAATATTCGCGGCAATTTCTTCCAGGGCGAGTATCACATAGGCAGTGATATCCTTGGTAAGGTTATCCGGCTCCGATTGTTTCATAAGTTCGCGTAAAGCCAGCACGATTGTTTTCGAAAGTCTGGCGCGTTCTTTTCCGGCGCTATCCGGTGAATAAATTTTTGACAAAAGAGGTACGCTCCTTCTCGTGCATTTTTATACCCGCATCGAACGTGCTTGATTATATTCGATTATTGACGCCTGCCAGACCAGCGCTTATAATTTCAGCGCACACCGGGGAAATGCTGGAATTGGCAGACAGGCATGACTTAGGATCATGTGCCGCAAGGCGTGCGGGTTCAAGTCCCGCTTTCCCCACTTGCAGACGATTCAAGCGAAGTATTGTTGTCCAACCATGATAAGCTGAACACTATGAAAAGAGAAAACGGCAAAATCGCAATCATCTTCATCCTGATCATCCTGGTCATTCTGGCGGTGTTGCTCTTTGCTCTGGCGCCGCAAAACGTCAAGGTGACCGATCCTTTATTCATTGTTCAGTACTGGCAAAACATCACCAGGGCGCTCGCGAACCTCGGCGGTTTTCTTTCACGCTTTCTCCAACCCATCGGAGAGGGTATCGTTAACTTCTTTTCAAATATCGGGCTGCCAAAAATAAAATAACCTGAACCTTTTCCCCAATATCCCCCGAGCTTATTAGAACTTTATATGAAACTCCAGCGAGAGTGCGTTTTTTATCTTAATCGCAGGATTTTGAGTATAATTGGGACGCGTTTTTACTTGCCGCCATCAATGACCGGGGTCATAGACGCAACGCCAGCGGGAGTTCTCACTCCCTCTGCCAGAAAAAAAGTTGAAAAGGATAAGGAAGTTGAAACTAAATATCGAAACACGTGAAGATCACCAGGCTAAGATCATTGCTGAATTTGAACCGAGCGATTTGGATAAATATAAAATCAAGGCCGCCCGCCGCATCGCTTCCAAGAGCAAAATTCCCGGTTTCCGTCCGGGAAAAGCGCCTTACGATGTGGTCTCCAGACTCTACGGAGAACCCGCGATCGAAGAAGACGCCATTGAGTTAATGATGGAAGCCGTATACCCCGAGATTCTGGTTGAAGCCAAGATAGACCCCGCTTCTTCTGGCACCCTCGAAGATGTGGATAAAGGTGATCCAATCAAATTCACCTTTGTCGTTCCTCTCCAACCGACAGTAACCCTGGGAAATTACAAGGAAATCCGCAAAGCCTATGCGCCCAAATCCGTTACCGAAAAGCAGGTCAATGAGTTCATTCAGCACTTGCGCCGCACCTACGCCACAGCAGAGCCCGTTGAACGTCCTGCTGCCAAAGACGACCTGGTCTATATTAAACTGGATGCCACCCTCTTAAAGCCTGACAAAGAAGAAAACCCGGAATTATTAAAAGATAGGCCCTTGCAACTGGTGATTGGCGAAAATGACCCTGAAGAAAATGACTACCCGTACCCGGGCTTCGGCGACAACCTGATTGGGTTAAACGCCAACGACGAAAAGAAAATCAAGTACACCTATCCCAAGGATTCCAAGTTCGAAAAATTACGCGGTAAAGCAGTGGAATTCAACGTTCTTCTCCAGACAGTAAAACAACTCACCCCGCCTGAATTGAATGATGATTTCGCCAAGATGTTTGGAGAATACGAAACCTTTGCGCAGCTCAAGGAAGCCATCCAGGAGCAACTGCAGAATCGTCAGACTAGTGAATATGACGAGATGTATTATGAAGAACTGTTGGATGAGGTGGTGAAAACCGCTACCGTGAAATACCCGCCGCAGGTCCTTGAGCATGAGATGGAACACACCATCGAAAACGTGATCCATGACCTCTCTCACCAAAAAATGGAACTGGATGTGTACCTGAAAACAATCAATAAAGAAAAGGAGGTTTGGCTGGAAGAAGAAGTCAAGCCAGCGGCAGTGAAAAACCTCTCCAAGTCACTCGTTTTGCGTGAACTGGCCAAGGCTGAAGATATAGAACTTGCCAGTGAGGAGATTCAAACAGAAGTCACTGGAATGCTTACTCAGATTCAGCAAACCACCAACCCAAAAGCCCTCAGCAAGCAGCTAAAAAATAAAAACTACCTCAACGCGCTGACAATGGATGCGGCCTCGCGCGCAATGAGCCGAAAAGTGTTTGAACGTTTGAAAGACATCGCCACTGGAAAAACAGCTGAAGTGGCTGGTAAACCCGTAAAAGCCGCTCGTTCAAAAAGCGCAAAAGAAGCAAAGGACTCAGTTCAATCAACTGATGAACAAAAACCTCAGGCGAAGAAAACCAAAGCCGCCGCTGCAAAAGAAGTTACGCCTGCTACCGTTAAAAAAACAAAGAAGGTTGAGAAAACAAGCGAATAGGAGAAAAAATGAATTTACCTGATTTCAAAAACGTCATCCCCATGGTCATTGAATCATCCGGCCGTGGCGAGCGTG
>Ga0208459_1003904_pt1 | contig 11424 bp, 5 predicted proteins | sample AD_UKC087_MetaG_FD_184433 | JGI IMG/M metagenome (GOLD analysis project Ga0208459, IMG submission 184433) | Active sludge microbial communities of municipal wastewater-treating anaerobic digesters from USA - AD_UKC087_MetaG (SPAdes) (version 2) | ecosystem: Engineered > Bioreactor > Anaerobic >... | reverse complement strand
CACCCATCTTATCCCGCTTAATCAGTTCGCACTCCAGCATCTGCGCAGTCACGTTAATCTGAACATTCTGCACGCTCTTGTTGGCCCCGTACTTCGTCCCGAGCATCCGGATAATCAGATCCCGGCTAATCTCATCCTGCAGTCTGAACTGCTTTGCCATCAGGCAATATGTATCATAGCACACCGGATACCTTGCCACCATCACAGCCGACAGGATAAGATTCCTATCCGGCACAGACTTAAGCGCTGCCAGTACTTCGTCCTTACGCTCTTTGGCAAACGAGACGAGCGGATTCCCCACAAGCGTAGTCTTCACCTGTTTGAATCCCTTCTTCTGCCGGTTCTCCCCAGCATACTCCGTATTGATAAGCTGGCTCAGCCGCTCCAGGTCTTGCTCATCGTTCAGCTCCGCCCGCAACGCCTCCAGCAGGATGTCCATCGGAATCCGCTGATGTAGTCCCAAAGATTTCTCGTTCTCTGCCATCTACTTCTCTATCGTAATAAACGGAATCAACACTTCAAGCCAATGCGCACCTCCGTGCGTCACGCATCGCTCCTTGCTCGTAAACGCCTCTTTCTCCTTTGCGTAATAAGTTTTGGATGCCGGGTCCACCTGCACCAGATGGCCCTCGTATTGGGCCTCAAAAATGCCCTTATCGGCTTCTTCCGGGAGCGTGATATGCCGCAGGCTCCGGCTCGCTCCAATCTTATCCCGGCTATCGAGATTCCTGTACGCAGTTGCCTCGATATTGCCGTGGTCCGTCGTAATGTACACCTTGTATCCGCCGTCAATCAGATGACGTATATTCCCGACGATTTCCTCCTCGACAACCCATCTCTTGGTTGCATCGTACAGATACATATAGTTATCCGATGCGTGCATCTTCTCATCCAGATCGACGACCACATAACCCAGCCGGTTCACCGACATCTCTTCCGATATATTTCCCGAGTGCTGATAATACTGCTGGAAAGACGGCACTCCCTTTTCGCTCCAGAACTCCTTCCACAACTTCCCCTCGCTCGCAGGAGACTGATCGTAGTCAACCACCGGGATGTCACCACGGAAGATAGCCTGCCTTGATAGTTCAGTCACACTTGGAAGCCAGGCATAGATGCAATCATACTTGGCCCGGACATTCAGATGTTCCTCCAGGCTCCGCGTCAGCAGCAGCGCCTGCCAGTAGTTCATACCATCCACAACCACCAACGCCGATTTCTCATCAGCCTGCTTACTGATAAACGGCAGCACCTGCGTCACGATTCGCGGATACTTGCTCCCGCAGGTGGACGAAACAATGTTCACATAACTGCTACGGAGGAATTCCAGGAACTGCTCGTTAACCCAGGCCACATCCTTGCTGAAATCAGCCCATCGGTCCATCTCGATTGCCGATAGCAGAATCTCCGACGCCTTCTGCATCCACTCCGTAGGACGATTGAAATCAATCTGCATACAGATGGACGCCCACTCTCGCTGAAGGTCTTGGAACGCTTCTTCCTTCCGTCCAATCTCGCTCGCACCATCGCGCAGCAAGTTCTCCGTCTGAAGCGTATCCAGGTCCACATACTGCTTCTGCTCATACAGCCATTCCTGCTGCTTGAAACTAAGCGTCTTCACCACGTCCCACGGGTAATGAGGGAAGAATGACCGGAACTGGAAATTCACGAAATCCACATCCTCAGCTATATCCTCCATCAACTCGAACTCACGGTTCATAATGAATAGCACGTATCCATCCTGGCCTTCACCGATGTAATGCTCCCGGACGAATCTAAGGTCCAGAGCATCGCCATAGTGAATCTGCACGGCAAACGTTCCTTCCAGTTTCGCACACACCTCCTGGGTGAACAGTAACTTTTCGCGGTTTAACGCCACGACAAAGCGCTTTCCGTCCAGGACGAAAAGTTTGTCGAAAATGGCTTGTGCGAGTTTAGAAGGCATGTTAAATTCGTGAGGATGCTATATCATAGAACCTGAGAAGAACTTCGTCTGTAGTAAGGAGTTCTTCATCTATTTTATCTCCTACGGCAACAATTGTTGCGAAGTCTTTGTTCTTATAGCACTCTTTGAAACCAGCGCGAAGAGCCTCCAGACGAGCATTTTTGACCTTCTTTGCATCAATATACAATTCGAACTCTTTGAGTAGTCGTTTCGTTTTCACGGCATCAAGTTGAGCCTGGTCATTAAGGTCAGGAATATACCATCTACTTTTCTCGTCTTTCAAGAAATTCTCATCAAGAATCTGCATCAACTCTGGAAGCGTATCTCCCTTCTTCGGCTTCACCAGATCCTGCATCCAATCGGGGAGAATTTCGCTATAAGTCTTAGGACCATCTTCAAGTTTACGCTTCAGCCATTCGATACCTTCTGCCTCACTACCAACAAGAAGAGCCAGGGACACAAATGCCGTTGTTTCTTTTTTCTTGTCTTCATACTCTATGGCCTGCTCAGCAGTAAAATACATGCCATCACGCTCCACGAAATGTTCTTTCAATCCTTTCTGGAATTCTGCAGCGTCAATGGGGACCTGGTATCCATGTTGAACGTAATAAGCAATAAGCCGGTCGAACAAAATCTTTGGAGAGCGCTCAACGACTGCCGTAGTAGCATTATCGCGCTTAAGATGTACTGGTAAATGCTCCAATACATCTTCAACGAAATCCCAGAGATTGCTTGTACTGCTATTTGGTGTAGCAAATTTACTTGTAATCTCATCAGTCGGTTTATAGCATGTGATGATTAAATCTTGTTTGACCGCTGTAGGAGATGTTACTGATTTGAATGATCCCTGCTGCTTGTCGAGAGCAGACACATTCGCCACAACAAAACCAACACCTTGTAAAGCATTTTGTATAGAATTCCATACGGCAGCCGACGTGTTACTGAATTCCATCGTCAGCCATTTTCCCGGTTTGAGTATACGATAGTACTCCTTTAAGGAAGCATTCATTAAGTTTTGGTACTCAAACAATGATTTGTTCTGGAATGGATTGATTATGGCTTCCTTATCATTATTAGTACGAACCTTAATCCATGACTCCCATATGCAATTCAAGTCAGAGTACATAATATTTGAACCGAAAGGCGGATCAGTAAAGATGTAGTCTATCGAATTGCTCTTTAGGTTTAGCGCGGTCGCAGACATTACGCAAGTGGCATTTCTTGAGTTTACTAACGAAAGCCCCTTCCTGAGTTTTTCATTTTTGTTTTTGTACGCATCAAAAACATTTGATTCACAAACTTGCGATGCAATATAAAGAGTGCCATTTAATGGATTGTATGGGAAGGATACCTCGGGCCTATACCTATTCAGCTTGGAAAGGTTCAATAATTGGGATGTGAACCAGAACCGTAAAGCTGGATCATCTCCTATCAGTTTATGGATTCGAGCAAGGATAATAAGATTACGTCTGGAATAGAATTGATGAATATAATGAATCCCATTCGTCTGCATTGGTTGATTCTTATTATACCCCTCAGTTAACTCATCTGTCGGAAACCAGTCTTCGACTTCCATCTTATTGATACGCTCAATCAGAGAAAGGTCCTCACTATCAAGCTGTTTTTGGTAAATTTTTCCGTCGAATTTATACTTTATGAGCACCGGAACAGTCTTTGACATTGTCACTGGCTTACCGAGCGTGGAATCAAATGATGATTCTATAGCGTGAGCCATTTTCTTTTTTGTCAAAAGAGAACCGCAATGAGGACAATGGAACTCCTTGTTCACTTTCCCCGTCTCAATATCCGACGCAACGGTATTGAAAACAAGTTCATTACCGCACTCGGGGCAAATAAAGACATCTGACCATATAACATGTTGGATTATCCCGTATCCAATCGTATGCTTAGTACGGTACATCCAGCCCAACTCGTTATTGACCTGTTCAAGTATATCCTTTGCTTTCCTTGCGAACTCATCTGTGTCTATAGGAGAGTTAAAGACAGCAGATATTGCCGATGCCGCTGGTGAAAGGTCAGAACAAATACAACGCCTGTATCCTACTTTTCCCTTTGAAGACAATTTAGCAACCTCATCTGCCTCTCCACAAAGAGCCGCTGCGACACCTGTCATCCCAGTTCCCCCAAACCCGTCGTAAATAATGTCGCCTGGCTGCGTATAATGTAGGATATAGCGCATAATGGCGGGATATGGCACCTTAGTGTGATATGTATGAGCATTGTACACATCATTACTCTTGCCTTCACTCACATCAACCGCATAAGGCTCCTTAATATCTATCGAAGAGCGGGAATATTGTTTCTTCTCTTTCTCCCATTCGTCGATAAAGTCATTTAGCCACGGGTTAGGACAAGCTGTGAAATAAGGCGGATCTGATAAGGCTACAATCTCATCGTCAGAAGCGTTCGGAAAGCCATCGAGAAGGCGTAGTTCAGGTAGTTTTTTTCTTAGTTCTTCTCTAAAGAACTCACAGCGCTTCTCGTCATTCTCAAAACGAATACCGAAGCATGTAACAGGACCTTTGTTTATGGCCCTATCATCATCAAAAGAAAACAATGTATTTGCCATACTCTTTACTTCAATACGATACGGACTTTGTTTCTATCCTTACCTGCACACTTGCGGTTGATATACATCTGGAGCATACCTGTGGCCTCATCGATGGTCATCGGACGGCTGATGCAATTACCTAACTCTTCAGCACTGATTTCTATCTTGATATATCCTCCGCTTAGGCTATCCAGCGCCTGAACCAAAGCACGGGCAGAGTTTTCATCGTTGATGGGAGTCATACCACTGGCGACGGACATCAGGAAGTTTTGCGTCGGTTCATCCATCAGGCTAAGAGCCTCCTGCGATTCCTTCGACAGAATGAATGCCTTGATATTCTCCATCCAAGTAGTGTAGATGGCTTCCAACTCCTCCTTGAACTCCTGGATCGTCTTCATAGTCGAACCACCGGTAGTCTGCGGATTGAAACCGGCATACGGCGTGGACTCCAGGATGTTCTTCACATTGTCATTGGCTGTCTTGAGCTGGTTGAATCCCTGCTTCCAGATGCCCCACTGCGAAGTGTTGATGAGTGTACAACGACACAACTCAGTGCAAGCACGATACTCGGCGCTGTTCAAAATCTTGATACGCTTCTGCTCATCCAGTTCAGTCAGGCAACACTTGTAATACTGCTCCAGATACCAGGTGATGTACTTGGCCTTCACGTCATCCAGCTCCTTCGTGTAGTTGGAGACCTGACCATCGTTGAGGTCCTTCAGCACATCTGCTACCTTGTTCACAACGGCATCGATACTCTTAGCAAGCGCCGTATCGACAGGCACATACTGTTTCGCCTGGGTCAGATACTGCACCTTCTGGTTCAGTTCACCGGCAGTCTTGATGATGGCCTTCGTATCCTCCAGTTCCTTCTTATTGGCGGCCATCTTCTGAACTACATCAAGGCCATACGGGAAGTTCTTTATCTTAGCCTGCGAAGTATAGGTCGATACCTTATCGCAGAATCCCTTCAGCGCAAGAGCATTGCCACGGATGGACACGCCAGCCATCGGGCTGATGATTTCCACGCCGGCAACCTCAAGCCCGTTCTTCAACTCTCTCGCATCAAAGGTGGCGCACTCGGCTGCAAGCGACCTGGCGGCAGCAACCAGTTGCACATAAGTGCTCTCCTGATCCATTTGATTAGACTTGTCCTGTCCGAGTAGCATCTTCGTCAGTTCTCGCATCACGGGCTTGTTCAGCTCCTTTGGACGCTTGATATTGGCGAAAGTAAAGTAGTCATCCGGCTGCAGGTTGCGGAGTTTGTCCAGACTGCTGGCATTGATGACTTCTCCGCTATTCAGCGTGATTTCACACTCGCCCAGGTAGGCAAGCACGCTCAGGACCATAAACTCGAACGGAGCATCCAGATGATAATCCTTCGTGAACCAGACATTCTCCGACCTCGGCAGCAGTTCCAGGATTTCATCCTTGTTCACCACCATATTCTGGTCACGGTCATTCATCAGTTTCAAGATGGCCTGTGCATAGATGCTCTTGTCTGCCGATAACTCACCGGCCTTGTAACAGCCGAGTCCGGAGAGGATTGCCTCACCGTCCTTGTTGCCTTCCGTCGGGCGAATAATCTTGGCTACGGTACCTTTGAGATAACGGTCCAGGTTGTCGTGCGAAATGGTCTGGTTCGCATAGGTGAATGCCGGATACTTCGGCATCTCCTTCGTGAACTGATCCTCGAAGATGGCGCTGGCCACGCAGTCGAAAATCTCCATCTTGGATGCACCGCCACCGGGCAACTGGAAGGAGTTCAGCGTCCTGACTTCTTCATCCTGATAATAGACCTGCGTATTGTTCAGATAGCAAGCATCAAAGGCACGGCGGGTCTTGATGAAGAGGTCGTCGCACTTGCCCTTGTAATGCACCTTCTGAGCTGTATCGGCCGAATTGAAAAGGCTGTAAGCCGCACCATAGAGCACCACGAGGTTCTTGAATTCTTCGGTCAGGTTGTCCATCACGAAGTAAACCTCGTCGTTCTCCAGATTTCGGGCCTTCTTATCAGCCTGGAAAATCGGCATGAATATCATATAGAAGTGCTGCTTCGGATGGGTGGTCGATTTCTCATTCGGATTGCCCAGGAACACATAGCCGTCCCGGGTAATCTTGTGGCTGCGCCAATCCAACTCGTGCGTATAGATTTGGAAGCCTGTCCGGTAAGGATTCGTGGTGATACCAAGAACCTCCACGATGAAGCGGAAGAAGGATTCGTCCTTGCGGCTCACCGGCATAGTCTCGGCGAACTGAGCAATCAACTGGTCGAAATTTACGCCGCCTTCCGTGCGGAGGTGATACTCACCATTCTCCTCATTGAAATCAAAATACTGGCCCGATGTGGCCTTGATAACCAGTTTCGCGGTAGCATCCACGCTGTCCACCAGGAACTCCTTGCTGTCGGCGAGTTCGTCCGTGATGCACAGGTCTTCCACGAAGGTCTCAGCACGGGAACCATTCCCCTTGCTAAGGTCGCCCTGCAACAACTTGATGGCGCAGGCATTCACGATTCTCTTCGCCGTCGGAATCTGTGACTTCCTCGGGCCGGAGAAATTGCTGTCAATCTTATCGTAGATGATGCGTACCGTATCCGATACCGTCTTGAAATCCGGAACAGCCATAAGGCCCGTATCTGCCATCATCTGCTCCCAGTACTGGTCGTAGGTGATAAGTCCGGGGTTATCGGTCGGAATCTCTTGGTCTGCTATCAACTGGAACTGACGGGTCAAGGTCTTCAGCACCTCACGCTGAGCACGGCCCAACTTGATGCGCTGGAAATTGTCGAAGTAGGAAGGATGCACCGGGAACAACTCAACGTAGTCCTGCAGATGCGAATGCATATCACCGAACAGGCCGATGAACTTCTCCAGATGCGTACGGATGGCCTTCTTCTGCTGCTCGGACTTACGAAGCAAACGATGCTGCACCACATAGGAAACGTCCTCCTTGCGGATGGTAAGGTCGGTGTAGCGGTCCTTCACCTTCAGCATCATCTCGGCAGCGAAGGCGAATTCCTTTGACTGATAAATCATCTCCTGGACGCCGAACATGAAAGCGAAACGACCCTTTGCACACTGCTGGCCCAGGGCTTGGAGCACCTGCAGATCCTGGTTCAGCTGCCCAACGGCAGCGTGACCTTTCAGATATGCCAGCAACTCGTCAATGATAATGAGCAACCCCTTGTCCGGGAACTTCTCCTCGAAAGCAACCATCATCTCATCCAACTGCTCACTGTACATCTTCAGCGAATCCGGGTCAAACTGGTACGCGACACCCAGTTCATCCAGATAGCGCTGAATCTGGAAGGTCACAATTTCCCACAGCTTACGGTCAGTCTGCATCTCGAACCGATGCACCTTGAACTTGCCGGCAATCGGTGCAAGGACATCCTTCGCCTTAGCGTTGGTCACCTTGTCCAGGTATGCGCCATTCTCGGCAATCAAGGACACCAATGACATCAAGTGACTCTTACCGGTACCATAGTTACCGATAATCTGGATGCCCTTCTGATTCCGCTCGCCGAATTTCAGGTTCCGGACGATTTCAGGGATAATCGTCTCTACAAAGTAGTCCGGATATACGAACGACTTGATGATGTCTTCACGATAGTCGTCGCTGCCGAGTTTGTCGAGCTGGATAACGTCGGTGATTGGCTCGAATTGGAGTATGTCGCGATATTTCATAAGATGATGTAATTGATTTCTGATTGGTTGATAGCGTACTGCGATGAAGGACTCAGGAACGATAACCGCTGCGGAGTCACAGCGCCAGGCCACAACAGTATCGTCAGTGTATTGCGTGATACTTTCTGCAATACATCCGATACATCGATACGGAGTGCCGGCTCAAAGAGAATACCTGGATTCTCGATGACCACCACATCCCCCAGCACCGGATCGGCGAAGGTGTGCTCCTTGATGATGCGTGAAACCGCATCCTGCACCGCAAACTGGAACCGCATCTCATTGTGCCTGTCAAGACCTTCAACCGCTTTCGCCAAGTCAAGGCCGATATTCAAAGCCATATCCTCTCGTGCCGATGGTTCAACCTTCAACACGGCAAGACGATACCGCGGGGCAGATGATAAAAACTGCTCCAGCGCCGCATCATATGAATGGCCGAATAGTGTCATTAATGTACAATTCCAGATGGATTCTTGCTAATAAGCAACAAATTTAATCATTTTTACCGAACAAACTGGGCAATATGTCAGGAAAAGATGGAAAATGCCGTCAAATCAGGGAGATAGGAAAGCGGTACTCGCTCGTCTGCCGATTGCTACGCAACGTCAGACCAGCGACCTTCATTGCCACCCTTCGCTGCAAGACTGTGTCAGAACAAGTCTGCCACAGACTTGCGGACGCCCTCCCCGCGATTAAAGGAAAAGCGGTCGCAGTCAGCAGTCGGTTGTTCCGCTCGCTGTCGCTTGCTCCACAACCGCCAGCTCACTGCGCTGGTTTATCCCCCACCGCCCCCAGGGGCCATAATCGCCCGGGAGACGTTGTGCCAGCGCGAGCGTCAGTGCCCCGAATCCGCGTACATTAACATAATCCCATCGGGATTGTGTAACAGCCGCCGGCACCGTCAGTGCTCCGCATCAGCGGCGTCGGTATAACATACTCCCGGAGCCCGCAAAACCGTCCTACAGGGCGTCAGATTACACAATCCGGATTATGTTAAGTACGCTCCGTCAGTGAGTTGCGAGTGTCATACCTTCGAACTCCCGGGCGAGGCGGCGGCAGGAGAGTCGTTCGCTCAGGGAGGGGACCACCCCTCCCCTCCGTCGCTCACTCCGCACTTCCCGCGTTCTTCGATTCAGCGCCGTCAATGTGCGAGTCCCGCTCCAGCAGTCGTCTCTTCGCGCAAAGCGCTCGAGACCACTGCTTCCGCTACGTGGCCCGTATCAGAGGATAGTAGGTATGCGTGGGCGGGAAGTGCCGCCCCGAACACCGTCAGTGATTTGCGACCGTCATCTCTCGCCTTCAGCGTCCGTGGTATGCGAGCATCCTGCCGCCTTACGCAGCATCCGCTGCTGGGTCGTTCCAGGCCGTGACTCCTCTTCCTCCGCAAGCTCCGTCAGAAGAGTCCCGTCCCTCCACTCCGCGGTAAGCCTTCGGCTTGTTTATACCTGGCCGCTATTCCTCCACACCTCCGCCGGGGTAAACCCCGCCGGAAGTGTTCCGGGCAGCCAGGAGGCAGCCGTCCCTGCTGCTGGCGCAGACAGTGTCGGGATTCCGCTGCGCTCCACCCGCCACAGACTGCGCCGGAGCGACAGTGCCAGGCTTCGCCTCGAACGTCGTGCCTCTATTCGAGCAGTGAGCCGTTCCGGCTCAGGGTGGTGAGGCCGTCTGTCCTCCCACATCGTCGGTCTCTTCCGCTGCTCCAGGGAGCCTAAGGTCTCCCTTCCGCGGCGCTCCAGAGCCCGCCGTCCCCACGCTGCCAGACCGCCTCCCCACCCACGCTCCACTTCGTTCCGCGCCCTATGGCACTGCCAGACTCTTAGCCGCCGGTGAGATCCAGTGCCAAGACTCCACCGCCGGTGCTGCGGCGTCTAAGAGACTGGACAGCACCATAGGCCACCCAGCATCTCACGCCCGAAGGTCAGTGCGGATGCGAGCGCCCCACCCCGCCCGAACCGATGAAAAAGATGTAAAACTATACCAGGTCCCAGGGGGCTCCGCCCCCTTCGACCCCGTATTTCTTACATTAAGCATTACTTTAGTTTGCTATATCAAAATAATTGTGTATCTTTGTGTTGAGTTATTGAATAATACTATTTGAGGTCCCTTTGAGTTACCTCTTAGTTTAAGAGTTCAACGCCCGAGGTCCCTCTGACCCTGGCACTACATAGTACAATTCCTGAACGCCCTGTCTTGCCGTGATGGTCAGACAGGGCACATCTTTAAGATGAAGGATATATGCCAAGGTATAAACCCAATATTCGTTTCTCTGATTGCTGGTCTTCGGTCGGCGATGTCACCTTTTATCACCGCAATGGTGTTTGCTATTGGAAGAAGCGTGCGTATCCGGAATTCCCGGGTACACTCCCCCAGATGGAAGCCCAGTCGGTACATCTTCGTGCGCTGCAGGCCTGGCGCTCTCTGGATCGCCTGGTTCAGGAGCAATGGAATATGCTAGCGCTTACAGTGTACAGCCATCGGCCTCCATTCAACAAAGACCACCATATCAGCGGATACAATCTATTTGTGTCCGCATATCACGGATTCGCCCAGCTCGGGAATGAGCATGTACCTGTCCCCCGGGCATATGAAGAATTGCCCATCTTCACTGTATCGTATCACTCTGTATCAATACAGGATGGCGATACACTTTGCATCAAACTGAGAACGCAGCTCGAGCGAAATGTAGTCCCCTCCAGATACCGGCTTGCTGTCCGCATCCAGCTCACCACGCCTGGATCGGGGCGCAGGCCTGGCTACCTCCGGTCATTCGTGGCCACGAGTAACTGCACAGCATCCGACTGCATTGTTGAAGTCTTGGTCCCCGGTTATAAGGACATATGGGACCTTGACCTTCCGGAGTATCAGGTTCATATGAGGTACTTTCTTATCGATGCGGAGACCGGTTATCGGAACATTTTCAAGAAGAAATCCTTCCTGATGACCTTGTAAAATTACCTAAAGTATTCCTTTATACAAAATAATCTAATTACTTGTATTTGAGTAATTAGAAAAACTTTTGTATATTTGCATTGGAATCAGAGGCTGCTACCCATAAGAAGATTATGATAGCAAAGCCTTCCATAGCGTTCAACGACTTCGCCGGCACCGCGAAGGATGTCACTGCGAGGAACGTCAACGGGCGCAACATCCTCTCCGTCCGAGCCTATCAGAGCAAGGTTGTTACACCTGCTCAAGCTACTTCAAGAAATCAGTTGTCC
>Ga0208459_1003900_pt1 | contig 11431 bp, 10 predicted proteins | sample AD_UKC087_MetaG_FD_184433 | JGI IMG/M metagenome (GOLD analysis project Ga0208459, IMG submission 184433) | Active sludge microbial communities of municipal wastewater-treating anaerobic digesters from USA - AD_UKC087_MetaG (SPAdes) (version 2) | ecosystem: Engineered > Bioreactor > Anaerobic >... | reverse complement strand
GGGATGCGGACCTGGTGCTGGTGCTGGACGGCGGCCGCATAGTGGAGCGCGGCACGCACGCATCCCTTCTCGCAGCGAAAGGCTTCTACCACTCCCTCTACCAGATCGGTGTCAGAGGAAAAAACGTCAAAAACTCAGCTTGACGGACTTACGATCCGGTTTTCGATCAAGATTGCGCGACTATCAACCGGCAGGTGATTCCAGTATTCAGCACCTGATCGTCATCTATCTCTATCGCGTTACCGTATTCTCAAAAGGAAAATACCCGCGATTTTTGAGTATTTGACGTTTTTCCCTCTGACACCGGACTCAGCGCTTCGGGTAGAACATTCCCAGGCCGAAGTGGCTGGCATAGCCCAGGGCGATCGGTCCGCGCACAGGTGCGGCGAATCGAAGTCTTATCCCGTGTCCGTATCTGACGGCGGGCTGGGCGGCATCTGCGCTTCTCCATCTCGTGAAGTCGCTCCATGGGATCGCACCGGCATCCGTTACGAGCCCCCCTCTCCATCCTATCTCGACTCCGACTGGTTCCGGAAGCGCCCGGGCGGACAGCTCGGCGCGAACCTGCTTCCCCAGTTCTCGCGCCAGGCCTGAAGCATAATCGGACCGGTTGTGCTTCTCGCTCCTCTTCACGTGAGGATGCCGTCCCGGAACGAAGGGGGTCAGGGAAAACCACTCGCACGCCTCGCCGAAAGCGGGGGATACGGCGAAGGGGTCGGCTTCGTCGGGCTCGAGCCAGAAACCTTCGGGTCCACGCACCCAGAACCTCGTCACGCCGGCGAGGACGGCGAGATGATCCGGCTGCAGCCCTGCAGGGACATGGACGCAGAGATGCGTCACTGTCCCGGAGGAAAGATCCGGCTCGCAGAGGTAGAAGGCATGCATGTGGTCGTCATCCCGGCGGATGCCGTCCCTGTCCTTGCCGCTGAATGCCGTCGGGATTCCGTCGAATCCGAACATGCTGCCGGCGACGGAAAGAACAGCGGTGCGCATAGCCTCGCCGACACGCACTGCATCCGTGATCCGCGGCTGGTTGCCTGCGATCCGGTACCGCACCGCCTGTACGGGCTCGAGGGAGATGGGATCGAAGTTCGGTTCGACTTCCATGTGATCAAGATCGCAACCCCGCCGGCCGGGCGCAAGCCGGGGGAACGAGGCTTGGCGCTAGAAGATCGCGGCCTGCCTCGGGTGTACGATCATCGGCAGCCCGACCGTCTCGGTGGGCAGGCTGGAAAGGTTGTCCTCCGAGCAGACGGGCACGAACAGCACCTGGTCGGATTCTGGGTCGACTATCTCCCGGAGATGGGCCTGAAGCCGGGCCTTCTGCCTGTCGCTGAGCCTGCAGAGGAATACGGAGAGCTGCAGGTGATCCCCCGCGCCCTTCATGGCGCGGAATACCTTTCTGAGCCTCCTGGGGTCCGAGATGTCGTAGCACACGATGTAGACTACGCGCATGCTATCTCCACACCGGGAGGTCCAGCACTTCCGTCCTCCTCAGCAGAAATGCCGCAACGGACGAGGCGGCTCTGTAGAGCAGCGTCCTGAGACAGGTCTCCCTGCCCGACGCGGGGTCGGTCACCTTCGCCCCCAGGCGCCTTTCATAGGCATGGAGAAGCTTCCTCCTGGCCTCCGGAGCCATCATCACCGCAGTTTCGGAGTTCTCGAAGTCGTCCGAGGTCAGCTCGCCTCTGTTTACGAGGGACAGCACCGTCCCCTCGCAGACCATCGGTCTGAAGGGCTCCATCAGGTCCAGCGCGAGGCCGGGTCTCCGCGGCCTGCTTGTGTGGTAGAGGCCGTGCATCGGGTCGAGGCCGTTTCCCATCAGGGCGACGACGCAGTCCTTGACCAGGAGTCCGTATGAGAAGGACAGCATGGCGTTCACCGGATCCCTCGGCGGTCTCCTGTTCCTGGTCTCGAACGACAGACCACGCTCGCTGCCCTGCTTCCCGATCATCTCCCCGAACCTGCCGAAGTAGATGGAGGCGGCGGCGCCCTCGATTCCCCTGAGAGCGTCCAGTCCCTCGGCAGTCGTCGCCCGGGCGGCGAGATGCGTAAGCTGCCTTGTTTCTTCGAGCGATCCGTCGCCCAGGTTGCGCCGCATCAGGGTTCGACTGTTGCGGATCTTCGAGTTGACGATGGCGCAGGAGAATCTGTTCTTCAGCAGGGGATCCTCGATCGCGGCGAACTGAGCCTTCCTGATCGCGGCATTGTTCCCCGAGAACCCCTGGGCGATACCCTCGAACCTGCCCCTGCTGCTGAAGAAGAGCACCGGGATGTCGCGTCTCAGAGCCATACGGAGAGCCTGTACCGTTATCTGCACGTTGCCCATGAGGCAGATTTCGGAAATGTCCGCAAGGCGTGTTGTGGACTGCCTGCCCTCGCCAGTGGCGATCTTCAGGCACGCGCCGTCAAGACTGACGGAAGCCCCCTGATCCTGAACGTACATGGGAAGGCCCTCCGGCAGCCTGATTTCGGCAGCTTCGCCCGGGGGATCGCTGAGGCCGGCTTCGATGAATCCGGATACGAGGTCGTCCAGCTTCACGGATTCCGAGGCGGCTGCCGTCCTGGTATCGCAGTGAGTCCGGTAGCAGCAGGAGGAGCACCACGCTCCCGGCTGGGCCGCAGGCTTTGTGGATGCTCCGGCAGTCTTCCGTGCTTCTGTGATCACCTCAATGGTCCGGCGGAGGAGCCCTTCGTCGATGCTCACCTCGAGCTGCGAATCGTCGCCGGGGCACCAGAGGATGCCCCTGCCGATCCTCTCGCCGGAGACGGACAGCAGGAGGGAATAGGCGCCGAGCAGAACGAGTTCGGACATCGCCACGGTTGTTGCCCTGCGGTTTCTCATGAGCACCGGGATGCATTGCCCGCTGCGCTCGAGAATCCTGCATCTGCCCTTGATGCCCAGACTGTCGCTGAAAAGATCCTTGCTGCGGAACCTGGGCGCGGTGGTTGGAGCGGGAGCGACGGGAGGCTGTCGTGCGGGCCGCTCCTGTCTCCTGTCGCTGCGCTGTCGCGGGTGCTTCCCGGTGTACTGGAGCTTGAGGTAGAACTGCAGAGGGCAGTCCATGAAGGTGTCAAGACTGCTCACAGTGATGATCGGCAGGCCGCTTCGAAGCGGGATGATGCCGGAAGGGGCGGCACGGCCGCGTTCGACATCTCGCCTCTGGGGGATGGCACTGAATTGATTCATACTGATATTAACGACAAACTGGCGGTTTTTCTGACAGGAGAACGGGGCCTGGAAGGTATGCGCAGCCATAAGAGGTTTACTGACAGCATCATGCCGAAGCCTGCCGCGGCAGGCTCTCGAATCGGCGTCCTTCCAGGTCAGGTCTGCGCAACAGGCCGCTTAACCTGTTGCCGGCCATAGCCCCCTGAGGGGGCTGTTGCAGCGCGCGGAAGTGCGCTGCTCTATTGAGACAGGGCTTGCTGAGTGCCCTCCTTCTCTCCATTATATGTTGCAGCGCGCGGAAGTGCGCTGCTCTATTGAGACAAGTTGTAATATTCTCCTGCGTCATCTACTTCGCAGGTTGCAGCGCGCGGAAGTGCGCTGCTCTATTGAGACTTCGCAGACCATTATCAGGAACACCCTCCCGTTCCTGATGGTTGCAGCGCGCGGAAGTGCGCTGCTCTATTGAGACCCTGCGGTGTCCGCTCATACGCTAGCCGCGCTTTCTAAGTTGCAGCGCGCGGAAGTGCGCTGCTCTATTGAGACAGGACTATCTGCGGTTTGTCGCCACGAGCACGATGGGGGTTGCAGCGCGCGGAAGTGCGCTGCTCTATTGAGACAGCCCCATCGGCCCATCGGTATTACGCCGGACCCGTCTGTTGCAGCGCGCGGAAGTGCGCTGCTCTATTGAGACTTTCGTTGGTGGCCCAGTTGAGGCCGGCCATCGCCTGTTGCAGCGCGCGGAAGTGCGCTGCTCTATTGAGACCACACCAAGGGTTGGTAGCAGAATCATACCATGCGTGCGTTGCAGCGCGCGGAAGTGCGCTGCTCTATTGAGACGGCGCTACTGGGCTACCGCCCGCCGCATAGCCCTTGCGTTGCAGCGCGCGGAAGTGCGCTGCTCTATTGAGACACCCTAGTCCATGGCCAACCCGGCTACACTGTGCGTCGGTTGCAGCGCGCGGAAGTGCGCTGCTCTATTGAGACAGCTTGGTCGCGTTCATGCGACCCTCCTTTCCGGCCCCAAGTTGCAGCGCGCGGAAGTGCGCTGCTCTATTGAGACCCAAGAACCAAGTCGGGATCCGGGTGGCCCCCGGGGCGTTGCAGCGCGCGGAAGTGCGCTGCTCTATTGAGACTCGGCCAGGATCCTCGGGGCCGCAGAGAGGCCCCGGGTTGCAGCGCGCGGAAGTGCGCTGCTCTATTGAGACAAGAGGGGGGCGGATACGGAGCGATTGCCAATACTAGAGTTGCAGCGCGCGGAAGTGCGCTGCTCTATTGAGACCCGAGACTAGCCCCCATGCTGGCCCTCCTCGCCGCCGCCGGTTGCAGCGCGCGGAAGTGCGCTGCTCTATTGAGACAGGAGAAGGAGGAGCGCTAAACTCCTCCTTCTCCGAAAGTTGCAGCGCGCGGAAGTGCGCTGCTCTATTGAGACGCCGGAAGACCGATGCGGGTGGCCTTTAATGCACCGCCGGGTTGCAGCGCGCGGAAGTGCGCTGCTCTATTGAGACAGCACGGTAGCAAGCTGCGTAGAGATGTCGTCAACCTTTGTTGCAGCGCGCGGAAGTGCGCTGCTCTATTGAGACTCTCACCAGTACGGGAGGGAGACCCGATGTATCACTGTTGCAGCGCGCGGAAGTGCGCTGCTCTATTGAGACCCGCAACGGAAAGGAGGAGCAGGGATGAAGCTCCTCGTGTTGCAGCGCGCGGAAGTGCGCTGCTCTATTGAGACCGCCGAAGGCTTGCACAAGGTTGCCAGCACGCCCGGCATGTTGCAGCGCGCGGAAGTGCGCTGCTCTATTGAGACGGCTAGATATCCCTTCCGCCCATCCTCGAGTACTATCGTTGCAGCGCGCGGAAGTGCGCTGCTCTATTGAGACGTATTCGCCGACTGGTCCATTACTCTCCCTTCTGAGTTGCAGCGCGCGGAAGTGCGCTGCTCTATTGAGACAGGGTGGGGACAGATTCGAACTGTGTTAGCTTTGCTGAGTTGCAGCGCGCGGAAGTGCGCTGCTCTATTGAGACCCCTTCTTGGACTTGATCCAGTAGACCAGCCTTCTGTTGCAGCGCGCGGAAGTGCGCTGCTCTATTGAGACAGGTATGACCCACCGGACCTAAATGCATCCAGACGCAAGTTGCAGCGCGCGGAAGTGCGCTGCTCTATTGAGACAGCCAGCAGAAACTCGACGACTGGTCGAGGCAGGCTATGTTGCAGCGCGCGGAAGTGCGCTGCTCTATTGAGACGACGAGGGCCCACTCAATCAATTGGTGATATCCATCATGTTGCAGCGCGCGGAAGTGCGCTGCTCTATTGAGACGGCCCGCGTAATGGCCATGCACGAGGGGATGCCCTTGCGCAAGTTGCAGCGCGCGGAAGTGCGCTGCTCTATTGAGACAATGGCGGGTGGGGAAACCCAGCCGCCGTCCAGGAGTGGTTGCAGCGCGCGGAAGTGCGCTGCTCTATTGAGACGGATGAGCCTGAACTCCCTCCCCGGGGAGAGGAGGTTGCAGCGCGCGGAAGTGCGCTGCTCTATTGAGACACGGCGCCGTCATACCGGTAGCAGCCCCCAAATGGGTTGCAGCGCGCGGAAGTGCGCTGCTCTATTGAGACCGATGAAGTCATACTCGAAATGCGACCGCCCCGGTGCGTTGCAGCGCGCGGAAGTGCGCTGCTCTATTGAGACAGGCCGAGGTTTACCGCCTCCTGCAAGGAGGTCTCCTGCCGTTGCAGCGCGCGGAAGTGCGCTGCTCTATTGAGACTCATAGCCGCTGTCACCCTGACAGCGTCATCCAGGATGTGTTGCAGCGCGCGGAAGTGCGCTGCTCTATTGAGACCCGCGTGGCTCCCGTGCGCCACGCAAGGCCCAGGATGGCGTTGCAGCGCGCGGAAGTGCGCTGCTCTATTGAGACAAGCGGATGCCGGAGCGATTTCCCGCTTGAGCCTCGAGCTGTTGCAGCGCGCGGAAGTGCGCTGCTCTATTGAGACCGGCCTCGACAGGCTCGACCTCGACAGGCTCTTCTTCGTTGCAGCGCGCGGAAGTGCGCTGCTCTATTGAGACATCTTAATGTACGAAAACTCCGACGGGCGGATTTTAAGTTGCAGCGCGCGGAAGTGCGCTGCTCTATTGAGACAAGTGGAGCCATGATATCGTGGAGTCAATGAACTCCTCGGTTGCAGCGCGCGGAAGTGCGCTGCTCTATTGAGACTTTCTGAAGCATAGGGGCTTACACTTCCCGCCCCTGAGTGTTGCAGCGCGCGGAAGTGCGCTGCTCTATTGAGACATGGTGCAGCAGATGAACGCTCAGCAGCAGGACATGACGGTTGCAGCGCGCGGAAGTGCGCTGCTCTATTGAGACGTTGGAGCTGTAGATCGAGAACGAGTTCGGGGTCCTCTGTTGCAGCGCGCGGAAGTGCGCTGCTCTATTGAGACAAAAGCCCTCGGACTCCACCAGGAGTACGGCTGAGGGCGTTGCAGCGCGCGGAAGTGCGCTGCTCTATTGAGACACTCATCTCCTGCGTCATCTACTTCGCAGGAGAGCCAGTTGCAGCGCGCGGAAGTGCGCTGCTCTATTGAGACAAGGGGGCGAGGAAACCCGTCCTCCCGTCCGGGAGAACAAGTTGCAGCGCGCGGAAGTGCGCTGCTCTATTGAGACGGGCTTTATTTCTACCCCCTCAGGGCCCCCGGGGGAGGTTGCAGCGCGCGGAAGTGCGCTGCTCTATTGAGACGAAGTCGAACTCAAAATGTGACCTCCCCGGTGTCCTTCTGTTGCAGCGCGCGGAAGTGCGCTGCTCTATTGAGACACAGGTACATTCCTGCCATAGATCAGGCATCTCTCCTCGTTGCAGCGCGCGGAAGTGCGCTGCTCTATTGAGACAAAGGAGGTCGTCTATGAAGTGGTGGGACGATCTCGAAAGTTGCAGCGCGCGGAAGTGCGCTGCTCTATTGAGACCTCCCGGGATTCGCATTAAGACGGGGCGGATCAACATGTTGCAGCGCGCGGAAGTGCGCTGCTCTATTGAGACCAGCTTGGTCGCGTTCATGCGATCCTCCTTCTGGCCCGTTGCAGCGCGCGGAAGTGCGCTGCTCTATTGAGACCGCCTAGGCGACTGGAAAGCCGGCGCGAGGGCGATAGAGTTGCAGCGCGCGGAAGTGCGCTGCTCTATTGAGACGGGGCGTGCTGGCTCGCGTGGTGGTGGTGCACTCCTGCCGTTGCAGCGCGCGGAAGTGCGCTGCTCTATTGAGACCCGACCGCGCCCGGCGGAATCGGGCGGCCACCGAAGGGTTGCAGCGCGCGGAAGTGCGCTGCTCTATTGAGACTCCCAGGTCTCGTCGGCTACCTGTCCGAGATAGGCGACGGTTGCAGCGCGCGGAAGTGCGCTGCTCTATTGAGACTCTAGGTAGCCGCAGTCCACCTCCTCCAGGCACATTTCGGTTGCAGCGCGCGGAAGTGCGCTGCTCTATTGAGACTCACTTCACCTCCTTTCATGAGTGAGAGTGATAGTAGGGTTGCAGCGCGCGGAAGTGCGCTGCTCTATTGAGACTCTGCCAGGCGGTCGTCGGATGTCCTGTCCGGATCGTGTTGCAGCGCGCGGAAGTGCGCTGCTCTATTGAGACTGAGACGCCTTGGGCCCCCAATCGACGTCGACTTCAGTTGCAGCGCGCGGAAGTGCGCTGCTCTATTGAGACAGGAGGGTGGCGCAACGGAGGCAGACGTTGCGGCTATGTTGCAGCGCGCGGAAGTGCGCTGCTCTATTGAGACATTCTTGGCCGAATCAAACCATACTATCATTTTACGACTGTTGCAGCGCGCGGAAGTGCGCTGCTCTATTGAGACCACTCCGGGCAGACGTTGCGGCTGTCTAAGTAGCCGCAGGTTGCAGCGCGCGGAAGTGCGCTGCTCTATTGAGACCCGCGACGCCTCTCTCCTGACGAAGAGCGCCTCGTTGCAGCGCGCGGAAGTGCGCTGCTCTATTGAGACGGCCAGGCCGGCATGTCCGTGGGGGACAAGGACGAGATGGTTGCAGCGCGCGGAAGTGCGCTGCTCTATTGAGACCAGCAGGAATGGTCACCCACGACACGCCGGGAGAGACAAGTTGCAGCGCGCGGAAGTGCGCTGCTCTATTGAGACTCATTACTTACGACCACCTTCCGCGTAGGCTTCATCCGGTTGCAGCGCGCGGAAGTGCGCTGCTCTATTGAGACCTGAGGAAGGCCATCGAGATAGCCATAAGAGCCTTCGATGGTTGCAGCGCGCGGAAGTGCGCTGCTCTATTGAGACGCACATACTGATTTTGCATGTACCCGTGGATGGACCCGTTGCAGCGCGCGGAAGTGCGCTGCTCTATTGAGACATGAATGCCCCCCGCGGGGCGTCCCTGCGGGCCCTTAGTTGCAGCGCGCGGAAGTGCGCTGCTCTATTGAGACGAGGAGCCCATCCCATGGCTCGGTGTTTTCCGCACCGGTTGCAGCGCGCGGAAGTGCGCTGCTCTATTGAGACTCTCCGAATCGAAGGGCGTCCCCACGTTCTACGGGAAGGTTGCAGCGCGCGGAAGTGCGCTGCTCTATTGAGACAGGGTGGGAACACTCTCGAACGACGTTATTCTTACGGTTGCAGCGCGCGGAAGTGCGCTGCTCTATTGAGACCACGCATGGACAGATTCGTCGCAGAATCCGTGGCTCGGGTTGCAGCGCGCGGAAGTGCGCTGCTCTATTGAGACCGGGATGGCCTGTGGCCAGAGCCACGACGTCAGGCCGTTGCAGCGCGCGGAAGTGCGCTGCTCTATTGAGACTGGAGCGTCTTGCTCCTCGGGCCACCAGCCAGGATCCCGTTGCAGCGCGCGGAAGTGCGCTGCTCTATTGAGACCGCTGGCCACCCAGAGGGCGACGTGCGCCCAGGTCGGCGTTGCAGCGCGCGGAAGTGCGCTGCTCTATTGAGACCATAGGGGCTGCGGTAATGGCGCTGCTTAACGCCAAGTTGCAGCGCGCGGAAGTGCGCTGCTCTATTGAGACTGGGCGAGCTGCGACTTGCTCCCCACAATATATTTATACGTTGCAGCGCGCGGAAGTGCGCTGCTCTATTGAGACCACACGACGGACGGTCTCTTAACTAGTATACCTTGTGTTGCAGCGCGCGGAAGTGCGCTGCTCTATTGAGACGAGTCTGCTGGAAGGTGGTGGGGGCCTTCCTTCTGTAAGTTGCAGCGCGCGGAAGTGCGCTGCTCTATTGAGACAACGCTGAAAGCTGCGAGCCGCAGCCCGCAGCCTTCGAGTTGCAGCGCGCGGAAGTGCGCTGCTCTATTGAGACACGACGGCCTCATGTATGCCTTGCAGTGGGATGCCGAGTTGCAGCGCGCGGAAGTGCGCTGCTCTATTGAGACATGGAGATGTTCGGAGACGTAAAGCCGGGCATCAGCGTGGTTGCAGCGCGCGGAAGTGCGCTGCTCTATTGAGACCTCTTGAAGCCGGCGATAGCCGACTTATCGCGTAGGTTGCAGCGCGCGGAAGTGCGCTGCTCTATTGAGACGGGCAGCCATCTTCCTCATCCTCTTCTTCATCGCATGTTGCAGCGCGCGGAAGTGCGCTGCTCTATTGAGACAATGCAGGCTACGCCCGTCACGCTGGCAAGCACATTGTGTTGCAGCGCGCGGAAGTGCGCTGCTCTATTGAGACCTCCGAGACCCTGTCGCGGCAGGGCTCGTCGGAGTCGCGTTGCAGCGCGCGGAAGTGCGCTGCTCTATTGAGACCCCTCTCGGCCAGGATCCCGGGGGTCCTGGCGAGGCTCCGTTGCAGCGCGCGGAAGTGCGCTGCTCTATTGAGACGGGACGTGCTGGCGCGCGTGGTGGCGGCGCACTCCTGCCGGTTGCAGCGCGCGGAAGTGCGCTGCTCTATTGAGACTCCAGGAAGCATTCGACATCGTCACGCTCGAGTGTTAGGGTTGCAGCGCGCGGAAGTGCGCTGCTCTATTGAGACATCCATCCAAGGAGAAGACAGCGGTGATTGGAGATTCATGTTGCAGCGCGCGGAAGTGCGCTGCTCTATTGAGACTCCAGAGGACAAACACTATTATTTTGAAGGTGCGGGTCGTTGCAGCGCGCGGAAGTGCGCTGCTCTATTGAGACGCTGGGAGAGAACCTTCTCCCGCTCGTAGGGCTGGTCAGTTGCAGCGCGCGGAAGTGCGCTGCTCTATTGAGACCCTGTTGAGGAGGCAGTGGGCGATCCTTCGATGGAGCAGTTGCAGCGCGCGGAAGTGCGCTGCTCTATTGAGACTCCCGAGCCCCTCCCACTCCCCGGGGCAACGGTGGTCGGTTGCAGCGCGCGGAAGTGCGCTGCTCTATTGAGACCGCGGCTAGCCCAGAAGCGCCTGAACTCATACTCACCGGGTTGCAGCGCGCGGAAGTGCGCTGCTCTATTGAGACCCACCACCACGGGAGGTCAATGGGGACCTCCTCCCGGTTGCAGCGCGCGGAAGTGCGCTGCTCTATTGAGACGAGATTAACCCCTCCAGCCTGGTTGAGTAACAGAGGTTGCAGCGCGCGGAAGTGCGCTGCTCTATTGAGACTTACAGGGCGGTGGACTGCCTAGCCCGCCGCAGCCGTCGGTTGCAGCGCGCGGAAGTGCGCTGCTCTATTGAGACTCCCAATAGATGCGGAGCTTGTCAAGGACTCCGACCCGTTGCAGCGCGCGGAAGTGCGCTGCTCTATTGAGACTCCTCGTGTTTGTGAATGGTCTCGCAGATTTTGTTGTGGTTGCAGCGCGCGGAAGTGCGCTGCTCTATTGAGACTAGCCCTAGCGATGTCTCCCCTGCTCTATCGTCTGAAGTTGCAGCGCGCGGAAGTGCGCTGCTCTATTGAGACTGAACATCTCCTGGACCGTCTCCATGAAATTTTTCCGTTGCAGCGCGCGGAAGTGCGCTGCTCTATTGAGACTCCTCGTGTTTGTGAATGGTCTCGCAGATTTTGTTGTGGTTGCAGCGCGCGGAAGTGCGCTGCTCTATTGAGACATTTGAGGTTCTCCACGCGTGACTCGTGCTATCTTAACTTGTTGCAGCGCGCGGAAGTGCGCTGCTCTATTGAGACTAGCCCTAGCGATGTCTCCCCTGCTCTATCGTCTGAAGTTGCAGCGCGCGGAAGTGCGCTGTGAAGTGGCCCCGGTTTTGTAGACAGCTCGAGGGGCGTTTTGTGTTAAACTCAGGCGGCTTCATGGTTTCCGGTTTTCCGGGTTGAGTATACGGCATCCGGAGTCTTGTATCCCAGCGAAGAGTGCT